>ERZ842401.8001-NODE-8001-length-10583-cov-3.125855_pt1 | contig 10583 bp, 8 predicted proteins | sample MGYA00521270_ERZ842401 | MGnify/ENA primary metagenome ERZ842401 (study PRJEB31892, sample SAMEA3878208) | bioreactor metagenome | biome: Moose rumen | place: Sweden | collected 2011-10 | study: EMG produced TPA metagenomics assembly of the PRJEB12797 data set... | reverse complement strand
TACAAACGTTCCATTACTGTAGCCGGCACACACGGCTAAACAACCACCACTTCCATGATTAGCCAGATACTCCTTGAGACTGCTGATGAACCTACCATTTCCGTAGGAGGCATCTTAGATGCTATCCACAGCAATGTGCACGTAGGTGACAGTGATGTGTTTATTACAGAAGCATGCGAATATACCAACAGCTTTTTAAGTTTTTTCCCCACTGTCGGGATCATCCTTAATATAGAAGAAGATCATTTGGACTTTTTTAAGGATCTGCAGGATATCCGCAATTCCTTCCATAAATTTGCCAAATTGATCCCGGAGGATGGCACTCTCATCATTAACGGTGAAATCTCTGAATACCGCGAAATCACAAAAGGTCTTCCTTGCCGTGTGATCACTTATTCTACTCACCCTGATTGTTCCGACGGTCAAAAAGCCAATTACTTTGCCGAAGAAATTGACCTGAACGGAATGCATCCCTCCTTTGTTCTGAACGGTACAGCCGGGCAGAAACGCCGGATCCGTCTTAGTGTACCGGGACTCCATAACGTGAGCAATTCCCTGGCTGCCATCGCCTGTGCGGATATACTTGGGATCGATCCCGAAGTCACTGATCTCGCTCTGGATAATTTCACGGGCACTGACCGCCGCTTTGAACTCAAAGGGATCAAAAACGGAGTTACCATCATCGATGACTACGCCCATCATCCCACTGAGATCACTGCGACTTTAACTGCTGCGCAGAAATTCCCCCACAAGACTCTCTGGTGTGTGTTTCAGCCCCATACCTACACACGAACCAAAGCGCTTATGAAAGATTTTGCAAAGGCTCTTTCCCTGGCCGACAAAGTAGTTCTGGCTGAAATCTACCCCGCAAGAGAAACGGACACATTGGGAATCAGTTCCGAAAATTTAAGGGAAGAGATCGCTGCATTGGGTGTGGATTGTCTCTGTTTTCCTGATTTCAGGGAAATTGAAAAATTTCTTTCAGAAAATTGCATAAAAGATGACGTGTTGATAACTATGGGGGCGGGGAACGTGTATGAAATTGGAGAAGATCTGTTAAAAAGTTAGTTATCCACATTTTCCACAAAATCCGGTTCAAAAGAGCCGGATTTTTCATGTGGATATCTGATTTTTTTCTGTGGATAAGGCTTTTTTTACAGAGACCTTGTTTTTGACCAAAAATCTTTTCACTCCGTCCTTGTTTTTACTTTTATCCACATTATCCACAATTTCCACATACCTATTGTCTTCGCAGGCCGTATTTTCTTTTCTGTCATTTTTACCATTTCTTTTTTCCGGATCCTATGCTATACTGGGACTTGCTTTGAAAAGAGAGGGATGAAACAAATATGTCACATTTAAAACTATATAATGATTCCGGCGAAAACACCACTCTGGTGTCAAACCGTTTTATCGATGAATATATCAAGGATGCTAACGATGCGCAGATTAAAGTGTATCTTTTTTTGTTGCGCTCTTTTCAGGCCGGAGAGGCTATCAGTGTATCAGATATTGCCGATAAATTCAATCACACTGAGAAGGATGTGATCCGCGCTTTAAAATATTGGGAGAAAAATAAACTTCTTTGTCTTGATTACGATGAAGATGACAAAACTCTGGTCGGAATCCGGATCAAAGATATCTCCGGTCTTCCCAGAAGCCGCAGGTACAATTCCATTACGCTGTCTTTGACCGCAGATAACGATCCGGATTCTGCGGATCCTTCCCCAGACAAGCCGTATCCATCCTCCGGTCCGGAGATGGAAATTATATCTGACCGGTCTGATTCACCTATCGTACCGCCTGCGGATCCTTATGCTAAACCGGTCTACACAACCGCAGACCTGAATGAATTTAAACAACGGAAAAATACGCGGCAGCTTCTTTTGGTGGCTGAGCAGTACATCGGAAAACCGCTTTCCGTGTCGGATATGAAATCGATCCTCTTCTTCACGGATGTGCTGGGACTATCGGATGATCTGATCGATTATCTGATACAATATTGTGTGGATCTGGAGAAAAGAGATTTCAAATATATCGAAAAAGTCGCTGTCAACTGGGCAGCAAATGGAATCCGGACGCCCGAGGAAGCGGAGCTGCTTGCCGAAAAATACAACAAAAACGTGTATACAGTTATGAATGCCCTGGGTAAGAACTCCTTCCCTACCGACAAAGAGATGGAATTCTTCAATCGCTGGTTTAAGGAATATGATTTTCCTTTGGATATAATTCTGGAAGCCTGCGAACGTACAGTTCTCGCCACAGACAAGCGCCGTCTGGAGTACGCGGAAAGCATATTGAAGAGCTGGCATAAAGAAAATGTACATAGTTCTGCCGATATCGAAAAAATTGATTCTGCATTTCGCCAGAATCAAAAAAAGAAGACTCCTGCAGTTTCCGTCAGACCTGCGGCAAACAACCGTTTTAACCAGTTTACCCAGAATGAATATGATTTTGATGCCCTGGAAAAGAAACTCATCAGTAACTGATAAGGAGAATCACTTTGGCACTTAGCAATTTACAATATGAATCAATCATGCGCAAATATGAGGCAATCCGGGATGAGAACCGCAATCTCCGGCTCCAAAGACGTGAAGAAGTATTTCGCATCCTTCCCAGAATCCGGGAGCTGGAAGCAGAGAAAGCTTCCGCTTCCGCACATCAGGCCAGACTTTTGATCGATGGTGATGAGGAAGCTCTCACAAGGTTGAAAGCTGCCTTGGATCGGATTGCGTCCGAGAAGATATCATTACTGCAGTCCGCCGGGTACCCGGCGGGGTATCTCGATGATATCTATACCTGTCCGGATTGCCATGATACCGGATATATCACTGCTGACGATGGAACAGGCACTAAGTGTCATTGTTTCAAAGAGCAGGAAATAGAAATTTTGTATGAACAATCCAATATCCGCGGCGGTTTTCAGAATGAAACCTTTGAAACGCTCTCCTATGAGTATTATTCCGGAGAAGACCTGGCACATTTTAAAGGGGCAGTGGATATATGTACAAATTTTGTACAAAACTTTAATCAAGACTACCACAATATTTTATTTTATGGTACAGTAGGAACTGGAAAAAGTTTTTTGTCCGCCTGTATCGCCAACGCCCTGTTGAAAAAAGGGCTTTTTGTGTTGTATTTCAGCTCATCTTCCTTTTTTGACACGCTTGCACGTTACACTTTTGATGAGACAGGAAGTAAAAAAGCGCTTTCCGATTTTTGCTCTGATATCTTCGAATGCGATCTTCTCATCATTGACGATCTCGGAACGGAAAACACCAACAGTTTTGTCAATTCCGAATTGTTCGTATGCTTAAATGAAAGACATTTGCGAAATCATTCTACCATAATATCCACCAATCTGAACCTGAAAGAACTCAGAGAACGGTATTCCGACCGTGTTCTTTCCAGGATCAGCAGCAATTTTGAACTTTGCAAACTCACCGGTACGGATATTCGTATTCAGAAAAAACTAAACAACAAAGCAACAGAAAGTGAGGATTCACCCCATGCCTAACCGTGAAGAAAAAAGAAACCTCGAAACAATTCCCGTAGGTTCCTTAGGTATCATTGCCCTTCAGGGCTGCAAAACCCTCGGAGAAAAAGTCGATCAATATCTGGTCAAATGGAGAGCTGAGCGAGAGAGCGAACACAAGGGTTCTCTGGCATTTGCCGGCTATCAGAGAGATTCTTATCTCTTAAATGCCAAGGTTCCACGCTTTGGTTCCGGAGAAGCAAAGGGTGAGATCATGGAATCGGTTCGCGGAACTGATCTATATCTGTTGGTTGATGTGCTGAATTATTCCATGACCTATTCCCTTTGTGGTCATGAGAACCATATGTCCCCCGATGATCATTATCAGAACCTGAAACGGATCATTGCCGCTGTAGGGGGCAAGGCAAGAAGAATTACCGTCATCATGCCTTTCCTCTATGAAAGCAGACAGCACAAAAGAAACGCCCGGGAATCACTTGATTGTGCGCTGGCACTTCAGGAATTGGTCGCAATGGGCGTAGATAATATCATTACATTTGATGCTCATGATCCCAGGGTCCAGAATGCAATTCCTCTTCACGGATTTGAGACGGTTTCCGCTTCTTACCAGTTTATCAAGGGGCTGCTTCGCAATGTAAAAGGTTTGGAACTGGATTCCAGGCATATGATGGTGATCAGCCCTGACGAGGGCGGAATGAAACGTGCAATCTACATCGCCAATGTCCTTGGGTTGGATATGGGTATGTTTTATAAACGACGTGATTACACCCGCATTGTAAATGGCCGCAACCCTATTGTCGCCCATGAATTTCTGGGAAGCAATGTGGAGGGAAAAGATATGATCATCATTGATGATATGATTTCTTCCGGCGAAAGCATGTTGGAGACCGCTGCCGGGTTAAAAGCCAGGAACGCAGGCAGGATCTTCATCTTCACCACTTTCGGGCTGTTTACAAACGGCCTGGATAAATTTGACCAGGCATATAAGGACGGCATCTTTGATAAAATCCTTACCACTAATCTGATCTATCAGTCTCCAGAACTTTTGAACAGAGAATGGTATATCAGCTGCGACATGAGCAAATACATCGCTTATATCATCGATACGCTCAACCATGATTCCTCCATCAGCGATCTTTTGAATCCCAATGAAAGGATTCAAAGTATTGTCGCCAGATACAAAAACGGTGAACTGGAATGATGCTTCTTTTGTACCGTAATAGCCAATAGATTCGCACATCGAAGGACAGCAAAATGTTAACCTCTTTATTTATAGGTTGACATTTCGCTGTTTTTGTGTTATCTTCCTATTAGTATTTATGACAATTATCAAAATCATATAAGGAGGATACGATGTCAGAAATTTTAACTCAAAAAAGTTCTTCCCGTCCTTCGGGGCTCAAAACTATCGATATTGTATACATCGGGATTTTTGCAGCGCTGATGGCGGTTTGCTCCTGGATCTCCATTCCGGTTCCTGCACCTTTCGTTCCATTTACCTTACAGACTTTCGCCGTATTTCTGTCAGTCTGCCTTTTGGGCGGGTTCCGCGGAACACTGTCTGTGCTGGTATACATTCTGCTAGGTGCCGTAGGGCTTCCGGTTTTTGCCGGCTTTTCCGGCGGAGCAGGGATCCTCGCCGGCACCACTGGCGGTTATATCATCGGTTTTCTGTTAGCTGCCCTCACAATGTGGCTCTGTGAATTTCTCCTTGGGAAAAGATTTTGGGCATACGCCGCAGCTATGTTTCTGGGTTTATTGGTTTGCTACACCTTCGGAACTGTGTGGTTCATGGCTGTTTACAGCAGAACCTCCGGTACGGCAGGGCTGCTCACAGTCCTGGGGTGGTGTGTCTTTCCTTTTATCATTCCCGACCTTTTAAAGATTGCCCTTGCCCTCTTTATCGGCACAAATAAAGGCGTTCGGAAAGCGATATACAGCCATGATTGAACTCAGAGCCCATCACGGCATGTGCCTGCATTATTTTAAAGGTGAAGGTTACAGTACTGATTTTACCAAAAATATGGCAAAAATAAAGACACTCCTGTCTTCCGAGGATCCTTTGATCTGTATCACAGCCCATGCAGATTGCATCTGCTCCGGCTGCCCGAACAATCATTCCGGCATCTGCACCTCGGAAGAGAAAGTCTCCAAATATGATCAGACCGTCCTGGCATACTGCGGTCTGGAAGAATCCAGCATCATGCACTATCAGGAATTTGAATCATCTGTGAGCAAAAACATTCTTCAGCCGCTCAAAAGAAGCAAAATCTGCGGCAATTGCCAGTGGAACGAATTATGCCAGTGACAACTCCCGCAGATCAAAATTTCTTTTTGAATCTCACCCTTATTCCCTGCCATCCCAACAGTAAGTACATAGCTTTTCTTTGTCAATTCCCACCGAATCAATCATGTCATCAAGCCTATGGAAACGCAGAGAGGTAAAGTTCAGCTGTTTGCCAATCCGGCCTACCATTTCATTATATTCCGCAGTATCCGGATCTACATATTTTTTCAGATCGATCTTTCTTCCATCCTGCTCGATTTCTTTTAACACTCTTCTCGTAATCAGATCCATCTCCGATGAAGACCTGGAAAAATTCAGGTACTTACATCCGAACAAAAGCGGAGGGCAGGCAGGCCTGATATGTACTTCTCTCGCTCCGCTCTGATAGAGAAATTCCGTCGTCTCCCTGAGCTGTGTACCCCTGACAATAGAATCATCAATCAACAGAAGACTCTTATCCTGAATCAGGTCATGAACAGGAATCAGTTTCATCTTGGCAATCAGATTTCTCTGTGTCTGAATCGTTGGCATGAACGATCTCGGCCATGTGGGCGTATACTTGATAAACGGCCTGGAAAAAGGAATTCCTGACCTGTTCGCGTAGCCAATGGCGTGGGCAGTCCCTGAATCGGGCACTCCTGCCACGATATCCGGCTGAACATTATCCCGCTCCGCCAGTTTCGCTCCGCAATTGTAACGCATCTTCTCAACACTGATGCCTTCGTAGGAAGACGATGGATATCCATAGTAAATCCACAGGAATGTACATATTTTCATCTCTTTCCCTGGCTTTACCAGAGTTGCCGCACTCTCCGGAGTCACTACTACAATCTCTCCCGGTCCCAACTCCCTGACATCGGCATATCCAAGGTTCAGATAAGCAAAACTTTCGAACGAAACACAGTATCCGTCTTCTTTCTTTCCAATCACCACCGGAGTTCTGCCCAGTTTGTCTCTGGCCGCATAAATTCCCTTTGGTGTCATTACCAGTATCGTCATGGAGCCCTGAATTATTTCCTGCGCATATTGAATTCCCTCAATCAGGTTTTCCTTCTGATTGATGATTGCAGATACAAGTTCTGTCGCATTGATGTCTCCTCCGCTCATCTCCAGGAAATGACAATGTCCGTTGGAAAGCAATTCCTTTTGGATTTCTTCAGAATTATTAATTTTTCCCACCGTTGTGATGGCATATGTTCCGTGATGTGATTTTACTAAGAGTGGCTGAGGCTCAAAGTCTGAAATGCACCCAATCCCCATGCTGCCATGCATTTCATTTACATCCTTGTCAAACTTCGTCCGAAAGGGCGCGTTCTCAATATTATGAATTGCCCTGTCAAAGCCTTTTTCTCTGCTATATACCGCCATTCCCGCTCTTCTGGTTCCCAGATGGGAATGATAGTCCGTCCCAAAAAACAGGTCAAAAACACAGTCATTCTTCGATGCCACTCCAAAAAAACCGCCCATGTGTACTCTCCTCTTTATCTTCTTTTGGCTATTTAGAATATGTGATGAAGCTGTTGCCATTTTCCTCCAGCCATTCCATTGTAGCATTTATTCCTTTTTTATACAAGCTTCCGATCGAAGGATCCATAACTACAATCTCGCTGCTGTTGTAACCCGTGATCAGCACTGCTTCCCCGTCTTTTAAAAGAACCATAACCGGGATATCCTGATTCACATAGTAAAGCATAGCAGTGAGACTGCAGCCGGTCAGATCCAGAATCTTATATTTCTCCAGATAGTTTTCCAGGATATGGAAGACACTCTCTCCCTTCTCCAGCAAATACTGGGAATTCCCGGCAATCCCTTCATATTTTAAAATTACATCCGTACAGACGGCGATACTCCCCTTCTCTTCCGTGACGCTTTCCTCCGTGATGGACATGATCTGGTTTCTGGAAGCTCTGGGAGCTGACCGCCACACAATCGTCCCTTCCTTATCCGCCGCAGCACCGGATTCTGCTTCTGCGCTTGCCACTGCCTTTGCCGCTGAATCCGTGATTTTCTCCACGCCAAACGCCCCATAGACATAATATCGGTCTGCATCCGTCAGATCGATTTTGAGCGTTCTTCCGCCCTCAAATACCACTTCCTTGGGTGTAAGTATCTTAATCGTTTTTTCATCAATTCTGCTTCTGACCTGTATCTGCACATATCTCTCATAAACATCAATCTCAGCCGCCACTACGGTATTCCGCCCCGGAGAAATCTCCACATTGTTTGTGATATGATCGTCGGCGATTGTTTTGTATATTCCTGTCTCCGACCGTTCCAGCCTGTTAATGGTAATCTGATTATTCTCCACACTGCAATTGGTCACATAAATATTCTCCTGCTGATATTCTTTCAGCAGTTTTCCATTGTAATCACAGATGCAAAGTTTATACATCGGAAAAAATACTCTTCCGGAATTCTCCACAGTGATATCTTCATTTCTGGCAATCCCGTAGATAATATCCTCCCCCATAAAGCCCAATGGATGTATGGATTCATTTGCTGAAACTGTCACTTTTTTCTCTTTTTCGGTGCCGAGATTGTATATACTGATACTGCGGCAATGGTCCGGATCAATTCCTTCCGCCACCAGTGAGACAAGAATCCGATTGTCACCTGAAACACGAATTTCTCCGTTCTCGTCCATATCTGTCAGAACAGTAAATGTCCTCTCTGCCAGATCGATGGTGTAGACCTTATTTTCCAGTTCGAGAAAAAGCTTCCTCTCTCTGTTTAAATAGAGAATCTGTTCCATTTCACATTTCAATACGTCATATGTTTTGTTGTATGGAATATAAATATTTTCTTCGATTGTATTCAATTGGTTATCATAGGAATATAATTGTATTCCCACTTCCCCTTCATGTCTGCCTCTGTTCATGTAACCGTACACGGCAAATTCCACATTTCCGCCTTCCGTCACATCCAGAATCCGGATATTATGACAATCATTCATTTTTCTCCGGTCATAATCATTTTCATCTGCAAAACTGAAAATCTTAACAAGTGAATTAGTTGTGACATTGTAGCTGAAAAGGCTATTGTCATCCACAAAGGCAACCACATTTCCATCATCATTTTCTTTCATCTGAACATTCCAATCGGTAATGCCCAGGAGAATTTTATCATTGGCATACATAGTTCCCACCTGCGGCATCTGAACCATGATCCTCTCATAGTCCAAAAGATACTGTACCTCCGAGCTATACCAAATCCTGTAATACTCTTTTACTCTGTAATAAATTTTTTCCTCACCGCCGGTTGAGACGATAAAGTCCAGGACGAATGCCGCATTCGCAGTGTCAATATCTTTCAAAGTGACGATCGGCTCCGTCTCCTTCGTAATCTTAAGATTCCCATAAGTAATCTGCCTGAAATTAGAATGTATATTCACCTTATAAAAGGATTTATTGTCCTCCAGCAATGAATCGGGCTCCAAATACTTTGCTATTTCTTTAGCTGCCTCCTTATCAAAAAGCCTTTCGTGAAAATCCTGCACAAAATCAAGTTTTTCACTTAAATAACAGGAATCACTCCACAGGATTCTGCTGTAATATTTGATCTCCATGTCTTTGATTTCCACGCGGAATACCATAAGATATTCCGTATCTTTTTCAATCAGATCTTTAAACCGGATCTTCTGATGAATTTCACCTCCTGAAACAGTCAGATCATCAATCTCAGTCTTTTCTATCAATCTCTCCCCGTCACTGCTCCTCACTTCCACAGAGACAGAGTCAATCCTGGTGTCAAATACTTTCAGGATAAATCCGATACTCCGATCTTCCTCCAACATAGTCATATTATCATTCAAAAACGCTGTATTCACCCAATTCTTATAGCCATATAGTTCATTGTACTCAAGACCATTTTGTTCTATCACGATTATCGGGAAAACCGGCTCTGCAATTTCCACCGTCATATTCTCATGTCCCTGGTTCATCACCTTTTCTGCCGCAAAAACCGTTCCCAGGAAAACAAAAATAAAAACAATAACTTTCCAAAAAGTTTTTTTCATTTGATCCTTTTCCTAAATTTATACTCTGAATATCTTTCCTTTTTTTCCACAATGCCTCCGCTTGTAGATTGCATCGCACAGAAGGACTCTGATCATATTCTCTATATTCTTCAGATTCTGCGGATTCTCCTCCGCTTCGTTTTCGATTGTCTCATCTTTTTTGATCACATTCAGGATCGCATCAGCGAGACCGATCACAGATAATCTGTCCGGGTATTCGTCGTAGATCATGCTTCCTTCATAATCCAGCTTATCCAGTATTTCATCTATCTTCTGCATATATTTTCTTGCTGTGTCGGGATAGGTCTGCTGAAGATATTCCAAATCCCTGACATCGGAAGCTTCCTGTTCCCATCCTCTTATACCCTGATATGTCATATAAAACGGCAGTGGGGCGTAAGAACTCGTAATCCTTTCATTAAAATTCATATACTTCACCAAATCACTTTTTCCTGTAGTATATGATTCTTCCCGCGAAATGTTTCCAAATTATATTTTTTTGAATGAGAAACCTCCACAGAAAATGGAGGTTTCTCATGGTTTCTTATTTGATTGCATTAATTCGCGCCATAGCACGCAGAAGCGCAGTCTCTGCCCTTGCAATATCCGTTTCAGGTGTCTTGGTATTCAACCTCTCCTGTGCCCGTTCTCTCGCTGCTTCAGCACGTTTTTCATCAATCTCATCCGGCCACTCAATGATCTCAGCCAGAATTGTAATTCCGTCCGGCACAATCTCTGCAAATCCCGCATGCAGCGCTGCGATCCTCTCCTCCTCGTCCTGATGG
>ERZ842401.8000-NODE-8000-length-10583-cov-3.419263_pt1 | contig 10583 bp, 7 predicted proteins | sample MGYA00521270_ERZ842401 | MGnify/ENA primary metagenome ERZ842401 (study PRJEB31892, sample SAMEA3878208) | bioreactor metagenome | biome: Moose rumen | place: Sweden | collected 2011-10 | study: EMG produced TPA metagenomics assembly of the PRJEB12797 data set... | reverse complement strand
GCTTGACGATCTTCGGCGGCTTTGAAGTATTCGGCGAATTGTTTCGGAGCAAAGATATCGGCATCGTCGGCATAAAGACAAAACATCAATCGCACGCAGAAGTGAGACAATGCGTAATGCGTAATGCATAATGCGTAATTGGAGGACGGATTTTCCATTACGCATTGCGAATTAATAATTACGCATTGCTTTTCGATCGCGTCGCGGACGAGTTTTATGAGCTTGGTCGCTTGCTTGGAAACCGCGATTGAAGGATTGACGTTTTCGTCGTTCGGATCGATCAAAAAATTCAACCGCGAAAACTCATGCGGCAACCGCTCGAACAGAATGATGTTCGGCTGATACGAGTCGCGGCGTTTGTCATACAAATCCATGTTGTAAATGCGAAGCTCGACGAAATTGCAGACGACAATCCAACGCGGACGCCGCGAGTACGGCAGTGCATCGGCGTATCGCAATGCCTGCCCGAACGGCGTGAACATCTTGCCGTCGGATTGCCTTGCCGATTTGTCGAGATCAATTCCGCGACTCTTTTGCTCGATCAAAACTCTCGTCGAAGGAATCCATGCGTCAATGAAGCACTTGCGATCGTCGACATCGATCGGCAACTCGAATTGCATGAACTGCTCGGGGTTGTCAATGCCGAACAGTCGGATCAAAGCGATCCAAAACAGTTGCATTTCAGATTTTTCCGAGCCGCGAGTTTTCCACTCGTCGATGAATTTGTTGACGGCGACGCGCCGATCGAAGTCGTTCATGAAAAATCACCTCGAAAAATCATTCTGCAATGCCGAGTCTTTTCCTTCAATCGAGCGGTTGAAAAAATTCGCCGCGCAATGTAGAATATCAACCGATTATTTTTTTTGGAATCAGGTGAATGAATGAAGTTACGAACCACAGAATATTTTATCCGCGAATCGGTCGTCTCGATGCTCCGCAATCGCTGGATGACTTTCGCCTCCATCGGAACCGTCGCCGTTTCGTTGTTCATACTCGGAGTATTTTTACTTCTCGTGCTTAACATGACGCGTCTCGCCGCCGAGCTCGAGTCTCAAGTGCAAATCTCCGTGTATCTCAACGACGCATTGCCGGAAGAAGGACGCGCCGAAGTCGAGCGAATGATGCGCGACATGAAAAGCATTGCAAAAATCGAGTACATTCCGCGCGAGCAGGCAATGCAACGTCTGCAGGAACGGCTCGGCGATCAAAAATATATCCTCGACGCGCTCGGCGATTCCAATCCGCTCCCGAACTCTTACGACGTGACGGTGACGAAGCCGGAGCTGGTCTCGTCGACGGCATTCGCAATCGCAGACCTTTACGGCGTCGACGAGGCAAAGTACGGGCAGGACGTTGCCAATCATCTTTTCGACATCACGCGATTGATCCGACTGTTCGGCTTTGTGTTGATGGTGTTGCTGACGGGCGCGACGACTTTCGTCATATCAAATACAATTCGCCTGACGGTTTTCGCGCGACGGCGAGAGATTGCGATCATGAAATACGTCGGCGCGACCGATTGGTTCGTGCGCTGGCCGTTCATTCTCGAAGGCATTTTGCTCGGCGTCATCGGCGGCGGTTTGTCCGCTCTCGCGTTGAGAAGTTTTTACTCGGCAATGGCGGCAAAAGTCTACAGCACTTTGACGTTCTTCCCGCTCATTCCGCAATATCCGCTGATGAATTACGTGACGATCACGTTGATCATTGCCGGCATCATCGTCGGCATCATCGGCAGTACAATCTCGCTGAAACGTTTCCTCGAAGTTTGACGGGAGGTTTGTTTCAACCAATGAAAGATCATTTTTACATCGCGAGTTGCGTCGACAAATACAAAATCGAAGAATTCGAGCAACGCATGCCGACTTGGTATCGTCCGCAATGGCAGGCGATCAAACATTTCGAGAAATATCCGCGCGGCTCGACGATGGTCTCGTTGTGCCCCAACTGCTCGGCGATCTTTGAAGAGCGGCATCCCGAGATCAATCGCCTCTCGTTGTGGGAGCTGATCCTCTCGGACGAGCAATTTCAATATCCGAATCTCGGCGGCGAAGAAATTACGGTGCAGGATTGTTGGCGATCGAAAGAAAACCGCGCGGAGCAGGACGCCGTTCGAGCGATCCTTCAGAAAATGAATGTTTCGATCGTCGAGCTCGACGAGAATTTCGATCGGACAAAATTTTGCGGCTACTCGCTGTATCAACCGCAACCGAAGCGCAATGCAAAACTCGCGCCGAAGCGTTTCGTCGAGGGCGCAAAGGGTTTGTTCGAGCCGCATTCGGATGAAGAAAAGCGTCGGCTGATGACGGAGTATTGTCGGCAAATCAAAACCGCGCGAGTAATCTGTTATTGCCATTACTGTTTGCGCGGACTGAAGTTGGGCGGCGCAGACGGCTTGCATCTCGCCGAATTGCTGTTCGATCGGGAGGTTTCGGATTGAAAAAATTACCGGCGGCAATTGTAATGCTCGCATTGGCGTTGATGCCGTTGCAGAGTTCGGCGGATGAAATTGAAGAACTCGAGTCGGAAAAAGCCGAATACGATGCTCAAGCGCAAGAGGCGCAACGCATGTCCGATCAGTTGTGGGCGGAGATCGAGTCCGTGTCGGAAGTCAAACGCGTGCTCGATCAGGAAGCGGCGGAAGCGACTGCCGATTACGAGCAGAAGCAGGGCGCACTCAATGAAACTCTCGCGCGCATTGACGAGAATGAATTAAAATTCCGCGCGGCGCAAGACGATTATAACAATAAGCGCGGACTGATGTCGAAACGCGTTCGCGACATTTACATCAACGGTCAGATCAGTTATCTCGACGTGTTGTTCGGCGCAAAAGACTTCGGCGATCTCTTTACGCGAATGGATTTGTTGAAACGCGTCGTGATGCAGGATTATGATCTCGTGCAGGAAGTTTTGAAGTATCAGGAAGAACTCCGCAAGATCGGAGCGCAATTGGAAGAAGATCGGAAAGTGCAATTTGAGCTCGCGCGCGAAGCCGAGTACGCGAAAACCGTCAAAGACGCAAAAGTTGCCCGTCAACAGGATCTGATCAATCGGATGCAAAACGACAAGGCGATTTATGATCGTCAATACGATGAATTGATGGCGGCATCGGCGCATGTCGCGGAGCTGATCAAGCAAAGCAAATGGCGTGCGGCGGCGGAAGCGGCGGCTCGAGAACGCGCGGCGGCGGAAGCTCGCGCTCGAGAAGAAGCGGCGCAACGCGCTCGGGAAGCGGCGGCAAATCAATCGAATGTGTCGGAACCGAATTACGAAGTCGAGTCGTACTCGCCGCCCTCGAGCGGAGGCGCAATGATCTGGCCCGTCTCCGGACCGATCACTTCGCCGTTCGGCTGGCGCACGCATCCGATCTTCGGCACGCAACGCTTCCACAGCGGACTTGACATCGGCTCCGATTACGGCGTTCCGATTTGCGCCGCGCTCGGCGGAGTTGTGATCGAGAGCGGTTGGATCGGCGGCTACGGCAATACGATTATGATTGATCACGGCGGCGGCATCGTCACACTGTACGGGCATAACGAGTCGCTTGCGGTCGGCGTCGGGCAGACGGTAAGTCAGGGGCAGGTGGTTGCGTATTGCGGTTCGACGGGCAACTCGACAGGTCCGCACTGTCATTTTGAAGTCCGACTCAACGGCGAGCCCGTCAGCCCTTACAACTATTTATAATTCGTAATTCGTAATGCGTAATTAGGAATTAAGAGACCGGGTTTTCAATTCCTCATTCCAAATTACGAATTACGCATTACGCATTGCTTTTCCGGGGTGATTGGATGAGTAAAAGAAAAATATTTATGTACGTGGTGCTTGCGGCGTTACTGTCTTCCGTATTGACGATCGCGGGCATCTGTTTCATGCTCGAGCTCAATTTCGGACGGGCGGCAAATCTCGCGCGACTGCTTTCGGCTATGCATTTCATCGAGCAGAATTACATCGAGACCGTCGACTATACAAAAATGATCGACGGCGCAATCGGCGGCATGGTGCATTCGCTCGGCGATCCGCATTCGGTTTATCTCGATCAACGGCTGTACAATCAAGTCAAATCCGATACGAGCGGAAGTTTCGGCGGCATCGGAGTGTACATGGGCTTTAAAAACGGCGGCGTGCAAGTCATTTCAGTAATGCCGAACTCGCCCGGCGAAGCGGCGGGTTTGATGGCGGGCGATAACATTCTCGCCGTCGACGGCACTCCCGTCACCGAGATCGTTCCCGACGAAGTTGCAATCAAAATTCGCGGCGAAGCCGGTACGTCCGTTGATCTTTTGATCGGGCGCGAAGGGCAGAAAGATCAAATTTACACCATCAAGCGCGATGTGATCAATGTCAAAACCGTTGCCGACAAGATGCTCGACGACAAGATCGGCTATATCAGAATTACGTCGTTCAGCGAAAAAACCGGCGAAGAGTTCCGCGCGGCGTTGAATGATCTTGCGTCGAAAGATATGAAGGGCTTCATTCTCGATCTTCGCGAAAATCCCGGCGGCGTTATTACTTCCTGCGTCGAAGTCGCCAAAGAAATAGTGCCGAAGGGACCGATTGTTTCCGTCATTCAACGCGACGGCTCGAAAGAAGTCTACGAATCTGATCTCGAGAGGACGAAATATCCGATTGTCGTGCTGATGGATCAAAACAGCGCGAGCGCGTCGGAATTGCTCGCCGGCGCATTGCAGGATACGAAGGCGGCGACGATCGTCGGGACGAAATCCTACGGCAAGGGCTCGGTTCAGACGGTCATGCCGATGTTTCATGAAGACGGTTTGAAATTGACAATCGCAAAATATTACACGCCGAATGAGCGGAGCATCGACGGAGTCGGCATCGAGCCGGACGTTGAGATCAAATCGAATCGGCTGTTGATGCCGCGAATGTTCAGCGCGGAAATTAATCTCGACGACGACGTGCAACTCGCCAAGGGTTTTGAAATTCTTAATGACAAACTCATGACAAAGGAAGAATCGAATGATCAGTGACAACGAATTGCGGCAACGATTGTATGTTCCGAACTTCGAGCATTGGAAGAAACTCTGTACGAAAAAATATTTCTCCGAGCGTGAGCCGACAGTCAAATCCGTCGAAAACGGAATCATTCTGCCCGCGCGGAAGAAGGAATACAAAGAAGATCATCGGTACGTCGGCGGCGTGTGCAATCGTAATTTGAAATTCGTTGCCGGTTACAGCAATATTGCGCCGGGCAAACTCAACGGCTGGTGTTGCATCGACGAGGCGTATCCGATCGAGCGCACGGAAATCGAGCAATCGAATGAAGAAGTGATTTGGGGCGGCGCGTTAATTTGCCATTTCGGACATATCATTACCGAATGTTTGTCGCGGATGTGGTACGTTGTCGAGAATCCGGACGATCAAAGGCGCGTCGTCTTTCTGAAAGTCAACACTTGGCAAGTCTCGCCGTGGCTTTACGAATTGTTTTCGCTGATCGGCTTATCGGAAGATCGAATTGTCATTCTCGACAAACCGACGCAATTCTCAAAAGTGATCGTGCCGGAGCAGTCTTCGCGCATAAAATTCAATTACACGTCGAAATTTCTGTTGCCGTTCCGAAAGGCGGTTGAAAATGTCGAGCCGCGCGAAACTCCGAAAAAAATCTTTTTGACGCGGAGCAAAGATCTGAAATCGCAAATGTATCTCGCAAACCAAGATTATTTCGAGGAATTCTATCGAGCGCACGGCTATAAAGTAGTCGCTCCCGAAACTCTGCCGATCCGAGAACAGATCGCGATGATCGCCGGCGCGGACGAAATTGCCGCATTTCTCGGCACTCTCGCGCATTGGAGTTTATTCTGCCGCCCGGGCGTGAAGTGGACGTTTTTGACGCGCGTCGACGAATTTACGACTCGGCAATGCCTGATCAACGAAGCAACGGGAATTGATTGGTATTTCGTCAGCACGTCGAAAAATTTCATGCAATCGGCGCAAGGCGGCGGAGTATGTTTGATCGGCTCGACGGACTATTGGCGGCAATATGTTTTCGATCGATTCGGCGAGCGTGCGGACGAACGCGAAGAACGGGTTCCGGCGGCGGTTTTCGATGATTATGTCAGACATTGGTGCAGTTACTTCTCTAAACCGGAGCATCTTAAGACGCAAGTCAATACATTCAAAAAGCTGTACAGTCGCCTGTCGTTGCTCGAAATGCAATTGAAACTCAACCGTCCGATACTCTGCTTTGAGGGGCATTCGGAGCGAAAGGGCTGGATGCCGGTCAATGTCGAGGGCGATATATGCGGCACCGTCAATGAAAATTTGAGCTTTCAGGCGATCAAAATCTGTTTCTCCGAACAGTTTTGCGATGTGAGCTACGCGGTTTATTATCCCGAGGAAGGTTGGAGCAAAACGGTTTCAAACGGCGAGCAGGCGGGCACCGTCGGAAAAGGAAAAGCCGTTCATGGGCTGAGCATTGTCTTGCGCGGCGAGCAGGCGGCGCATTTTAATGTCGTTTATCGACTGCACAATTTCAACAGAGAATGGAGCGGTTGGTTCGGAAACGGCGCAAAGATTATGTCAAAAGATTATGCGGTTGATGCCGTTCAGATCAAATTGTTGCCGAAGGAGAAGGTTCAATGAATGAAACAGAATTGCAACGGCGGCTGTATCTTCCGAACTTTGAACATTGGCGGCGTCATTGCTCGAAGAATTTTTTTTCGGATCGAAAACTCGAAGTCCGCACCGTCGAAAACGGAATCATTCTGCCGACACGTCGGATCGAAGGGCAGAATCAATATCACTGTCGCGGCGGCGTTTGCGATGAAGAGCGGAATTTTGTCGCGGGTTACAACAATCAGCCGCCCGGAAAAAAGAACGGCGCGTATTGCATCGACGAAGCGTATCCGATCGAGCCGAAAGAACTCGAGCTGTTTTCGGATGAAGTGATCTTCGGCGGCATTTTGGTTTGTCATTTCGGACATTTCATTACCGAGTGCCTGTCGAGAATGTGGTATGTCGTCGAAAATCCCGAAGATCGGCGGCGCGTCGTCTTCATCATGCTGAAGACTTCGCCGTTGCAGGAGCTCAAAAATTGGGTTTATCAATTCTTCGATCTGCTCGGCTTGCCGGAAGATCGCGTCGTGATCCTCGAAAAGCCTGCGCAATTCCGCGCGGTGCTCGTTCCGGATCAGTCGGTGCGCATCAAATACGATTACACGCGCGAATTTATGCTTCCGTTCAAACATATCGCCCGTCGCATTCGACCGTTTAATGCAAAAAAATTGTTTTTGACGCGCGGAAAAAATCTGAAGTCGGCAATGACACTCGTCAATCAAGAGTATTTCGAGCAGTTTTTTCAACAGCGCGGTTTTCAAGTGATTGCGCCGGAGGAGCTTTCGGTGATTGATCAAATCGCGTTGATAACGGGAGCGGATGAAGTCGCAACATTTCTCGGCACTCTCGCGCATTGGAGTCTTTTCAGTCATGTCGGCGCGAAATGGACTTTTCTCAATCGTGTCGACGAAATTGCCTCGCGGCAGTGTTTGATCAATGATGCGGTCGGAATCGATTGGTATTTTGTAAGTTGCGCGATGAATTTTTTGTACGCGGAACAGGGCGGCGGCGTGTGTCTGCTCGGCTCGACGGACTATTGGAAGGCGTATGCACTCGAACATTACGGCATTCGACTCGATCCGAACGCGCGCATGCCCGGTAAAATCGTCGACGATTACATCGAGCGGTGGTGCAAATATTTCGGCAGTGCGGCGAGTGTCAAAAAGCGTATTTCGACGCTCGAAAATCTCTACAGTCGCATATCGCTGACGGAAGCGAAAATCAAATTGAAACGTCCGGTGCTGTGCTATCAACTGCATTCGGCGCAACGCGGTTGGTTGCCCGTCAATATTGAAGGCGATATCGGCGGCGCGATCGATAAAAAATACGAATTGCAGGCATTGCGGATTTATTTTTCCGAACCGGCGGCGGATGTTTTCCATTCGGTTTATTATCCGAAAGAAGGATGGACGAAGACGGCTTCCAATCGAATGCAGTCGGGAACGACGGGAAAAGACAAATCGATTTACGGCTTGCGAATAAAACTCGGCGAAGACCTCGCGCGGAAGTTTGATGTCGTTTATCGCATTCACAACGTCGACGGCGTTTGGAGCGAACGGCGTCGAAACGGCGAGGAACTTGTTTCGGAAAATCACGCGCTTGACGGTGTTCAGATCGAACTTGTATTGAAAGATTCGGAGCGGGAGTTTTGATTATGGACGAAAAAGAATTGAAATCTCGATTGTACGTGCCGAATTTTGAGTATTGGCAACGTCAATGCGGCAAGAAATACTTTTCGGATCGGGAACTTCGCGTTCGGAAGCTCCAAAACGGCATTCTCGTTCCTCCGCAAAAGAAAGACGATCAGTTCGGAAGCGGCGGCATTTTCGATGCGGATTTGAAATTCTTTGCCGGTTACGACAATTTATATGCCGATAAGCGCGATGAAAATTCGACGATCGAGCTCGACGCAACATCAATCGCCAAGTCGGACGAAGAAGTGATTTTCGGCGGCGGCTTGACTTGCCATTTCGGACATTTCATCAGCGAAGATTTGTCACGAATGTGGTTCCTGCTCGAATTTCAAACGGCGGGATTGAAGGTTGCCTTTTTCAATCTGTTCAATTGGAAAGTCGGTCGCTGGGTTTACAAGCTGTTTGATCTGCTGGGCTTGCCGGAAGATCGTATTTTGTTTGTCGATAAGCCGACTCGGTTTAAATCGATCATCGTGCCGGATCAAGCCGCTTACATCAAAGAAGACTTCACGTCGAAATTTCTGTTGCCGTATCGTCGGATTGCCTCGCGCATTCGACCGCTCGACGGAGTCAAGAAATTGTTTTTGACTCGGAGTTTGGATTTGCACACGAAGAATTACATTGCCAACATGAAGTATTTCGAGGATTTTTACGCCGCGCGGGGCTTCAAAATCGTCGCGCCGGAGAAACTGTCGATTGCCGATCAGATATCGCTGATCACGGGCGCGGACGAAATCGCGACATTTCTCGGTACTCTCGCGCATTGGAGTTTGTTTTGTCGCCCGGGCGTGAAATTCACGATGCTCACGCGTTTCGACGCATTCCGTTGTCGGCAGTGTTTGATCAATGAGGCAACGGGTATTGATTGGTACATTGTCTCGACCGCGCGTAATTTTTTGTATGCCGAGCAGGGCGCGGGCGTCAATCTTGTCGGAGCAACGGAATATTGGCAACAATTTGTTCGAGATCACTTCGGCGAAGAAATTGCGCTTGACGATCGTCTGCCTCCGAATGTTGTCGACGATTATATCAGTCATTGGTGCAAATATTTTTCGCAGCCGGAACATCTGCAGAAGCGCATCGATTCTCTGAAGTCGGTGTACAATCGCGGCTCGTTGTTTGAATGTCAGGTGAAGTCGGAAAAACCTTTACTGTGTTATGAAACGCATATTGCAAAAAAGGGTTGGCTCCCGTCGAGTCTCGGCGGCGAAGTGAACGGCGTCGTCGATCAAAAATTGAGTTTGCAGGCGTTGCGAATTTACTTTCTGAAGCCGTATAGCGATATCGCCTGTTCGGTGTATTATCCGAATGAAGGTTGGAGCGAGTCTGTTGGAAACAAAAAGACGGCGGGCACCGTCGGAAAAGGAAAAGCCGTCTTCGGATTGAGCATCCGATTGATCGACGCCGAAATGCATATCCGATATCGGATACACAATTTCGACGACAAATGGAGCAAATGGGCGAGTGACGGCGAAAAATTGATCTCAAAATCGGCATTGAACGCCGTACAGATCGAAATCGAATGATGTATTTCGTGACAAAGCCCGCCGCCGCAGAGCAGAATTTTGAAAATGCGGCGATTTATTTCTGTTTACGGAGCCGCGCGGAGCTCGCAATCTCGAGTTTCGGTTTGAATGTTTCCGAAAGCCGGTCGAAATTCAGCTCGACAGGCACGTCTGTTTGAATGATCTCGTCGAGCGGAGAGACATCATTCAACTGCTCGTCCTGCTCGAACCAATATTCGTTGGTAGAAGCAATCGGCAACTCCGAATTGACTTCTGCAGTGAGATAACTAATTTCGCCTTTGATATCACGCACCGCAATCATATAATCTGCCATAGCCGTCAATGTGATGATGGCAGTATCATTGCCACTCACAACTTCGACGACGAAATCATCGCCGACGGCATAATAATCATCAATCGAGCCGGATGTGATTTGAAGAGTATCGTCCAAATCGAAGCCGTAAACAACATCTTTGCCGTCCTTCGCACCGAATTGATACACGTTATTGCCGCCGGATACATCAAAATAAAGGTCACCGTCATTATATCCGCTGCCGATAAGAATGGTATCATTGCCTGCCCCGCCGTTGATGGTCACGTTCTTGCCGTAGTTGATGATCGTATCGTTGCCCGAAAAGCCGTAGAGCATGATGTTATCCTTAGTGTTTTCGATCTTGTCATTGGTGTTCGTGCCGCGAAGAGCACTGCTGCCACTCCAAAAACTCGGCATGAAAACCAAATCCGAATCGTAAGAATTGAAACCGCCCGCCGTCTCAGTAGGCATAGTTTCATCTTCTTCCGGCTCGATTGTGTT
>ERZ842401.7999-NODE-7999-length-10584-cov-3.395954_pt1 | contig 10584 bp, 8 predicted proteins | sample MGYA00521270_ERZ842401 | MGnify/ENA primary metagenome ERZ842401 (study PRJEB31892, sample SAMEA3878208) | bioreactor metagenome | biome: Moose rumen | place: Sweden | collected 2011-10 | study: EMG produced TPA metagenomics assembly of the PRJEB12797 data set... | reverse complement strand
CACAAGATAATATATGACAGATGGCTGAGAAGCTACCCCGAGATCATCAAGGCGCTTGACCACAGACATGAGGTCTATAATGCGCAGATGAACGAGGTGAAGCGGCTAGAGGCAGATGGCAGGGCGATCATTTTTTACACCCCGGAGGTGGAGGAGATGGGTACGTACTCTACAGATCCCAAGCTTGCCATGATGCTATATAAAAGCGGGATGTATGATTGCGTACAGAGAGCAGAAGAGATAAAGGAGTTTTTAGGATCCCATGAGTAAAAAAGGAAACGATTTTTGGAAAAGTCTGGCTGCGCCATTTTTTGCGTTTATGATCCAGCAGGGGATATCGATAATGTGGATGGAGGCCTATTTGGGGTATAAGCTGGCCACGTTTGAGAGCGGAAACTACATGGACTACATAATGGGTATAGCCGACGAAATGATGAATGCGGATACGCTGGCATGGATGTCGCTGGTCTATGCCCTGATCTGCACAGTCTGGTTTTCGGTGTGGTACTACCGGCTGAAATATCACCTTCCGAAGGAGGAGGGCCATGGGCCGGCCATGGTCAGGGACCGTGCAGTTGAGGTCGCGGACCGCCAGCGGGGTCTTTTTGAGGGCTATTCGTGGACCATCATACCCGGGATCATCCTTTTGGCATTCGGTGGGCAGTATGTCATCAATTTCTTTGCGGAGTTTTTGGGATCGCTCATACCTGCATGGTATGATTTTTACGAAAATCTTATGAGGACTGCGGGACTTGACGATACTGCAAAGATGGGCGTGCCGCTGTTTTTGTATGCGGTGATCCTTGGGCCTGTATGTGAGGAGCTTACCTTTAGGGGGCTTTGCTACAACTATGCCAGAAGGTCTATGGGCTTTTGGGCGGCAAATTTGATATCGTCTATAGCGTTCGGGGTGATGCACATGAATCCGCTTCAGTCTGCTTATGCATTTATAGTGGGGCTTGTGTTGGGCGCTGTCTATGAAAAGAGCAGAAATATATTTGTGACCATGGCTATACATATTACCTTCAATTTCAGCCCGGTTATCCTGGCGAACTTCATGTACATGGGAGACACGCCTTTCACATATTTTGTGACGCTGCTTATCAGTCTTTTGGTGGCCTATGTGGGGTATGAGCTGGTGATACGGGCCATTCCGAAGCATATAGATATAGAGATCAGATGACAAAAGGCTCCGTCGATACTGGCGGAGTTTTTTTCGAAATTTATTTTTTCCTGTTAAGGAGTGAGGGCAGATTTCCGATAATATCTATGTAAGCCTGATAGAGGATCCGCATCAGGCAAAAAAATACGGACGGACCATGGACGGGTGCGAAAGCGACAGGTAAGGAGACCTGCACTTTTAGCATTCGTTTTCTTTTGTTTAAAAGTTGTCGGATGATGCACACATGGTGTGCGTATAAAGAGCGCGGGACAACAAATGGCGAAAAGGAATTCCCGGGCAAAATAAGGTTCCTTCCTGAAGGGAGGCACACAAATGATCATTGACAATGCGGCATTTAATATGTCATCGACGCATAGGACAAAGAGCACACAGTCATATACAAGGCAGACAAATGTCGCAACGATACAGGATGCAGGCTCGGTTTTTGGCGGATTGCTTTTTGCAGTGGCGGACGGAAGCGGTGGAAATAATTATACGAAAAAAACCGTGACGGAAAACGCCGAAGGAGTAAATGCGGTGCAGGATCCGCTGGAGAAGTACAGACAGAGTCTGCAGGTACAGTTTGAGACCTTAAACTACCTTTTTCAGATGCTTTTTCAGCACAGGCTCTCGTATCTTAAGGGTGGCTATGATCCCTACCAGGATATGGCATCGGGACAGCCTGCGGGAGTCAGGATTACTACCGATTCGGAGACTTACACATACGCGGAGGCCGAGGAAACCTCCTTTTCTACTACCGGATGTGTGAGGACTGCGGACGGACGGGAGATAGAGTTTGGTATAGAGATGTCTATGAGCAGGAGCTTCTATGCAAAGTATTCTCATGAGTTTACGCGCATAGAACCGGACATGATGGATCCGCTGGTGATTAACCTTGATGGTAATGTCGCGGGTGTATCGGATCAAAAGTTTTTCTTTGATCTGGACTGTGACGGCAGCGAGGATGAGATATACGGGCTCACCTCCGGGAATGGTTTTCTGGCTCTGGACAAAAACGGAGACGGGGTCATAAATGATGGTTCGGAGCTCTTCGGAGCAAAGACCGGAGACGGCTTTTCGGAGCTTGGCACCTATGATCTCGACGGCAACGGCTGGATCGATGAGGCTGATGAGATATATCAGCATCTTTCGGTCTGGACAAAGGATGAGGATGGTCACGACCGGCTTTTTACCCTGAAGGAAGCCGGCGTGGGTGCCATCTGTCTAAAGGCGATGGGGACAGAATTCTCCATAAAAGACCATGATAATTCCACAAAAGCTAAGATCAGATCCTCGGGATTTTTCCTCCATGAAAATGGCATTCCGGGCATGATACAGCAGCTGGACATGGCAATGTAAAATTATAGCATAACTGTTTGACCGCCGGGCATCACCCGGCGGTTTTTGACATATAATCGTTGAAAGTCCCTTGAAAAAAGTTCATGTTTGTACAATGGGGAGAAAGCTCTATTATTTCAGAAAGGATTCCGGTCTGGAACTCGATTTTATTATCCGATATCGCGGCAAATGTACTCCGGTTGAGATAAAGGCGGTAACGGGAAATGCCAAAAGTTTAAAGATGGTACTTAAACATCCTGAAAAGTATCATATAGACAGTGCGATAAAGCATGGCGATTATAATGTGGGATATGATAACAACATCCTGACACTACCGCTGTATATGGACTTTTTCCTTGACGAAAGCATATAATGTTTATTTTTTTTACACAAGCTGCAAATAACTTAAATATTTAATGACAAAAGAACCTATGTTTGGTATAATATAAGTGAGCAGCCGTGTTCAAGGTGCGGTTAATCTCCCTGATGACGAGGGAGGTGATGCTTATGACAACTTACGAGATATTATCGCTTGTTATTGCGGCAGGTATGTTTGTTCTAGCATTGCTTACCTATCTTAAAGATAGAGATAAGCGTAAATAAAAATCAGCCTATCCCTTGACTTTGCACAACCTGGGATAGGCTAATAACCAATTCAGGGAGCGCAACCCACCTTCGCCTATGCGTGCATGGGAAAAGCTCCAGTGGAGCTTTTCATCGTAGTGGGCGACTGCTCCTTTTCTTCTTCTATATTTTCTCACGGAATGGATGTTCTGTCAATGAAAAATTGCTTAATTAATCGGCAAAACTGTCGGATCGTGATGACAGGGTGTTTAAATACTCAAATTTCCTCTTCGGAGGCTGTAAATTCGATAATGTCGTTTGGCGTACATTCTAGTGCCGTGCACAGTTTTTCAAGTGTAAGTAAAGTAATATTACCACCCTTTTTAATTCTATCTAAAACTGGTTGATACGCAGACTTTTGTCGTGGATCAGGTGAAGCTTGTAGCAGACGCAGTGGCTCTTGCAGAAAGTGACACAGCGCTTACGGATGGGGATCCCACATACATGTATGAGGGAGATATTCTGCCTGCATTTGAGACCGGATATAAGTGGGCGGCATATGCACAGGATGGAACGACCTACAAAAAGGATGCAGAGAAAAATAAAGCCGGAAAATATATTGTTAAAGACAACGATGAAACAGAGGATAATCTCACATATTATAAGGCTGTAAGGACCGATGCTCCAAAGATCACCAAGATCACTGTAGGTGAGGATACAAATGTTGCATTTGATAGCAAAGACAGTAACCTTCAAGAGAGCTAAATAGCTCGCGGAAGCAGGTAAATACCGGGTGACCGGTTTTACACCGTGAGACATCCGTTTCACAGAAAATATCCTTTTTAAAACATCCGGGGGAGAAACATCCTCCGGATGTTTGTGTCTTAAAATACCCGGGCAAAACTCCTAAAACTTCTCACTCCGATACATAGCGCTAGGGGAAAAAGTGTGGTAGAATATATCCCGTTATATGTATTACACATACGGAGGAGAGCAAATGTCATTTGTACATCTGCATACACATACGCAGTACAGTCTTTTGGACGGTTCGAATAAAGTCGCAAATTATGTAAAAAAGGTCAGGGAGATGGGGATGGACGCCTGCGCCATCACAGATCATGGTGTGATGTACGGCATCATAGATTTTTATAAGACCTGCCAGGCAGAGGGCATACGCCCGATACTCGGCTGCGAGGTATATGTGGCACCCGGCTCGCGTTTTGACCGGGAGGCCGCCCGTGGAGACGACCGCTACTACCATCTCATCCTTTTAGCTGAAAACAATCAGGGTTATGACAACCTGATGCACATAGTTTCCATAGGATTTATCGACGGCTTTTACTACAAGCCCAGGGTGGATTTTGAGACCTTGCAAAAATACCATGAGGGCGTCATATGCCTGTCGGCATGTCTCGCCGGAGAGGTCGCCCGTACTATAGTAAGGGGCGATTATGATACGGCAAAGGAGGTCGCGCTCCGCTATCGTGACTGCTTTGGCGAGGATAACTATTTTCTTGAGATGCAGGATCATGGCTATGCGGACCAGCAGACTGTAAACTCGGCGCTTTTGCGTATGCATGAGGAGACAGGCATACCTTTGGTGGTGACAAACGACTGCCATTATACCAATGCCTCCGATGCGGATGCGCATGATGTGCTGCTCTGCATACAGACCGGGAAAAAGGTCCAGGATGAGGATCGTATGCGCTATCCGGGCGGGCAGTTTTATGTGAAGTCCGAGGAGGAGATGCTTGCCCTATTCCCCTACGCAAAGGAGGCGCTGGAGAATACCCAGAGGATCGCAGACCGGTGCAGTGTGGAGATCGAGTTCGGAAACACAAAGCTCCCCAGATATGATGTACCTGAGGGATATGACTCCTGGACCTATCTGAACCATCTCTGCAGCGAGGGACTCATCCGGCGTTATGGAGACAGGGCGCATGAGGTGAGAGAGCAGCTTGATTACGAGCTAAACGTTATCCGTACCATGGGGTATGTAGACTACTTCCTCATAGTATGGGATTTCATAAACTATGCGCGGGAGCACGACATACCGGTGGGGCCGGGGCGTGGCTCGGCGGCGGGCAGCCTCGTGAGCTACACCACTGGTATCACCGATATCGATCCCATAAAGTACCAGCTCTTCTTTGAGCGCTTCCTAAATCCCGAGCGTGTATCCATGCCCGATATCGATGTGGACTTTGAGCCCGAGGGGCGCAATCGTGTCATCGAGTATGTGACGGAAAAGTATGGTGCGGACTGCGTGACGCAGATAGTCACCTTTGGCACCTTAAAGGCCAAAAACGCGATACGTGACGCCTGCCGTGTCATGGATATGCCCCATTCATTCGGGGGCCGGATCGCAAAGGCCATACCGAGTGAGCTGGGTATCACCATCAGCACGGCGCTGGAAAAGAACCGCGACCTGAAGGCTGACTATGACTCAGATCCCGAGGTCAAAAAGCTCATCGACACGGCTATGGGTATAGAGGGGCTGCCCAGGCAGATCGGTACTCATGCGGCCGGCGTGGTGATCTCACAAAAGCCGGTCATAGAGTATGTACCTCTCGCGGTATCTCCAAAGGGCCAGGTGGTGACTCAGTTTGTGATGACAGAAATCGAGCAGCTGGGCCTTTTGAAGATGGATTTCCTTGGGCTTACAAACCTGACAGTGATCCAGAACGCCATGCGTATGGCAGAGGAAAACTATGGCGTGACCATAGATTTCAATAACATGGAATACGATGACCCCAAGGTTTTTGCGCTGATCACCAGCGGCAGGACAGAGGGGATATTCCAGCTTGAGAGTGCCGGCATGACCAGCTTTATGAAGGAGCTGAAGCCGGAGAGCCTTGAGGATATCATTGCAGGCATATCCTTGTATCGTCCGGGTCCCATGGACTTTATACCCGACTATCTGCGCGGCAAGGAGAATAAGGACTCGGTCACCTATCTGTGCCCCCAGCTTGAGCCTATACTAAAGCCCACCTACGGCTGCATAGTCTATCAGGAGCAGGTCATGCAGATCGTGCGTGATCTGGCCGGCTTTTCCATGGGGCGCTCCGATGAGGTGCGCCGTGCGATGTCAAAAAAGAAGACCGCCATCATGGAGGCGGAGAGACAGGTCTTTGTCTATGGCGACGAGGCGGCAGGCGTGCCGGGCTGCATCAAAAACGGCATCAGCGAGGCGATAGCCAATCAGATATATGACAATATGATCGACTTTGCAAAGTACGCCTTTAATAAAGCCCATGCGGCGTGCTATGCAGTCGTGGGATATCAGACTGCATACCTAAAGACCTACTACCCGAAGGAGTTTATGGCGGCCTTGATGGACAGCGCCGGAGATGTTTCAAAGGTGGCGCAGTATATCGAGTGCTGCCGCCAGATGGATATAGGCGTACTGCCCCCGGATATAAACCATGGTGTCGGCAGGTTCAGCGTTGAGGATGGCAGGATACGTTTTGGCATGTATGCCATAAAAAGTGTCGGCGACGGCGTGATAGATACTATAGTAGCGGAGCGTGAGGCAAACGGTGACTACCAGAGCCTTGATGATTTCCTGCGCCGGGTCGCGGGCAGGGAGATAAATAAGCGCGCCATAGAAAACCTTATAAAGGCAGGGGCTTTAGACAGCCTCCCCGGCAATCGCAGGCAAAAGATCATCATTATGCCGGATATCATAGACTCGGTTACGGATGAAAAAAAACATTCCACCGCCGGTCAGATGTCACTCTTTGATATGATGCCCGAGACAGAAAAGCAGGCGTTTGAGATAAAGCTGCCGGATATCCCCGACTATGACAAGCAGGAGAGGTTGTCCTATGAAAAGGAGGTCATGGGCATCTACGTCAGCGGACATCCATTAGAGGACTATGCAGGGATCATGGACGAAAATGTCACTGCGAATTCACTTGACTTTATCAACTCGGAGGAGAGCGGCGAGGCAAACCTGAAGGACGATGAGATGGTTACCATCGGCGGCATGGTCACCGAGGCAAAGACATACTATACAAAGAAAAACGATGCTATGGCCTTTGTCACGATAGAGGATCTTTACGGGACTATCGAGGTCATAGTCTTTCCGAAGGTATATGACAGGTGCAGGCAGTGGCTTGAGACAGATGAAAAGGTCTTTATAAAGGGGCGCACAAACGTGGAGGAGGAAAAGGATGTAAAGCTTCTGGCTTCTGAGATCATCCCCTTCGACCGTGTTCCAAAGGAGGTCTGGATACAGTACGCCGATCTGGACACCTATAAGAGCAGCGAAGAAAAGACCTATGAGATACTCGGGAAAAGCAGCGGGAGTGACAGCGTAGTCATCTTTTTAAAGGCGACGCGTCAGATAAAGCGGCTCCCGGTCAAATGGAACATATCTGCGGATGCTTTTTTCGTAAGTTTACTAAAGGATTCCTTCGGGGATGAGAACGTGAGGGTAGTATCCGGGAGGGTTTGAAAGAATATTTCCGTAAAAAATCTTGAATTTATGACTGAATGAGGGTAGAATAGACTAGATGTATAGGGAGCACATTGCATGGGGTTTCTTATCGGAATTTGGAGGGACATAGGATGTCAAAAGAGATAAATACAATCGGAGTGCTCACAAGCGGCGGTGATGCGCCGGGCATGAACGCGGCGATCCGGGCGGTTGTCAGGGAGGCCATCGCAAAGGGCAAAAAGGTAAAGGGTATCAGGCGCGGATACGCCGGTCTTTTGCAGGAGGAGATCATAGATATGGAGGCGCACAGCGTGTCGGATATCATCTCCCGCGGAGGCACCATACTGCAGACGGCCCGCTGCTATGAGTTTGTGGATCCTGAGTATCAGAAAGAGGCTGCGGAGATATGTAATAAGCATGGCATAGATGGTCTGGTGGTCATCGGCGGAGACGGCTCCTTCAGGGGCGCACAAAAACTGGCGGCTCTCGGAGGCAATACCATAGGTCTTCCCGGCACCATAGATCTGGATATCGCGTGTACAGAGTACACCATAGGCTTTGATACCGCGGTCAATACTGCCATGGAGGCCATAGACAAGGTGCGTGACACCTCTACCTCCCACGAGCGCTGCTCCATCATTGAGGTTATGGGGCGCGGGGCAGGATATATTGCTCTCTGGTGCGGTATCGCCAACGGAGCCGAGGATGTGCTTTTGCCTGAGCGCTATGACTATGACGAGCAGAAGCTGGTCAATCACATCATAGAGGGCAGGAAAAAAGGCAAGCAGCACCACATCATCATCAATGCCGAGGGCATAGGACACTCCGCTTCCATGGCAAAGAGGATAGAGGCGGCCACAGGCATAGAGACCAGGGCTACCATCCTCGGTCATATGCAGAGGGGCGGTTCCCCTACCTGTAAGGACAGGGTATATGCGTCCACCATGGGTGCGCTGGCTGTGGATCTTTTATGCGAGGGAAAGAGCAATCGTGTCGTAGGATATGACCATGGTGAGTTTATTGACTTTGATATTGACGAGGCTCTGGCCATGAAAAAGGATGTAGACGAATATCAGGTCAGGATTTGTAAGGATTTAGGCAATACATGACATTTGGTCTTCGAAATGGAAATAATAGAGAGTACCAGTAATTCTAAGATAAAGAATATTAAGACTCTGATCTCAAAAAGCCGGCTGCGTAAGGAGACCGGCTTTTTTATCGCCGAGGGTCCGCGGATGGTCTTTGAGACGCCGGTGAGGCTTCTTAAGGAGATATATGTGACGGAGGAGCTTGTGGGTGATGAGCGCTTTTTGGATTTCAGGGAAAAGCTTTCGGATATTCCGGTCAGTATGTATACAGTTACCGACCGGGTCATGAGGGCCATAAGTGACACAGTGACGCCGCAGGGAGTCCTGGCGGTGGTGGAGCAGCCGCGATACCGGTTAGATGAGCTTTTGCCAAAGGATGCATACATACTGGTGCTTGAGAGACTTCAGGATCCGGGAAATCTGGGTACGATATTCCGCACTTCCGAGGGCGCCGGGGTCACAGGTATCATCATGACATCGGACTGTGTGGACATTTTTTCGCCTAAGGTGGTCCGGTCCACTATGGGCAGTTTATACAGGGTACCATTTTTTGTCACAGGTGATATAATAGATACCATAGAGCTTTTGCATAAAAGAGGGATCAGACTATATGCCGCGCATCCGTCCGGAGAAAAGGAGTATTTCGACGCAGACTGTACGGGTGCGTGCGGGTTTATGATAGGTAATGAGGGCGTGGGGCTTTCGGATGAGCTGTCACGGCTTTCGGACGAGCGGATCACCATTCCCATGAGGGGGAGCCTGGAATCGCTTAATGCCGCCATGGCGACCGGTATACTTTTGTATGAGGGTGATCGGCAGAGAAGGAGAAAAAATGGATCAGGTTGAATTTATCAGGCAGTGTGAGGGTGAGGGTATCGACACCTGGAATTCTGTCATGCTTCTTTACAGAGCTGCCATCAGAGAGCTTGATACAAAGATACAGATTTTAAACGAGGAGTTTAAGCAGACACATCAGTATAATCCCATAGAATATGTAAAGTCCCGTGTCAAGAGCCCGGAGAGCATAGTAAAAAAGCTGGACCGCTACGGATATGAGGATAATATAGAAAACATGGTCACTTACTGCAATGACATAGCAGGCATGAGGATAGTATGCTCTTTTACATCCGACATCTATCACATGGCTGACATGATCGGCAGGCAGAATGATATCACAGTCATTTCGATAAAGGACTACATGAGAAATCCGAAGGACAGCGGCTACAAGAGTTACCACATGCTGGTCACTATCCCGATATTTTTGTCCGATAAGGTGGTGGACACCAAGGTGGAGATTCAGATACGCACTATCGCCATGGATTTTTGGGCGTCGCTGGAGCACAAGATCTACTACAAGTTTGAGGGCAATGCGCCCGACTACATCAGCAGGGATCTGCGGGAGTGCTCCGGGATCGTTTCGATGCTTGACGCAAAGATGCTTTCCCTGAATGAAGCCATCATGGCGGCAAAAGCGGAAGAGGGATAGGAGGCCCTTTTTGGGGCAGTGACATTTTATGAATAGAGCCGAATTAGAGCTAAAGGCTTATGCAAAAATAAATCTCGGACTGGACGTGACCGGACGCAGGGATGACGGCTATCATCTGGTGCGCATGGTGATGCAGTCTGTGGACATATTTGATATAGTAAGGCTCAAGCCGAGGGATGATGAGCGCATTGTGTTTTCCTGTTCCGACAAGTCTCTGGAGACCGGTGACAATCTCTGCCTTAAGGCAGTACAAAGCCTTCGGGAAAAGACCGGCGACAGGCATGGAGTGGATATCGGGCTCGTTAAATACAATCCCGTGGCAGCGGGGATGGCGGGAGGAAGTACGGATGCGGCGGCAGTGCTGCGCGGTATGACGGAGCTTTTTGATCTGGGACTTTCAGATGCCGAGCTTTCGGAGCTTGCGGTAGGAATAGGTGCCGACGTGCCTTTTTGCATACACGGAGGCACGGCGCTCTGTGAGGGGATCGGTGAGGTGCTGACTCCCATA
>ERZ842401.7998-NODE-7998-length-10584-cov-20.869408_pt1 | contig 10584 bp, 1 predicted proteins | sample MGYA00521270_ERZ842401 | MGnify/ENA primary metagenome ERZ842401 (study PRJEB31892, sample SAMEA3878208) | bioreactor metagenome | biome: Moose rumen | place: Sweden | collected 2011-10 | study: EMG produced TPA metagenomics assembly of the PRJEB12797 data set... | reverse complement strand
AATCCCCAATCCCCAATCCCCAATCCCCAATCCCCATTTAATTTTTTTAATATATTAAAATAAGTAAAAAATTTAAACAAAATTAATAATATTTAATATTTCTACAAAATATTTTTTAAATAGTATATATTACTATATTTTATAAAAATAAAATGGAAGAGATAGAAAATGATGATAAACCTAATAAACCAGCAACAAAAGAAGAACTATCAGATATTTATCAAGAAATAAAAAATGGCTACATGTATGATAGAGATGCATCAGACTCTATGAAAAAACTTGTAAAAATAATTGAATCTGTACTAGAAAAAGAAAAAATTGAGGATTATTTTAAAGAAGATAAAGAGGCTTTTGATTATTTTATTGATTCTCTTTTTAAAGGAGTTATCCAAATATTAATGTACCAACAAACAATTATTGGTGATGAAGGAGGTGAAATTGCTCTAAATTTATTTTTAAATATTTTTAAATTATTTCTTAAATTTCATAAAAATAATGAATATGCTACTTTATTCGAGAGAATTCGAACAATTTTTAATAAGGGTAATTTTTTCAATGCTCATAAATATGACGACGAAGAAATAAAATATAATATGATTAAATTTAATTCTGATTTTTGCTCTGATTTTGCCCAGGAGAAAAAGCAATTCGAAATTGGAGAAGAAATTGATTTTATTTACGATGATAGAGAAATAAGGTATGATTCATTTAAGAAAGTTTGGATGAGAGGAAGAATTAAAGATGTCACTGATAAAAAATATATTGTAGAATATTTTGATGTCGAAGATTTATTTTTTCCAATAAATAGTGTAAAACTTGCTCCAAAAGACACTAAAATATCAGATTGGGATTGGCGTCTTAATTTAAAAAAATATGATGTAATAGATTGTTTCGATAGAAATCGATGGTACCCTGCGACAGTATTAGATAGGAGAGAAATTTATGAAAATAATGGTTATAAAAAAATAGTATATCGAATTGCTTTTAGGTTATATACAGAGCATTTTAAAAATCCAAATGATGAAAATGATTCATATGATAAACATATAGAAATTTGGAAATTATATGGAAAAGATGAAATAAAAGAAGATGAAGAAGGAGAAAAATATATAGGAGAAGAATCGAATTGTTCTGAGGATATTTCATTTTTTTCGAAAAGGATACAAAAATTCGGGAAATATTCAAATTTGCAACAGAAATATATTAATTTCACATATCCTCCAAATGATGCAGAAGAAAATGAATTAAAAAAATTAAGTGATGATTTATCAAATGATACTTTAATCAATATTGAAGATAATTATTTATATGAGAAAGACGGAAAAAAAAATTTAATTTTGGGAAAATCAAAATTAAATTTTGAATATATTTATGCCAAATATTTAAAACTAATAGAAATAAATAAAGGATATGATATTTTTATAGATATATTAAAAAATAATCCAAACATCGAAGAAATTTATAATATATTTTTCTTTTTATACAAAAGCATACCTTATTTACATAAGCAATATTTTATAGAAAATAGTGAGCTAATTAAAAATGTATGTATAAATTATATAAATAATTTAGATGATAAAACAATACGTAAATTACCTAAAGAACTGAATGAACTAGTATCGAATTTAATTTATCATATAAATTCATTAATAAATAAAGATAACGATGATAATAATGGTATGAATATTTATGACGAAATTACATTGACTTTCGCTTTGAAATCTATTAAGACAAGTATTTTCGATCATAGATTAAAAGGTATTAAAGATCTAAATGATATTATAGAAATAAATTCAAATAAGCCAGAAATAATTAACAAAATAGTCACATTAATAAAAGATAATAAAATAATAAACGAAGTATTCGGAGCAAATTATCACAGTCAATTAATTAAATGTTCAAATAAAATACTAACCTTTTTATTAAAAGAAAATGCCTTAGACGAAAATGATATTACTTTAATTTGGAGTTGCACTAAACGAGGTGACTTAGAAGCTAAAATAACAATTTTAGATTTGTTATCATCTATCGCTGAAAATTTAAAAGAAAATCAAATTGATATGTTACTTAATAGTGTATTGAGTAATGTCGATAAAAAAATAAGTAATGAAGAAATTGAATTTGTTTTTAGATTATCGACACAAAATGATAAAAATGAAAAAAATATAATTCAATGTTGCGAATATTTGTGCCAATGTTATTTAATAGCAAATCCACAAACAACTGATTCAGACAATAAAAAAATTTTGGAAAAAATTATTTTTATTTCGGAAAAAAACGAAAAATATTTAAAAAAAATTATAAATATTTGTGAAGATGGAATAGTTAAGAATCAAAATGCAATTAATTGTTTTAATCTTATTAAAAATGTTTTGATTAATTATCAACAAAAAGAAAAAGAAAGAAAACAAAAAATTGAAAATGAAAAAAAGCTCCAAAATGAAATTAAGCCTGATAATGAAGTTAATCATGAAAACGAGGCTAAGCCTGAAAATGAAGTTAAACCTGAGAATGAAATAAAATCAGAAAATGAAATTAATCCTCCTAATGAAATAAATCCAGCTAATGAAATTAATTCTGCTAATGAAATAAATCCTGCTAATGAAATAAATCCAGCTAATGAAATAAATCCTGCTAATGAAAATAATCAAGAAAATGAAGCAAAGTCAGAAAATGAAGCAAAGCCAGAAAACGAAGCGAAGCCAGAAAACGAAGCGAAGCCAGAAAATGATGTTAAACAAGATAAAGAAGAGAATCAAGAAAATGAAGCTAAGCCTGAAAAAGAAGCTAAACCAGAAAATGAAATGAAGCCAGAAAATGAAGCTAATCCTGCAAATGAAGTAAAACCAGAAAATGAAATAAAGCCAGAAAATATGACAAATCCTGAGAATGACATCATCAAAGATTTAATAAAAGATAACTATTTAATAAAATTATTTGAAAACAATTTAAAATCATATTTATCCAAAGCAAAAGAAATTTTAACTCAAAATAAAATATCATTTAATGACGGTGAGCAAATAGATAATTATATAATAGATGAATATACCCATACAAACAATATCAAAAATCGTTTAGAAATTTTATTATTTTTAATTTATCAATTTTACCCTGAATATGACTTTTTACCTTTTTTGAAAGAGGTCTTAGTAATAAATGCAGTAGGACCCAATGATCATATTATTTTTTATGATTTTATAAAAAAATATATATCTGATAATACACATATGATTAATATTTCGAAAGAACATAAAGAAAAAATGAGACAGGAAGTATTAGAATTAATTTCAGAAAATAATAAAAATGAAATTACTTTAGAACAATTAAAATTATTCATTGCTTTATTTTTCGATATGAATAAAGAAAAAATAATTTTCGAAGAAAATCAAGATGATAATAAAGAACAAAAAATTAAAGAAATAAAAAATATTGAAGAATTATTAGGTCTAGATAAATTATGGAATATTGTTTTTCAAATTTCTGATGAAAAAATTTTATCTTTTGGTATTAATATATTATATCAAATATACCAAAATGATAATTTAGATAAATTATTAGAAAAATGCAATTCGTTTATAAATCAGGAAAAAAACGAAGAAAAAGCAGATAATAAATTGATCGAGAAATATATAACCTTAATGAAATTAATCATAATAGAATCTGAAAAAAATATTTTATTCACACCTAAATCTCATTTATCTTTAATTAAAAATTGTCTTATAAATTTACCTATTGAAATAGCATCGGATAAAAATCTAAAATCAAATGAAGATAAGGATAAAATAACTCTTTTAGGAAACACAAATTTTAATAATATGAAAATAATAGTATCGAATTTATACGGTATACCTCCTAAAAGAGTATTATTTTCTTTTTCTAAAAAATTTTCAAAATTTTTAAAAAAGAATTCTAAAGAAAAAGAAACTACCGAAATAAAAATCGATGAAGAATATAATAATATTTCTTTATATGAAACAATTATTCAAAATGAAGAAAGTATAAATTCAAATTTATTCCCAAAAGATAAAATAATATTTTCAAGTAAAAAACCAGAAGAAGAAAAATTATTAATAGATGGTGAAATGAATCCAAAATTAACAAAATTATTAAAAAGTTGGTATTATGAATTCACTCAGGGCACAATGCAAATGGATCGACAAGGTGTCATTAGGTTCATTTATGGAGTATCACCAAGAAAAAACCCGATAAATTCTACTGATAGTAGAATTACTAATTTTTTAAAATTAGATAAGGATAGAAAAGGATATGTTAGCGAAGAAGAATTTTTGCTCTTTTTTGATAAGGCAGTTAAAGACCCACTAAAAAGAAAAAATGTTTGGTCGAATATAAATAATATGGGCTATGGAAATGATTTGAAAAGAGAAGGGGAAAATAATGGTGAGATATTTAATTTTTATATGAAAGAAAAATTACCCAGATATAAATTAGGAAACGATTTGAATTTAATCGAAAATTTAGTTAAAAAATATTATGAAAAACCAAATGAATATTTTAATTTGAATGAATTCTTGAATTATTTGACCACAAATGAAATTGTTTATAATGATATTTTGAATAATTTATTCAATGATGATAATACTAATGAAAATAATAATTTTATTTTGAAAGCATTTAAGGACAAAAATAAATATATTGAATTGAATTATTTATTTATTATTATTGAAAGCATTTTGCAAGATTTAGAAATATATTTATATAATAGTAAATATAAAGATTCAAATGGTAATATTGTTTTAGTTAATGGAAGCTATAACATACTATCTTTAGCATATGAACCATTTGACAATGAGGAAAATATCGATAAAAAAATAAATTTCGTTAAAAAAATAATAAAAACTGAGAATTTTCAAATAATAATAAATCATATAAATGATTTATTAGAAAACTTATTAAAATTAATAAAAGAAAAACAATCTCCGAATATTATTTCCTTATTATATGATTTTTGTTTAAGAGGAATAAAATTATTAAATATTCTTAATAATTTTTCCACTATTAATAATGAAAAAGAAATTTTAAAACAGAATATGAAGCAAAATTGTGTATATTATTTAGGAAAAATTAATTTAAAACAATTATTCGAAGGAGAAGATTTCACAAAAGAATTTGATAATTTATCATATAAAAATTTAAGCGAAAATTTAATTAATATTTTAACAAAAAATGCTATTGATGAAGAAAGCGAAATTAAAAGTAAAGAAAATAATTTAAAAAAAGAATGCTTTGATTTACTTATTATAATATTATCTTGCAATAAACAACTTTTAGAAAATTATAAAGTGGAACATGACAATAAAAAAAATGAAATATTAGAATTAATCAAAAATAAATTTTACGAAGATGATTCCAAAAATAAAGATATTTTCATGCAAAATATTATTAATTCAGTAACATGTGCCGAAAATTGTGAAAATAAAAATTATATTGAATTTTTATCGAATTTAGTTAATAAATTATTAGACACATTAATAAATACAGGAAACACAATAGAATCTCCTGAAGATAATATCGAAAATAAAAATAAATTTACTCCTGATAATACATTTTTTGAATTATATCAGCAATTAAATAAAACAAATACATCAGAAAATAATAATACAATAAATGAATCAATAATGAAAATATATGAATTAGTTATGAAAAATATATCAGATTCAAATTATCAAAATAAATTATTTTTAAGTCTTTTGCAATTATTAAATCTCCAAATATCGAAAAATGAAGAAATAAAATCTGATATTATTATCAAATCTCAAGAAGAAGGAACTAAATCTTTATATAATTTCTTACTCGAAAATGCTATGCCAGAAATTTACAAAAAAAATGAATCAAAAGAAAAAAGAAATTCAAAAGATTTAAATTTGAATAAAAAAAAGAGTTTAAATGAAAAATTTATTTTAATAGAAAATATCAACGAAGAAGAAGACAAAGATGAAAACGCATCTTCCGAAAAAAATTTCCAAAAAGAACTTTGCCAAATATGTAATGAATTTTTATTAAATATTTTTTCGAACACAACAAATCCCAAAATCATTTGCGAATTATTAAAATTAATTCATTCCTTAAAAAAAGTCGATGATAATAAATCTTCATCGAAATCAAATTATTATTCAAATAATAATTATAGTAATTCAGTCTATAATTATTTATATGGCACAAATAATAATTATCAAAGTGCAAAAGCTTCTTTTACTCCAAAAAAATTTGGACACGTTGGTTTAAAAAATTTAGGATGTATTTGCTACATGAATTCCATAATACAACAAATGTATTTCGTTCCAACATTTCGTTACGCAATAATGTCCTCAGATGATAACAAGCCACCAAAGCCTTCAAATTTCCGCGAAGTTGACGACGATAATTTATTACATCAATTACAAATAATGTATACGTATTTAACACTCAGCGAAAAAAGCGATTTTGCCCCGAGAGATTTTTGCTACTCGTATAAAGATATAAATGGTAATCCGACTAATGTCAGATCACAACAAGATAGTCAGGAATTTTATAATAATTTTTGCGATAAAATAGAAAATGCATTAAAAGAAACAAAATTTAAATATATTGTAAGTGATGTTTTCATGGGACAAACTTGCAGTTCGGTTGAATGCAATAATTGCAAAAATGTTTCTAATCGATTCGAGGATTATTATAATTTAACGTTGGAAGTGAAAAATATTAATGATTTAACTGACTCTTTGAATAAAATGAGTGTCCCGGAAATCATTGATGATTTTAAATGTTCGAATTGTAATCAAAAAGTTCGAATAGAAAAAAAAATTTTTTTGAATAAATTACCTAATGTTTTAGTAGTGCATTTAAAACGATTTTATTTAAATTATGAAATATTTAAAACGATGAAAATTAATTCGAAATTTGTTTTTCCTAAAAATTTAAATTTAAAACAATATTGTATTGTCGAAAATCAAAAAAAATCTGATGAGAATAATAATGATATATATCCCCATGATGAAGAATATTACGAATATGAATTAAAAGGAATCAATGTTCATACAGGAAGTGCTGATGGAGGGCATTATTTTTCTTTCATTGATGTAAATAGAGACGGAAAAAATAATTTTATAAATAATTACAAAAAAGAAAATTGGCTAATATTTAACGATTCGAAAGTTTTAGAATTTGACACTGAAACTATTCCTACTGAATGCTACGGAGGAAATTATGAAGGTTCCATGTATGAAAATTGCCAAAATGCTTATTTGTTAATTTATGAAAGAAAAAAAAAGATGCCAATAAGAGTCTTATATAAGAAAAATGAATTAGGTGAAATTGATAAAAATAATTTAATAAATATCAATAAAGAAAATAGAAGTGAACTTAATAAAAAATATGATTTAAGTAGATCAAAATATACAGATATAACAGAAGATGAATTATACAAAAAAATATTTTTCGATGAGGAAAAAACAGAATATTATAAATATATACCATTTTATAATATACCAAAATATGCCCCAACTAAAGTCTATAATGAAATAATGGAAGAAAATAACACAAAAGAAGAAAATCAAGAATCAAAAAATAATAATACAAATTTAAGCAAAGAAAAATACGAAGAAATTCTAACAAATTTAATTAAGACATCCAAATTAGATATAAATAATCCCAATTACGATGATAATATGAAGCAAGTATTAATCGAATCAATTATGGATGATTTAATAAAATCAATTCAATCAACACGTGAATATATAGGTGATGATGGAAACGAAGAATTTAATAACACTTTGGAAATTATTTTTAATAAATTAATAAAACCTGTGGTAAAAATAGAGACGAGTGATTCTTTATTAAATACTATATGCGAATATTTCTGTAATGAAATTTTTATGAAATTTATTTTTACTAGTAAATATCAAGACAGTAATAAATTCTTAGATAAAGTCACAAATGAAGCAAATACTATTATTGTTAAAGATATTTTATTTGATCTAGTGAAAATATTTTGCGAAAAAGAAAAAGATTCTATGAATAAAGCAATATATAAAAGTATTTTTAATACTATTAAAAAGTCAAGTAATATCAATGATACTATTTATAATGATTATAATGAAAAAAATAATTATAAATATACTATTATATATTTGTACCAATTAATAGATGAAATAATTCATTTCGATTATAATATAATGGATTATATAAGCAAAAGTTGTAATATTATTACATTAGCTGCAAAATTAATGAATTCAATTGATGAAGATATCAAAAATATAATTTTAAAAATTGTAAAATATTTATTAAAACATTCGAATGATTATCCAAAGGAATTATCTGGCTTATTTGAAAAAGAAGATGAAAAAGAAAATGAAAATATAAAAAATAGTGATAAATATATAACATATCCTAAAGATGATATTCTAACATTGATAAAACAAGATGAAATATTGAAAGCATTGGTTCAATATGATTTTGAACTTTTTGTTATAATAATGGTAATAGGATTAAAAGATGAAATCCAATTATTAATGGAATTCTTTTATAAATCGGTAATGAAAGAATTATACGAATTTTTAAGCCTAAATGAAAACGAAATAAAAATAGATTATATTCTTAAAATATTATTAGCATTATCAATAACAAAAGATAAATATTCCTTAGAAAGATATAAACATATTTTAGGATACCCTAATCCTATCATTTGTGAAATTCCCCGAAAAAATAATGATGATCAAGATGATGAGGATAAACCCTCTCCTTCTCCATCTCCCTCTTCCCCAACCCAAAATTTTCCGATTTTCGGAGAAAAATTAATAAATGGAAATTTAGATAAACACATTTATGAATTTGTTAATATTAATAGAAGAAAGAAAAGCTTTTGCTTATTAAAATTATTAATGCCGAAGGAAAATGAAGAAAATAATGATATAAATGTTCCTAAAGAAATAGCGATTAAATATATTATTAAATTAATTGAAAATTGTTTAGGAGAGAATAATAATTATTCTTTGTTTAAATATTTATATTTAAATCCTTCAAGATGTCTTAGATATGAAAATCTTTATCAAGAAATGAAACAAATTGTTCTAAATGAAAATAAAGATTTCAATTTCGAACAATATTCAGATAAAGAAGGAAAATTCATTGCTCAAATACAAAAAGAAGTTGAAAAATCTATCAAGGATTTGCAAGAAGAAGGTAATGAAGTTATTGATGATGAAGAAGAGACTGATGAAAATGCTCCTCCTTTGATGAATGAAATAAATTATGACTGTGAAGATGAAAAAATGAAAAAATTCATAGGATTTATTAGCAATATCATTCCAGGTGATATAGTTAGAGAAGAAATTGTACAAATTGCTACTGGAGAAACATTAGCAATGTATAGACTTGAATATTATACTAAATATTATGATACGAAAGAATTAAGAGAAAAATTATTAAATAAAGAACAAAACAAAGATCAAATAGATGAAAAACAAGATGATAAAATAAATAATGGTGAAAATAGAAATATAAATAAAGAAGAAAATAAAGAAGAAAAGAAAGAAGAAGAAAAGAAAGAAGAAGAAAAGAAAGAAGAGGAAAAGAAAGAAGAGGAAAAGAAAGAAGAAGAAAAGCGTGTAGAAGAAAAACCAGAAGAAGAAAAACCTGAAGAAGAAAGGAAAGAAGAAGAAAAGAAAGAAGAGGAAAAGAAAGAGGAGGAAAAGAAAGAAGAAGAAAAACAAGAAGAAGAAAAGAAAGAAGAGGAGAAGAAAGAAGAAGAAAAGCCAGAAGAAGAAAAACCAGAAGAAGAAAAGCAAGAAGAAGAAAAGAAAGAAGAAAAGCCTGAAAAAGAAAAGAAAGAAGAAAATAAAGAAACAGAAAAAAATGATGAAAATGAAGGGTCTCAAGAAAACTCTAATGAAAACGACTCAAAAGAGGAATCCAAAAATCCTGAAGAAAATCCAAAATCTGAACAAGAAGAAAAATCTGAAGAAGAAAAAGCAGAAGAAAAACAACAAGACCTATCTCCTCAAAAAGACATTCAGCCCCCTCTAGAAACAGACATCGATGATTCTTTAGAAATTCAAGAACAACAAAAAGGAAAAATAATACAAAAATATAATACATCCTCCTCCAAATCCGAAGAGAATTATATATATAGTATATTACCTTCAAGACAAAGTGTAATAATATTAGAAAATGATTCTATAAAAGATAAAAATAAAGTAAAACGTGTATTATTCAGATATATATTAACAAACACAAAATATAATCCGAAAAGCTTTAAAGCAACAATATCGATAAAAAATAGTTTAACTCAGATACAAAAAAATAATAGTTGCGTTATACCCGAATTTATTTTCGATAAAATGAAAGGTCAAAATATGTCCAATTTTTATAATGTGTATAGAATTAGAGGAGAGTTGCCTTTTATAGAAAGAGATAATAGTACAATTAATATTGAATTAAGTGAAGATATTAATTTTAATAAGAAATAAAAGGTATTGAAATGAATATTGTATAATTTCAAAATATAATAATTAATATTAATATTTAATTATAAAAATTAAAATTATTTTTGAATTAAATAATAATTTTTTTAATATTAGGAAATATATA
>ERZ842401.7997-NODE-7997-length-10586-cov-3.493400_pt1 | contig 10586 bp, 8 predicted proteins | sample MGYA00521270_ERZ842401 | MGnify/ENA primary metagenome ERZ842401 (study PRJEB31892, sample SAMEA3878208) | bioreactor metagenome | biome: Moose rumen | place: Sweden | collected 2011-10 | study: EMG produced TPA metagenomics assembly of the PRJEB12797 data set... | reverse complement strand
TGCTCGGCAAGAGCCTCGCCACTCACTGGAACGAGGGCGACGGTCTCGCCGGCGACGGACTGCCCGGAGCGAAGATGCTCGTGCGCACCGAGGCTTGGAGCCACATCATCCTGCAGGAGCAAAGCTCGCTCCCGCGCACCGATGTGGCAACTTTCCGCGCCAACGTTAAGCGCTGGGTGGACTACATCCGCGAATATTGCCCCAACCCCAACGCGGTGATCATCCTGCCCGTCAACTGGGCCTACAGCGGCGACTGGGATAACTTCACCAATTTCAACAACATCTTCCTCGACAACTATAAGGCTGTGGCACGCGAACTGGGCGTAACGCTCTGCCCCGTGGGCGTTGCCTACCAGAACTGCTACGACGCCGAGGGTGCCGAGGGCCTCGCCTCGTGGTTCCAGGACGACCGTCACCCCACCGACAAGTCGACCTACCTCGCGGCTTGTATGGAATATCAACTCATCTTCGGCGAGGACGCCACCTCCATCACTTGGGCTCCCGCGGCTGTCAGCGCCGCCGAGGCCGAGGCTATGCGCAGCTACGCCGCCTCGACGATGAACAGTTTCGTCAACTATGTCGACCACAGCGCGGGCAAAGTGCGCTTCGCCCTTAACGTCTACGACCAGTTCGGTATGCCTATCGAGCCCGCCGAAGAGATCGTCACCTCGCTTAGCGGCGGCGGTACTATCGACGACAACGCCGTGTTCACCACCGACGGCACCGAGGGCGAATTCACCCTCAACGCCACTTGCGGTAATTTTGCCGAGAGCGCTACCATTAAGGTGGCTCACGCCGAGACCGAGGTGGTCGTTCTTCCCTCTATCAAGATGAACAACACCGCTCTGTCGGTTGCCGAGGACTTCAACAGCATCGGTGCCGATGCCACCGCCACGCTGCCCGAGGGATGGCGCATCGACCGCCAAACCACCGCGCCGCGCACCGTGGGACGCTTCGACCAAGCCGATGAGCAGACAATGTACAGCGGCGGCACCTCGCTCGCCAGCAACGCCAAGAACGGCACTTGGAACCTGGGCGCTACCGCCGACGCCACCGACCGTGCCCTCGGCGGCATCTCGACGGGTGTGGCTGGGGGAACGCGTTGTGTCAATGTGTATGCCCACCTGCTCAACGACGGCTCGAAGAACATCGAAAACGTAACGCTTACCTACGACATCGAGAAATACCGCCAAGGCAACAACGCGGCCGGCTTCGCCGTGCAACTCTACTACTCGATTGACGGCCGAAACTGGACCAGCGCCGGCAGTGACTTCTACACCAAGTTTGACGCCGACAGCCAAACCGCCGGATATGCCGACGCGCCGGGCGACTCGCGCAACGTGAGCACCAAGCTCCCCGTCAACCTCGAGCCCATGGTCGACCTCTTCCTGGCATGGAACATTAGCGTCGACTCGGGCGACAACGCCGCCGGAGCGCAAGTGCTCGCCATCGACAATGTGACCCTCTCGGGCTCACTGCCCACCATCCCCGCCGCCAAACATTACATCTTCGCCGAGGATAAAACAGGCTGGGACGCGCTCGGACTCTACGCCTGGGGCGACAGCGAGCTCTTCGGAGCATGGCCCGGCGAGGCCGTAGTAGGCGACTCGATAGTGGGTGGTGTCAACTACAAAGTGTTCCTGCTCGACACCGAAGGCGGTAACTACCACCTCATCTTCAACAACTGGAACAACGGCAGCCAGCTACCCGACTACGACATCGTGGCCAACCGCGACTACTACTTCCGTCTCGAGAACGGCGTGGCAACCGAGGTGGTGCCGCAACTCTATTCCGAGTTCGACATCAACATGGACGGCAACGTCAATGTGGGCGACGTGGCCGCAATCTACGCAGTGATACTCGGTGGCACCGACAATGCCGACCGGGCCGACGTCAACGGCGACGGCACCGTCAACGCCGGCGACGTCAGCTCACTCTACGAAGCCATCCTCGCTCAATAGCCCATTCATTCCCCCAATATAAAACGTGCCGCGGACAACCTCCGCGGCACGTTTCCTCGTGTCAAGATTTACGACTCGTCGGGAATTATTATCTACATAGGCGATCCCGCTCCTATTTATTTGCCGCATCGTGGCATTTACATTCTGAAAGTAAACTGAGCAACTGCGAAATCAAAGATATAATATTCAGCATAACCGCAAAATCCCCCACATTATCTTTCGCGTTAAAAAATTTGCAAAATTCAATATAAATTGTGTACTTTGCGTTGCGTAACTTACGCAACGCAAAGTACGCAATAGTATAAATCATTATTTTTCAGCGCGATATGGTAAAGATTAACAATCCATTTGTAATTGTCGGATACAAGGGCGAACGCTACTTTTGCGACAGAAGGAACGAAACAGCGAAAATAGTTGAAGCTCTTCACAACGAGCGCAACGTAACGCTGGTCGCGCCCCGGCGCATGGGCAAAACCGGACTTATTCATCATGTGTTTGAGCAGGTGAAACGGGCAGAAAATGACGTAAAGTGCTTTTATATCGACATTTACCCCACCATGTCGCTCGCCGAACTTTCAAAACTGATGGCAAGCGGCATTATCGGCAACCTCGACAGTCCTTCCGAAGCCATTTGGCATAAAATCCAATCGTTTTTCGGCGCTTTCCGTCCGGCAATCAGCTACGACCCGCTCACGGGAATGCCTCAACTGATGCTCGACGTAAAGCCGGAGAATGAACAATTATCGCTACAACAGATTTTTGAATATATCGCTCAAAGCGGTCGCCGATGCTATATCGCTATTGATGAGTTTCAGCAGATTATGGAGTACGGCAACGCCAATGTAGAGGCGCTTTTGCGCTCATTTATCCAACGGGTGCCCAATGTGTCGTTCATCTTTGCAGGCAGTCGCCAACACATTCTACAGCAGATGTTCGCACTCGCCAATCGCCCGTTCTTCCATAGCGCACAGATGCTTTCGCTCGGTCCTATCGACCAAAGAGAATACTTTGCCTTTGCCGCCGGATATTTCGCTAAACGCAATCAAGAACTCGCACCTGCTGAGTTCGACGCTATCTACACCGAGATGCGCGGCATCACTTGGCACATCAACGTAGTACTTAATCGCCTGTACGCCAAACCCGTGCAAAACATAACCTCAAATCTTGTCAGCGATACGATTGACGAAATAGTAGACGAGCAACACGACTTCTATCAAAGCCTTTACCACTCGCTAACGTACAACGAGGCGACACTGCTGCGAGCTTTGGCGAGAGAGAGAACGGTTAAATCGCCGCTGGCTGTAGCGTTTTCCAATCGATACAACTTACCGGCTACGAGCAGCATCCGCACCGCATTGCGCAAGCTCGAACGCTTACAGCTCATAGCACATGAGCTCGATAGTGGCTTCCGCGTCTACGACCCGCTTCTCGCCCGCTGGCTACTCCGCCTCCGGTGGTAACATCCATCTCACAACTTACATCTTACATTGAGACAGGGGTTGGCGTAGATGCCGAGGAAGATTTCGTTGAGTAGCTCGGGGTGAGCCACGTCGTAGTCGGCGAGTAGCGCCAGACGGGCCTTGAACGCCTCGGCTTGCGCGGGCGTGTAGCGATCGGCAAAGCGCGTCTCGCCGTAGAGCAGGTCGTGGGCGATATAATTGTTGGGGTATAGCCGATAATTGGCGACGATACGCTCATCGAGCAAATGCGCCACTTGCTTGTGATACTCGGCGCGCGTACAGCCGGCGAACGCCTCAAGGTGATCACGCGTAATCTCCTCGCCCAGCGCGATATGTACGCGTCCCTTAGGCTGCAGCAGACCCGTGATGATGCTGTTGAGGTCCTCTCCCGGTTTCTTCACGTAGCGCTCGTTGCGGCTCTCGTAGAGTTCCATCGCCTTGAGTATGTCGCAGCTCTCCCACTCGTAGCTTACCGTCATCGGCACGATGCGAAGTTCGGCGAGCGCGGCAAGCTTGTCGCCAGGAAGCGACATCGCGAACATATTGATCAGTCCGGCGTCGGTGCGGTCGATGCCGTCCTTGGTGCGGCCGTTGCGCTGCGCTATCCACACGCTCTCGCCACGCTCCGTCACCACATGGCGCAGATAGCGGCTCAGTTGCAGCGACGACAGATACAAATCGCGCATCTTGCCACCGCGTTCCACCTTGAACATCTTGTTGCTTTTGCCGATGTCGGTCACCAAGCCGGGCGACATCAGGTTGGAACCGAACGTGATTTGCGACGTGCGATGCCCGTTGCGCCACAGCAGGTAGTTGAACAGGCAAGCGTCGAGCATAATATCGCGATGATTGCTCACAAACAGGTAGGCTCCCGCAGGGTCGAGCCGTTCAAAGCCCTCGCCGCTCAGTTCGGTTATCGACCGCGCTATCACCTGCTCGTTGACGGCGCGCATCACGTTGAGCTGGAAGTCGTCGATGGTCTTAAATCCGAGCATCATCGCCTTCACCTCGTCGATGGGCCGCCCGGGATACACCCACGATGCTATCAGCGGGAAGGCTTCGGCTGCGACAATGCGTCGCATCGCGGCCGGTATCTCGCTGTCGGTGTACGGCCGCATATTCTCAAATTCCTGTGTCATATCTCCGTCGTTGTTATGTGTTTGCAATGCTACGGTCACTTCTTACGGTTGTCGATGAATTTCACCGGTTTGCGCGACTTGGGCGGGAACGCGATGCGCGAAAGCACGTCGGCGGGCAAAATCTCGACGCGCGGCGCCACACGCAGGTGGGCGCGAAAGCGGTTCTTCAGCTCGGCAATCACCGCCTCGTCGGTCGCCAGGGTCGTCCGTGCCGCCCGCCGTTCCTCGTTGAGCGAGACGCGCACCGTCACGTCGTCGGTGCCGGCTTCGCTGTTGTCGACCACCACCACGTAGTTCAGCACGTAGTCGGTGTTGTCGAGCACATCGTTGATTGCGGGCGGATAGAGTGTGGTGCCCTTGAGCTTTAGCATATTGTTCTTGCGCCCCACCAGCGGCGTCAGCCGGTAGCTGTTACGCCCGCAGCGGCATTGCTCCACCACCTTGGCGCACATATCGCCGGTGCGGAAGCGCAGCAGCGGCATCGCCTCCACACCGAGAGTGGTCACCACCACTTCTCCCACCTCTCCGTCGGCCACCGGCAGGTCGTCGTCGCCTATAATCTCGACTATAATCAGCTCCCGCCACAGCCGTAGGGGCACTCCGAGAAGGTGGTTCCCATCTCGGTCGAACTGTAAGTGGCAAACAGCTCCACGTCCCATTGCTCTTTAATCTTACGCCCGAGCAGGTTGAGCGAGAAGTCCTGCTCGCGCAAGCCCTCGCCTATGCTGATGATGCGGCGCACGCTACTGCCGCGATAGTCGATGCCATGCTCGCGAGCGTAGTCGATCAGCCGCAGAATGAACGACGGCACACACATCAATGTGTCGGGCTTTATGCGATTGATGGTGTCCCATTGCAGCTCGGGGATACCGTTGCCCACGCGGACGATGCTCGCACCCATCTCGCGGATGCCGAGAAAATAAGCCAGCCCGGCCATGAAGCGCTTATCCATCGTCGTCATCAGCTGCAAGATGTCGCCGGGCTTCATGCCCGCGCACTCGAACGACTTCTTCTCGTTGTAAGCCAGCCGTTGCAGGTCGCGCTCGCTGCAACCGAACGTAACCGGGTCGCCCAGCGTGCCCGACGTGGTGATATAGTCCACTATCTTCGACTTCTCGCAGCACAGGAAGTCGTCGTTAAACAGCTGCAGGTCTTTCTTCTCGGTGAAAGGAATCTTCACCAAGTCGTCGAGGCCGGCAATGCGGTCGATGTCGATGTGATAGGTGTCGAACATTCGCTTGTAATAGCGCGAATGTGCGCCCAGATAGTGCAGCGCCTCATGCAGCCGCCGCTCCTGATACGCCCTGATTTCTTCTACAGGGCGAAATTCTATGTCGTTGCTTTTGTCTATCATAAATATCTCAAAAATATGCGATTAAGAAAGAATTTCACGTATTTCATCGGCCGCGAGGCGCCGGTAACGCTCGGCGGGCGAGGCGGCCGCGAAATCGACAGCGAAGAACTCCTCGTCGTAGAACGACAGCTTGCTGTTGGTGTCGGGCGCACACTCGATATACACTATCTCGTCAATCTTCAGCCCCTTGGCGGCGCATATCTGCTCAGCGAGCTGACGGCCGGCGTAGGTGACGCTTGTGCCGGGATTGTCCTGATACAGCTCGGTCACTATCACATAGCACTTGCCGCCGTGCCGACGTATCTTCAACCCGCATGCCGAGGGCATATCCCACTGCCCGCGGAACTCAAAAATCTCGTCGTAATACTCTTTCGATACCTTCATCGTTACTTATAAAAAACTTTGTGTCATTTTTAGGGCTTTTTTAAAACTACCCATTTACCATTCTTTCTTCCACCTTCACGTGATATAAATCCTTTCTCTTGAAGATATGCAAGTTCACGCATAAGAGTCCTTCTTGAAATATTAAATTCCTTAATCAATTCTGTACCTATTGTGTTATTATTATAATTAATTCTATTGAATATATCTATTTGACGTTCTGTAAGATCTTTTGTGCCATCTTTTGTGCCATCTTTTGTGCCATCTTTTGTGCCATCCTCATTCACTAATCTCAAAACCAATTTTACTTGCATTAACTCCGGCTCTTCAATTAATTCCGGCCTAAGCCAGTGCTTTTCTTGCCACGCATTCAGAATAAGAGGAAATCCGGAACCTATGTTTTCACCATAACCTATCATTCTCAACATATTTTGCATACGTTGGTTACGCGCTTTCGATTCTCCACCTGAATATATCGTGTGTAGAGGTAATTTGAGTAGTCCCGGATTGGTTAGAACAAATCTATCATCATATTTTTCAACTCTCAATATCCCTTCGATAGTCATATCAGCATGAATAATCATATTAGTAAATGCTTCTCGTACAGCTTTATGTTGCGGCGTGTCGTCAACACGTATAACGCCTTCCATTCTAAATGGGCGAGGCAAGTCACGAGTCAACCGAGGAGCTACCATAATCATAAAATTAAACAGGTTGTTTTCCCATGTACCATCATAGGTTATGCGATCACTATATCGTTGATCACCAATAAGGTTCGACTTGTCGATATAATCCATCCGCAGGAAATCAAATCGTTCTCTTACAGCGAGTCCCTTCCCGAACATTAAAAGGCCGGCCATTGTTAACCCTTCTTTATTGTCGCCTCGATTAATGGCGTAACCTCCAAGCTGTCGCAAGAACTCTTTATTATCAAGACTATTCCATAAGTGGTCAGGGTTGTTGGTTTTAAAAAGTACTCTATAACGTTCCAATGTAGAAATATCAATATCCTCCATCGTGTAGTTTTCTAAAAACATTCGATCGTTTCCATCAGTATAAGAGTCTCTTACCATCATTCTTATAATTTGTTCAGGACAATGATAATCTCCTTCATGATGCCGCCTGAATGTGCCTCGCATCAAATTATTATTGATGTAAACAGGGCGAGTTGAATATTCGGCTCTTGGCACATTAACCACAACAACTTCTACTTTATTAACGCTCACTATTTGAATGTCCTCATCTTTTAGTAAGTTTACATTTACTTTTTGAGTGTTATTCAAATTATTCCAAAGATCTTGACATATCTTCCGGGCATTTTCAACACCTACTATTGTGAACCTTTCGTCTTGACTTTGTGCTTTTAAATTCTCTTGAATTCCAAGTATAATTATTCCTCCCTCTGTGTTGGCAAAAGCTGAATAGCTTTCCCAAAACGAGTTTGGCACAGCATTGCGGGCCATCTTGCATTCAAGATTTGCTCGTTCGCCCTTTACAAGTGTACTATGTATATCTTTAATGGTCATAGTATGATTATATGCTATTATAATTCGAATAAAATAACATTGTGATATTAAACTTATTTTTTATCCATTATTCACATTGCGGCGGGCGCGGTCTACCGGGCGGCCGAACGAGCGCGTGGCGAGCTTGCGGTCGCGCGGACGATACGTGCCCTCTTTCATCTCGCGCAGCGCCACTTTGCAGAACAGGTTGAACATCTTCTGCTCCTGGCTCTCGCCGGCGTAGAACGAGCGCCAGGCGTAGTCGTACACGTCTTGCAGCTGCTCGGCCGTCATCAGCTTGGGAGTGAACACCACCTGACCGGCGTTGTAGTGGTCCCAATCGAAGTCGAAGATGCGACCCTGGCGCAGCAAGTCGTCGTACACCTTGGTGTGAGGAAACGGTGTGAGCACCGTAAACTCGGCGAGGTCGAGGTCAATCTCTCCCAGAAAATCAATCAGCCGCCGGCAGTCGTCCACACTCTGATTGTCGAGTCCAAGCAGGATTGTGCCTTCGACGCCTATCCCGTGGTCGTGATAGCGTTTCACACGATCCTTGATGTAATCGCTTGTGTCGTAAATAGCTTGATACACATACCACGCGCCGGCGTCGTAGGCGAGCTGAAGCACCTCGTCGTCGTCCTCAATCGTGTGGGAAATCCACTTCTTTTTCAGCGGAGCGATGGCGCGGAAGAGCTCTTTCTCCCACTCCTTGTTCTGTGCCAGCGAGTTGTCGACTATAAACAGGCGATTGTTGTCGATTGCCGCCATATCCTCAACCACAGCGTCGATGGGTCGCGGACGGAAGCGGCGACCGCCCAAATAGCTTACCGCGCACGGATAGCAACTGAAGCGGCAACCGCGCGAGGCATGGAACAAATCTACCATCTGCACACCCTTGTGGTTATAAAGCTCGCGCTTGTAGAGGTCGCGCCTGCAGGGACCCACATTCTCAATCGGAGGCATCTGCCCCATGTAATTATACACTTTCTTTAGCCGGCCCTGCACGAAGTCGTTCATTACGCTTTCCATCCGACCCTCGCTTTCGCCCAAAAACAGGCTGTCGACGTGCTCCACCATCTCCTCGGCGTGAAGCATGGCCGAGATGCCGCCGGCCATCACGGGCTTGCCGCGGCGCCGATACTCAGCCGCTATAGCCCAGCCGCGCTTCACCTGAGTCGACAGCATCATCGACAGCGCCACGATGTCGCATTCCTCGTCGAAGTCGATCGCCTCAACGTTCTCGTCGGTAAACGTCACTTCCACCCATTCGGGCAACGTGGCGGCAAAAGCCACCGGGCCGTGCGGCGGCAGGTTGAACGTGGTCTGTCCAGGCAACTTTTTCCAGCGCGGGTATATGAGTTTCATCTTTATCTTATCCATAACTCTCGTGATAGTGGTTTATCTTTTCAGTCAGGCTGTTATCGCCTATTATCGCCTGTGATGTGAGCATAGCCGTGAGCGGCACTCCGCATATTCCGTGCAGGTTGATGTTCTGCCCCGTCAGGTAAAGGTTCGGCACTTTGGTCCACACCGGAATTTGCGATGCCATCAGGTTGTTGCAGTCCTTGCTGATGCCGTACAGTGAGCCTTCGGGCTGATTGTAATAGTCGCGTATTGTGAGCGGCGACGCTGTCCACACGCGCTCCACGCAGTCGCCAAAGCCGCTGTACAGCCGCTCCATGCTATTCAGCACGCGGGCGGCGCGGCGCTCTTTCCAGCGCTCATACTCCCGGCCGCGATGCCCGAGCGTAGTGTCGTGCCATTGCGCCACAGCGCTGTAAGGGAGCAGGCAGTTTATAATCATCTTTGTGGCGTAATGGCCTTGCTCGCGCTCGGCGGGCGTCATATACATGAAGCCGCGCGGCCAGCGGTCGTCGTCCTCGCTCAGATGCCACACGCTGCCGAAGCGGTCCTGGCAGTAGCACGTGTGGTTGATATAAGGGAAGCTCTCGGGCTTTAGCGCCACAAACACGATGAACGCCGAGTAGGTGTTGGGCAGACTGTGCATGCGCCGCGTGTAGGCGCGCATGAACGCGCCCTCGTCGGCAAGGTCGACCAGCCGCGACGGGTGGATGGCGCTCACATATATGTCGCCGCTAAAATGCCCGCCCGAGGCGGTAAACACGCCGCAAGCCTTCCGCTCACGGTCTATGGCGAGACGCGTCACTTCTTGCCCGGTAAGCACCTCGCCGCCACTCGCCGCGATTACGTCGCAAAGCGCCGCGGCCAGCTGACTGCTGCCGCCGGCAAACCGGCTCGCGCCGTTGATATACAGCACGTTGATCAGCGCGTTGACGTAGGCCGGTGTCACGCCCCGCACGCCGCCATACATCGGATTCATATATGCCAACAACTCGCGCAAGCGCTCGTCGCTTACATATTTCTCTATCAGCCGGTCGGCCGCCATCGTGAATTCCTCGCTATAGGTCTTGAAGCCGCCGGCGCTCGGGCGCAGGTAGAAGAAGTCCACCTCGTCGGCAATGCGATAGATGGCGTCAATATAGTCGGTTATGCCTTGCCGCTCGTCGGGGAAACGCTCGGCGAGATAGCGGCCGAAGGCTTCGCGACCCTCAGGCAGCCTGAAGGTGAGCCCCTCGTCAAGATAGTCGATTTGGTCCATGCAATCGTGGTCGGCATCCACGATGTCAATCTTGTCCATGATGCCCAGATAGTTGCATATCTTGTACACCGAGCCGCCGCGCCGCAGTCCGCCCAGGATGTGCATCCCGGTCTCGAACGTCAGGCCGCCGCGCGTGAAGGTCTGCAAGCCGCCAGTTAATTGCGTA
>ERZ842401.7995-NODE-7995-length-10588-cov-3.174499_pt1 | contig 10588 bp, 10 predicted proteins | sample MGYA00521270_ERZ842401 | MGnify/ENA primary metagenome ERZ842401 (study PRJEB31892, sample SAMEA3878208) | bioreactor metagenome | biome: Moose rumen | place: Sweden | collected 2011-10 | study: EMG produced TPA metagenomics assembly of the PRJEB12797 data set... | reverse complement strand
TTTAAACACTATTAATTTTAAAGTATTTTTGGTAAAATATTATATAAGCGCGAAAGGATGATAACATGCCAATATTAAAAAAATTATTTGATCATGAATATAAAGAATTAGAAAAATTCAAAAAACAAGCTTTAGAAATCGAAGCTTTAGATGATGAAATGAGTAAACTTACAGATAAACAGCTTCAAAACAAAACAAAAGAATTTAAAGAAAGATTAGAGAACGGTGAAACCGTAGAAGATATTTTAATTGAAGCATTTGCCGTTGCAAGAGAAGCTGCTTACCGTGTAATTGGGGAAAAACCTTATCCAGTTCAAATTATAGGTGGGCTTTGTATTCACTATGGTAATATTGCCGAAATGAAAACTGGTGAAGGTAAAACCTTAACATCTGTATTACCTGCTTATTTAAATGCCTTATCAGGTGAAGGTGTTCATATCATCACAGTCAATGAATATCTAGCAGGACGTGACGCAGAGTGGATGGGAGGAATCCATAGATTTTTAGGATTAAGTGTAGGAGTAAATAGAAGGGATTTATCCCCACAAGAAAAACAAGAAGCATATAACTGCGATATTTTATATTCTACTAACAATGAAATTGGATTCGACTATTTAAGAGATAATATGGTTGTACGTAAAGAAGATAGAGTACAAAGACCATTAAACTTTGCAATTATCGATGAGGTTGACTCTGTATTAATTGATGAAGCACGTACTCCATTAATTATTTCTGGTGGAGAAATGCAAAATCAAAATCTATATTTAAGTGCAGATAAATATGCAAAGAGCCTAAAGAAAGAAACAGACTTTATCTATGATGAAAAGACAAACAGTGTTAACTTAACAGAATCAGGTGCTGATAAAGCAGAAAAAGCATTTCATGTAGATAATTTATACGATGTTAATAATACAACACTACTACATTTTATTAATCAAGCATTACGTGCAAACTACGCAATGAGAAGAGATGTAGACTATGTTGTACAAGAGGGAGAAGTAGTCATTGTTGACCAGTTCACTGGACGTTTGATGAAAGGAAGAGCCTATTCAGACGGACTTCATCAAGCAATTGAGGCAAAAGAAGGCGTAACGATTAATGAAGAAACAAAAACAATGGCAACAATTACATTCCAGAACTTATTCAGAATGTATAAGAAATTATCAGGAATGACTGGTACTGCTAAAACAGAAGAAGAAGAATTCCGTGAAATTTATAACATGTATGTTATTGAAATTCCAACAAACATGCCTGTAATTCGTATTGATGAAGCAGACTTAGTATATGCAACAAAAGAAGCAAAATATAAAGCAATAATAAATTTCGTAAAAGAACGTTATGAATTAGGACAACCAGTATTAATTGGTACAATTGCTATTGAAACATCCGAACTTATTAGTAATTTATTAAAGCAAGCAAAGATTCCACACGAAGTATTAAATGCAAAGAATCACGAAAGAGAAGCAGAGATCATTTCAAAGATTGGTTTAAATAAATCCGTAACAATCGCAACCAATATGGCTGGACGTGGAACCGATATTAAACTATCAGATGAAATCAGAAAACTAGGTGGATTGTGTGTAGTTGGTACCGAACGTCATGAATCCCGCCGTATCGATAACCAGTTACGTGGACGTTCCGGACGTCAAGGAGACCCAGGTTATACACAATTCTTCGTATCTATGAAAGATGACCTTATGGTAAGATTCGGATCCGATAGAATTGGATCTATGATGGAAAACATGGGTATGGGAGATCAAGCAATTCGTAGTAAGGCATTCACAAGAAGTGTAGAACAAGCACAAAAGAGAGTAGAAGGAAACAACTATGATATCCGTAAAAACTTACTACAATATGACGATGTAATGAACAATCAAAGAGAAATCATTTATGAAAAACGAAACAAGATTCTAGAAAATGAATCCATCCATGAAATGGTTTTAACAACATTCCGTCATCATATAGAAGATTTAGTAAAATCGCATTTAGCTCCTGAAGGATTCTTAAATGATAATGATTATGAAGATATTGTTGAATTTGCAAATGAAAACCTATTACAAAAAGATATCAAAGTAAAAGATATAAAAGATCAAAATGAAAATGAAGTAATTGACTTTATTTGTAAGAAAGTAATAGAAGAATATGAAGCAAAGATAAAACCAATACCAGAAGTAGTATCAAATGAATTTGAAAAAGTCATTACACTTCAAGTTTTAGATAACTATTGGACAGAACATATCAACACAATGTCTCATTTAAGAGAAGGAATTCACTTAAGAGGATATGCACAAGAAGATCCATTAAGAGCCTATACAATGGAAGGTTTCGATATGTTTGATTCTATGTTACAAAAGATTGATAAAGATGTATCTATCTTCTTGCTTAAAGCAGAAATCAGACAAAATGTAGAAAGAAAACCACAATCTAAAAAGTTATTAACAAATGACAATGATGATACAAAAGCAAAGAAGAAACCTATTAAAAAACAAAAAATAGGTAGAAATGATCCTTGTCCATGTGGCTCAGGGAAAAAATACAAACAATGTCATGGTAAATAATATATCCGATGGAAAAGAAGTGAATTAGATATTCTGAAAAAGACCAAATATGGTCTTTTTTGATTTTTAAAATAGAAAACATGATATAATTAAAACATAGCAGAAAGGAGTAATTAAAATGGAAGAAAAGAAAAAGAGTAATGTAGGATTAGTAGTACTTGTAGTTGTTTTATTACTAGCATGTGCAGGAATGGGGACTTTTATATTTATTAATAAAGATAAGCTAATGACAAAAGAAAATAACACGTCTAATGAACAATTAAATAATAAGAATCAAAAAGAAGAGGAAGAAAGTGTTACATTTTCTGATAGTGAACTAGAAAAATACGTTAAATATATTTCGCCAATAAGTATTGGCCCATCTGCAGCAATATATGATACAGATACAGTAATAGCTAAAAATCTTTCAGCAGGAAAGAAAATAGAATATGTAGGAGCAAAAGTGCACAGTAAAAATACAACAACATCAGATTTTCAATACAATGTGGTTTCAGAACAAGATGTTAAAAGTATAGTAGAAGAAGTATATGGACCAAACACCTATGAAAAAACTACATTTAATTTAGGATGTGGTGATTATACGCTAAATGAAAGTGAAAAAAACTATTATTCTAAGACTGGATGTGGTGGATCATCAGCAACATTTGTAGCCAATGTTATTATTGATTATAAAGCTACGAAAAGCAAATTAGAAATTACAACAGCCTATGCTTTCTTTGATGGAATGACAAATAAGATTTATAAAGATTACAAGAAAAGTATTGCTCTAGATGATTATTCAGGTGGAAATACAGACGAAACAAATTATTACTTAAAATCTTACGTAGAAAAGAACAAAGATAAATTAAATACGATTGTTTATACTTTCGAAAGTATGGATGGAACAAATTACTACTTCACAGAATTAAAAAACAATAAATAAGTATAAAAAAAGAAGATTAATTGTTAATCTTCTTTTCTTTTTGTTAGGCATTTTGCTCTATTAATTGGGAATACAATATCAAATTTTGGATCGATTTCTTGACTTAGTCTAATAGCTGCTAATCTTGCTTCTTCTTCTTGTCTTCTTCTTTCTTCTAATTCTTTTTGTTTTCTGATTACTTCATCGATTCTTTTATTTTCAATGGTAGCTTCATTATATAATTGGTGCATTTTAGCTCTGTTTTTTCTTTTATAAAAGTCCAAAACTAGTTTTTGAGCAGTTTTCTTTTTCCTCTCCATAATTAAAATAATTTCATCTTGTCTAGGTAATGTTTCCTCTAAAATCTTTTGCTTTATTTCTGTTGTTAATCTTGTAATTTTTCTTAATCCTAATGGATGCTCTACTAAATCGCAATACATCTCTTGAGCTTCCTCTTCATATTCTCTAGTTACAGTATCTCTTACATGATCAATATTTACCTGGTCGATGTATATTTCTCCAGTAACTAAGTCCATAAATTGATTTTCTCCAATATATTCTATTACTGTCCATAGATTTGCAACTTCATCCATATTTAGATTATGAAAGTTTTCTTCTGCAAATGCATCGTGATATGGATGTTCTTCGAATCTATATAAGGGTGTTGAAAGTTGTCCATATGTTATCGCAAATCTATCACCAACTTGAGTAGTAGCAGCCTTTCTTTTTTCTTCATTTCGTTTTCCTAAAAACATATAATCCTCCTTAACGTATAAAAGAAAAACGAGATCTTTTATACATTATTCATGTATAAAGTCTCGTTCATTACTCTAGTCCGGATTATAAGAAATATTTTATAATCGATATGACGAACCAGTTCACTATCAAATAGTGGAACTACTCCCTAAATACGCTACACATTATACCATAAAATGGCTATTTTGTCAAAAATCAGTACTATGAGAATGAAAAATTGGAATCTAAGTATACTTAATTATATATATGAAAAGATATTATTGAATTATGATATAATAAAATAACAAAGGTTGAAGTAGGGAGTGATAAGTTTGAATGTAATTTTTTTGGACTTTGATGGAGTATTAGATACAATTCACTTTCAATCCATGGAAGACATTGAAAGAAGAATTCAAATTCTTGCAGATATCTGTCAAGAATATAATTGCAAAGTGGTAATTGAAGCATCCGCAAAAGAAGCAATTGATGAAGAAACATTAGAAGTTGCAGAAGGTTCATGGGTAAATGATATATTTAGACTCTTCCATAAATATGGAATTGAATGTATTGGAAGAACTCCAAGTGTTGAAAAAAGAATAAGCAATACAAGCTCTCTCCCAATGTGGAAAGAAGATGAAATAATACTATACTTAGAAAGACATCCGGAAATCAAACATTATTGTATTATAGATGACGATGACACAAAAGCGATGCATTGGAAAGAATCAGATTTAGATAAAGTAAGAGAACACTTAGTTGAAACAATCTATTATTCTGATAATGCAGAAGAAGAGGGCCTCCTTCCAAGGCATAAAGAAGAAGTAGGTAGAATCTTACAAAAAGAAAATGATGTTAAACAATTGATTCGAAGGAGAAAAAATGAAAGTGAAGGACATATATGAGGCAAAAGATAGACTGGAGCAAGAGAGAAAGAGAAAAATTTTAGAATTAGAACAAGTGAATCAAGATATAAGAGAATTAATGGAACTTTGTAATCATGAAGTGGTATTTCAATATCATGATAATCATCCAAGAAAAATGATATTATTAGGAACTTGTTATTGCCCTGCTTGTGGTAAAAAATTAGCAATAACAGCAGAAACACCAATTCAAAAAACACCATTTAAAGATTCAAGAATCATTGTATTAAAAAACATATCATTATTAGGAACAGAAAGGACATTAAGGGTACTAAGAGAAGAAGTGAAAAGTAATATGTATATCTATTATAGTCCGGATTCTAATCTAGAAGAATTATCCTCTCGAATGGAAGGGTTATTACAAAAACAAGAATATGATTATGATAAAGAAAAAACATATATAAAAAAGAAGGGTGAATCGGTATAATATGACAATCGAAGAATTAACAAAAGTATTAGAAAAATCATGGGCAAAAGAAACCTGCTCTCCAGGATTTAGAGAGATTTGGACAAAAGAAAACCCATCTTTGGGACAATGTGCCATTACAGCACTAATTGTAAATGACTATTTTGGTGGAAAAATAATGAGATGTATGACATCTACAGGAAGTCATTATTATAATGAAATCAATGGAAAAAGAATAGATTTAACAGTTGACCAGTTCTTAGGAGAAGTACCATTATATGAAGAAGGTCAAGAGAGAACAAGAAAATACTTATTAGGAAATGAAGATACAAAAAATAGATATTTAGACTTATTGAAAAAGGTTAAAGTGAAAATACATATGAAAAGGATAAATTCAAAATTAAAAAAATACATAGAACAAAATATATTTCCTAGTTATCAAAAAAATGATTTAGGACATAATCTAGATCACATATTATATGTAATTGAAAGAAGTCTGTATTTTGCAAGTACATTAGATGATATCAATATGGATATGGTTTATACAATAGCAGCATATCATGATATTGGACATTATATTGATGCAAAAAACCACGAAAAAGTATCATCGATTATGTTACTAGCAGACGATCATTTAAAAGAGTTCTTTGATGAAGAACAAATTAGAATAATGGCAGATGCAGTATTTGATCATCGTGCTAGTATGAAGGGAGAACCTAGAAGTATCTATGGAAAGATAGTATCTTCTGCAGATCGAAATACAATCGTAGATCTTCCTCTTAAAAGAACATATGCATATCGTATAAATCACAATCCAAATGGTTCTTTAGAAACAATTATTGAAGAATCAAGACAACACATCATAGATAAATTTGGAAAAAAGGGTTATGCGACAGAAAAAATGTACTTTGATGATCCGGATTATCAAAGATTCTTAGAAGAAATTGCAACACTTGCAAGTGATCCTATAGAATTTAGAAGAAGATTTATTGAGGTAAATGATATTTCAAATAAAAAACCAGAAAGAGAAAAGTTTCTATCTTCAATTTACTTGATTATTAAAAATGATCAAGGAGAAGTATTATTACAAAGAAGACAAGGAACAAAACTATGGCCAGGATACCTAGCATTACCGGCAGGACACATTGATGAAGGAGAAAATGCATACGATGCTGCAATTCGAGAAGCAAAGGAAGAATTAGGAATTGATATCAAAATAGAAGACATTATAGATTCATATGTGGTAAACAGAACCAACAAATCATTGCCACCATATTATGATGTATATTTTGAATTGTCTCAATATACCGGAGAAATACAAATAATGGAACCAGAAAAATGCTCTGAACTCATATGGTCTGATCCAATGAGTCTACCAGAAGATATGATTGATTTTGAAAAAGAAGCAATGGAACAAAATGAAAAAGGAATTAAGTTCAGTGTAACACATGCGGATAATGAAAAAAAGTTAATTAAAAGATAAAAAGTGAAATAACAATACATAAATATATAACAAAAAAATATTGGAGAGATGAATATGTATGGAGCAATCATAGGAGATTTAGCAGGAAGTATTTATGAATTTGAACAAACAAAAGTAATTACTCCAGTAAATCCAAAAGAATTAATAGCAGAAAGAGCCTTCTATAGTGATGATACGATTCTAACAATCGCTATATTAGAAGCAATTCAAAATAATAAAGATTATAATCACTATTTAAGAGAATATGTAAAAAGATATCGAGATTATAAACCAGATTATAAACCATACTTTAAAACAGCATTTTCTCCTAGATTAATAAAATGGGCAGAAAGTAATACAACAGGAACTAGTCATGGAAATGGTGCAATGATGCGTATCTCTCCTGTTGGATTTTTGTTTGATAGAGAAGAAGAAGTTAAGGAAAATGCTAGATTAGCAACTATTCCATCCCATAATAGTAAAGAAGCAATTGATGCTGCAACAACGATTGCCCTAATAATTTATTATTTAAGAAAAGGATTATCAAAAGAAGAAGTGTTTGAACGACTTCATATAAAACCAGTATATAAACCTTTTCAAAAGTTTAATACAACTTGTGAAGAAACAATTGGTAATTGCTTATTTGCTTTTTATCACTCTCATAGTTTTGAAGATGCCATCCAAAAAACGTTATGTATGGGAGGAGATACCGATACAAATTGTGCAATCGTCGGTGGAATGGCAGAAGCATTATATGGAGTAGATGAAATATATAGAGAGAAAGCAAATCAAAAACTCCCAGAAGAATTTGTTAAAATATTAAAAAAATAGGATGTGATTAACATGGAAAAAATCAATTTAGATCATTGGTTTGTAAAAGGAAACAACTTATCAGTCTCTACGATGAATCATCATACAACAATTACAATATGTAAAAATAATAAAGAGATTTTCTTTCGAGTAAGAGTATTGGACTCTGAAAGAGAAGAATTAGTTTTTAATTTTTATTCATTAGAAGAGGCAATCGCTTTTACAGAAAAAACAGTAGCTCAATGTAGAAATAACGATGAAATTGTTGCAAAATATTGCGAACAGTATCAAAAAGGAGAATTAAAGCAAAAAGATTTAAAAGTAAAAGATAATAAAATCACACTAACCGAAGAAGAAGTAGATACAGAAATTGCAAATTACTTCGGAGAAGGAAAATCATATGATGTTTCTGCAACACATGAATTATCAATCAATAATCATACAATAGATATTCACTTTTATTTAGTAGAATCATTTGATATAGATGGATCTCATAGAGAGTTTAAAACAATGTTAACAGAAGGAGATTTAAAAAATGTCTTTGAATCGTATGTAGAACAAGGAAACTATGATCTGGAAGACTTCAAATATATAGGTGGTGTTCATAAAGTAGGATACTTTTTTGAAGAAGATACGCCTCATTATGAAGGAATTGAATTAAAAGTAAAACCAAAAGAAAAAGTATATAAAAGAGAAAAGAGGGAATCAAAATGATACCAAAAAAATTAAATAAAGGGGATAAAGTTGCTATTGTGTCTCTTTCAAGAGGACTATTAGGAATGCCTTTTTGTAAACATGAGTTAGACTTAGGAATAAAACGTTTAAAGGAATTAGGATTAGAGCCAGTTCTTATGCCAAATGCTTTAAAAGATATGGACTATATAGCAACTCATCCAGAAGAGAGAGCAAAAGATTTAAAACAAGCATTTCAAGATGAAAGCATCAAAGGAATTATAACGGCAATCGGAGGAGATGACACCTATAAAACAATTCCATATTTAATGGAAGATGAAGAATTTATAGAATCCGTAAAAAAGCATCCCAAAATATTTATGGGATATTCTGATACTACTAATAACCATCTAATGTTCAATCATTTAGGGCTTTCAACATTCTACGGACCTTGTCTAATGACAGATTTGGCAGAATTAGATAATGAAATGATTCCATATACAAAAGAATACTTTGAAATGTTATTTCAAACTCCACAAGGATATGAAATAAAATCAAGCCCAGTTTGGTATTATGAAAGGGAGTCTTTTGGTCCAGAAGAAATGGGAACTCCAAGAAAAAGTAAAAAAGAAGAACATGATTTTGAAACAATTAATGGCAAAGGAAAAGTGACAGGAAAACTATACGGAGGATGCATTGAAAGTATCTATGATGCTTTAACAGGAGAAAGATATGGAGAAGAAAACAAAGTATATGAAAAATACAATTTACTCCCAAGCGATGAAGAATGGAAAGAAAAAATATTATTTTTAGAAACAAGTGAAGAGAAAATATCCCCAGAAAAATTAGAAATAATATTACAAGAATTAAAACGAAAAAAAATATTAGGACTAGTAAAAGGAATCATTGTTGGAAAGCCAATCGATGAAGCCTATTATGAAGAATATAAAGATGTATATAAAAAAGTACTAGAAGGAATATCCACACCAGTACTTTATAATGTTAATTTTGGACATGCTACCCCAAGATGTATTCTCCCCTATGATGCTTTAACAGAAGTAGATTATGATGAGAAGACTATCAAAGTAAAAAGTCCAATATTAGAAGACTAAAAAAAGAAAGTAATAAATACTTTCTTTTTATTATATAGCAAAGATTCCGTTTTTATCTACTTTTGCATCTTTGTCATATTTAGCACTACCGAAAGCTAAAATAGGTAATCCAATGAATGGTAATAATGTACTAAGTACAGCGAATCCATTTGATTTTCCAAACTTCTTAGCTAAATTGAAGTTATAGTTGAATGATGTTAACATTAAACCGCATCCAATAACCCAATTTGTATCTTCTCCAGTTCCAAAAAGTGCAGTTAATGCAGCAAAGATTAGGAACCACCACCAAGCTAATCCAGTAATTCTTGTTTCTACCCAAGAATTGTATAGTGGAATAAGACCTTTCCACCAAGACTCGCCGGCTTTCTTAAAGATTTTGCAGTTTGAAACGATGATAAGGATTAAGACTGCTAAAACGATAATTGCAAGTAAAATAATACCAATAACAGCAGCAACACTTGCACCAGTAATCAAGCTATCAACATTTGAAGCTTCATTCAAACCATAGTCATTATACATACTACTTACTCCTCCTTTTGTTTATAGTATTACACTTTTTCCGACAAAAATCAATTCTTTCTAAAAAATATCAAAAAGGAAAATATGCTATAATAAAAAAGAAAGTAGGGATTGTATGGTAAGTTATGAAGGATTATTCTTTGAAGGAGAATCAAAAAACAAAATATTAGAATTAGAAGAAAGACATCTTCCCATTATGAACGATGAGCTACATTGTACATTTGTATATCATCCTACATCAAAAGATTTCTACGAAGAATTAATTGGAAAAGGATATAAAGTAAAATTAACTCGTGATGCTTCAAATACTTCAACATATACAAATACTAATATGTATGATGAAAATGGAAGAATTTCTATAGCTTGCAAATCTAAAGCCAAATACATGTTGTCTTTTCATATTAATAACGGAAATAAAGGATTACATGGATTAGAAATTTATTCTCCATCAAAATCAAATTTGGAATTTGCACAAACTATGGCAAATAATATT
>ERZ842401.7994-NODE-7994-length-10588-cov-4.039305_pt1 | contig 10588 bp, 8 predicted proteins | sample MGYA00521270_ERZ842401 | MGnify/ENA primary metagenome ERZ842401 (study PRJEB31892, sample SAMEA3878208) | bioreactor metagenome | biome: Moose rumen | place: Sweden | collected 2011-10 | study: EMG produced TPA metagenomics assembly of the PRJEB12797 data set... | reverse complement strand
TATACGACAAAGTCGCTTTCGAATTCTTGCGACAAATTCCCTTACGAATAATAAATTGTCATTACAGAGAAGAAGAGGGCTTGTAATTTCAAGTCGAAAATTATATACTGTTTTTGTGGTAAAAGCTGTATATGGTTGATGTTTCCATAATAATTGTAAATTATAACACAAAAATTCTTTTAGAAGCATGTCTCTATTCCATATACGAGCAGACGAAGCTCATTAGCTTTGAAATCATCGTTTCAGATAATGGTTCGTCAGACGGGTCGCTGTCTATGCTCGAGGAAAAATTTCCTCAGGTTATCCGTATAGACAACAAGGCTAATCTTGGCTTTGGAGCGGCGAACAACCGCGCGCTGGCAAAAGCGAGCGGTAAATACATTTTATATCTGAATTCAGATACAATCCTCTTGAACAACGCCGTCAAAATCTTTTTTGACTATTGGGAAAACGCAGACAACAAAGATGCAATCGGCGCACTTGGCTGCAATCTGCTCAATGAAAAGGGGCAGACCATCCATTCAGGCGGTGATTTTCCTACAGCAGGTACAGAGATTGTCCAGAACTTTCTGGAGCTCTTTTATGTCTTGAAGAATTCCATCCCCATCATCAGGCACACGCATCTGGGCTTTGCCAACGACATAAAGCCGCGGCACGTCGGTTCTATCGACTATGTGACGGGGGCAGATTTATTTGTAAAAAATGATTCTTTCGCCTCTTTCGATGAGCGCTATTTCCTCTATTATGAAGATACAGACCTGCAGAAAAGGATGTCTTTGGAGGGCAAAGAGCGATTGCTCATTGATGGTCCCCTTATCCGCCATCTAAAGGGTATGTCGGACAAGAGCCCCTCCGTGCTGAGCTTTTACCGCAGCATTCCCAAAATACATACTCAGCTTTCAGCCTGCAAGTTCCTGCGCAAGTATCGCGCGAGCAGGGTAAAGATTTTCATCTTAAAGATGATAATACTCTTGATATGGATTAATCCCCTGCTGATCAGGAAGACACACTCATACATATCCAAGCTCTTTGCGATATAGCACATCATTGCGATATATCGCAATCAGCTAAATTTCACCGTTATATCATTTCCCTTGACGAAAACCTTTGCCTGCGCGCCCATGATGAGCGGCATAGCGGGAGCGATGTGTCCAATGTCGGCATCCATGATGACGGGAACCCGATAGCGCGAGAGGATGTCTGTGACCGCGTTGTATTGATTTACGCCGAGCAAGTCCTGCCCCCAAGCCGCGAGGGGGCGTCCGATGATAAAGCCGCTTGCACCCGTAAACCAGCCGCATTCGCCAAGGTGCCAGAGCGCACGGCGGATGTCCATAGGATTGTAGTCGCATGCCTCCAGTACCCAGATGACGGGACCGTGCTTTGCCGCAAACAAGGGGCTTGCATCAAAGCGTGTGCCCGCAAGGTTTGAAAGCACGTCAAGGCAACCGCCGAGCAATATGCCGTCAAAGTCAATCGCCTTTGAAGCGGGGACAGGGCAGAGGGTGAAGCCACGGGGGAGAAAGCTTTTAAGTTCCTTCGCCGCCGTCAGCTTATAGGGGGCAAGAGGATTTTCTTCTATTATATCGCTATCTTCTTCGTCCACCTGTTCGGGAGCTTCAAAGCCATCGTAGCCATGCACCGTGCTGCTTGTTCCCTCTATGAGCGCGAGCGTATCCGTCTCGCACTGCTCCCACGGCTTGCCGAAGCCTGTAATGCAGTGCCCATAAATGGCGGCGGTGTCGCAGAGCGTCACGAGGGGGTGGATAAAGTTCGTATTGTCGGAATAGCCCATGAACCATTTTGCTGGAGCGGTCTTGAGCCGTTCAAAGTCCACAAAGCTCATGGTCTCGCACATAAGCTCGCCACCACCGCAGGAAAAGACAGCCTTTGTCTCCTTGTCAAGGTAGAAGTCCATGAGCTCTGCCGCGGCAATCTCCGGCTTTGTGCTTATGCCCAGGCCATCGTCTTTAGAGCAGGTGGTGCCTATCTTTACCTTGTAGCCGCGCTCCCGTAGCTTTTTTACCGCTTCTGTAAAGCGTGTGCTGTAGGGTTCCGTTGTTGCGCCGAAGGAGGGAGCTGTAACGCCAATGCAGTCACCGGGGTGGAGGAAAGGGGGAATCTTCATACAACCAGTATAGCAGATTTACTTAAAAAATCAAAAAAAAGTTTGTACTTTTTTTATATCTGGTTTATAATGATTGTATCACAATCTTTTGACAGGAGTTACGTATGAAAAAGATTTTTGCTTTGATTGCAGTAGCTGCAATCAGCATTGTCGGAGCATTTGCTTTTGACCTTTCCACCGTGAAGGGAACATGGCAGGATGCGCGCTGGGATGCCAACTGGACTTTCAATGCAGATGGCAACATCGTCCTTTCAATCGCAAGCACGGGACGCACTGTTTTTACGTTTACCGATGAGAACGTGCAGAACTTCCGCGTAAGGATGGAAGGCGAGGGTCTCGCTGTTATGTTTGACTGTGCCGCAACGCACCGCTCATACAAGTTCATAAAGCCGCCGACGCTGGGTACCGATTTGGACGTGACCATCGATCCTGACTGGACCGATCTTGACTACAGAACAAAGTTCCGCTTCATTGATGAGTAGTTTTTACTGATACTGATTTTGTAAAAGGCACGGGAAAAACAAGTTCCTGTGCCTTTTTTAATGGAGTTTTTATGTATTCTAAAAATGATGTCGCACCCCTGCCGCCTATGGGGTGGAATTCCTACGACTATTATAACACGATGGTGACAGAGCAAGAGGTAAAGGCAAATGCTGACTATATGGCTGCCAATCTCAAAGAATATGGCTGGAATTACATCGTCATAGACATACAGTGGTCTGACCCCGATGCGGGAGCCCAGAACCCCGATGTGCAGTACATTCCCTTCAGCCACTTTTGCATAGACGAATATTCCCGCCAGATTCCCGCTCCAAACCGCTTTCCGTCAAGCGCAGGGGGGAAGGGGTTCAAGCCCCTTGCCGACTACGTGCACAATCTGGGGCTGAAATTCGGCATACACATCATGCGCGGCATTCCCCGCATTGCCGCTCACAGCCACAGCAAGATTCTGGGCACAGAGGCGAGGGCGGACCAGATTGCAAATCCATTCAGCATCAGCCGCTGGAACGGCGATATGTACGGCGTTGACTGTACAAAAGAGGGGGCACAGGCTTATTACGACAGCATCTTCGCGCTCTATGCGGAGTGGGGCGTGGACTACGTGAAAGTAGACGACATCTGCAACACAAATATGTATCCGCATAACCCCTATTCTGCGGAAAAGGAAATCGAAGCGATTGCCCGTGCCATCGAAAAATGTGGCCGTCCCATGGTGCTGAGCCTGAGCCCGGGACCCGCGGTTATTGAAAAGGCATGGCATCTGGAAAAATACGCCAATATGTGGCGTATCACCGATGATTTCTGGGACACATGGCCGCTTCTGCTTGCCATGTTTGAGCGCTGCGAGGTGTGGCAGAAGCATGTAGGTGGCGGAAACTGGCCTGACTGCGATATGCTTCCCCTCGGAAAACTCGGCAAAGGCTGGGGGCGCGGTGAATGGTACACAAAGTTCACGCCCGATGAGCAGAAAACCATGCTCACTCTCTGGTGCATCTTCCGCAGTCCGCTGATGATTGGCACGGACTTGCCGCAGCTTGACGAGGAAACAAAAGCCCTGCTCACAAACAAGGAGGTGCTTGCCGTACAGCGTTTCGGGCATGGCGCTTCCCAGATAATGCGTGATGAAAAGCAGTGCGTGTGGGCAAGCTATGGGGCAGGCTGTCCCGCCAAGGGAATGACGGTGTACGTAGCCCTCTTCAATCTGTCTGATGAAGCCGAGGAGCTTACGCTGCGCCTCTGCGATATCGAGGGTATTCAGGCGGAAAAGACCTACGCCGTGCGGGATCTGTGGCAGAAGCAGGATATGTTCCCCCTGCAGGGAGACGCCCTTCTGAGCCAGAAGATTCCAGCCCACGGAGCGGTATTGCTGCGCTTGCAATAGCTTGACAGACAGAGAGGAGTCTTTATTTATGGATAAAAACACAGCGACGGCAGTTGCCATCAATGGTTCAAAGGGAAAGCTTTCCGCGCTTATCCAAAAGCCAGCCTTGGAAGCAGGCAGAAAGTGCCCCCTCGTCATAATCATGCACGGCTTTTCCGGCAACAAGGGCGGGATGCTTTTGACGATGATTTCCGATGCTTTGGAAGAACTGGGCATAGCCTCCATCCGCTTTGACTTTAACGGCCACGGCGAGAGCGAGGGGCGCTTTGAAGATATGACAGTGCCAAACGAGATTGAAGATGCGCGGCAAGTCTACAACTACGCCTGCGGTCTCGATTTTGTGAATTCGGTTTCCCTGCTCGACCATTCTCAGGGCGGGGTCGTTGCAAGCATGCTTGCGGGAAGTCTAGGAAAAAAAGCGATAAAGAGCTTGGTGCTCATGGCTCCTGCCGCTGTGCTGCGGGAAGATGCTATCCGCGGCAACACAATGGGCGCACTTTACGACCCCCTCAATCCTCCTGATTTTGTGGAGCTGTCTGGCGGCCTGCATCTCGGACGGGAATACATCAAGGCGGCATTCTCGCTGCCGATATTTGAAACTGCTCAAAACTACGCAGGTCCCGTCTGCCTTATCCACGGCACCGGAGACCGCGTGGCTCCCTATACATACAGCAAGTTCTACGAGATGGTCTACAAGAAAAGCGAACTGCATATCATGGATGGCTTTGACCACGGTTTTTCACAAGATCAGTCAGCTGTCACAGATATAGCAGTCGATTTTCTGATTAAGTATGTAAAATAAACAGAAAAGCGTTTATTCCCAACCAAAGGTTGCAGGCGGCTTGTTGCTGAGGTCAAAGAATATGGCATCAACATAGGGCAAGCCTGCAATCTTTTTTATAACGCCCTTGAGCAAATCCTGCGGTACCTGGGCAAAGCGAGCCGTCATCACATCCTCAGAGCAGAGCGGGCGGAGCACGAAGGAGCAGCGTTCCTGCGCACTGGCGTAGGGCAGGTTGATGGTAAGGTGCTGAAAGACCTTGTCGTACCAGCCGCTCTCATGCAGGGCGCAGAGCATGATATCGTCAGCATCGCGCGTCTGGTCCAAGCGGCGTTTGTCGCAGTAGCCTTGTTGCAGGCGCAAGTCTCCGTCGCTGAGTGCAGGATTTTGCCACAGCCTGATGATACAGCGGTTGATATACGTGGCGTTGTTTGTCACGCGGCTTGAAGCCTCTTCCAGCTTTTCCCATTTTTTGGGCAGATGGTAAAAGCCATTTTCTTCCGCCGCAAAGCTGAGCACCGCAGGAAAGCGATAGGTGCGAAAATCTCCCTGCACGCCCACAGAGCGCACCGGCAGCACGTAGCGGGAGAGCGCCTGCGTGCAGTGGGCGCAGAACATATCAAGCTTTATGCTGTCCAGTTCCTGCTGAGCCTTAGCCCGCTCATCCTTGTCTTTTTCGCTTGCTGTGCCATCAGTACAGAGCACATTGATGCTCAGCCCGGGACCGGGGAAGGGGTGGCGCATGACGAGCTTTGCATCAAGTCCAAGCTTCCTTCCGATGACGCGCACCTCATCCTTGTACAAATCCCTGAGCGGTTCTATGACAAGCCCCTTTTCAATGAGCTTCTGTATGCCGTCCACGCGGTTATGATGGGTCTTGATTACCTTGGAATTCTTTGTGCCGCCAGACTCAATGATGTCGGGGTAGAGCGTTCCCTGCGCAAGCAACCACTTGCCTTCCTCCAGCTTCTGCCTGCTTACGACTTCGTTGCGCACCGCTATGAAATTTTCGCCGACAGCCATGCGCTTTTTCTGCGGGTCGGTGAGCCCCGCGACCGCCGCAAGAAAGCTCTCGTGGGCATCTTCCACAATGAAATTCGTAAAGCCGTATGCGCGATAAGCCGCGGCAACCTGTGCGCTTTCATCCTTGCGCATAAAGCCATTGTCTATGTGCAGGCCAAGCACGCGCTCCTGCCCAAGCGCCTTGTTAAGCAGGGCAAACGCCACTGTGCTGTCCACACCGCCGCTTAAAAAGAGCAATACATTCTTGCCTGCTGCCTGTGATGTGATTTCTTCTAATATATGGGCAAGTACCGTGTCTTCATCCCAGTTTCGCTCCATGCCGCAGATGTCGCGGGCGAAGTTCTCAAAAATCCTGTTACCCTCAAGTGTGTCTTTTACCTCACAGTGGCACTGCAAACTGTAGCGTTTGCGTCCCACATCCTGCACAGCGGCAAAGGGACAGTCCTTCGTGCTTGCGACAACTTCAAAGCCTTCTCCCAAGGAAAGCACCGCATCCTGATGGCTCATCCACACCTGTGTGCCATCCGTCACGCCCGAAAGCAGGGCAGAAGCCTGTCCCGCTTCAGTTTTATTCAGGTGGGCAATGCCGAACTCTCCCACCGTGGCTTTGCCCACAGTGCCGCCATAGTGCCGCGCCATAAGCTGGTGCCCGTAGCAGAGCCCAAGGATGGGCACATTCACATCAAAGAGCGCCGGATTGCATTCGGGAACATTTTCGTCATAGACGCTTGCGGGACCACCGCTCAGAATGATTCCCTTCACATCAGCGATAGTCCCCACATCAACGGAGGGAAGCGCGATTTCCGAGTAATAGCCCAGCATGCGCAGACGCTTTGCAATCAGGTGCGCGTACTGGCTGCCAAAGTCCAGGACAAGGATCTTTGAGCGACCTTTGCCATCTTCCTTGCGCTTGCTTCTGCCGTATTCGCAGCTTGCCTTAATGAAGTCTCGGAAAAGAGGACCTGCTTTGTTGGGGCGGCTCTTGAATTCGGGGTGGAACTGCCCGCCGAGCATCCAAGGATGATCAGGTACCTCGCAAATTTCCACCAAATCGCGCTCTGGGTTTACGCCCGCAATGATGAGCCCCGCCTTTTTCAGTTCCTCGCGATACACATTGTTGAACTCGTAGCGGTGGCGGTGGCGCTCCCATATTACCTCACTTCGGTAAGCCTTTTCCGTGAGTGTTCCCGGTTCCACCTTGCAGGCAAATTTACCGAGGCGCAGGGTGCCGCCGAGAATCTTTCCGTTCTGGTCGGGCATAAGGTCTATGACGGGGTGCGTCGTGTTTTTGTCAATCTCCGTAGAGTGCGCATCAGTCCAGCCGAGTACATTGCGCGCGTATTCAATGACAAGAATCTGCATTCCCAAACAGATGCCAAAGTAGGGTACCTTGTGCGTACGCGCATACTTTGCGGCGCGGACCATGCCCTCAATGCCGCGGGAGCCAAAGCCGCCGGGCACGATGATGCCGTCCACCTTGCCAAGCTTTTCTTCCACCGTTGCGTCATCAGAGAGCGTTTCGCTGTCTATCCAGTCTATTGAAACCTCAGCCTCGTTGGCAATGCCGCCGTGGGTCAGGCTTTCCACCACAGAGAGGTAGGCATCATGCAGGTCAATGTACTTGCCCACGAGGGCAATCTTCACATGGCGCTTCGGGTGCTCAAAGACATCCACCATCTTTGCCCAGTCGCCCAGCCGAGACTCTGTGTCCGCAATGCCGAGCGCCTTGCAGACTGCGCTTCCAAGCCCCTCTTTTTCCATGTTGAGTGGCACTTCATAGATTGACTTGGCATTGAGGTTCTGGATAACACAGTCAGTGTCCACATTGCAGAACTGGGCAAGCCGCTCGCGCGTGGAATCGTCAAGCGGCGTTTCGGTGCGGAGCATGAGGATGTTCGGCTGTATGCCAAGCTCCTGCAGCTCTTTGACGGAATGCTGGGTTGGTTTTGTCTTGATTTCATGCGCCTTGCTCAGATAGGGAAGAAGCGTCAGATGTATGTAGCAGCAGTTTTCCTCGCCCACGCGGTACTTCATCTGCCTGATAGCTTCTATGAAGGGCAGGGATTCAATGTCTCCAACCGTGCCGCCTATTTCAGTGATGATGACGTCCGCGTTCGTCTCTTTGGTGGAGATAAGCATACGTGTGAGGATTTCCTCTGTTACGTTTGGAATCACCTGCACCGTGCCGCCGTGGTAGCCACCCTCGCGCTCCCTGTTGAGCACGGCAAGATACACCCGTCCCGCCGTGGTGTTGCTGCTCTGGGAAAGCGTAGCATCGGTAAAGCGCTCGTAATGTCCCAAATCCAAGTCGGTTTCCGCGCCATCATCTGTGACAAAGACTTCACCGTGCTGAAACGGATTCATCGTGCCGGGGTCAATATTCAGGTAGGGGTCAAACTTCTGGTTTACTACGCTGAGCCCGCGGCTCTTCAGGATAAGACCGATGGATGCGGCGGCTATACCCTTGCCAAGACCGCTCACCACGCCGCCTGTGATAAAAATGCACTTCGTCATGTACGCAAAACCTCAAAAAATATGCTATCCATTATAGAGGATATTCTTCGTTTCGTCCATAAAATTTGGAAAAGTAACGGCTCACGCGGGAGAGCATCCTGCGGGACACCTTGGGATTGCGTTCAAGCAGGGAAAAGAATGTCTCTTCAGAAATGCGCACTATCTTTGCATCGGAGCCAGCCTGAGCGTCTTCCTCGCGGGCCTCTTCCAGCATGCCTGCTTCCTCGCCGAAAAACGCCCCCTGTCCAAGGAAGAGCAAGCTGTTTTTCCGTGACAAAAGCACCGTCCCTTGAACGATGTAATAGGCATCAGCCCCCGAGTCTCCCTGCCGGTAGATGTAGTCGCCTTTCTTTAAATTGATGACATGGCTGCCATCGTTCAAAAAGGAATCTGGGCGGATAAAGAGGAGCCGTTTAATCGTAGAACGAAGCGAAGTATCGTCTCGGTCTGGAAGCAGATAGAGCTCGCTTAAAAGCAGCGTATCAAAAAACTGGGTAACAAAGAGAAACTGGGCAAAAAAGAGAAAGATGATAAAAAAGGCATACGCAATGGCGAGCATGACTATGGCATTGCTGAGCACCCCATAGACCAAGTTGTAGCGGTTTACATTGATAAACATCCGCATAACCTTCTGGACTACCCAGAAGCTCACGGTGCACAAAAGCGAGGCAAGCATGGAAGCCGGAAGGCTAGGCTGTGAACGGCTGACAAACTTGTACACAGCGGTGACAGTGAGGAAAATCAGTACGAATGGAAAGCCTGTTACAATTACGCTCGTAAAAATGTGGAATAGCTCGGGAAAGCGGGCAGCAAGGCCTTCAAGCAGGGGCAGCTGCATGATGGTACGGAAAGTGGCGATGACAAACACAATGCTTGACAGCAATATGGTTATCAGCACCTCACCTACAAAAATGAAAAGCTGGTTCCTGTTTGCCTTGTTGTGATAATTCTGCTTGAAAATTCGCCGCAGGCTCATGATGAGCGCACGAAAAAAACGCCTTGCCATCCAGACAATGGCAATGGTGATGACTATCTCAAAGTTGGTGATTTTCTTTATCTGCTGTATGGAGACAGCCATATTCTCCAGATTGATGAAATCGGTGAGCAGGGAATTGACGTTCAGCAAGTCTGTCACTATCTGCGGCTTTGCCCGCATAAAGCGGACAAGGACGACAAGTATCATCAGCACAATCGGGATGAATGAATAAAAGAAACCAAATGCACATGCAGCCGCGTAGGAGAGCAGGTCATTTGTATAGAAAAAAAGACAGGTGAGATAGCTAGACTGCAAAAAGGTGACAAACGTCAGTTTCCGCCGCTTGCCCGTCATTGATTCCTGTGTTTGTTTATAATCTGCTGTACCTCATTGTTGAGCGTGTGGTCTTGCTCAGCGTAGTGGATATAATCTTCCCTGTCTTCGGGCTCGTTGTTTATAGACAAAATCATCTGCTGCTGGAGCACATCAAAGATATAAATTTGGATTTCTTTTTTTACCGCAGGGGCGATCTCGCTGTCGTACAGGAAGATTGCCACCTCGCCGTCAGGATTTTCCTTGATGATATACGCATTTAACTCCATGACGAGGTATTTTTTGCCAAGAATGAGCGTGGTGTTCGGAAGCTTCATGCCCTGTTTGAGCACGCCGCGCAATGTGGGCGGAATTTTCACCGCCACCGTGACAGAGCTGATATCAAGAATCTTAAGGCGATGTACCTTGCCATTATAATTCCAGTAAGCGACCGCACTAGGGTCGTTAAAGCAAGAGGCCCGCACATACTGGCGGCGTCCCTTGGCACCGTTGAAGTCGAGCACACCCTTGATGACCTCTGTCACCTTGCTCAAATCTCCACCAATTGCAGTGATGCCTGCCCTGACCTCCAGCTTGTCAAACATCAGCTTTGCGTCTGCTTCCCGTATGCGCTCCGAAAGAATGCCCACCAGAATGGTGCGCAGTACAGAGTCAAGCGTGAAGGACTGCAAAAAGGCAATCCATATAGGTATGGGGAACATCGTGTCCGTGTTCAGAAAAAGGATGGCATCCTTGTTGTGCCGCAGGATATTTTTTGCATTGCGGTAGTTTTCAATGCTGTATATCTCGTACTCCATGCTGCGCAGATTGTCTATGATGGTCATTTTCATTGTGTATGAAGGATTGAGAAAGAAAATTTTGCGACCAAACTCAGGATTCTTTCCTTGCTCTGACATTAATAAACCTCCTGCAATGCTTACATAGGCGAGGTATGTAAATTGCCCCCCCCCC
>ERZ842401.7993-NODE-7993-length-10589-cov-3.089235_pt1 | contig 10589 bp, 9 predicted proteins | sample MGYA00521270_ERZ842401 | MGnify/ENA primary metagenome ERZ842401 (study PRJEB31892, sample SAMEA3878208) | bioreactor metagenome | biome: Moose rumen | place: Sweden | collected 2011-10 | study: EMG produced TPA metagenomics assembly of the PRJEB12797 data set... | reverse complement strand
AACATTATCAAATTTTAAATTTAAATTTTTCATTTTATTCCTCTCCTTTCTCTTTAAATTCAACTTAATGTTAACATATAAAAAAAGATATGTCAACCTTTTTTAGTTGACATATCTTAAATATATTTTGTAATCTTCCTCTAAAAAACATGCAATTATTATATTAATGTTATCATAATCAAGTGAATGTAATGTCTCCATTACTATTCTTGCTGCTTCTTCCTTTGGGAAATGATATACTCCTGTACTTATACATGGAAATGCTATAGTTATTTTATCAAGATTATTTTCTATTCTATATTCTTCAGCAAGTTTAATTGAATTCTTATAACAAGATTCTAACAATTCACGTTCATTATGATTACCATCTTTATAAACAGGTCCAACTGTATGAATTACTTTCTTACATGGAAGATTATATGCATTTGTAATTTTTGCCTCACCTGTTTCACATCCATGTAGAGTCTTACATTCTTCTAATAGTTCTTTACCTGCTTTTCTATGTATTTGTCCATCAACACCTCCACCACCAAGAAGAGTTTTATTAGCAGCATTAACTATAATATCAATATCAAGCGTAGTAATATCACACTTTTTTATTTCTATATTTTTCATCCTAATTTATCTCCGTTTTCAACTTCTTTATCCGGTCTTATTAAAACTACACCATCTTTTGAATATGTGCCAAGAACCAAAACCTCTGACATAAAATCTGCTATTTGTCTTGGAGGAAAGTTTACTACTGCCAATATTTGTTTTCCTACTAAATCTTCTGGTTGATATACTTGTGTTATTTGTGCAGAAGATTGTTTTACCCCAATTTCTTCTCCAAAGTCTATTTTTAATTGATAAGCTGGTTTCTTTGCTTTTTCAAATACTTTTGCTTCTAGTATGGTTCCTACTCGTACATCTAATTTTATAAAATCATCAATTGTTGCCATTTTGTTTCTCCTTCCTATTTAGTATGTAAAAATCTATATATATTTGCTGCGTTGCCTGGAGCAGGAGGGAGAGAGCTTTTCGGTACAGAAGATATCACAGAAGCTTGGCCATACCGATCTGGATGTAAAAAGGGCGTTTGACTACTGGGAGCAGCAGGGTATGCTCCGTCAGGAGCGGGATGCGTTTGGTGAGCTTACGGGTATATGTGTTCTGGATCCCCTGACACAGGGCTTTGGCGGCACCGCCCCGGAGGAAGTGTCCCGCGATGAGGATGATAATGACAATGACGAAGCGCTTGCCGATATCCTGTTTCTGGCAGAGACGTACAGCGGCCACCCCCTGTCACCGAAGGATATAGATCGTATCCTTTTCTGGTATGACACTCTGGGGATGCCGGCCGATATGGTGGAGTATCTCATCACCTACTGCGCCGACAAGGGGCATTGCAATATCGCCTACATGGACAAGATAGCCATTTCCTGGTCTAAAAACGGTATCCTTACCATGGAGGACGCAAAGGCGGACACGGCCAGACATTCAGAGGTCTACTACACCGTGTGCAGCGGCTTTGGTATCACCGGCCGTAATCTGGCTCCTGCGGAGCTGGATTATATACACAGGTGGGAGGCGATGTTCAAAGATGCGGATATCATACGTGAGGCCTGCAGCAGGACCATACTCCGCACCGGGAAGTCGTCATTTGGCTATGCGGATCGCATACTTACCGATTGGCACAAGCAGGGCATAAAGACCCTTTCCGATATAGAGGACTATGACAGGACCTTTGCCGAGCGGAGAAAGCTGGGCCGTACGCCTGTGGGGCATAAGAGGCCTACAGCCGGAGGCACCGGGGCTTTCCACAATTTCACCGAGCGGGATTATGAGGACTGGGACGATATCGAGGCAAAGCTTCTGGCCAGGTCTAAAAAGTAGGTGACTGATACATGAGTTTGTCAAATTCGCAGTACGACGACCTGATGAGGGACTATGACCGCAGGCGTCAGTACAATGCAGAGCTTCTTTCGGGGCGCATCATGGAGGTCTATGATGCAGTGCCGGGGATACGCTCCATAGATGAGGAGATGGCCGATGCGGCCATGGAGTCTTTTTCCGAGAGGCTTAAGGGCAGGGAGGCTGCCGGAGCCCTGGGCGAGAGGATAGGGGCTCTTAAAGAAAAAAAGCAGAGGCTTTTGACGGAGGCAGGCTATGACAGGGACTATCTGGAGCCGGTCTATGACTGCCCGGACTGCCATGACACCGGCTATATAGACGGCCAAAAGTGTCACTGCCTGATCCAGCGTGAGATGGATATCCTATACGGGGACTCCCATCTGGGCGGGATATTGGATTATGAAAACTACGACACCTTTTCCCTGGACTATTACTCTAAGGACAGGGTGGATTCAAAGGGCGAAAGCTCCTACCGGGCCGCCTGTGACGCGCTTTCGGTAGCCCGGGCTTTAGTGCCGGGGGACAATCTTTTGCTCTACGGCGACGCCGGAGTGGGCAAGACATTTTTATCACACTGCATAGCAAAGGACTGGCTTTCGGCCATGCGCTCCGTGATATATGTCACAGCATTTACTCTCACCGAGATTTTTTCCCGGCGTACCTTTGAAAAGACGGCTGATGCAAAGAGGGAGTTTGACGGGCTTTTTTCCTGTGAGCTTCTGATCATAGACGATCTGGGGACCGAGTTTTCCAATTCGTTTACGCAGCCCATATTTTTCCAGTGCATCAATGAGAGGATATTGCGCGGGAGATCCACTGTGATCTCCACCAATCTGTCGATACCGCAGATCAAAGATATCTATACCGAGAGGATTTCATCAAGGCTGGTGCAGCACTACAGGATGGTACACCTCTTCGGAGATGATATACGCATCAAAAAGAAGATTTCGGGATGAAAGGAGATTTTTTATGCCACGCAATGACGAAACCCTGGCGACCAGGAAGCCTGTAGCACCCTTAGGGATCATACCCCTTAAGAGCATAGACAAGATAGGCCAGGAAGTGGATGAGTACCTGGTACAGTGGAGAAATGCGAGAAATTACGACGAGCATTTCCATGTGGTTCCGGCCAGATACCGCAGCGATTCCTTTGTGGTCGAGTGCGATGTGCCCCGTTTCGGTTCGGGAGAGGCAAAGGGTGTTATCCGTCAGTCGGTCAGGGGACTCGATGTCTACATCATGGTGGATATCACCAATTACAGTCTGACCTACACTGTCTGCGGCAATGAAAATCACATGTCACCCGATGATCATTTTTGCGATCTGAAGCGCATCATAGCCGCTATCGAGGGCAAGGCTCACCGCATAACGGTCATCATGCCGTTCCTCTACGAGGGCAGGCAGCACAGAAGGAGTGCCAGGGAGTCGCTGGACTGCGCGCTGGCTCTGCAGGAGCTTGTTGCCATGGGTGTGGACAATATCATCACCTTTGACGCCCATGATCCCAGAGTGCAGAACGCCATCCCCCTTCACGGCTTTGAGACCGTGCAGCCGGCCTACCAGTTTATAAAGGGTATATTAAAGGAGGTCAGGGATCTAAAGATCGACAATGACCATCTGATGATCATATCCCCCGACGAGGGCGGTACAAACCGCGCTGTCTACATGGCTTCGGTGCTGGGAGTGGACATGGGTATGTTCTACAAGAGGCGTGACTACTCCAGGATCGTCGATGGCCGCAATCCCATCGTAGCCCATGAGTTTTTGGGATCCTCGGTGGACGGCAAGGATGTTATCATAGTGGATGACATGATCTCGTCCGGCGAGAGCATGATAGACGTGGCCAGGGAGCTTAAGGCCAGAAATGCCAAAAGGATATTCTGCGTATCCACCTTCGGCCTTTTCACAAACGGCATGAAGAAGTTTGACGAGGCTGTGGAGCAGGGGCTTATCTACAAGGTGGTCACCACTAATCTCGTGTACCAGTCTCCCGAGCTTTTGTCCAGAGACTACTACATAAACTGCGACATGAGCAAGTACATCGCATATATCATAGACACGCTTAACCACGAGTGCTCTATTTCCACGCTTCTGGATCCTTATGAGAGGATCGAGTCGCTGGTCACTCGTTATAAGAATGGGGAATTTGAATAGGATTTCCTCACTATTTACCACATCTTGTGGCTATGCTTTTGCATAGCCACTATTTTTATGTTCTTTATGCAAAGTTTCCAAATTTTTCCCGAAAATAAAAAGATTTTCAGTAAATTTGTTGCAGTTAGTTTCTTGTTTTGATATACTTTAAATAAGTTTACTTTAGCATACTGATGTATGCTTGTGTGGGGGCAGGGAGAGAGCTTGCCCTGTTTTATACTTAAGATGCGAGGTGATGACTATGATGAGCAAGGAAATGATCGCGATGCTTCTGGCAGGTGGTCAGGGAAGCCGTCTGGGGGTCCTCACATCCGATGTGGCTAAGCCGGCGGTGGCTTTTGGGGGGAAGTACCGTATCATTGATTTTCCTCTTAGCAACTGCATAAATTCAGGCATTGACACAGTGGGTGTGCTGACACAGTATCAGCCTTTACAGCTGAACGCCCATATCGGCATCGGTATTCCCTGGGATCTGGATCGCAACAATGGCGGCGTGTCTGTGCTTCCGCCTTATGAGCGCAGCGACAACAGTGAGTGGTATTCGGGCACCGCAAACGCCATATACCAGAATCTCAGGTACATGGAGTCCTACAATCCCGAGTATGTCCTGATCCTTTCGGGGGATCATATCTACAAGATGGACTATGAGGCGATGCTGGATTTCCACAAGCAAAATAATGCGGATGTCACCATTGCGGCCATACCGGTTCCCATTGAGGAGGCCAGCAGGTTCGGCGTGGTGATCACAGATGAGAATAAGCAGATCACGGAGTTTGAGGAAAAGCCCGAGAATCCCCGGAGCAATCTGGCATCCATGGGCATATACATCTTCAGCTGGCCGGTGCTTAGGGATGCTCTCATAGCCCTTAAGGATCAGAATAACTGTGATTTCGGTAAGCATGTCATCCCCTACTGCCACGAGAAGGGGCAGAGGATATTTGCCTATGAATTTTCCGGTTACTGGAAGGATGTAGGTACATTAGGCTCCTACTGGGAGGCCAATATGGAGCTTATCGACCTGATCCCCGAGTTCAATCTCTACGAGGAGTTCTGGAAGATATATACCAGCCAGACCATCATAGAGCCCCAGTTTATAGGACCGCAGGCACATATCAGCAAGGCCATCATCGGCGCCGGAGATGTGGTTTCCGGCGAGGTCACCAGCTCGGTGCTGGGTGCCGGCGTGGAGATTGGTGAGGGCAGCGTGGTCAGGGACTCCATCATCATGTCAGGTACCACCATCGGTAAAAACGTGGTCATTGAAAAGGCGATCATCGCCGAGGACTGCGTGGTGGGAGACGGCGTCAAGATCGGCGTGGGTGAGGAGGCCGAGAGCAAGCTCAATCCCGGCATCTACGGGTTTGGACTGGCGGTCATAGGCTCCGGTTCCGTCATCCCCGGCGGCGTTACTATCGGCAAGAATACAGCCATCCGCGGCGAGACCGAGGAGGATGATTATCCCATGGGCGAGCTGGAGAGCGGCGGCTACATCATAAAGGCAGGTGAGCAGATATGAAGGCTTTAGGTATCATTTTAGCAGGTGGTAATAGCAGCCGCATGCGTAATCTGTCGGACAAGAGAGCTATCTCTGCTATGCCGATAGGCTGCAGCTACCGTTGTATAGATTTTACACTTTCAAACATGACCAATTCCCGTATCCAGACGGTTGCGGTCTTAAGTCAGTACAATGCGAGATCCTTAAACGAGCATCTCAATTCCTCCAAGTGGTGGAATTTCGGACGTAAGCAGGGAGGCCTCTTCCTCTTTACGCCCACCGTTACCGCGGAGAATAGCTGGTGGTATCGCGGTACTGCTGACTCCATGTGGCAAAACATTGACTTCCTTAAGAAGCGCCACGAGCCCTATGTGGTCATCGCCAGCGGCGATATAGTCTGCAAGATGGACTTCAACCCGGTGCTGGAGTACCATATTGCAAAGCAGGCCGACATCACCGTGGTATGCGCAAAGGCTCCCGATGGGGACGATCTGTCACGCTTCGGTACGGTAAAGATGGACGGCGACGGAGTGATCACCGAGTTTGAGGAAAAGCCCATGATGGCACACTCGAATCTGGTCTCCACCGGAGTCTATATCATCCGCAGGAGAAAGCTCATCGAGCTTTTGGAGCAGTGCAATGACGAGGGCAGATACAATTTCGTCACCGACATACTGATCCGCTATAAGGGCATGAAGAAGATCTTCGGTTATATGCTGGACACCTATTGGAGCAATATCTCCACAGTGGAGGCGTATTACCAGACCAATATGGATTTCCTGAAGCCCGAGGTCAGAAAGTTTTTCTTCAAGGATGAGCCGCGCATATATTCTAAGGCTTATGACTTCCCGCCCGCAAAGTACAATGTGGGCAGTGATGTGAAGAACTCGCTCATAGGCTCAGGCTGCATCATAAATTCCAGCGTGGAAAACTCTGTCCTCTTTAAAAAGGTATTTGTGGGCAACAACAGCACCATCAGGAATTCCATCATCCTAAACGGCGCCTACATCGGAGACAATGTCCATGTGGAGAACTGCATCGTAGAGAGTAATGAGACCCTGCTTTCCGATACAAACTACGTGGGAGAGGGTGAGATAAAGGTAGTTTCGGAGAGAAATAACAGATTTGGCATCTGATATACAAATTTTGCTTGCAATATTTTGTCAACCCATGTATAATGCAAGTAATTTTGACAGGAGGAAATATGATATGCAGATTACAGACATCAGAATCAGAAAGACAGAGAGAGAGGGGAAGCTGAAAGCGGTGGCTTCCATCACCATAGATGATGAGTTTGTGGTACATGATATCAAGATTATCGATGGTGACAAGGGTATGTTCATAGCCATGCCCAGCCGCAAGACTACTGACGGTGAGTACAAGGATATTGCTCATCCGATCAAGTCTTCTACACGTGAGGAGATGCAGAGATTGATACTGGACAAGTATCATAATGAGATCGAGACTGTGGTCGAGTAGGTCATAAATTTTATAGTTCGACCTCGCATCTGCGCCGTATGGCGCGCCCGGGTTCCCTTTGTGGGGCCCGGGGTTTTTTGTATTAAAAGTATGCCGTAGGGCTTTGGCACGGCATTACCATCGGGAGATCTAAAATGTATATCATAGTCGGGCTGGGCAATCCGGGACTGCGCTACCATCACACCAGGCATAATGCGGGCTTTGAGGCGGTGGATATGGTGGCAAAGACATTCAATATAGGCATCAGAAAAAAAGAAAAGAGGGCGCTCACCGGGGCGGGGACCATCGCCGGTGAGAGGGTGCTTTTGGTAAAGCCCCAGACCTTTATGAACAACAGCGGTGAGGCCGTGGGGCCGCTGGCATCGTACTACGGAGTGGACCCGGATCATGTGATAGTCATATCCGACGATGTGATGCAGGACTGCGGCGGTATACGTATCCGGGCCAAGGGGTCGGCAGGAGGCCATAACGGACTAAAGAGCATAATCTCGCATCTGGGGACAGAGGCCTTTCCCCGGATAAGGATAGGCGTGGGCAGGCTCCCGGTGGGGGTGGATATGGTGGCCCATGTGCTCGGCAAACTGCGCGGCGAGGATAAAAAAAGGCTGGCGGCGGCAGTGGCCGATGTGCCGGGGATCATAGAGCTTTTGGTGACCGGAAACCTAGAGCGGGCCATGAATGATTATAACGGGAAGAAATGATATGCAGGCATTTACCGAGCCCTTTTTATCTCTTGACGAGATAGGAGCTCTCACACAGGGGCTTAAGGAAAAAAAGAAGATATACGGACTCACGGGCTGCGTCGATGGGGCGAAGTCTGCCCTTTTATATACCCTCGGCCGTGAGTTTTCCTATACGATATATGTGGCTGCGACCGAGGATGCGGCCAGGGATCTGATGCAGGAGTACCTCTTTTTCGATGAGGACGCCTGCCTTTTTCCTGCAAAGGATCTGTTGTTTTACCAGTCTGACATCAGGGGCAACGCCATAGACCGCGAGAGGATGGAGGCTCTCAGGGCCATCACCTCAAAGGACTCCCTTACGATCTTTACCTCCGTGGACGCCCTGCACAACCGCTTTGCGAGTATGAAGGGCTTTATGGAGCATACACTCCATATCACATCGGACATGGAGATCGCGCCAGATATTATCATCAGACATCTTGTGGAGATGGGGTATGAGTCGGTAGAGCAGGTCGAGGGACCCGGGGAGTTTGCGAAGAGGGGCGGCATACTGGATGTTTTTTCCATGACGGAGGAGCACCCGGTACGTATAGAGTACTGGGGTGATGAGATAGATTCCATCCGCAGCTTTGACGCCGTATCCCAGAAGTCCATAGAAAATCTGGATGAGGTATATATCTATCCCGCCAGCGAGCTGATACTTTCGGGTGATGATATAAAAAAGGGCATTGAACGGGTGCATAAGGATGCCGATCCGATATACGAGAGGCTAAGAAGTGAGATGAACACAGAGGAGGCCTTCAGGCTTAAGAGCATGATAGAAGGCCTTGAGGACTGTGTGGGAAGTGAGCTTTTTTACCAGAGAGCGGAGAGCCTGCTTCCGTATTTCTGCAGTGAGACATTTTCGCTTTTAGACGAGCTGCCGCGAGAGTCCCTCATCGTCATAGATGAGCCCGCGAGGCTTTCTGAGAGGGGCCGGGCACTTTTCTCGGAGTTTTCCGAGAGTATGATAAGAAGAATAGAGCGGGGCGACGCCCTGCCCAAATCCGCGGGTATGCTGCTCTCGCCGGAGGAGGTGGCGGCGCAGGTGGGTATGCACCCGGCCGTGCTGCTTTCCGGGATAGACTCGGTAAAGGGTGAGCTGAAGCCGGCTGCACATTTTTATCTCCATGCATCTCCGGTCACCACCTACCAGAATAATATCCCGCTTCTGATACGGGAGCTTTCTGTGTACTACAGGCAGAAATACAGGGTGCTGCTCTTTTCCTCGTCCGAGAGCCGCGGCAAAAGGCTGGCTGACCAGCTTCGGGATGAGGGTGTGGAGGCCTTCTATTCCGAAAGCTATGACAAGAGTCTTTCGCCCGGGATGGTGATGGTGACGGCGGCTCCCATCAGACACGGGTATGTGCTGCCTGACTGCCGCTTTGCCGCCATATCCGAAAATGACATCTTCGGCGCCAGGAGAAAAAAGAAAAAGAAGAGGTATCACGGAGAGTCCGCGATCACCGCATTTAGGGATCTTTCAGTGGGGGACTATGTGGTCCATGAAAACTATGGTCTGGGTATATATCAGGGCATAGAGGAGCTGGAGATGAGCGGTATCCGAAAGGACTACCTGAAGATAAAGTACGCCAAGGGTGAGGATCTGTACATTCCGGCCACGTCCCTTGATGTGCTGTCCAAATACGGGACTGTGGGCAGCAGGAAGCCAAAGCTTTCATCCCTAAGCTCACAGGAGTGGCACAGCACCAAGGCCAAAGTGCGCTCGGCGGTGGGCGTGGTAGCCAGGGAGCTGGTGGAGCTCTACGCCCTGCGGCAGGAGTCCCATGGGTATGTCTATGGCAAGGACACCGTGTGGCAGAAGGAGTTTGAGGAGGCATTTCCCTACGAGGAGACGGATGGACAGAGTGCTGCGATAGAGGATGTTAAGCACGACATGGAATCGGACAAGATCATGGACCGGCTGATCTGCGGAGATGTGGGCTACGGAAAGACCGAGGTAGCGTTGCGCGCGGCGTTTAAGGCTGTGCAGGATGGCAAACAGGTGGTGTATCTGTGCCCCACGACCATACTGGCACAGCAGCACTATGCCACTTTTTCCCAGAGGATGAAGGACTATCCCATAGAGGTGGAGATGCTCTCCCGGTTTCGCAGCGCAAAGGAAAACAATGAGACCGTAAAGCGGCTGAAAAAGGGAGAGGTGGATGTGGTGATAGGTACCCACCGCGTGCTCTCAAAGGATGTGGACTATAAGGATCTGGGACTTCTCATCATAGATGAGGAGCAGCGTTTCGGAGTGACCCACAAGGAAAAGATAAAGCAGCTGAAAAAGACCGTGGATGTGCTGTCTCTTTCCGCTACACCCATACCCAGGACACTGCACATGAGCCTCATAGGCATCAGGGATATGAGTATCCTGGATGAGGCGCCGCGCGAGCGCATGCCCATACAGACCTTTGTGTTTGAGCAAAACGAGGAGATGGTGCGTGAGGCGATAGAGCGCGAGCTGGCCAGAGGCGGACAGGTGTACTATGTCATAAACAATATACGCGCCATAGCGGATATGGCTGCGCGGATACAGTCTCTGGTGCCGGATGCCGTGGTGGCGTATGCCCATGGCAGGATGAGTGAGAGCAGGCTGGAGGATATCATGAACGAATTTTTAAATCAGGAGATAGATATCCTCGTGACCACCACCATCATAGAGATAGGGCTGGATATCTCAAATGTAAATACCATCATCATCCACGACGCTGACAGGTTCGGGCTGTCACAGCTGTACCAGCTGAGGGGGCGCGTGGGCAGAAGCAACCGCACTGCCTATGCTTTTCTCATGTACAAAAGAGACAAGGTGCTGAAGGAGGTGGCGGAAAAGAGGCTTGCGG
>ERZ842401.7992-NODE-7992-length-10591-cov-4.275816_pt1 | contig 10591 bp, 11 predicted proteins | sample MGYA00521270_ERZ842401 | MGnify/ENA primary metagenome ERZ842401 (study PRJEB31892, sample SAMEA3878208) | bioreactor metagenome | biome: Moose rumen | place: Sweden | collected 2011-10 | study: EMG produced TPA metagenomics assembly of the PRJEB12797 data set... | reverse complement strand
AGGATTTAGAGGATTTAGAAGATTTAGAGGATTTAGAGGATTTAGAGGATTTAGAAGATTTAGAGGATTTAGAGGATTTAGAGGATTTAGAGGATTTAGAGAGCTTAGATATTTTAGAGAATTTAGAGGGTTTAGAGGATTTCGCTGAACTTGGTCGCAAGTGGGGACACTTGCGTACCTGGGGGCAAATCGCAAGGGGGACGCTGCGCACATGTGAGTGAGTGGGGAGGGGTATTTTTTTTTGAACGAGAAATTTTGTTACATTGTTACATTTCAATTTTTGAACTTTATAAAGCATTGATACTTACTTATATATATAGTGTAACAAAAGTGTAACAAAGGTGTAACAAAGTGTAACAAATTGTAACAAAATGTAACAAATTGTAACAAATTGTAACAAAATTTTCTTGATTTGTTACAATGCTATTTTTTTGATTGTTTTTTTGTTATAAGTAAAATTTAATGATTTGTAACAAAAATGCTCCAAAAAACTGCAAAAAAAAAATAAACAGGATAGTCAGCGTTAGAGAGCTTGGAAGATTTAGAAGATTTAGAGGGGTTAGAGGGGGTAGAAGATTTGGAGGATTTAGAGGATTTAGAAGATTTAGAGGATTTGGAGGATTTGGAGGATTTGGAGAATTTAGAGAATATAGAAACTTTAGAAGCTTTAGAAGCTTTAGAAACCTTAGAAGCTTTAGAGGATTTAGAAACTTATCGCAAGCGGGGACGCTTGCGCTCCCGGTGGATGCACTCCATAGATGATGTGCCGCAAGCGGGGACGCTTGCGCTCCCGGTGGATGCACTCCAGCGTGGATGCGATTTCAGCGTGGAACACTACGAACGATCGGAATCGTTCGCCACTAAGGGGCATGCCGCAAGCGGGGACGCTTGCGCTCCCGGATTAGTAGATGCCGGTGGAGAAATTGAAGGTGGGGGTGGATTGAGGGAATTTTTCGCAACCGATAAAAAGAGTGTCGAAAGCATCGGTGATGTCAGTGCGATGCTCCAATAAGTCTTCCTCTGACTCAGGCAGCTTCTCTCCGGATTTGTCTTTCTTAAATCCTTTGCTGCCTCTCATCACACCGGCTTGCTGCAAAGCAATAATCAAATCAGAATTATGCTCCCTGTATATAACAGGTGTCAGCCGCTGCTTGCCCACAAAAGCATTATTGATGAGCAAGTACTTTTCATCATGCCGCATCGGATTACCAACAAAGGTTTCAACAACAAACCACCCATGTCGACGCAGCTCCTCGCAGATCACCCATCGGAAGTCCTGCGTATTGACGGCATAGTTAGAACCAAGAGCGGTAGTGTCGTAATAAAAGACAACTGTCTTATTACGATGAGAGACGAAGTAGTCGCAAAAATCACTAATCAAAGCAGGGATTTTGCGTTCGTATTTGACATAAAAAGAATTAAGTACAATAAGTTGTCCGTCGGTGGTAGGTTGCCCTGCAACGAGGCAGTTGATATTGCTGTTATAGTCCATGCCGATGCAAATGGGTGCGTCGGTGTTGTATAAATCATAGCTGTTTTTGGGTTCGATGATATTCTTATCCGTCATCGAGGAATAGAAGCCGTCCCTTAATTTGCCTGCCCTCTGAGAAAGAATAGATGTTTGGAAGGTTAGCGGTGTGAGGTCGCGCTTCATCTGAGCAATATAGTCATCGCCTAACAGCTGAACATTCTCTATAGAACTGTATTCTTTGTAATACACGGCAATAGAACGCAACTGATTCAGTTCGCGGTCTTTTTCCTTCAGGTGTCGACGCTGCCAGTCGGTGATCGGGGTTAGCTGTTCAGAGAGCTTCTTCTTGTAGTTATATATATAAAGGACTAATGCCATAATAGCATTGATGACATCTTTGTCCATCTTATCTTTATAAGAGAGAAACCACGAACCTTTCTTTGAAGAAGGCATATCTGACAATATCATCATCGAGTGATTATAGCTCTTATTTCCGAAATAAGATTTGATACCTCCATTAGCCGGTAGAACTTCATCCTTCAGCTTATTGTAGTCAATAAATTTTGCCTCATCAACAAGCACCCATGATAAGGTGAGCGAGTTGGCAGTTCCGGGGCGGTCTTGAGAAAGAAGGACTGCACGGCTGCCATTAACCCACGATATGACATGTTCGTATTCCGACGGTTCGGTTATCGCCTTGCAGAAATGTCGAGGTGGTTGCACTCCTACAACGAAATGTACCCCTTCTTTATATCCATACCTTTTGAGAGCGGCGAGCAGTCCGGGAATGGTGTTCGTCAAACCGTGTTTGTAGGTTGGCACAACGATGCCACCCGTAGAACCGGGCATGCGCTGCATGTTCCTGAGTACGAAAGGTGCGGCAATGCCATCGGTTTTGCCGGTACGACGGCCGGCAACAATAACAGTGGTACGCGCACCAATGAGCTGCGTGAGGCGTTGGACCTTATTGAAGTAGATTTGTGGCATGTTATTTAGAGAGTGTCGAAATCAATTTGTTCACCGTTGATTGACCATAAAAGCGGGTCTGATACAGTGCGGATGGCTCCACTGTCATTTAAGCGGAATCGGCGGAAACCACCGCGGAAACTCACGCTCACTTGCGTGGCATTATTATAACTGAGCAAACTGCCATCAGACTTGAAGACTACTAAGTCAACCGGCTTGCGAGTGTTTAAGATTTTACGAGCGGCATTGATGTTCATGGGGGGGGTAGAAGATTTAGAGGGGTTAGAGGATTTAGAGGATTTAGAGGATTTAGAGGGTTTAGATGATTTAGAGGTTTTAGAAAATTTAGAAGCTTTAGAAGCTTTAGACCGCGTGTGGTCCTGTTATTTGGTTAGTTTGTTGTAGCGGTTTAGGGCTTTTTGGATGCCGTTGTTTCCGGAGACGGTGTTCACTGTGATGAACGGCTCACTAAGCCGGGTGTTCAGTCGGTTTATCGCGTCGAGCAATGCTCTGTTATCTGCTACGAACCCGCCTTCAGCATAACCGTTCATAGAACGCGTTCTATTGTTCGTAGAATGGACCCTGTCATATTCGAGTGCACTTATTACCGGCGCGTATCTCGGTGATGATACCATGTGCGCCGGGATGACATACTCACCGGCATGAACGATACCTGCTACTTTATACTTACTACCCTTGCCGGTGTAACCACCTTCAGCATATCCGGCTTCAGCGAGTTCAGCCTGTTTCTTGATGGTGGCTATCTGTAAGGCCCCGGCGGCTGTTGCCATGGCAGCGGCTATTGGTGCCATAACAAAGCCGGTGACGGGAATAGACGCAGCTGATGAGTAGGCAGCAATGGCAGATTGAGCTGTTTGAGCTATTGCCATCGCTATCTGAATGGCAAACGACTTCTTGGCTGACTCCGCCTGCAGCTGTTTCAACTCTTCTTCCTTTGCTTTCTCCGCGCGGGCTTCCATAACTCTGTTGCCTTGAGCTATATCTGCCATTTCAGAGTATTTCTTTTCTATGAGCGCGGTCTGTAGGTCGGCTTCAGCCTGCATAAGAGACAAAGCACCGGAAAAGATGTCGTTCATGCCGGAAATGACTGTAGAGAATGTACCATTGGCAGCCTTCCATGTGTCAGAGTCGAAAAATTCTGCAACGCGCTGTGCCATACGCTCGTAGGCAGAAGAGGTTTTTTCAACCGTTCCTTCGACATCTTCGAGCGCGTCCTTCTGTTGCATAAGAGTGTCGAGCACAGCGCGTCGCAGCCGCTGATCAGCGTCGATGTATTCTTGAGTTCCTTCCTCATATAGGTTTTTTAATGAGGAAAGATATGATATTTCGGCTTCTTTCCTTGCCTCTAACCTTCTTTCGTTGGAAATGTCGGACTTTACATAGAGTTCGTCAATGGCAATGAGAGCTTCTTGATACTCGTTGTAGAGTTCCTTGGGGGCGGTGATTGTAGAGGATTTGGATTCTTTAGAGGATTTAGAAGATTTAGAGGATTTAGAGGATTTAGAGTCGGCCGCAAGCGAGGACGCTTGCGCTCCCTGATCCGCAAGCGAGGACGCTTGCGCTCCCGTTTGCGCTCCCGGTGAGTTGGTCGCAAGTGGGGACACTTGCGCACCTGTTTGCGCTCCCTGCGCTCCCTGTTTGTTCCATTCTTCGATGAACTTTGCACGGCGAGGGTCTTTGATCAGAGCGGTCCATGCCGCCTGTACGGCTGACAATGTACCACGAACCCACCATTTAGAGAAATGCTCTTGCTCCTCTTGGCTGAGAGTATCAAAAAAAGCTTCCTGAATAGATTTAAGATTTCTTGCAGCTATTTGCGATGGCGAGTTGCCGGCTATTATGTCAGATGTCTTTTGCGCAATGTCTTTCACTATCGAAAGAATCTTCAGCCATGCCGGTGTGAGAATATCACCTATGTCAGTTGCTAATTCCTGAACGGCCTTCCTCTGTTTCTGTATCTCGGCTGCAGCGGTGGTATTCTGTTTCGCGAACTCCTTACTGACTACAGATGCATCAGAGTATGCGTCGGTGGCAAACTGAATCATTTCGGCGATGCGCTCGTATTGGTTAGCCATCACCATTAAGGTAGATTTGACGCGCTCACCGTTTTCTCCCATCTCACTAAACATAGGTGCGAGCTTCTCAATGCCGCCCTGTTCGTTCAGTTTCTTCAACAGGAATAACAGTTTCTCGGTGGTAGAACCTTGCGCAAGTTTCTCGGTCTCTTTCTGTGTTAGATTAAGTGCTTTGGCAAACTTATCGGTTTTGGTATAGAGGTCCATTACTACTCTTTGCACCGCCGTTCCTGCCATCTCCACGCGTATCTCATTTTCATCGAGCACGGCTCCGATAGCCATGATTTCCGGCACTGTCATCTTGGCTTGATTACCCACACCGGCAAGCCGCGCCGTGAAATCGACAATGGCTTGCTGGTTTGAGGTGCCGTTTTTGGCGAGGGCGGCAATGGCAGAACCTACGGCGTTCAGAGAATTTTCCACACCGAGCCGCTGTGTTTCTCCAAAGATATTAGCAATCTTCGTTGCCTGTAATGGTGCATCTTCACCGAGGTCGGCGAGGGCAATGCGCAACTTATCGGCAGCAACAACGAACTGCAACACATCGTCTTTCGACTTCAGACCTAACTTGCCGGCATCAATGGCGAGCTTGTTCAACTGTTCACGCGATGTGGCAGTGTCGATCTTCTTGAATGCAGTCTGAAGATCGTCCATCTCAGTTCCTGTAATGCCTGTGATGGCAGATAGTCTTGTTATAACAGAGTTTAATTCGGCTGAAGCAGTGACAAGCCCGCTTACCATACTGATGGTTTTCTTAATACCGGCGGCTATCGCTCCGGTTACGAACCAATTCTTTATATTACCGAAAGTGTCTCTGAACTGTTGTCCGACGGTTAGAGTTTCAGACCTGAAGTTGTTTATTTCCTGCAACTCCCTTTTGACGCGTGCAATCTGCTCTTGATGACGCTTCCATGCAGCCGTGCCACGTTCTATATTCTCGCTCTGCCTGTTTAGCTCCTTCAAAGCAGCCCGGAGTTCCTTGGGGGTGGCTTTATCTAACTTCTTCAGCGTCTCCTGTGTGTTGATCAGAGACGAACGCATCTTCTTAATCTCTTCGTTGGTGCTTGTCAGTTCCTGCTTTATCTGCTTCATCTGAATCTGATCACCTGCCTTTGCTGCTTTAGCAAAAGCGTCATGCAAGTCGGCAGCTCTTTGCTCCAATCGTTGCATCGCTTCTTCAGCCTGTTTTCCGTTCAGGTTGATGGTTACGGTTGTTGTGTCCATAATATAACAATTTATAAGAACTTATAGGAACTTATATGAACATATAGGAACTTATAGGAACTTATATGAACATATAGGAACTTATAGGAACCTATTGATTACACTTCTAATTTAAGTACTTCGTTTCGGTTAATTCCGGTGCGCTTGTAGGATACATGAATCCATTTGGCTCCGGTTTGGCGGTTATGCTCCCAGATGAGTTGGTCAACATTCATCGTTTGCAGGATGTCAAACAGTCTCTGCGTTGTGGGTTCGTCTATACATTGCAAGTCGGCGGCCTCTCCGACCGTATGTTGAGAATTGCGGGCACCCTTCAGTTCTTGATTGAGCCGTGCGCACCGGAAGCCTGATGTGACGAAGATAGGCTTGCCCAATTTGATACGCGCGGGGTCGAGCACATTCTCTATCAGAGCAATCATGTTTCGCTCTATTTCGGGGTTGGTGCCGCAATTGTTAATGCCTTGTTTAATGGCGGTTGATGAGTAGATCATCTCGCCGATGGTGAAGTGTTTCATAGAGTTTTTTTTTAGAGGTTTTAGAGGGTTTAGATATTTTAGAAAATTTAGAAGATTTAGAGGGCAATATCGATGTCTTCGCCTTCGATGTCTTCGATGTCGGACGAAGCTCCATATTTCTTCAGCAATTTCTTGATGTGTTCGTCGATATTCTGAATAGGCTTGATGCCTAATACCGTCGGGTCGTCCGTTGCCGTAAACGGTTGTACCTGCAACGAAGATGCATCTAACGGATTCTCTTCTTTCATCGCATCAATATCGACGCGGTTGATCTTAGCATAAGTGCCGGCGACACGCTCCATGGTGCGGATGTCGTCTTTCTCCTTTGCCTTCTTGTAGGTTTCGAGCAACATCTCATTAGCCCTGAACCGATGAAACTCACGGCTCGTTTTGCTGAGCGATGATGCCATCTTCTTCACCTGTGCAAGGTCGATGTAAGCTTGCGATTTGCCTAAACCGGTGCGCTCGCAGTAAGTGGCAATGATAGTTTTATCTGCCACATCGGGGTGCTGACTGACAAAATCATAAAGCTCTTGTAGTCGTTCATCACGCTGTACTATACTGTTATTCCCATTCATCGGCGTTGTATTGAAGGTCTGTATAATGGTCGGTGGCTATTTGGAAATAGGTGCAGGCACAACCACTGAAGAAGTACTTGTCTATTTCGTTATACTGAATGCGCGGGTCGAGCGAAATGAGCTGCTGTTCCAACTGGGTGCGCTGCCTGAGCAAGTGCGACATGAATTGCCGAAACAGTTCCTGCATGGTGCGCATACATTGCTCCCTTTGTTGCATGTCGTCAATCTTATGCCGCATGCAGAGGAACACGGTTTTTATCCGCCGTGTGTGAGGCGAGTTTTCCAACTCAATATAACTGTCGCTAAGATCACTCACACATACAAAATTCTTGGTGGACTGCATCGCCTGCAGTGCTTCTTCCAGTCCTTCTAATCCGTTGACACGGCAGAAACGGAATTGATATTGTTGAGCAAGCCGGTTGGTGGCAGTCAGATGCTGAAAATAAGTGGTAGGGTTCCAGTTCATAGGATGGAGGTTTTAGAGGATTTAGATATTTTAGAAGATTTAGAAGCTTTAGATATTTTAGAAGCTTTAGAAGCTTTAGAAACTTTAGAAGCTTTAGAAGCTTTAGATATTTTAGATAGAAGTTGTCAGGCGGTTTATTATCAGTTGCTCGGCTTCCTGTGCGGCTTGGTCGGAATAGAACTCACGCAACTTCATGTACGAGGCATAATGTGCTTTTGAAAACCACGGTTTGGCAACTCTGTTCTTGTCTCTGCCTATGTCTCCACCATTGCCACGGAAGACCTCTCGCCCCGTTCCATAGTTGACATACAAACCATAGATCAGAAAGGTATGCTGCAATGTTACATCCCAGAACCGACCATCGGCTCTGACAGGCAAAGCGGTTATAGAAGATAACAGTGCACCGGTGCGCACGGCATTGAACTTGATGATGCGCTCCTTCCAGATCTTACACATGGTGTCGTTCCATGCTCTGACATATTTTTCGCGTTGCTCTAACATAGGGGGGGGGTAGAAGTTTTAGAGGTTTTAGAGGTTTTAGAGGTTTTAGAAGTTTTAGAGGTTTTAGAGGTTTTAGAGGTTTTAGAAGTTTTAGAAAAGCCGGAATCGCTTCCTCAATAGCCATAAAGCAATCCCCGCTATCACAGCGAGGATGGCTCCGAATGTTATGAGAAAGAATGAATAAGACAGATTGTCGGATCTTCCCGACCTTTGATAATCTATGGAACTTGTAGAACTTGCTATTGAATCTTTGTCCTCAGAGTGGATGAGTCTGTCTTCAGCTACAGCCGAATAGTCAGAGTCCCTGCTTTCCTGTCTGATAGCTTCTATTATCCGACAGTCGGCAACCCCGGTCGCGTCTCCGCTCTGAATGTTTATCGTCCCGCCTGTTGGCAGAAACTGAATCGCGATAAGCTTGTCCCCCGTCGAGAGGTTAACGCGATTAGAGGATAGGACTCTCGCTTCGTGGACAATGCTATCGCGAATAGAAAACTCTACCGAGGTAGTATCCGCTTCAGACGAAACAGATACCACCTTGGTAGAACGACACGATATTAAAACCAAAAACACACAAAAAAGAAAATAAGGTGCCTTCTTTGCAAATGCGCAAATATTGTGCAAAATACTCATGAAAAATGTAATCTTAACCAATGAATAACTACTCATGCCGGAAACGCCTTTCCGTGGGGTGTGTTTTTGTGTTGTGGGTGGTTGCGCTCGGTTGCGCGCTCGGCGTACACGCCGAGAGTTTGACAGCGCAAAATTACACCTTTTTTTTGCCTTTCCGCATAGGTGGAGTGGAATTTCCATACAAAAAAAACGCTTTCCCCCTCATTTTCAGGCTCTCACACCTCAAAAAAAAATGATTTTCCACCCGTTCACGCTTTCGAGACCCCCCGTTGCCCTGCCACCGACTCCGGATTTTTCCGCTCATCTTGCGGTATATGCAAGCATGCTTATCTGTCTTGATTTCAGTTGCGTACAATTGAATTTTGCTTTTTTGAACTGCTTGATGTCGGCGGATGAGTGTTAATTTTGTATTTTTGTATGCCTTTTATGGCAATAAACAACCTATTTATTAACTAATTACTATTTTTCTATGGCTACAGGAATTGTATCTTTCAACTTGGAAGATTATCAAAGCGCGGCTATTAAATCGCGCAGTGAATTGCTTATGTTGCCTATCATCGGCAGCAAAGAGACATTGGACCACATGACAGGTCGTCCGGGTGTTCGCTACAAAGAAAGAGTCGGCAGTGCATCTTTCGGTGCGCAGTTCGCTCCTTATAATGCGAGTGCTCGTCAGAACAGTAACCTGCAAATCATCTATCGTGATTTGGAAACTCACCTCGGATCGGTTGTTGCAGAGTTTGAACCTAACTCGGCTATCAGCTCCGTTCTTGGTCAGGGTGCAACCAAAGGCGATGGTCAGATTACCACTCCCACCGCTGAAATGGTATTGGCATTGATGGGCAAATCTTTGTCATACAACCTGAACGCAGCTATCTGGGACGCTGAGTATGATGCAAGCGGTACAACCACCAAAGACCTCTTTGACGGTTTCGACACTATCACCGCTAAGGAAATCACCGCCGGCAATATAAGCGAGGCAAACGGCAACTTGCTTGAGCTTGAGGTGGCTATCACCTCTGAGAATGCTTATGCAATCTTCCGTCAGATCTTGAAGAAGCTTGCTCCGGAACTCCGTTCACGCAAAGCTTACATCTATTGCTCGCAAGACATCGTTGACGCTTACAACGAGTCGTATCTCGCTACCCATGGCGGCGTAATGTACAATCAGAAATTCGAGCAAGTGGCAGTAGAAGGTTCCAACGGAAACCTTGTTTTCTGCCCGCTTGCAAACAAAGCTGACAGCCCGTACATCACCATCTCCACGAAGGAAAACATGCTTTATGGTTACGATACCATGGCAGACGAAGCACAAATACTCGTTAAGGAGTATGCTCCTTTCGTACTTTCGTATGTTGCTACTATGTTCTTCGGCGTTCAGTTCGAGTCAATCGACAACCGCGTGCTCACCATCGTTAAGTTGGCAGAACCGACTGTAGAAATAGAGCCTGAACAAGATCCTTCAAACCCGGAATGATTGCTCTAACTGAGCTTAATTATTAACCCTCAAAATTTCTGACTTATGAATTGTGATGTAATACAAGATTCGTTGCAGTGGTGCGAAGGCAAGCCCTCTTATCCGGGCATCAAACGCCGCATCTACTACATCGCTAAGCAAGACATCGCCACTTGGCCTACTCGCTCGGTTGACTCGCTCGGCCGCATCGGGGCAGGCGACTACACCGGCAACTTCACATTGGTAACCGGCAAGAAGTGGTTGTATATAGATATTCTGCCTGACAAATCGCAGGTAACCTCTGAGAGCCAAGGCGAATATCCGGGTGTAACGCAACTGAACCGTCTGACGGCTGTTCATGCCGGCGTGGACGCTGCTGCTAATATGATGGCAGGGTATGTGAATAACATCCCGTGCGTGTTCTTGGTTGAGCAATTCGACGGCACTTATCGCGTCATCGGATGCAAAGAGTTCGACGGTACGGCTACTGTAGCACAAGACCTCGGTCAGGGTGCAACAGGTAGCACATCGACAACCCTCACGGCTCAATCCACCGACTTCACACCGGCACCCGTTTATTCCGGCACGGTACAAACAACGGCAACGGTGGCTCAAAACCAATAGGAACATATAAGAACCTATAGGAACCTATAAGAACCTATAGGAACCTATAGGAACATATAGGAAC
>ERZ842401.7991-NODE-7991-length-10591-cov-7.433181_pt1 | contig 10591 bp, 8 predicted proteins | sample MGYA00521270_ERZ842401 | MGnify/ENA primary metagenome ERZ842401 (study PRJEB31892, sample SAMEA3878208) | bioreactor metagenome | biome: Moose rumen | place: Sweden | collected 2011-10 | study: EMG produced TPA metagenomics assembly of the PRJEB12797 data set... | reverse complement strand
CGATGATTCTCTGTCTGCGTTGTGCCATATCGCCTAAGGTGAAGGCAGGGTCGATGTCCGTGACGATCCATGAGAAACCGTATGCCTCATGGAACTGTGGGTAGACTTTCAGCAGTACTTTCATGCCAGCACGTAGTGGCTGTCCGGTAGTACGCTCAAAATAGGGCTGCACCATCGCCCAGGTCTGTTTCCAGCATTTCGCAGAGGCTTTGGCGATAGGGGTGTTGGAGGTCTCGTCTTTCTCTACGAGTTCCATATAACAGTGTCCCCGGCTTTCTCTGCATTCCGACAATTCCGCCTCTACCCAATACTCTTCGGGCAGTTCTGCTTCTATCGCCTCACGAACGAGGGCATTCAGCAGATGCAGGCTATAGCGTTTCTCGTCACTCATTGTTCTTTGCGAAATTACCAATCATATAGGCACGCCAGAAATTAGGAAGTCCGTACCCTTTGATGTTATCTGGATGCTCATGGTTGTTGCCTGACTGCCGGATGAGTTCCATAATTTCCTTTGCCGTCTTATAGGGCAGTGCCTGCCAGAGGCATGCTGTTAGTCCGCAGATAATAGGAGCGGCAAAGGAGGTGCCCATGTCCTGGGCGATGGAGCCTCTGCCTGTGACAACAGTGGCAGGACTGCCGATGGCGACGACATCAGGTTTCACACGTCCGTCTTGCGTTGGACCTACGGCACTGAATGGGGCGTTGGTCAACATGTCCGTGACAGCACCCACCGTCAGGCAGTCCTTTGCGTCAGCAGGAAAGGTCAACTTCTTCCATGGTCCCATTCCCGTATTACCTGCTGAATTGACAAGAATCATCCCCTTCTGTGCCACTAATGAGGCGGAATGACTGATAAAGGTCGACTGCCCGTCCAGTTGCCATAACTGATGGGAGTCGCAGCATTGGTCAAAGTCGTTATATCCCAAAGAGGAATTGATGAGGTCACACCCTACTGAGTCGGCAAACTCAGCCGCCATAGTCCAATAGTCTTCCTCCACCTCTTGCTCCGACTGGGCATCCTCACAGCGCAACAGCCAATAACTAGCCTTGGGGGCTGTTCCTATATAATAATATGGTTGTTGGATGGTCATGGTCGAAAGCACCTTGGTACCATGGTCGAGTTCGTAGAAGATAGAGGGTGATGTGGGATGGACGAAGTCACGACTCCCTTTGATGTTCACCTTCCTGAAGGCGGGGATATGGTCGACATTCTTGAAACCACCATCCAGGACGGCTATCGTCATTCCATCGCCCATGCAGTTGATGTCGTGAAGACGATGACCGTTGAGCACTCGGATTTGCTTGTCTGCTCGTCCGTAGAGCACAGATGGAACAGAGTCCCATTCGTGAAAATCCTCCTCGTATTTTGTCTTGATGGTCGTTGGCTCGATGGAGTCTGGTGCTTGCCATACCATCTGGCATCGTTTGACGAAGGACAGTTCACGAATGCGATTCATCTCACCGGTGTCTTTCATCTGCACAAGGACAGTATTGTTCCATCGGCTCTGTCCCAGGACATTCACCTTCCCAGCCTCTATCTGTCGGATGTATTTGGGGGTGACGGGCAAATCGGTGCTATCGAGTTCCAGTCCCTGTCTCTTCCTACGCTCTACAGAGCGACGGGAGAGGAATCGGGTAGGGCGTTCCAAAGAATAAGGTGAGTTCTGTTTGTCACGTAGTGTCACTCGGTATATATATGAAGGGCGCTCTTTGTTTCGTATTTTCATGGCACGGTCTTGTGCTGAGCAGGGATGAGTCCATAAGCCGACGGTAAGGATAAAGAGTGTCAGGATGAGTCTTTGGACCAGTTCCCAGAATGCCACGGCAGACGCTGCTGCCACATTGAGAGAGTCAACTCCGTGCGCCATGGGGATACGTACTACATAGTCTGCATCAGCGATAGTCTCTCTGGGCAGACCATCACCTTCAGTCCCCATGATAATGGCAAGTTGCTCCTCCTGTTTGAGGATTGCGTCATCGAGGGGAATCGCATTATCGGTCAATGCCATGGCGACAGTCTTAAAACCATACTCATGCAGTAGGCTGATATCGTCAATCCATGTCCAAGGCACTAAGAAGATGGAGCCCATCGAAACCCTGACAGCACGGCGGTTTAGCGGATCACATGAATTGGTAGTCAACAGGACGGCATCGATGCCTAGGGCGGCAGCAGAGCGGAAGATGGCTCCGATATTCGTCGTATCTACCACACCGTCGATGACGACGATGCGGCGGGCTTGCCTACAAATCTCTTCGATATGTGGCAGGGTAGGACGACGCATGGCACACAGTACCCCTCTGGTAAGGGTGTATCCTGTCAGTGTGGCAAGTAGTTCCCTAGTACCTGTGTAAATAGGTATCTCTCCACAGTGTCGGATAATATCAGCGGCATCCCCTTCTATATGTTTTCGCTCACAGAGTAGTGCCACAGGCTCATAACCTGCATTCAGGGCTACCCGTATCACCTTTGGACTCTCTACGATGAAGATTCCCTTTTCTGGTTCCATACGGTTGCGCAACTGTGCCTCTGTAAGGGTACTAAAAACCTCTACTCCCGAGTGCCTCAGGTCTGTTACCTCAATAATCGGCATCCTTTTCTCGCTTTTTTGATTGTGGGTACAAAGTTACTAAATTCTTTTCATTTCTTCGTCGTTTTAGTTATCTATTCCATAAAAAATAGTTATCTTTGTAGCCAAAATAGTCATAGGAATGGAATATGTATTATTGAAGAGCCGTAGTTATCGTGGAGTAATCTCTACAGGCTTCGGGTTATATTTCTCTCATTTTCGCCTGTTTCTCAAGGCATCATGGCTGATGGCCTCACTGTTTGCCGCAGTCTTTGCCGCTTTGGGAATGATGGTCTCCGTACAGTTGCCAGCCATCACCGCATCGATTATGAAACAGTTGTTGGTACAACAAGCACCTCTCTCTATTGAGATGGTGCAGCAGTATCTTATGACAGCGACGGGCATCATCTTGCTTGTGATCCTCTATCTGGTGGTGGACGCATTGACCTATGCCACTGTACTGAATAAGTTGAAAGAGCATCACGACACAAATGCGATGACGGTGCCTAAGCATTGGTTTGCTATTACTCGCCGACTGATGGGACGTACATTAAAAGGGCTTTTGTTTACCATTCTGGTGGTATTGCTGCCAGGTCTTGTCCTTTCAGGCATGGTGCTGATACTGACAAAGTATGTGGGTGTAGCCTATATCACCATGATAGTGACTGTCGTGTTGGCAAGTCTGGTGCTGATATTGCTATGTCTGCCTTTGTTGTATGTGTTTGTGAAATATGTCATGAATCCAGGTACCACATACTTCTCACTATTACCTAAGGCATATGCTATAGGATTGCGCCACTGGGGACATATTTTCACGACTTGTCTGATAGGATATCTGCTGGTAGGTGTCCTTGTAATAGTATGTACATTACCCGCTATCATACTGAGCAAGGCGCATTTTGCCTCACAAGAGGGTTTCTTGAATGGTGATCCTTTGGGAATGCCTGCGTATATCACTCCTTTGACGATAGGTACATTCTTCTTGACAGGTTTCATTTTGGTGTACCTGTGTTTACCTATGGTGATGATAGCCTATTACCTATATGGTTCTATTGAGAGTTATGAGAACGAGAAAACTAAAATAGATATATGAAAAGACTATTGTTTATCGACCGTGACGGAACGATTATCGAGGAGCCTGCCGACGAGCAGATTGACTCTTTCGAGAAGTTGAGATTCACAGAGGGTGTCATCCGCAATTTGGTCTTCATCCGTCAGCGACTCGACTTTGAGTTTGTGATGGTCAGCAACCAAGACGGTCTGGGAACAGATGCCTTCCCTGAGGATACTTTCTGGCCTGTGCAGAACTTCATTCTTCAGACCCTGAAGAGTGAGGGCGTGGAGTTTGACGATATCCTCATTGATCCACATTTCCCAGAGGATAATGCCCCTACACGTAAACCTAATACAGGACTGGTGGAGAAATATATGAATAATCCCGACTACGATATCGCTAACAGTTATGTGATTGGTGACAGGGATACCGACCGTCAATTTGCGGAGAACATCGGATGTAAGTTCTTGCAGGTAGGCAGTTGGGATAAAGTGGCTGAGACTTTGTTTGCTGGAGAGCGTTATGCCGAGGTGAAGCGTACCACCAAAGAGACAGACATTGAGGTTAAGGTATGTCTTGATGGTACGGGTAAGTGCGACATCTCTACAGGACTGGGCTTCTTCGACCATATGTTGGAGCAGATTGGCAAACATGGAATGATGGATTTGACGATACATACTAATGGCGATTTGGAGGTGGATGAGCACCATACTATCGAAGATACGGCAATCGCATTAGGTGAGTGTATCTTGAAAGCGCTAGGCGATAAGCGTGGTATTGAGCGTTATGGCTATTGTCTGCCGATGGACGACTGTCTGTGTAGTGTCGCACTCGATTTTGGAGGTCGCCCTTGGCTGGTATGGGATGCTGAGTTCCACCGTGAGAAGATAGGAGAGATGCCCACGGAGATGTTCCTGCATTTCTTCAAGAGTCTGAGCGATGCTGCTAAGATGAATCTGAATATCAAGGCGGAGGGACAGAATGAGCACCATAAGATTGAGGGTATCTTCAAGGCATTGGCTCGTGCATTGAAGATGGCTGTCCACCGTGATATCTACCATTATGAGTTACCCAGTACGAAAGGTTTACTCTAAACGCTGAATTATGAACTATATAAAGTGGGGATTTATTGGATGTGGTGAAGTAACGGAAATCAAAAGCGGACCCGCATTCTCGGAAGTAGAGGGCTCCAGCGTTGTCGCTGTGATGAGTCGTACGGAGGAACGTGCCCGTACATATGCTGTCAAGCATGGTATTCCTAAGTGGTATACAGACGCTCAAGAGTTGCTAGACGACCCAGATGTGAATGCCGTATACGTTGCTACACCTCCTTCAAGTCATGCAACTTATGCGATCATGGCGATGAAGGCAGGTAAACCTGTCTATGTGGAGAAACCACTTGCCTCCAATTATGAGGATTGTGCTCGTGTCAATCGGGTGAGTGAGGAGACAGGACAGCCTTGTTTCGTTGCCTATTATCGCCGTTATCTTCCATATTTCCAGAAAGTCAAGGAGATTGTCAATAGTGGAATCATCGGAAAAATGGTGAATGTACATATTCGCTTTGCCACTCCTCCCCGTGAGGTTGACTATGGGAAAGATGGTGTGTTACCTTGGCGACTGCAACCCGACATAGCCGGCGGTGGTTACTTCTACGATCTGGCTCCCCATCAGTTTGACCTGTTGCAGGATATCTTCGGTGTGATCACAGAGGCACGTGGAATCTGTGCTAATAGGGGAAAACTCTATAAGACAGAAGATAGTGTGAGTGCATGCTTCCAGTTTGAGAACGGACTTCCTGGTAGTGGCTCTTGGTGCTTTGTTGCCCATGAGTCTGCGAAAGAAGACCGTATTGAACTCATAGGTGACAAAGGCTCAGTGAGTTTCTCGGTTTTCGACTATGCTCCTATCAAGTTACAGACCAGTGATTGTACCGAGAATATCACGGTGCCTAATCCGCCTTATGTGCAGTATCCACTCATCAAAAATGTAATAGAGCATCTACAAGGTATAGGAATCTGTGACTGTACGAGTGTGTCGGCAACGCCAGTCAATTGGGCTTTGGACCGAATATTGGGCAAATTCTAATGGTATGCGAAAGTATCTAACCATCCTGTTGCTGACGATGACACTTGGAGTAACTGCTTCTGATTCTTTGAGTGTGGATAAGCCAAAAAGAAGTTGGCTGGCTCGCTTTGTCGACAGTTTCAGTGAGGTGGATACAAATTATGTTGAACCACAGCATTATAACTGGGCATTGATGTTACAGTCTATCAATACCTATGACTATTATCGAATAAGCACAACAAGTGATAATCAACAATCGATATCCTTTGCACCAACTATTGGTGTTCGTATGGGACCTTATTTTGGATGGAGATGGATCTTCTTAGGTTACACAATAGATCTTCGTAACATTCACTTTTTCCGTGGTGCGCGAAAATTGGAGATAGATGGTAGTATATATAGTTCCCGTTTTGGTGCAGATATCTTCTATCGTCGATCGGTAGACGACTATAAGATTCGTAATGCCTATCTGGGGAAAGATGTGGATACAGAACCACTGAAAGGAGTAGACTTTGATGGTCTGAATGTCAGTATTACGGGTGTCAATTTCTATTATATCTTCAATCACAAACGCTTCTCTTATCCTGCCGCATTTGCACAAAGCACCTGTCAGAAGATTAGTTGTGGCTCCTGGATGGTGGGAATGGGATATCTTAAAAACGACATCGAGTTTGACTATAAACGTCTGGAAACACTGGCTAAAGAGCGGTTAGGTCAAGATGTGAAACTGGACAGCGGTCTGATGTTCAATCGTATTAAGTATACAGATATCAATGCGTCAGTGGGTTATGCCTATAACTGGGTATTTGCCAGGAACTGGTTGTTATGTGGCAGCATCTCAATGGCATTAGCCTATAAGACCTCCATGGGTGAGACAGAGAAGAAATATGATACCCAGAAAGACGAGGGGTTCGACTTTGGAAACTTCAATATCGATGGTATCGGACGTTTCGGTATCGTATGGAACAACACGAAGTGGTATGCTGGTGCCAGTGCTATTGTCCGTGCCTATAATTATCATAAGTCACGCTTCGCAGCTAATAATATTTTCGGAGATCTCAGTATATATGTCGGTTTGAACTTCGGACCGCGTGGACCTTATAAGAAAAAGAAAGTAAAAGAATAATCAATTAAAACGAATAGAATATGGAATTACCTGATTTTATGAGTTATGCCAATAAATTTTCTCAGTCGGATTTCGTTGAGAAGATTTCCCGCATTGCCAAGCGGGCTGGCGCCAAACTGGTGTATGCGGCATTGATCCTGTATTATACCTTACAGAGTGACAAAGTGAGTAAGAAAGACAAGGCAATGATTATCGGGGCATTAGGCTATATGATTAGTCCGTTGGATGTAATGCCTGATGCCATACCCATCGTCGGACTGACTGACGACCTTGCCGTATTGCTCTATGTCCTGAAAAGGGTATGGACGGATATCGATCCAGAGATTCAGACAAAGTCGAAAGAAAAACTTTCGAAGTGGTTTGACGACGACGAGATAGAGGAGATTAACGACCTCTTCAAGGAAGGCGAATGATTCAGGAGTTTGACCTTCGTGTCGTACCTCAAACGGCTGCCAATGAACATGATCTGAGGGAATATGTCGCTCAGGAGAAGGGGCTTGACGTGCGTACGATGACGCATCTGCGTGTTCTTCGCAGAAGTATCGATGCTCGTCAACGTACTATCTTTGTCAATTTGAAGGTACGCATCTATATCAATGAGATGCCTGAGGACGATGCTTATCAGCATACGGACTATCCTGATGTCTCGAAAAGTCAACAGGTTATCGTGGTTGGGGCTGGTCCTGGTGGACTCTTTGCCTCCCTGAAACTCATTGAATTGGGCTTTCGTCCTATCGTCTTAGAGCGTGGAAAGGATGTACATGAGCGCAAGAAGGACCTCTCTATGATAACCAAGACACAACAGGTAGATAGTGAGAGTAACTATTGTTTTGGGGAGGGTGGGGCTGGCGCCTACTCGGATGGTAAACTATATACCCGTAGTAAGAAACGAGGAAACACTGATAAGATTCTGAATGTGTTCTGCCAACATGGTGCCTCAACGAATATCCTTGCTGATGCCCATCCTCATATTGGTACAGATAAATTGCCAAGGGTTATCGAGAACATGCGCAATACCATCCTGCGTTGTGGTGGTGAGGTGCATTTCCAGACGAAGATGACTCGTTTGATTGTTGAAGGCGATACGGTGGTTGGGGTGGAGGCAATATGCCAACAACCAACAGCCAATAGCCAACGACAATTCCGTGGTCCTGTTATTCTTGCCACAGGACATTCCGCTCGTGATGTCTATCGCTACCTTGCCGACGCGAAGATCGAGATAGAGGCGAAGGGTATTGCTGTGGGAGTACGCTTGGAACATCCTTCGATGTTGATAGATCAGATACAATACCACAATCGTCAGGGTAGGGGAAAGTATCTGCCAGCCGCAGAGTATTCTTTCGTCACACAAGTGGATGGTCGCGGTGTCTATTCCTTCTGTATGTGTCCTGGCGGCTTTGTGATCCCTGCTGCCACAGACAAACAGCAGATAGTGGTCAATGGCATGTCACCGTCTAACCGTGGTGGACAATGGAGTAATAGTGGTATGGTAGTGGAGATTCGCCCTGAGGATATGGGCGATACTAATGATGCCCTGAAGGTAATGGCTTTCCAAGAACAGTTAGAGCATAATTGTTGGCAACAGGGAAACATGAAGCAGACAGCCCCCGCCCAGCGTATGGCAGACTTTGTAAACAACCGCTTGAGTTACGACCTTCCTAAGAGTTCGTATGCCCCTGGACTTATCTCGTCACCGTTGCATTTCTGGATGCCAGAGATGATTACCAAACGCTTACAGGAAGGTTTTAAATATTTTGGGAAACACGCACATGGTTTCCTGACAAATGATGCTGTGATGATTGGCGTAGAGACACGTACCTCGTCTCCTGTCCGTATTATTAGAAATACCGATACGCTGATGCATGTCCGTATTCAAGGTCTGTTCCCCTGTGGTGAGGGAGCCGGCTATGCAGGCGGCATTGTCTCCGCAGGGGTCGATGGGGAACGGTGTGCTGAGATGTGTGCGGCTTATATCAAAAATGGAGCGTGATTCACGCTCCATTTTCTTAGTCTTTTTTGACAGGCATCTTATCAATGCGTTTCTGATGACGACCTCCCTCAAAGGTGGTCTTAAAGAACTCGTCCATGATTTTCTCTGCCGTCTTATTGTCGATAAAACGACCAGGCATCACGAGTACATTAGCATCGTTATGCTGGCGAATCATGTGGGCTATCTCGGGAATCCACGCTAGTCCAGCACGAATACCCTGATGCTTGTTAAGCGTCATGGCGATACCCTCACCAGAACCACAGATACCAATACCAGGATAAACCTCTCCGCTCTCAACGCCCTCGGCAAGTGCATGACCAAAGTCGGGATAATCGACAGAGGCATCGCTCCATGTACCATAATCCTTATAAGGATAACCATGTTCCTCCAAATACTGGAGGACATATTTTTTCAAAGGGTAGCCCGCATGATCGCAGGCTACTCCAACAGTCTTAATCTCCATTATGCAAGCAGTTTCTTAACTTGTTCGTAAACATTCTGTCCTGTGTAGCCGAGTTTCTCATCCAGTACCTTGTAAGGAGCAGAGAAACCGAAACTATTCAGACCCCAGACGCAACCGTCAGCACCAACGAGACCTTCTAAAGTCACGGGCAGACCGGCAGTCATACCGAACTTCTTCTTTCCTGCGGGAAGTACACTCTCCTGATATTCCTTGGACTGGCTGCGGAACAGTCCTTCAGAAGGAACGCTGACTACACGTACCTTGATACCGTCCTTGCGGAGCAGGTCGGCACCAGCCTCCAAGGTAGAAACCTCAGAACCAGAGGCAAGCAGGATGACATCGTAGTTCTCATCAGAGCCAGCGACTACATAAGCACCCTTAGTAGCCTGGCTGTAGTCATTACCGGCAGGCAACATGTCGATATTCTGTCGAGAGAAGATCAGAGCAGTAGGTGTCTCAGTGTTCTCCATTGCCATACGCCAGCAAACTGTTGTCTCCTCGGCATCAGCAGGACGTACTACGAGTACGGAGTTCTTACCACTGTGGTTCTTCAACTTCTCCATCAAGCGAATCTGTGCCTCCTGCTCAACAGGCTCATGGGTAGGACCATCCTCACCGACACGGAAAGCATCATGGGTCCAGATGAACTTCACGGGCAATTCCATCAGGGCTGCCATACGGACAGCAGGTTTCATATAGTCAGAGAACACGAAGAAAGTACCACATGCGGGGATGACACCACCATGCAGTGCCATACCAATACAGCAGCATGCCATCGTCAACTCTGCGACACCAGCCTGGAAGAACGCACCGCTGAAGTCACCACGTACGATATCGTGTGTCTTCTTCAAGAAACCGTCTGTCTTATCAGAGTTAGAGAGGTCGGCAGAAGCGCAGATCATGTTAGGTACCTGCTCGGCAAGTACGCTCAGTACGGTAGCACTTGCGCCACGAGTAGCGGCACCAGCCTTCTGCTCTACCTTACTCCAGTCAATCTTCGGAGCCTTGCCACTGAACCAGTCCTTCAACTGTTGTGCCTTCTCAGGATTAGCCTTTGCCCATGCCTCTTTCTTAGCATAACGCTCGGCAACAATCTTCTTCAACTCCTCAGCACGCTTGGCATAGAGTTCCTTGACCTCTGGGAAAATCTGGAAAGGATTCTCGGGGTCTGCACCGAGGTTCTTCATGGTGTTGATATAGGCATCACCGCCGAGAGGAGCACCATGCGTAGCGCAGTTGCTCTCATAACTGCTATTATCTGCCTTACGAGCACCCTTACCCATTACGCAATGACCGATAATCAGCGATGGACGGTTCTGCTCCT
>ERZ842401.7990-NODE-7990-length-10591-cov-15.146545_pt1 | contig 10591 bp, 5 predicted proteins | sample MGYA00521270_ERZ842401 | MGnify/ENA primary metagenome ERZ842401 (study PRJEB31892, sample SAMEA3878208) | bioreactor metagenome | biome: Moose rumen | place: Sweden | collected 2011-10 | study: EMG produced TPA metagenomics assembly of the PRJEB12797 data set... | reverse complement strand
TGTCAAGTTCTAACGTTGACAAGTTGAAAACATCTATGGGATTTCAACTGGCAACACAATAATTTGGGCAAATTTTAACCCTTTTCAAGTTTTCCATTGTCTTATACATCCGAAAGCATCAAGAGCAGTCATCTTTGGATGGACTCGACAGCCGAGGTCGCCATGGAATACAAAACGAGAACAATTCTACTCTATCTTCATCCAAATATGATTCAGATTTATATCTGGACGAGAAATACCCTCTTTATCTTCTCGTTTGTGAGTAGAAAAATATCTTGCGAAAGATAAATCCTGTGGCATATTATAACTTTGCAACAACTCTCTATCTGACCAAAATTCTGATTCTTCTGACAACTCCAATATCCATTGATTAATTTTTCGAAACCAGAAATCATAATTATCCCTTTTCATATATCCAATCAATGCTGCATTTGTCAGTTCTGCACCATGAATACACCTTTTATATCTCTCAATTCCACCACAAGGAATATACTTTCCATTTTTTCTATGTCCTATCACATATTCTTTTATGCGTTGATTATCATTGACTCCCAGTATTTTTGCCTCAAAGCAAAAATAACGTTTGTCGTCTGAATAATAAATCGCATCGAAAAAGGCTCCTTGTGATGAACTTGAGTATATACCAATATCAACAACTCCTGTTGACTCTTCTTCTAAATCCTGAGAAACAAATTGAAAGATTGTCTCTTCTGTCCTTGACTTTTGATTTAAAAACACGATTAAATCACGCGATATTTTGTCTTCAGAATCTGACATTCTACTTTTCTTCTGAACAAAAACTTCAATATATCTACACACAAAACATATCAGGGATTCATGTGAACTTCTACCTATTTTGTCTTTATTAGGAATCCCATATTCATTCCTATTTTTACAGTCTGCTATCATAATCCATTTTTAGATAAATAGCAGAATGTCTCATCTGCATCAATAATAGCAACAGATTTTAACCAATACCGTAACTGATTTGGTTTAATCATGTATATTGCATTATCATCATATAGTCTCAAAATTCTATTAATCCTAAGATTTGACGATTGGTCTTCTTTTTGCAGTAAGCGCTTCAGCAAATCATTTAGAGCGACAGTATCTTCCCCTAATTCTAATACATCCCCGAAGTAAAAAGGATATATAATAAATGTTTCAAAAACTTTAGGCTTTCCAGCTTTTAAATTAGAATATGCACTATTTAACAACTTCGTATAAACATATCCGAAATCAAGTAATACGTCCTCCTCTGCTACAGGGAGAACAACTCGAGACTTTTCACCTTGACTTCTAAAATCTGAGGCATAATTCAAAACATCACTAACTATTGCCTCTTCGGTTTCACATAAAGAAAACTCTTTATCAAAATATGGCAAATTCTTTATATCACCCATTAATATTGAATTTGCTTTTGAAATGAGAGTTCTTCCACTCGTCGCAAGCAGATAAAAAGAATACAAACGACTATATCTTGAAAGATTCTTGAAAATATTTTTCAACTGAATAGAATCGACTTGTGGACTATGAATACCTATAATCTGTGATGAATAAGCCACACCATGATCTATAAAATCCATTGGCAATTTGTCTCCATCTATAGTTTCGCGTATCAACAACAAAGGCGGTTCAAATAATAATGGCTTACTTACCCAATCTTTATAATAATACTTATATGATAGTGTTTCCTTTTCTCCAGAAACAATACCATTTGCTCGTAACTTGCCACTATCTATATACTCCTTCCCAAATAGAAAATCTGCTCGTGCATATTTCCTTTCCAGCTTAGATAATTCTATCTTCTCTGAAGCATCTAATAATTCTTTTGCTTGGAGGATTGCCAATCTATCTGTTTCATTTTGGTATTTTTCTTTATTTCGTTTACTATTGCCAATCTTTATTCCCTCACCAACTATCCAATCACTCTCTTTCTGTTTGGACTCCAACAAATCACCAAAGGTAAAAGATACCTGTTGTAATCTTGACAGCAAATGAATAATTCTACCGCCACCAAGGTAATTTGCTTTCCAAATTAATCTGTCAGACGGGCATTTCCCGCCTATACGAGATTTGGGGACCCAATGAAAATCATATTTATCTATCTCGAAATATATTTTCTCTTTTACTGCCTTTGTTCGTTTTATAACCAAATGAAGTGTCCTGTCATTTGTAGGAGCTTTTTTCTCAACAAACAACGCTAAGGTTGCCACATCTGCGCCTTTTTCTTTCGTTCCAGTATTTGCCTTAAACAAAACTCTCGCAATATGAGTAAAGTCTATTATTTGAGGTATATTATAATTATTAGACAAATATTGCCTAAAACGGTAAGAATTCTGATAATATAAAGTATTAGCTGAAGGCAATATCATACACAGCAACCCTTCTTCCTGTATATGATGCATTGCTCTATCAGCAAATAGGAGAGATATTTCATTTTGAGGAATTGCTTCACGCACTTTTGCTCTTGTAAGTTGGCTTTCTATTTGTATAGCGTACTCACTCTTCAATTCTCCTGAATTGAAACTCCCAAATGGAGGATTACCAACGATTAAACAAAAGTCGTCAGGTACTTTATTCAAAGCTTCTAATTCAAAAAAATCGTTAGAAATAAAATTCTTACCTAACAAATCATCAAAATGCAGATTATCAGGATAAATATCTTTTGGAGACAGCAAATCGCATAATGACAAACACAAACTGAAATAAGTTAATTGTACAGCATTTGCATCTTTATCAATTCCATAAATATTTTTCCGCAAGATTTCTTTTAAGACATCCTTCGTCGGCCTTTTATAATCGTTACATATACGCCACCATTGTATTAGCCTTATATAAGCCATTACCAAAAAAACTCCAGAGCCACATGCAGGATCTAATATTTTATAGCAATAATTATTCTTCTTAAATTTTAAAGCAGCCTCTTTGGTCAAAGGCATACACTCATTTATTAACATACTCACAAGGAAAGGTGGAGTATAGACAACACCTTGTATCTTCCCAAGAAATTCTTCATAAATATTACTTATCAGTTCTATGGGAATATAATTGAAATCATATTGTTCCCAAATTGACAATTGTGAGTTTTTATCCAAATGACCAGAAAGGAAATATGAAAAATCCGTCAAGTCTATATTTGAAAGAATAGCTCTTTCCTCATTATTATCCCACTTAAAAACACTACCATTGTATTGATCTTTATTACTAAGATAATCAAACAGCTCCAAACATGCCCCTTTCTTATTAAAGACATCTATTAGGCAGGAAGCACCCTGAAACCTTTCAAAAAAAGATTTTCCTAAAACATTATTTCCTTCCTCATCTTTTCTTTCTTCTAAATATTTCAATAAGATGGACATCACTAATAGTTTATGAGCTATCTGATGATGATTCTTAAAAACTGGAAGTCTAAGTATATTTTGACGCACTTGTTTCAATGCAATCAATAAAGACTCATAAGAACTATTTCTAACATTAAAACTGTCTTTATATTGACCTTGTTCTAGAAAAAAACCATTATCAAAAAGTTTGGCAGAAAAATTTCTTTTCTTCTCCAAATTTTCTTCTATTTCTTCTCCCAATAGAATTTTATCAAAAACAGAATATTGTAATTTTCCTGTCTTATCAAACGGGGTTCTGTTTGTATTAAATATAATTATTTCTGTTTTCGTGAATACGTAAGCTAATGGTACGATACCAGAATTCCATATTTTTTTATGAAATTGGGCAATATCTCCCTCATCCAGTCTGCGATTGGAAGTATCATATATTATAATTTGTGGAATTGATGGCATCAAATTGGGATACCGTCTAAAATAAACGCCATCACCATGATAACGGACTCTTACTTCTTCCCAAATTGCACGTTCATACTCATTTTTGCAATCTTCATATGATAAGACCAAACCTGTTACCTCTTCTTTATTTGGAGATAACATGTCTATTTGTTTAAGCCCTTCCTCAAATTCTTTGGTCATTATCTTTTTTTTATGTGCAAAGATACTAATTTATTTTCGAATGTTTATAATTTCTAAAGTCTTTTTAGGAATTAATAAGATTTCTAATTAATATAGATTGAAAGAATGATATAGAAAAATTAAACAACTTGTTTGATTTTTTGCCAACTTCAATGTTTCAATATTACCAAGACAAAGCCTATCAAATAGGTATAGCAGTAACAAGGAAGTGAGTGTAACAGACTGTTACACTTTTGGAATCAAAAAACACCCGGACCTACCTTTGATAAGGAAAAATCAAGCACTTCGCTAGCTCCATCCTACTTCTAGTAGTTTACACCATTACTCACAAGTATGACTGGAGTATGGCTAATGCGAAAGAAAGGCAAGGGAATAAGGAGAGCAACCTCCCTTAATCTTTTTGTGGCATTCCTTGAATATCCTTGCTGTCATTTTGTTTCAACTTCTCAATCCACGTTCAAAGTCGGAAACATATTGCGTTGGGATGCTCTTCCGAATATCAGCGACATTCTGATACTTCCCTTGCACGAAATGATGATAGCGGCATAAATGCTCTACAAATGCATTGCAATTGACTCTTTTATAGATAGAACCATTACCCGCCGTAAAGCGTAGGCAACCTGTAGCAGGGAGTCTTCTGGTGTGGAAACATACACGGCCCTCACTTCCCCATGCACCTTGATCCTCGTTGTTCTCCCATGTAAGAGATACGGAACCATCCGACTTTGCCAAAAACCCTAGAAGTTCATAATACTCTTCTGGGCAAGAAAAACTCACTTGTTTGTTTCTTCCAAAGAATGACTTGTACATAGCTTCTCCTTATTATGAAGTTAATACTCAGTTCATGCGGCATTATAGAGTATTCGGAGTTGCTTCCGAATATCTGCAAAGGATAGGCATTGGCTGAGTTCCGCATGCAACCCAACATTGATGACGTAGATGAACGACTCCTTTCGGTAGTATTTATCACCGATAGTCCTTAACGACTGTTCTATGTTCATTGACTTAGCCAACAGGCATACCAGCTGATAGTCCTTGTTGGTTACCTGCGTGTGATTGTTTGGATGGGCTTTTGTGTAGTGCTGTGTGGCGGTCAGTTTGATGAGGTTTTCTAAGTAGTGCGCAATCTCTGGGAACTGAGATTTGGGGAAGATGTGATGAACCTGTGTGGCATCTCCGTTTGCATATTGGTCTCTGACTTCACTATCCACCTGAATCTTGCGAAGAAGGTTCATAGCTTTCGTTACCTGATATGCATCATAGGCTTCCTGCTGTTGTATTTCCTCTGCTGTAGCAGCCTCTTGTCGTGTTTGTGACTTAGCCTTATCTACGTCACGCCAATTCTTACGGTTGTACATCAAATCAGAGAAAACAATAATATCCTTAGACAGCCTGCCTTTCTCTGTTCCTTGAATGTCGTTCTCAGCTGAATAGACATTGATGACTTTTGTAAAGATACGGGCCACCTCCACAGCACCATTGATTGCTGTATTACCGATGATAAACCGAGTATATCTATCTTTGAGTTCCGTATAGTTCTGTTGGGAAACAGTTCCTTTTATGCAGGCATTTTTGAATTGCTCGAAATATTTCAAGATACCGCTGTCGGACAGTACTTTGGTGATGTAAACATATAGGAAATTGTAGGCATTACGCTCTTTAGTCGCTATATAGTCAAGGATATCCAAGTTGGCTATTCTGTAATAGTTTACATTGCCCCGTTTCTCTATGTCAAGTACATGAGCGTATGCCAACATACGCAGAGGCTGCTGAATAAACTTGTCGTATTCATGCCTGGCTGTTTCGTTTTTGGGACTAGGCTTGCCGAATATTGCTGATGCATTCTTGATGAAGTACTGCATATCCCACACATCTTGGACTGTAAATTCACCTTGGGGATTCAAGTTGATGAGACAATCTGCGATGAAACAGACAACGTCTGGTGTACACTTTTGGTCCATAAAACGTGCATCGTGACTCTTACGGACATCCATGTCATACTTGTTCAGAAATTTAGTTATTTCGTCTATCATAACTATTTCAATTTACCAAAGAAAAAAACGGAGTTGTTGTCGATGTTGAGAGAGCGAGTACCGCGATTGCGGGCGATACTGTAGAACTTACTGAATTCCTCGGTTGCATAGTAGGCCAAGTCCTCTTTCGTGATGGTAGTATCACCAATCGTCGTGAGAATTGCAACCGAACCGTCTGCTATGCAATTCTTTGGCATAAAGCAAGCTCGTGGATAATATGTCAAGTTAGGAACTAGCACGCATTCTGTATGATTCATGAATTTCCCAACTTCTAAGTCGCTGACGTTGTCTATATAGGTGTCGTAGTCATCAATGTTGACGATTTCATTACTGCCGATGTTTCGAGATTTCAGAACACGGATGGCACCTTGCTGCTGCGTGTTTGATTTGGTGAGTACACGATCTCTAAAAGCCTTGAAAATACCAAACTCCATCTTACTGGCAGCTTCATCAAAATCCTGATTGCGATAGATCAGCCAATAGGGAAACTGTGGGTCAGTAATATAGGTTTGCGGCTTCACCTCAACGGAGTTGGTGATGTAGGACTCAACTTTCGTCATACCTTTCTTCACTTTCTTGTTGATAGTAAAGGCAATTGTCTCGATCTTGATGCCTTTGAAACCTTTCTCCCCAAAATCAACGATGTTGGTTATAGGGAATTCGTTCATCAACTGGCGAGTCCTGTCAAACTCAGGAGCATTAATCAGGCTTTTGGGAACGATGAGTGAAACAACATCTCCCAGTTCAATGGACTTCTCGATGAAGAAAGAGAAGATGTTATTGGTGTCTGTGTTGGCTATCGATTGTTTGTAGGTTTTCAACAAAACCTTGTCCTTTACTTTCATGTAGGGTGGATTGCCAACCACGATGTCGTATCGCTTGGGGAACGACTCCAACAACGTGTCCTTGTTAATGAAGTTCAGCCTTACGTTCTCTGGAAGTGGAATTGACTGGAGGATCTGCTTCAGCAAGGCGATGCTGTCAGGATTGATGTCAATAACATCTATGTGGAGTTCTGCCACGTTCGCATACTTCATAAAGAGTGACGGCAGGAAATTTCCCACTCCTGTAGCAGGCTCCAATATGTGAAGAATCTTTGAGTCAGAATAGTCTGGCAGGTTCTTCACAACAGAGTAGCAGATGTCCTGTCGTGTGTAATATGCAGCCGTTTCAGACCTTGCGCCGTTGGCGTATTCAGCAATCTTAGCCAGTCGCACAAAGCCCAGTTTCTTATGCTTCTTCACGTATTTCAGAAGATTGTCTGTATCGGTAAGCGAGTCCTGCTCGATGATGTTCAAAACCTCTTGTTCTGTCAATTCCGACTCAGCTACTTTGCCCTTGATTTTGTGGGCTATCTGCTGGAATATGATGGTAGGAACAGCTTCTCCCAAACTCTGACGGATGTTCGGGTCTTCTTTCTTCAGATATTGCTGTTTTTCCTCCAAAGGAAGAGCGTTCAGCTGCTCGTATGGTATCGAACTCCATTCAAAAGACTGAGGTACGGACATCATCAGCATCACTTCTCTGATGGAGAACACTCGATTATCTGTTGGGTGAACGGTGTTCTGACTTGCCATAATGTCATTGCGCGTATGAACACAGGGTGGCACCTTGTCCCAATATTGGCGAGTGTATTTGTCCCCATTCTTTCGCTGGTTGAAGATAATCTCACCGTCTTTTTCATGATGGGGAATGCGGCTTTGGTCTTCATTGTCAAAAGCAGATTGTCCTTCAGTTATGTTTTCTATCCAACTAAGCATGTGTGGCGCATACGGACGGAATGCGTGGTAGATGTCTTGATCCCATATTTCACCCATGTAATGCAGATGTGGCAGGTGCCCAATCGTCTGTCGTAGTGTCTGTTCTTCCTGCCTGTCTGGGAATAACTCAAGAGGGGTAATCTCTTTCTGGTCTTTGCGTACACCAATCACCAAAGTTCGTGTTCTGCTACTGGGGTTGCCATAGTCCTTGAAGTTGATGACTTTCGCTGCTATGTTGTAATCTCCTGCGAGGTCTAGGTCGATGGCCTCTTTGATGAGTTTGTTCTGACCGTCAATGTCTGTACAGATAGATTTCAAGAAAGCAGGCACATTCTCAAATACAAAGAATCGTGGTTTGATTTGCTGAATGAGTTTTATCGACTCGACAACCAAAGAGTTGCGTTTGAGTTCGTTGCCTTTCTTATGGTTGGCAACGGACATTCCCTGACAGGGTGGCGTCGCAATCACTACATCTAGGTCCGTCATCCCTCGAATGTTTCGCCACATCTGTATCTCATGAAACACTTTATCCTGCGTCTCTTGTAGCGTCATGTCACCACAGATGTAACCACTCTCATAGAGGCATTTGTGATTGTACTTCTGGACATTCAGCCGTCGCTCTATCAGTTCTACCGTTGCAACACAATTGAAGTTCTCTTGCTTGAATCCATAGCATCCGATGCCGGCACAACTGAACAGGCTGATATAGGTAAGCCGTTGGGGAAGTTGCATCCGTACAGATTTCTGTGCTTCAACCAGTTGCTCCAGTGTGGTGTCAGTATAGGTTTCCCATATCTGTAGCCGTTGCTTCTTGTAGTCACCAAACAGGTGCTTTACAAACTGCAACTCGAAAACGATACGCAAATCATTCGGGTCGTTATCCAGTTCTCCTTCCCGTCGAGAGCCTACCCGCGCAATCTTTATCAGATACAGGTCTCTTATCCCATAGTAATCCAAATCGCATTGCTTTCCGATATAGGGGATGAAGTAGTAAAGCTTGTTGAGGGCAACAGTGGAGGGGAATCGCTTGCCCGTATAGTAGATCTTCGCCGTCCCGTCCAAGAAGTGTTCCACATTATCTTTCTTGACATTGCAGATAAGAACATCCCTAGTCAAATCCAAAGAATCCAAGTCTATTTCCTGACTTTGATTCCTTACAATCTCCTTCGGATATTCAGCTTGAACTTGGAACAAATCCAGTTGCTGAGGGCGACTCTTTATTGCTTGTTGTCTTGGCATAACGCGACTTTGCCTTATGCACCCTCAGTCAGGCTTGTTAATATCATGTACCACCTACATACAAAAAACGTGGGTGCTTACTACTGCCTGTTCGTCGTTCACGGCCTTCCACAGCCTTGGTAATTAAACAGACAGAGAAACACCCACGCAGGAGTATATAGTACACCCGTAAAGTGTGCTTTCGAGGGTAGCACGAAGCACCCTCGCAGCACACTACGGAGTAGTATATGATACACCCCGTGGAGTCACCCCAGCATTTGTTTTTGAATTACCGTTCGATTGTGGAAGTTTTGAACAACCAAAAACAAAGCGTCAGTAACGCCTTCTAATATGTAGTGCTCCACCCACCGGCTCCGTCATTCTCGAATGACATCGCTGCCGCACAGGCAAATGCAGGAGCAAAGGTACGAAATAAATCTCTTATTTATATATAATAAGGTGTAATTTAAAATAAATTTAACCGTATAAAGGTGCTTTTTCCATCAAAAAGACAATTATTTGGCTTTTCTTGTATACCTTTGCAGTATAATAAATACAATCGGATTTACAATGATTGGAACTTTGCATAATATGAGCCGATATGAGATTGCAAGAGCTGGGAGGATGGGTGGATAGTCATAAAAGCTCAGATAAGTCCACGAATTGGCTGTGGCAACATGTATAATTAAAAAAAAAGAACATGAGAAAATTATGTTTTACATGCTAGATTGGGCAGAAATTTGCCCAACTAGCCAAGAAAGTGATCGAGTAGGAGGAAAACGAAGTAGTTTTCTTCCTACTTTCGTTTTCCGACCTCTCACACCACCGTACGTGCGGTTCCGCATACGGCGGTTCTTCGTTTACGATACCAATACATAGTAATCCATAAAGCAACGGTAGCCTGCACGGTACAGATTCTTGTTGCTCATAGCGTGGTGTACGCTCCACGTGTCAGCGACATGCCAATAGCCATGAGCCCAGCCTTGTCTCCATGCCTGCCATTTCGGCAATCCACATTTGATGAGATTTGCTATTCGCGTCCTTGGATTCTTCCAGCTCTTCCATATACACATGCGTATGCGGCGACGCAGCCACATGTCTATGGTTGCGAGAGTCTTCTTCATCCTTGCCAGTTTGTAGTATTCCACCCAGCCTCTGATAAAGAGTTTCAATGCTTCCTTGCGTTGTACATATCCCATACCATTACTCCTACCTGTCAGCTTCTTTAATGTAGCTTTCAGCTTGTCTATGGTCTTGGGATGCAGACGCAGCTGGCACTTGCCATCCTTGTCAAAGTAAAACGAATAACCAAGAAACTTCTTGCCGCACACGGAGCCTGTACCCGTCTTGTCACGGTTCACTTTCAAGAAAAGCTTACCTTCGATAAACTTTGATATACTCTCTAATATGCGCTCTGCGGCACGCGCGCTCCTGCAAAATATCATGCAGTCGTCGGCGTAGCGCACAAAGGGGTGACCGCGCTTTGTCAGTTCCTTATCCAACTCGTTGAGCATAATATTACTCAATAGAGGGCTCAAGGGACCGCCTTGCGGGACTCCTTTCTTCGTGTCCTCGTATTTACCTCCAACCAGTACGCCAG
>ERZ842401.7989-NODE-7989-length-10596-cov-9.725358_pt1 | contig 10596 bp, 3 predicted proteins | sample MGYA00521270_ERZ842401 | MGnify/ENA primary metagenome ERZ842401 (study PRJEB31892, sample SAMEA3878208) | bioreactor metagenome | biome: Moose rumen | place: Sweden | collected 2011-10 | study: EMG produced TPA metagenomics assembly of the PRJEB12797 data set... | reverse complement strand
ATCCCCAATCCCCAATCCCCAATCCCCATTGATTTTTATTATTAAAAATATAATATAATATAAATATAGATTAATATTTGTTTTCTTATTAATTAAAGCCTAATTATTCCAATAGTATTAAATATAGATTTAAATATTATTGTTAAATAACAAAACTTATTATAACAAGAAAAATACTAATAATGAACCCCATTGCACTAAGTGCTAATAAAATAAAAAGAAGCATATTATATTTCCCTACACATTTCCCAATAACACCACAATGATGATCATATTTAGTAATGCAAATTTGACATATATCACAATGTTCATTTTTTCGACTTAATTTCGGATAAACCATTTTACAATAAAAACAATAATATTTTTCTTCACTTTTATCATGAGCAAAAATAATACCAGGATTTATTATATAATTTAAAACACTTGTTATAATTGCTATGGAAGTAATTATAGGTACTACAAAATTCATATATATAACTCTTTTCAAAAAAAAGAATTGAACAAAAAGCATAACTATTGATAAAACACAAATAACTATTGTTATTTTTAATATTTTAGAATCTAAATAATATGAAGAATTTTTTATAAAATTTTATTTTTTACTTACATTCAGATCGAATTACTGCGAAGGGAGGAGTGGGCATTTCTGAAAGCTTTAATTGATTTGAAGGGAACTTTTTAAAAGGGAAATAAAAATAAAAAATATTTCTGAATATAAAATAAGGAATGCTAAGGAATTTAGAATATTGTATTGTAATTAAATAATCAAAAACTTCTCTTTGCCCTGTTATTACATTTTGATTATTGATATTAATATTTGTATTTTCATCATTTGGCAAAATTCTTTCATCATTATTATCATTTATTATAGTTTCTTTTATTATTAAATTCTCTTGTTCTTCCTCTTGTTTTTGATTTTGAATTTCTATATTTTCACTATTTTCTTTATCTTCTTTGATTTCTTTATTTTCATTTTTATTATCATTATTTTCTTTTTTATCATTATTTTCCTTTTTTTCATTCTCTTTATTATTTTCTTTATCTTCTTTCTTTTCTTCATCTTCATTCTTTTCATAATTTTCTTTATTTTCATTTTTATTTTCTTTCTCTCCATTCTTTTCTTCTTTTATATATTCTTCTTTCTTTTCAATATTTTCTTTATTTTCATTCTTTTTATTATCTTCATCTATATTATCTTTAATTTCATTTTCGGTTGTTTGATTTTCATTTGGATTAATTAATGCTTCATTTTTAATTTCATTTTCATCCATATTATTTTATTTTTCTAAAAATTATAATAAATAAAATCGAATTATAAAAAAATAGATCTAAATAATTTAAAGAGTTTAAGATTTAGAATTTAATAATTAGAAAAAAAATTTGTTGTTTATTTAAACCAAAATTTATTTTTAGTTTAATTTAATACCTTATGATCAACCAAATTATTTAAATTATCTCAGTTACTCTTTATAATAATAATTTTCAATTTATAATTATCATTTTCAATCCATAGATTTTCTTTTTCCTTTTCATTAATATTTATCTTTTTTATTTTTTCTTTATATCCTTTGACTTTAAATTTATTTTCCTTATTATTATTCCCACTTTTATCATCATTATTATTAATTTCTTTTATTTTAATCATTTCATCCACAACTTGAACGACTTCATACTTTTTATTAGCATAAATTACCTTTTCTCCTATATCAAAATTATATTTGGTCAAATCAATTTCTAACATGTTTTTTTCAGCTGTGGAATTTAATATAGAATTTATTAATTCAATTTTCTTATTAGTTTTTGCAATTTCTTCATTATCAAAATCATCTTTTAATTTCTTATTAACTTCGGTAAGATTTTTTAAATCGAGATACATCGAATTATGAACTTTATTTTTTCTTTCAGTTTTATACATTTCAATACCTTTGATTTCATATAACTTCGGAGGGATTTTATATTTTTCTAACCATTCTTTTAATTCATTTAATCGATTTAATTTTTTTTTATCTTTTTCTTTAAAACGTAAATATATATCTATTATTATATTAATACAATATAAACCAAGTCCGTAATATTTTTTATATTCTTTAAACATATTAAATAATGCATTCATAATTTCTTTTTGTCGGAATTCGATTAAATTATCACCTGAATAGAAAAATAAATTGACAAAAATATAATGAATATTACTTTTCAATCTTCTTAATTTATATCCCAACTTTTTTTCATTTCTATAAATTTCACTATTATTATCCTTGTCGAATTTATCATAAAATGCATCTTCACCGTCAGTTATTAATTCAACAATTTCTTTTAATATATCTATTATATTTTTCAAAAATTCTTTATTATAATAGCATTTCTTATTAAATAAATTAGATATAAAAACTAATTCTTGTCTTGTTTCTGTTTTTGTAATTAAATCAATTACATATCCACTATTAAAGAAACTAAATCCAGGATCAAACGCTTTATCTCTAGGAGGTTCTAAATTATATGATAATAGCATGAAAAATTGAAAAGCATATTTTAATTTAATATTTTTAAATTTATCATATTCTCCTTGTATTATTTCATTAGGTTTTGGGTCTAAAATTTTATGTGCTGATTTGTTTAAATTAAAATCTCCTAAATTATTTTTTATACCTGAGTAATCATTAGTACCATGCTCTTGGAACATCAAACAATTAAGAAGCAATGATAAATCCAAATTTTTTAATATATAATCAAAAGTATAATCCGATATTTGACAAAACTTAATTAAAACAGAATATAAAAATCTCGATTCAAGTAAATTATTAAATTTTATTTTTTTCATGACATAAATTATATTATATATAAATTTAAGAATATTTTCTGGTATATTTTTATTTTTCAAAAGAGATGAATTATTTTTTTCATTATTTAATTCATTTATTTGAATATTACTATTAATATTATCAGACATTGAATCTTGATAATGTTGAGTATAAATTCCATATTGTTCCTCTTTTGGTAATTCTTTCTCAGGATCCAATATTTCGAATTCATCATTTGCATTTTTATTTTTACTTTTTATTGCTATTTTTGATTCTGCTATTTCAGTATCATCGAATTCAGTAAAGCCAAAAGTTTCTGGAATTTCATCATCATTTATAGATTTAATATTATTGTTATTATTATTTTCATCTAATGAATTTGGTTCTTGATTTCCCATATTTATATTCGAATTTTTATTTTTGTTTCCTTTATAAGCATTAATAGAAGTATTCATTGCATAATCAATAATTCCAACTGTAACTTTTTTGATTTCGTATAAAGGACAATTTTTTAAATATTCCATTATGACATTATAATTCATAAATTCTTCTAATAAATAATTTGCACAATAATCATATTTGATTACTAAAAATTTTATTAAATCGACATAACATCCTAAATATTTTCTTTCTTCTGAATGAATAATAACATTAAAATAACTTAATATAATGCATTGGAATATTAACAAATTTTTTTCTTTTATTTCTTCATCGGTTAAATTTGTTTCTGTTTTAAATACTTTTAATTTTCCTGATTTTATATATCTAGATAAATTCTGACTAAAATGTTTTGGTTTCTCGGGTAAATCTATTTGTTGTTCTATAGGATGAATTTTATTATATTTCTTAAGATTTGCATCATTTTCAGTCAAAATAAAATCTTTATTCATATTTTTATTAAAACTATATAAGGCATTTATATACATTTCCAAAGTTAAATGATGATAATCTTTGGAGAATAATTTTTTATTCAAATAATTTTTAATATCTTCCTCATAGATATTTTCTTCAACGATTTTATTATTATTATTATTTATATTTTCATTTTTTTCTTTATTATTTATTTCTTTTATTTCATTAATATTTATATTATCTTCATTAATCAAATTAAATTCTTTTTCATCTTTATCTTTATTAATATATATTTCATTTTCATTAATAATATTATTTTCATCTTGTTCTTCTTTTTCTTCATTATCACTTTGATTTTCTTTATTTTCTTCCAAGTTTTTTATTTCCTGAATTTTATCAAACATTTCGCAATTACTCGTATCATCTTTTTCATAAAATAAAAGATACGCATTTTTATTCGTATTTCCCCCATAAGCTTCTTTTGATATATCTTTAATGTCAAAATACGTCACATTAGTATCATTAAATTGATGCCATTCTTGCGTTTTATTATCTCGAATAAAAGCATAATAATGTCCCCCTTCACAATGACCTTGATGTATTACTATACTTTTCAGTTTATATTTATTATTAACATCTTTTCCTTTATTATTTAAGAAATCACCTGTGAATCTATTCATATCTAAATCGATTGGGAATTCATAATAATCATTTAATTTTATCCTAGTCATATTAGTAAAATCAAATTCGAACCTTTTAAGTACAAATATAAGCATTCTTGGTAATGTTTTAAAATTCTGACTTTTTATTGCTGGCATTTTCTTGTTACATTGAGGACAAATTATACAATTATCTTCGTTCATTAATTCTCCTTCGATTAAGGTATCTAAGCTTTCATACAAAGATTTCTTATTTCTTATTTGTAATTGAATCGAATAAAAATTACTCGTATTTGTTCTATGATGAGAGCACCCTTCTTGAAATGTCAATACATCATTTATATGTCCTTGGAAAAAATATTTTATTAAATTTTCATTTTCGGTTTTTTTCATTCGATTTTCAAGTCGGTCTATTAAATTCGAAAAAAATTCATCTATGTCCATTTGTTGATGTGTATTTAATTTTTCGTTGTCATAATTTTCTACGAAGGTCGACGGTGTATAATATCTTTCTTTGCAAAATTTGAGATTAAAAAATATTTTTTGTAATTCATACAAGCAATTTTTTTTTGTTTGTGAGATTTTAAATCGAAGGATACTTTCTCTTAAAGGAACTATGTTATAAAATGTTTGCATTAAACTATTCATATAACAAGTACATCCTAAATTTTTTAAACCGATGAAATTATTTACACGAACTGCTTCGTTTGAACTCGTATTGTAATTTAGTTTCCAATTTGATATGTCGTCCCCATACCAATAACCTAAGGTATTAAATGAATTAATTTTTTTTAAGAAATTAATAAGATCATCGTTTTTATTATTGATATCTTTGATTAATAATGAAATGAATAAATGATTGGCTTGTTTTGATGAATCATATATTTGCAAACTTTTTTTTAATTGGGTAGTGGTTTTATAATTATTTTTATCACAATTTAACATTATTATTTCGTCAAATAAATATTTTTTTATGTTTTTTCCTTTATAATTATATATTGAGTAATATTGTTCTTCGGATAAATCTTCGATATTTATTACATCGATATAATTATATAATATTTGACATTGAGCTCCGAAATATATATCGTTTATTTTAGGAGAATATTTATTTGATTTTTTTATTAAAGGTTCATATATATAAGGAATTACTGACTCTATAATATAATTTGAATAATTTATTTCTTTTGAAGTGTATTTATATGATGAAAATAATATTTCTGATATGATTGAATAATATGATTTGATATTATATATATAAATTTCTTCGTCGTCATCATTTATTTTTTTAAATAATTGAATTATAATTTCTAAAGCATATATATTTACATTATTAGTTTTATCGAAAAATAAAGAAGATATAAATAAATAAAAACGATTTCGAATTTCATTAATATCTTCTTTATTTTCATTAAAAATTTTATTTTGAATTAAACATAAAATAAATTCTTGAATTTTATTATTAAGAAAAGGAAATTTATTTTTTAAAATTCCATCAACAAAGCAAAATTTAATAATATTCGAAAAATTTTCTTTATCTTTTAATATTAATTTAATAAAAGCTAAAGATATTTTATCTTTTGTTTTATATATATTATTTATTTTATCAAGGATATCATAATAAATATTTTTTATTTCATTTGTTTCGATTTTTTTATTAATACTCTCATTAACAATTAAATAAAAAATATCAAACATTTTATTCGCTAATATTTCTATATTATTAGTTTCATTATCATCATCTTTAATTTCCTGAGCTATAAAACAATATATATTTAATAAATTAAAAATATATTTAATATCATCAATAGAATCTTTTATTACTATTTTTTTAATATCAAGTTGTTTAAATTTATTTTCCCAGATGTTAGATTTAATTAATTGTAAGATTTTTTTATCTTGATTAAATTCTTTTTTTGTCATGAAATCATATAAATTTTTCAATACAAAATTTTTATAAAAAGAATTCGCATTTTCGAAATTGAATAATTCATTTAATAAACTTATATTATCATTTGGTTCATTTATTAATTTATTAAAATCATCAAAAATTCCCTTTTTAATAAAGTCATCATTTTCATTTTCATTTTCTTTCATTATTTCTAATATATCTAAATTATTATAATTTTTTTGCTTTAATAAATCTCCAAGGATGTTTAATAATTCCTTATTCGATTTTATTATGTGCATTAAATTCGCATTTTTTTCGTCACTTAATGGGTTTTTTATTTTTCGGACAATGATTGTGATATATTGCTCTGTTTTTTTAAGGTTATCAAAATTTGTTTTTATTGTGTCATATATTGTTAAATAATCATCTAATATAGTATATTTTTGAAAATTATTGTTATCTTTTGTATATAATGATATTTCTATACATCTCAAAGGAAGTTCACATTCGTAACTTAAAAGATATCTTAAATAATATAAAAATTCATTTTGATATATTTCACCTATCATTTTTTTATTTGTCATTTCACTTATATTTTGTTCCTGAATTTTTTTATTTTTTTTTGATTTTATTTTATTCGTGTTAATTTTTTCTTCGCTTATATTACCTTTATCATTATAATAACTATAGTCAAAAACAACTTTAATACTATTTTGCTTTTTTGCTTCAGTTTCTTTCAAGAAACTATTCTTTGCTTTATCAATAAGTCCATTAATAATTTGTTTATTTTTAATTACTTCGCCATCATCTTTTGATTTTTGTATAATTTTTTTAAACAAGCCAATAATGCCTTTTATTCCTTTATTATTTTGTTGTTGAACTAATTTTTTTAATAAATCAATAATATCAGTTATAGTACTGTTCCAAAAATGTTTATATTTTTCCTTTGAAGAAAATTTCACATTTAAATAAATTTCAGAAATTAAATCTTGAATATCATTTTGAATTTCATTATTATCTGAGTCTAATAAAATTTGGAATAATTTTTCGTATCCGAAAATATCATTAATTTTTTCGAAAAGAACAATAAATTCTGATTTTGTTATATAAGTGAATTTATTCGAATGTGTATTTAAATTCATTGCGAATTCTTTAATTAATTGATAACTTTGGAAATCATTTATTATAAAAGAAGAATTTGGTATTGTTAATATATTATTAAAAATATGTATTTTTATTTCGTATATAATATTTTCTAAATTTTTGATTAATTTACCAACAAAAATATTTTTTATTATTTCATTAGGAGATAAAAGCAATTCAAATATTTTCATCTTTTCGTATCCTTTTCGGATAAATTTAGGACTTTGAAATAATATAAAAATAAAATCTAAAATTTTATCTAATTTTATATCGAAGCTATATAATTCATCTTCAGTTTTTTCAGTCATAGAAGTTAATTCATTTATTAAATTAATAATTTCTTCATCCGTTTTTTTCGAACAAAATTCCTCAATTGATTCTTTAAATACGATATTTTTAGAAATTAATTTTTCCAAAAGAAGATTATCTTGGGTTATATTTATTAATTTGAAAATAGATATCATTATTTTTTCTATAACAGTTTTAATTAATATTTCATTATAATTTGCTTTTGAAAAAATTTCTGAAATGCCATTTATACATAAATTAATTATTTCTTCTTTTTGTTCTTTTGTTAAATTTATATTTAATTCTTTGATTTTATTTTTTTCGATAATAATATTTAATAACACATCTAAACAATAAAATTTTTCTTCGGATAAATCGTCAAAATTGCTTTCTTTATCTAAATTAATTTTTTTTTCATCGATGCTTTTTAACGAGAAATTTATTAATAAATCGAATAAATTATTTATTTTTATTTGTTTATATCCAGTTGCATTTATACTTTCGATAAAATAATTTTTAATTAAGATAAATACTTCATATTTGTCTTTATCAGTAAGACATTCGGTAAAATTAATAATAATATCATGCAATAGTTTCCATATATTTTCATCATTTTTTTCTACTTCTTTTAATCTATTAAACAAAGCATTAAATAATTCTTCTTTTTCTTTCTTGATTTCTTCTTTTTCACTCTCTTTTAAACCGAAATCATTCAAGTACATTATTTTTAATACAGGATATAATCTTTTAATTATTTCTTCGTGGGAATTATTGCTTAAAATTAAATGAATAATATTTTTTTCGTGACATACTTTACAAAATTGATGAGATGTTGTTTCATTTATACCTTTATTTCTATCCTTGAATTTAATATCTTTTAAAATATCTTCTTTTAATTCTGTATTTGTATTTTCTTTTTTTGATAAGTATATTTTCTTATATAAGCCATTATATTCAGTACTTGAAATTATATTATTTATTTCAGTTAAATAAAAAATTCTTTTTTCTAATTTTTTTTCGGATATGAATTTATTAAAAGAAAAATTAATTATAGCTTTTTCTTTTAAGACTTTATTTTTAATTTCATCTTTTTCGATTAAATCAAATATTTTAGAAATAAATCCAAAAATTTCTTTTTTTCCTATTTTTTCAAGAATGTTTTCTTCTAATTTATTTAAATAATCATTTACAAAATTTACTAATTTTTGTTTTTCATTTTCGCAACTTTTATCAAAAGCATTTGTTATTGTTTTGACTAAAAATAAATCATCAATTATGTTATTTAATATATCAAAAATAACTTTATAATTATTCATATCTATCAAATTCATTGAATAAGATAATTTAAACAAGATTTTAAATCCATCAAAATGATTAAAATAATCGACAAAATAAGCAACGAGTCCAGTATTTATTTCTTTATCTAATGTATAAAATGTATGATGTAAATTATCATATATTTCATTTATGCATATTTTTTTTAATTTGCCATTGGAATAATTTGGTAAATTGTCTAATTCTGGATTTAACATATTTATTTTATTTATATTTAATGCTGGATTAAAATCCATTAATTCCTTTTTATATTTTATATACCAATTTAAATATTGTGGTGAATCCGCGAAAATTTTTTTTAATAGAAAATGAATATCATCAAAAAAACTAAATATTGCAAATTTCTTATCAAGCAAAACAAGATCTGCTAATTCTGTGTTTTTTATAGTCGTTTCATATTCTATGAATTCTTTAAAATTATTTCTAATAAATTTCAAACAATCTATAATTATATCAATAATAGCTAAAATTAATTGAAAACTAGTGAAAACATTTTCAGGTTTGATGCTTGAGTTCATACAGAAATCAATTCCATAATAAACAGTAACTCTTAGAAAATAATAAAAATCAAAATTGGAACAATTTTCAACATAATTATCAAAATCTTTATGAAAGTTAATAAATTGGGTTAATTTATTTTTTAAATTTTTTGAAGAACCTTTTGTCATAAAATTATTTGGTAAACTATATTTTCTTATATATGAAATATTTCTTCGGTCTTTTATATTTATTTCTTTTTCATTTTTTTCGGGATTTATCGCATCTATTACTGTAGCAATGTCATTTTTTATGGATATAATATAACCTGAATGCCAGCCTTCTCCTGTGTTATAATCACAAAAATGTTTTTCTGAAATGAATTCATGATAATTTGTTTCGGAATATTTAAATATTTTCTCCATATTTTTAGCATCTAAATTTTTAGTTTCATTTTCATTAATTTCATTTTTTATTTCATGAATGGTATTATTTTCAATTATATTAATTTGATTATTTTGTTCATTTGATTTTTCATTTTCTTGCTTTTCATTCTCTATTTCATCATTGTTTTTAAATACTTTAATTTCAATTATTTTATTATTTTCTTCTTCTTCTATTTCATTACTTATTATATTAAATTCATTTTCATTATTATTTATTTCATTTTTAATCTCGATTTTTTCTTCGCTGATATTTATTTCATTTTTAATATTATTTTCCTCTAAAACTTTTTTTTGTTCATTTAATAAATTATCTAAATTTTCATTTTTTTGTTTAATTTCTTTTAATGTTTCTTCATTAATATTAATATTTTGTTTTTCTTCATTATTTTGTTCTTTTATTTCTAATTTAATAATTTTATTATTATTTTCTTCTTTATCTTCAGATAAATCAATTAAATTAAAATTATCATCATTTTTATCATCATCATTAATTTTGTTTATATCTTCTATTTTTTCTTGTTGATTTTCGTTTTTATTCTCAATATTAATAACATTTATATTTTCTATATTCTGGTTATCTTCCATTATTTTTCTGTTTAAATAAATTATTAATGATATATATATTGTATATGATTTAAACTAAAAATAAACTTTTGGAATGGGGATTGGGGATTGGGGATTGGGGATTGGGGATTGGGGATTGGGCC
>ERZ842401.7988-NODE-7988-length-10597-cov-4.752324_pt1 | contig 10597 bp, 5 predicted proteins | sample MGYA00521270_ERZ842401 | MGnify/ENA primary metagenome ERZ842401 (study PRJEB31892, sample SAMEA3878208) | bioreactor metagenome | biome: Moose rumen | place: Sweden | collected 2011-10 | study: EMG produced TPA metagenomics assembly of the PRJEB12797 data set... | reverse complement strand
GCCGACAACCACCTCGGCGACTGGGGCACGCAGTTCGGCATCCTCATCAAGGGCTACCGCGAGCTCCTCACCGACGAAGAGCGCGAGAACCTCACCGTCGCCAACCTCGAGAAGTGCTATGTCCTCTCCGCGGCGAAGGCAAAGGAAGAAGACGGTGTCTGGAAGGACGCCTGCCGCGCCGAGCTTGTGAAGCTTCAACAGGGCGATAAGGACAATCTCGCGCTCTGGAAGCGCTTCATCGACATTTCCATCGGCGAGTTTGACCGCATGTACGCGAAGCTTGGCGTGAAGTTTGACACGTATCGCGGCGAGTCCTACTACAACGACACCATGCCCGGCGTCGTCGCAAAGCTCCAGGAGATGGGGCTCGCTGTCGAGTCGGAGGGCGCTCTCGTGGTCAACCTCGAAGCCGAGAAGCTTGGCGTCGCGATCGTCCGCAAGTCCGACGGTGGCTACAACTATACGACGAGCGACCTCGCCTGCGTAAAGACTCGCGTCGAGGAATACGATCCCGAGCGCATCATCTACGTGACCGACGCCCGCCAGCAGCTCCACTTCAAGCAGTGGTTTTCGATTGCTGCGAAGATGGGCTACACGACGAAGCTCGTCCATGTTCCCTTTGGGCTCATGTCCTATCAGGGAAAGGCGATTTCCACGCGCGAGGGCAACCTTATCAAGCTCGACGAATTGCTTGCAGAGGCGAAGCGCCGCGCCTACGACATTGTGAAGGAGCGCGGCGGCGATGAGACTCTTGCCGAGCAGATCGGCTATGGCGCGGTCAAGTATTCCGACCTCTCCCACGACCCGATTACCGACATCGACTTCAGCTGGGACAAGGCGCTGGCGCTCGAGGGCAATTCTGGCCCTTATCTCCAGTATGCGTACGCCCGCGTCTGCTCGCTTCTTGAAAAGGCGGGTGGTGGAACGGACGGGACCTCGGGCGGTCCCGCACCCTTGCCCATGGAGGGTAACTTCCTAGTCGAGACTCCCGCCGAGAAGCGGCTTGCGCTCCAGCTCCTCGAGTTTCCTGGTGCAGTCGTCCGAGCGGCGGAGGCCTACAAGCCGAGCGTCCTCGCAGACTATCTCTTCCAGACGGCGCAGCTCTACTCGAGCTTCTACCAGAGTTCCTCGATACTCAAGAGCGAGCCGTCCGTCCGCGCGGCGCGTCTGAAACTCTGCTCGCTGTTCGGGAAGGTGCTCTCGACTGGGCTCGGGCTCCTGGGCATTGACACGCCACGCCACATTTGATACCATATCCACCCACTTGCAGGAGAGATGGCAGAGCCTGGTTGAATGCACATGACTCGAAATCATGCATACCCGCAAGGGTATCGGGGGTTCGAATCCCTCTCTCTCCGCCAACCACATTCCCCCAACCAACAATAAAACAACACCCTCGCCATGGAACTTAAAGGAAGCAAGACGGAACAGAACCTGATGACGGCCTTTGCGGGCGAGTCTCAGGCGCGCAACAAGTATGACTACTTCGCCTCCCGCGCGAAGAAGGACGGCTACGAGCAGATCGCGGCGATCTTCCAGGAGACCGCGCTCAACGAGAAGGAGCACGCCAAGATGTGGTTCAAGGAGCTCGGCGGCATCGGCGATACGCCCGCCAATCTCCTTGCTGCCGCCGCCGGTGAGCACGAGGAATGGACCGACATGTACAAGCGCTTCTCCGAGGAGGCGAAGGCCGAGGGTTTTGACCGTCTCGCCTTCCTCTTCGCCAAGGTCGCGGAAATTGAGAAGCACCACGAAGAGCGCTACCGCAAGCTCGCCAAGAACATCGAAACTGGCGAAGTCTGGGTTCGCATCGGGCCAAACCGCTGGCAGTGCCGCAATTGCGGCGCGATCGTCGAGGGCGAGAAGGCCCCGGAGATCTGCCCTGTCTGCGCTCATCCGAAGGCCTACTTCCAGATAGAGCCGCAGAACTACTGAGCCGTTATGCCGTCCGGCAAGGACGAGATTCGGTGCGAGATGCGCGCTCGGCGAAAGGCATTGTCCGCTGCCGAGCGCGCCGAGTTGTCTGCCATCATCTGCGCGAAGCTCGCACGGCGCGCGGATCTCTTTGGCGTAACAGACCCGCTCGATTTCGGCTTTCCCATCGCCGTCTATCTCGCCTCTCCAGACGAAATCGACATTCGCGCCTACATTGAGAGGTTGCTGTGGTATCGCTGCAAGGTCGTTGCCCCTCGCTGGAACGGTGAGACCTACGAACTTGCCTTCTTGAAAGGGCTCGATGCGCGGCACTTGCGCCGCGGTCCGATGGGGATTATGGAGCCCGTCGACGCCGAGATCGTGCCGGCGAAGGAAGTATACGGCTGGATTGTGCCAGGGCTTGCTTTTACTAGAGATGGCAGACGGCTTGGTTATGGCGGCGGCTGGTACGACCGACTTCTTGCCGATGCGCCTAAGGACGCCGTGAAACTCGGCGTTGCCCATTCGTTCCAGATTGTCGAAGATCTTCCCACTGAACCGCATGACATACGGCTCGCCGCCGTTGTTGACGATTCACTTGTTGACAATGCGCTTGAATTCCACCGAACGGAAGACGGCTTCTCTGCTCGCGTCGCCGAATCGCTCAAGGCATAGGGTAGGCGATTGACTTTTCGGTTTTTAGATGATACAATATCGCTCATTTCGCTGAGTAAATTTACTCAATGTGGTTAGTGAACTCAGAAAGGAGAAGCAAAATGTATAAACTTAATGTTGTTGATGTAATTTTGCGACGATTTCGTGAACCACGAAAGAGAATTCAAGTCGTTGCGGGCCCACGTCAGGTAGGAAAGACGACTTCTGTTGAGCAGGCGCTTGCTGAATATAGCGGAGGATATACATATAAGTTGGCCGAGGGGTTGGGACTTTCGCCCTTGGATTGGTTGATTTCTGAATGGAATGCAGCAAGGGCGAAGGCGAAGGTGGAAGGCGAGTATTTGCTGGTGATCGATGAAATCCACAAGATCAAGGGATGGTCGGCGGTGGTCAAGCGGCTTTGGGATGAGGACAGTTTCAACCATGTCGAACTGAAGGTTTGCATTCTCGGTAGTTCGCGTCTGTTGCTTCAGAAAGGACTGGACGAGAGTTTGGCCGGTCGATTCGAGATGATAGATGTCTGGCATTGGTCGTTTGCAGACATGCATGCCGCGTTCGGCTACTCTCTTGAGGAGTATATTTTGTTTGGCGGATATCCCGGCGCGGCGGATTTGCGCGGTGACGAAGTTCGCTGGAAACAGTATGTTCGCGATGCTATTGTCGAGCCGAGCATAACGCTTGACATCTTGCAGCTGGAGACTGTCGCAAAGCCAGAGCTTCTGCGCCAGACATTCGTCCTTGGATGCAATTATTCTGGCAAGATACTTTCCTATCAGAAGATGGTTGGGCAGCTTCAAGATGCTGGGAATACGACGACAATTGCGCACTACCTCCGGCTATTGGGTGAGGCGGGTCTGGTTGCAGGACTTGAGAAACTGTATGACGAGCCCGTGCGCTCGCGGTCGTCTAGTCCAAAGCTCGCTGTCTGCAACAACGCCTTGCGCACTGCGATGCAGACGGGCGTACCAAGCGAACTTCGGGCGGATCCCATGCGCTGGGGGCATGCCGTCGAATCTGCCATAGGCGCACAGCTTATGGCGTCTGTCCGTCGCAGAGGCATCGATCTTTTGTATTGGAACGTCGGATGCAAGGAAGTAGACTATGTGCTTCGCAAGGACGATGAAATCGCCGCGCTGGAAGTGAAGAGCGTGGATGCCGACAGTGTTTCCGGTATGCGTGAATTCCGACGTAAGTATCCAAGTGCAAAAACTTATCTGATAGGTGGTCAGGGGATGTCCATAGAATCTGCATTCGCCATGTCTGCCGCAGATTTGCTATTAAACTGACGCCTTTTTTTGCTTTGGAGGGATGGTTTTAGAAGCTGTTGGGGAAAGTTTCCGAGAACCTTGATTTTAAGGCTTTGAGGAGATCTGATTTTCTTGTCAGATTTTCTAGTTGGCGGCGAGTAGGGGTGTATGAAACTCAAAAAACTCGTCGTCCTCGGGGCGTTTGTTGCCCTCGCAGTCGCGCTTTGCGCCACTGCGTCGTCATTGTTCTGGGTCTGCCGCAAGGTTCGCGCTTTTGAAGCCGAGCATGGAGGTAGCGTCTACGCCAACTTGAGCAAGGCGCAGATGGACGAAATCATAAAGGCCAAGATAAAGGAAGCTGCGACTAACGCGGCTCCTGCCTCTGCCTCGGCCACTGCGCAGCAGAGCCCCGAGCCCGCCGCCGAGAAGCCGAAGGGCCCGCCTCCTCCGCCGAAGCCGACGGTGAGGTTTGCCGCCCCAGGCCGCTATCTCCCGCCCGGCGGCGCGAGAGCGATTGGCGTAGAGTCCGTCAACGTGACGAACATCCACGCCGAGATTCGCCGCGTGGTGCCGGGAAACGTCGTACAGCTTCTCGCCCGCGAGGAGCGCGAGTACAGCCGCTATCGGTGGGGCGGCTCCGCGGACGACGAGGAGACCGAGGAGCTTTCGGGCGAGGTCGAGGAAAGCGACTTCGCCTGCGTGAACAGGCCTAATGAAAAGGAGACAGTCGCCGTGCCAGTCAAGATGAACGACGGCGGCAGCGTCAACGGAATCTTCCTCGTCGCCGTTAGAAGCGCCGACCGTCCGCGCGCAGACGGCTGGTGGGTCGACGAACCAAAGCAGAACCCCAACCGCTACCGGCTCGTCTCGCTTTCCGATCTCGGGCTTTCCGTCCGCCTGAACGGAACCGACTCTCCCGGCGTCTGGGTGACTTCGCTTATGAAGGGTACGCCCCTCGACGGCGTCAAGGTGGCGGTGTATTCCAAGGCGAATATCAAGGTGATGGAAGGCGAGACCGACGAGAACGGCTGGAGCCGCCTCGTGCGCGTCGCGAAGGGCGAGCCGTTTGCCGTCGTCGCCACAAGCGCCGATGGCGCCGACAGCACTTTCCTCGCTCTCCGCGACTCGATGGAAGTCGACGAGACATATTCAGACGGATGCCGCCCAGAATACCTTGCGGACGACGGCGTCGAGGCGTTCCTCTGGACCGACCGCGGCATCTACCGCCACGACGAGAAGATAATGGTTCACGCGCTTTTGAGGAACGGCCGCCGCCAAGCGCCGAGTCCAATGCCGGTTGAGCTGCGGCTCGTGAGCCCGAAAGGCGACATATACTCCCGTCTCACGGCGACGAGCGACGCCGAGGGCTCGCTTTTGTGCGATACATTTACCGTTCCCGCAGACCAGCCGAGCGGCGCGTGGAAGTTCCATGCAAAGATACCCGGCAAGGATGGTCGCATACTCGGCACAGCAGAGATAAAGGTCGAGGAGTTCGCTCCGCCGCAGATCCGCGTCCGCGTCGAAGCAGATTCCATGGCGCATCCCTCGAACTTCGCGTTCTCTGTCTCTGCGGAGCATCTTTTCGGTGGCCCTGCCCACGCGCTTGCCTGTGAAGGTGCAGTCGTGTTCGAGGATTACTCTTTCGCGCCGCCACAATGGAAGGGGTGGTCTTTCGGGAACTGCGACCTCGGCCTCAAGCCGAATTTCCGCAAGCTTGCCAAGACTTCGCTCGACCGCGAGGGCAAGTGCGCCATGTCCGCGCCGCTTTGGGCCGATTCGGGGCTGCCAAAGGCCGCAGTGCGCGCGACAGCGCAAGGAACGGTGTTCGAGGACGGTGGCCGCCCTGCGACGGCTCGCGCTTCAGCAGTTCTCCACTACTACCCATACTACATCGGCTCAACGCTTGAGTCGTGGATGCGGCTCAACAATGGACTCGCGCCGAAGATCCGCTTTGCCTGCGTGAAGCCTGACGGCTCGCGTCACGGGGAAACCCGCACTTTCTCCGCGACATTGGAGCGCATCGATTCCGTATACTCCTACCGCCGCCAGTCGAATGGATGGGAAACATGGGATTGCGAGCGTGTTCGCAAGATCGTCGTGCCGTCCGTCAAGATCGTCGTTCCAGCAGGCGAGGACGCGACATTCGAGATCCCCGCTGGCACCTGCGGAGACTACGCGCTGACAGTGACGGATTCCGAGACGGGCGTGTCGTTTGCAAAGACCTTCTACTTGAGCGACTGGGGCGACTCGGCGGTTCGTGCGCCGCTCTCCGATCCGACGGCGGTAACGCTCACTGCCGACAAGCAGTTCTACCGTGTAGGCGAAACGCCGCGCCTGATGGTTCGCGCACCGTTCGCCGGCTATGCGCTAGTGTCGGTGCTGCGCGACAAGGACGCATATACTGACATCGTCGCTCTCACAAACGCGACGAGCGAGATTGCGCTTAGGCCCGTTACTCTCGAGAACGCACCGAACCTCGATGTTTATGTGTCTGTCGTGCAGAGCGTCGAGGCGAACGCAAAGCACATGGCCGCGCGCGCCCACGGTCAGGCGACGATATCGGTGCACCCGGTCGAGGATGAGATTGCCGTCAAGGTTGAGAAATGCGATGTGGTCGTCGGCGGCGAGAAGGGTTCGTCCGCGACCGTCACCTTCGAGGCGTGCGGCGCATCTGCCGCGCTCGTCACGGTCGTGGACGAGGGGATAAACATCCTGACGGACGAGCAGGTGCCTGATCCTGTAGCGCATTTTGCCGCGCCGCGCTACGCGAGCCATCCGCTCTACGACATCTACCACCGCATGCTTCCTGTGCTTGGCGAGGACCTTCTCCGTGCGAGCGGCGTCAAGACAGGCGGCGGCGCTGGAGCGGAGATGCTTGGGCGCGTAAGCCCTGTGCCGACGCGTAGGTTCAAGCCGCTTTCGCGCTGGAGCGGCCGCGTGAAAGTTGGCGAAGACGGGAAGGGCGTATGTGAGTTTCCGCTTGGTGAATTCGTCGGCGAAATTCGCGCAACGGTCGTTGCGTGGAGTGCGTCGGCATCTGGCGCTGCGGCGATTCAGGCGAAGGTCACGCCGAAGGTCGTCATGATGCCGGATGCGCCGCGCTTCGTCGCGCCGGGAGATGTTTTTGAGGCGACACTGCCGATATACAGGAGAGATGGGAATAGCCGTGCAGAACATGCAGAACGTGCAGATGGAGTGATCGAGTATTCAATCAGCGTGGGACGGAATGTCGTCGTTGCAGAGGGCAAGGTCATGCTTGAGAAGGATGGCCACACAAACATCGTCGTGAGGTTGACTGCTCCGGAAGAGCCCGGGGAGATGGGCGTCGCATATTCCGTGAAAGGCATGGGGGAGACGCATCATGAGAGAATAATCCTGCCCGTTCGCCCCGCCGTCGCCTGGGTGGAGACTTCGGGCATAACGGCGAGCGAGAAATTGGCAGACACGGTCGGCAAGGTCGGGCGCCTTGAGAAGTTGTTTACGAAGGAATATGACACTCCTCTCGGTGGGTATGAGGCGGCGCTGCGCTGGCTCGCGGAATATCCGCATGGTTGCCTTGAGCAGACTTCCTCGCGCATGTTCCCGCTTATCGGCGCAGGCGGAATTCTCACCTCCGTCTCGCCTGCGGGGCCTGATGTCGTATCTTCTGGTGTCAGGCGCGTCGAATCGATGGTGAGGTCTACCGACTTTGTGATGTGGCCTGACTGCAACTATGCGCCGTGGGATCGTGAAGTGTCGCTCTACGCCGCGCACTTCCTCGTCGAAGCGGAGAAGAGTGGCTATGCGCTCAACCGCGCCGCGAAGGATCGTGTCTTCGGCTTCCTGAAGCGCTGGGCGATGTCGACGAACGACACGGTGTCGGCCTACGCTTGCCACACGCTCGCGCTCGCCGGAAAGCCGGAGAAGGACCGCATGCTGCGGCTCTACGACGCGTCGACCAACTTGACGCTTCTTTCGCGTTCGCGCCTCGCACGCGCATTCGCCCTGACAGGCGACAGGCGCCGCGCCGAGACGCTGCTTGCGGCGAATATCGCGCCGTCGTCTGTGAAGGACGCCGCATTTGCCGTCCTCGCGCTTCTCGAGATCGACCCTGACGATTCGCGCATACTCCCGCTCATCTCCTATCTCGACAGACAGCGCGACCGCGAGCGGCTTTCGTGGGGAACGACGGGCTACAACGCGCATGCGCTTCTTGCGATAGGCGCATACTACCGCCACCATCCCGCGAAGCCCGGCGAGAAATTCATCGTGTGGCACAAGCTCTCGCTTCCCAAACCAAAGGATGTAAAGGACGAGTCGCGCGGCATTTCCATTGTGCGGAGTTACCTTACGCCCGAAGGAGGGGAGGCGGATCTCTCGAAACTTTCGCTCGGAGAGATGCTAATAACGGAGCTTGCAATCAAGGTCGACGACACGCGCGAGCTTTCAGACCTCGTTATCGAAGACCTCTTCCCCGCCTGCTTCGAACCGGTATATGGAGGGCTCGCCCCTTCGTTCGCTCCGCGCGGATCCGATGGCTCCGCACTCGCTCGCTCCGAGTCGAGCCAAAATTTAGATCAAAGCCGATGGGTGATGCGGTCGGACGCTCGCGACGACAGGATGCTCGTCTTCTCGAAGAAGTTCACGCTTGCGAAGGGCGAAGAGGCGACCTTCCGCTATCCGGTGCGCGTTGTCTCGGCCGGAGACTACATTCTCCCCGGCCCGAGCGTCGAGGCAATGTACCATCCAGACCTCCACGCTCGCCGCGCCCCCTGTCGCATTTCTGTCAGGCGGTAAACTGGCGAGATGAGCCCAGTCACAGTGCGCGCCCGCTCACGAAACTCGCCACGACGACAAGAAAGTGCGCGTCGCTCGCAATGCAGCAGTCACAGGAGTGACGGCGACGTTTCGCTTGATAGGCGAAAAATTGCGCGGCCTTCTTGCCGCAAAAGGGCATTAAATGGTATAATTGCCCTTACTTACCGGAGCTTTAACAAATGAAAAAGATCATCGGCCTTGTAATCAGCTTAACAATCATCAGCGGCGCATGTGCCGCGGTGCTTGCGTACGTCAATTCCATCACGAAAGAGCCGATCGCGGCGACGGCCGAGAAGGCGAAGGAGGCGGCGAAGCTCGCCGTTCTATGCGGCGAGGAGGGGTATACGGCCGAAGGGCGCTCCAGCGAGGGATACGGCGGCGACATAGTCCTCATGGTCGGCTTCAAGAAGGACAAGAAGACCGTCATTTCATACAAGGTGCTTCAGGCGACCGAGACCCCCGGCCTTGGCATGAAGCTCAAGACGCCCGAATTCGCCGGCCAGTTCGCCGGGAAGGACGGCTCTTCTCTCAAGGTGAAAAAGGACGGCGGAGATATCGAGGCGATCACTTCCGCCACCATCACCTCCCGCGCCGTCTGCAAGGCGATTGCCGACGCGCAGAAGAAGCTTCAGTAGTCCACAATGCGGCCTTGCCGCAAAATCTCGAAAGGACAGAGAAATGCCCTCTAAGAAGACCTTCATCAACGACGACTTCCTTCTCACTACCAAGGCGGCCAAGGAGCTATACCACCGCCATGCGGAGAAGATGCCCATCATCGACTACCACTGCCATCTCCCGCCGGTGGAGATCGCGGAGGACAAGCGCTGGACCGACATCGCGCAGGTCTGGCTCGGCGGTGACCACTACAAGTGGCGCCAGATGCGCTCGAACGGAGTCGAAGAGCGCTTCTGCACCGGCGACGCGTCCTGGCACGACAAGTTCGTGAAGTTCGCCGAGACGATGGAGCGCCTCGTCCGCAACCCGCTCTTCGACTGGTCGCACCTCGAGCTCGCGCGCTACTTCGGCGTCACGGAGATATTGAACGCGAAGAGCGCTGAGCGCATCTGGAAGAAGTGCAACGCGAAGCTCGCCGGGAAGGGCTTTTCCGCGCGCGGACTCATGAAGAAGTCCAACGTCAAGGTCGTGTGCACGACCGACGATCCCGTCGACTCGCTGGAGCACCACCTCGCGATCGCGAAAAAGCCGTTCTGGACGCAGATCCGCCCCGCGTGGCGCAGCGACAAGGCGTCCAAGATCGAGAACGTCAAGGTATGGAACGCGTGGATGGACAAGCTCGCCGCGGCCGCGAAGACGCCTGTCAAGACGATGGACGACTTCCGCGACGCGATGGCGAAGCGCCATGCGTTCTTCGAGAAGGCGGGCTGCGTCGTCTCGGACTACGGCATCACCGAGATATTCGCCGCGCCCTGCACCGAGGCGGAGCTGAAGGCGATCTTCAGGAAGGCGCGCGCGGGAAGGCGCGTGACGCCCGACGAGGCGCTCAAGTTCAAGAGCGCATGGCTCTACGAGGGACTCAAGGCCGACGCGCAGTCGAACTGGACGACGCAGCTCCACTACAACTGCCTGAGGGACAACAACACGGCGATGTTCGATAAGCTCGGGCCGGACACCGGCTTCGACTGCATCGGCGACTGGTCCGTCACCGAGAGCCTCGCGAAGCTCTTCGACCGACTCGAGCGCGAAGATTCGCTCCCGCGTTGCATCCTCTACTCTCTCAACCCCAAGGACAACGAAATGCTCGCGACCTTGATGGGATGCTTCCAGAAGGCCCCTGCGCGCGGGAAGATCCAGCTCGGCGCGGCGTGGTGGTTCCTCGACCAGAAGGACGGCATGCGCCGCCAGCTCGACGTCCTCTCGACGCTCGGCTGCCTTGGCAATTTCATCGGGATGCTCACCGACTCGCGCTCGTTCCTCAGCTACACGCGCCACGAGTACTTCCGCCG
>ERZ842401.7987-NODE-7987-length-10598-cov-5.013848_pt1 | contig 10598 bp, 12 predicted proteins | sample MGYA00521270_ERZ842401 | MGnify/ENA primary metagenome ERZ842401 (study PRJEB31892, sample SAMEA3878208) | bioreactor metagenome | biome: Moose rumen | place: Sweden | collected 2011-10 | study: EMG produced TPA metagenomics assembly of the PRJEB12797 data set... | reverse complement strand
GATGCATCAATGCGGAACCCAGCGAGATCTATTTCACATCCGGAGGTACCGAGTCCGACAACTGGGCGCTCATTTCCGGTATGGAGATGCAGGAGAAGAAAGGGAAGCATCTGATCATCTCCACCATAGAGCATCATGCGATCCTGGAGACGTCCTACTATCTCGAGAAGAGAGGCTTCGAGGTCACCAGGGTGAACGTCGACAAGGACGGAATCATCAAGATTGATGAGCTGGAGAAGGCCATCAGACCCGATACCGTACTCATCTCCGTGATGACCGCCAACAACGAGATCGGTTCGATCCAGCCCATTGCGGAGATCGGTAAGCTCGCGCACGACAAGGGCATACTCTTCCACACCGATGCCGTCCAGGCATTCGGACATATCCCTCTTGATGTGAAGGCGATGAACGTCGACATGCTCAGCGCCAGCGGACACAAGTTCGGAGGACCGAAAGGAATCGGTTTCCTGTACATCAGGAAGGGTATCAGGCTCCCGCCGTTCATGCACGGAGGAGAACAGGAAGAGGGCCGCAGGGCAGGTACCACCAACGTCCCCGGGATCGTCGGAATGGGCGTTGCTGCAGAGATTTCCTGCAGAGACATGGATGCCAACATAAAGAAGCTGACAGAGCTCCGCGACCACCTCATCGACCGCGTACTGAAGGAGATTCCCTATTCGAGACTGAACGGTCACAGGGACAAGAGGCTTCCCAGCAACGCTGATTTCAGCTTCGAGTTCATAGAGGGGGAATCCATGCTCATGAGCCTAGGGATGAAGAAGGTGTACATCTCAACCGGATCCGCATGTGCTTCCGGTTCGTTGGATCCTTCGCACGTCCTGCTCGGTATTGGATTGCCCCACGAGATAGCGCACGGATCGGTGAGGGTATCGATCCCCGAGGATACCACGATGGAACAGATCGATTACGCGGTGGACTGTCTTAAGCAGACTGTGGATACTATGAGGTCTCTCTCACCGCTATACGACGACTTCATCAAGAAACAGAGGGTGTAAACATGTACGACGGAGAATACAGCGACAAGGTCATCGACCATTTCACGAACCCGAGGAACGTTGGGGAGATCGAGAACCCCTCCGGAGTCGGTACTGTGGGCAATGCAAAGTGCGGGGATATCATGAGGATATTCCTGGACATAGACGAGAACGGGATCATCAGGGACTGCAAGTTCAAGACCTTCGGATGCGGTGCTGCAGTGGCAAGTAGCAGCATGGCCACCGAGATGGTCAAAGGAAAGTCCATCCAGGAGGCCATGGAGATCACCAACAAAGCGGTCATGCAGGCACTGGATGGTCTTCCAGTCGTAAAGATCCACTGCTCCCTTCTGGCCGAAGAGGCCATCCACGCCGCACTCTGGGATTATTGCCAGAAGACCGGTACGGTCATCGAGGGACTGAAAGAACCCAAAGCGGACATAAACGACTGATCATTCCGCCTTCACGGCGGGATTGGTCTTCGTCACCAGTCTGGAATAACCGTATGATATCCCGAATGCCAGCAACCCAGTCCGACGAGCCAAAGTATCGTGGCGAACAGGGGCTGCGAGTGGACCCTGAGGAAAGGATACGGGGCCAGATCATCGTTGCCCGCAAAAAGCAGGACCGTGATGATGCCTATCGCATAGATCGCCATGGGTATGAGCGAATAGAGCACATCCTTCTTGCTAAAGGCATCCATATCGGACAGATACAGGAAATCGACGATCACCAGCAACGGGACCAGCAGGTGAAGGAAGATCATCCCACCCAGGTCGAACAGTACATGCCATCCTAACGAAGGCACCAATACGAAGATCACAACGAGCATCGATGCGTTCGCTGTCGGAATCTACTACGCGGCTAGCACGATCGATATCATCGAGGGGCTCGCCGGTGTGGGAATAGTCACTGCTGGAATGAGCGCACTTGGAGTGTACCTGGGGGGCAGGGTCGGTACCATGTTCGGAAAACCTGCATCCGTGCTGGGCGGAATCATACTCATCGGAATAGGTGTGATAGCCGTTCTCGACCACTACGGTATTGTACATATAGTCTGATACCCGCCATCAATGGCAGATGCTGTACAAGAACTCCTAGACGGATTAGAATCCGGTAAAGTGCCCCTTCTGGAATTCATGCGTTCAGCGAAGCGTCTGCAGGATGAGGGGTTGATAGCCAACGACCCTTCATTGGGGACTGCTATTGTCACATGCTTCGGAAGGCACAGCGAAGGCAGGGATCTGATGAGCGTGCTGCTGATGATCCAGGGATTCACCGTGGTGTCCGCGGACCGCGATTCGACTCTTGATGACATCATCGAGATATGCAGGGATCCGAAGGTCACCGTTCTGTGCATGTCCGTTCAGACCACATACGACTGCCCGGAATCCCTGCAGATGTCTGAAATGCTCAAGGACGCCGGGATCAGGGACAGGATCGTACTGAACATAGGCGGGGCAGCGATATCCGAGAATGTGGCATCGAGAGCAGGATGCGACGCATATTCCAAGACGGCCATCGGCTCCGTGAATATGATAAAGGAAAAGGTCCAGAAGAGATCCGTGACCGTGCTGACTTAAACTATAAATAATGTCAGATTGTCACAATTTTTATGACGTATGGTGTGCTGGGCCTGATAGTCTGTCCGATGACGGACGACAACCTCATCTACAGTCTTAGGAAAGATGTGGAGAACAAGAAGGTAATAGTCATCAACAACGACAGCTGCGGCCCCGTCAAGAAGAAGCTCGAGAGATATTTCATCCCCTATCAGACGGTCACCTGGAGGGAGATCACATCCCATTCGTTCGAGTTCGACCCGAATGAGTTCAACATCCTGATCCAGACCATCAACCTCGGACTCCATTCCAAACCCGAGAAGCTCAAATCCACTGTGGAGGAACTGACAGAGGACATGCAGCCCTTCGTCGATGGAATGGGATTCTATCTCGGTACCTGCGGTAACTTCGATTGGAACATCCCCGCATGGTGCGAGAAGAAAGGATACAAGCCTTCAGCGATGTTTACGGACAAGGACGGCAACCTCTGCCATGACTGTGTCGGAGTGAACATAGCCGGCGGACCGAAGTACAACGCGATGCAGCAGAAGTACACCGGACATCTTTACATGTTCCCTGCGATGGCCACCAACTACGACGAGTTCATGGAGGCGGACCAGGCGGAAGCGGCCGCCACCGAAGCGAGCCTCACCCCCGAGATGAGGGAGGTCCTTGGAATAGAACCGGGACGCGACGGATACATGAGATGGCTGCTCTCCCTCGGTAACTACGAGTACATCCTGAAGCTCGATACCGGACTCGGAGACCATGAGGAGTTCGAAAGGGAACTCCAGAAGGTGTCCGAGAGAACCCATCTCAAGATCAAGGACGCAGAGGACGGCTGGGTTGATTTACAGCCTACCGATGATCTGTACAACAAGTGCAAATCGTTCCTGCAGGCGTGAGACATGCACGTAGATTCAGAATTCACCGTCGGGGTGCACATATTACTGCTGTACGCATACATCGAGGAGGACAAGATCACCAGCGAGATCGCCGCAAAGAGCATAGGCTGCAATCCAGTCATCGTCAGGAAAGTTTTCTCCAAACTGTCCAAGGCAGGACTTCTGAGACCCGGAAAGGGGAATGCGAGAACGGTGCTGGCCAGACCGGCCAAGGATATCACACTGAAGGATATCTTCCTTGCTACCCAGGAGGAGACCGTCGAGGAGACGTTCAACATGTATCCGACCAACCCAGGATGTCCTGTGGGAAGCGAGATCCATGACATCCTATACGGACGTTTCAACTCGGCGATGAACGCGATGCTGAAGGATCTCTCGAAGACGACGATAGCGAAACTCACATCGGAACTCCCTGCTGACAGGAACAGACTCCCTGAATCTCTGAGAATCTGAAAGGATCGATCCCAATCTACCACTGATTCTAAATGTATAATCGGTGGCCTCGGAAGAGGCTACCTTATGTTCTATTTCACTCCTTCTTTCTGCCGTAGAGTAATAGAAGGGCGGAGTTCACCACGACGGCGACTGAACCGACGTTGTGCACAAGCGCTCCGGTGACTGGGCTGAGCACAGCGGCCATGGACAGACCGACCGCCAGGAAGTTCCAGCAAAGAGAGAACGAGATGTTGAACTTGACCTTGCCCATCATCTTCCGGGAGATGCCCACGAGATGGGGCAGGGAGTCCAATCCGTCCTTCACGAGCACCATATCCGAAGCATCGGCCGCAATATCGGTACCGGTGGAACCCATTGCGATACCTACCCATGACTTCTTCAATGCGGGAGCGTCATTCACTCCGTCACCGACCATACACACCTTTCCTCCGGAGCCCTGTCTCTCGTCGATCATGGACACCTTGGTCTCAGGGGTGCATTCGGCCTTGAACTCGGTGATACCGGCCTCTGAGGCCATGTGTGCGGCTGCACGCTCATTGTCACCTGTGAGGAGAACACATCCCACGTCCAATGACTTCAGACCGGATACAGTATCCTTGGAGGTCTGCCTGATGGAATCCGAGAATGCGATGAAACCGGAGTAGGCTCCGTCCAAGGAGACGAATACCACGGTGCATCCTTTCGCATACAGTTCCTCGGAACGGTCCAGGATATCGGCCGGGATGGTGAGACCGGCTTCCTCCATCATCCTTCTGTTACCGACGAGGACCTCGGTGCCGCCTACCTTGGCAACGATACCACGTCCGATGGTCATCTTGAAGGAATCGGGTCTGCAATGCTTTACATCCTCCTTATCTGCGAAGGATACGAATGCCTTTGCCAGCGGATGTTCCGAACCGGATTCTGCAGAGGCGACCTTGGATATCAGTTCGGCCTTGTCCCCGGTAGAGGATACCTCTATGACGTTCGGCCTTCCCTCGGTTATGGTTCCGGTCTTGTCGAACGCCACGGTGTCGATCTGCGACATCCTCTCGAGCGAATCCCCATCTCTTACAAGGATTCCGCGCTTCGCGAGATTACCGATGGTCGCCACCACTGCCGTGGGGGTCGCAAGAATGAATGCACAGGGGCAAAACACGATACATACGGTGACAGCACGGTAGATGTCCTCAGTGAAGATGTACGTCACGACTGCGAGCACCATGACCAGAGCGACCAGCCATGTTGCCCACCTGTCAGCCACCTTGACCATGCGGGTCTTCTCGGCATCCACAGAAGATACCATTCCGACCATCTTCTGGAAGGATGACTCCTCCGAGGATTTGGTTACCTCCATATCGAACGTTCCCATCTGGTTGATGGTACCGCTGAACACTGGATCTCCGATCAGCTTGTCCACCGGCATGGATTCACCGGTGATGACGGATTGATCGATCGATGTCTCTCCCGAGATCACCTTTCCGTCGACGGGGACCGCCTCTCCGGGCAGGACCCTGACGGTCTGACCGACCTGTATCTCCTCAACGGGAATCTCTGTCTCCTTGTCGCCGTCCACGACCCTTCCGGTCTTAGGGGACATGTCCTGAAGGGCCTCGATGCCTTTGTTGGCCTTGGCCGCGGAGAAGTCCTCCAGGAATCCTCCGATCTCCATGATGAGTGCGACCTCTCCGGCGGCGAAGAATTCCTGCAGATAGAGAGCTGCGACGATTGCTATCGCCACCAGGACATCTGCCTTGATATCGTGATGCAGAAGAAGTCCGATGACCGCGTCCCAGAGGATGGGTGCACCGCAGATCACGATGGCGATCCATGCGGGATCCGCCGAGAACGTATCCGGCATGGCCAGAGAGAGTACGAGAGAGACACCGGCGATGATCAGTGTGAGGACGTCCTTGTGGAGGTCGTTCTCGATGAAGTCGAACACGATTAAGATGATGGCCACGATACCGACGATGGCCATATGACCCTCGAACGTGACGTAGATCAGCATCAGTGCGACCATGGCATACGGATCTATCTCCTCGTGTGACAGCACACCGTTGAGGATATACCAACACGCCAGGATCGTGCTCATTACGTAGATTGCCCATGGAAGGTATTCCTCGACGGAATCTAGATCCATGAAATGCATGACAAGCGCAATCGCTGCTATTACCAGTAACACGATGCGCTTCGAATTGTTGCTTAGGAAACCTTCGTAGACATTCATTCTATCGAATGAACTACGACGACATCTAGGATTAATATCGTTAAGTCCGCTTGATGGCCAAATAGCAACTTTCTCCGAAAAGTGTTACTTAGAGTATAACCAGGACGGATTGTTGTTATGGTATGTTAAAAAGAAACGATTCGTGTTACCTGTGTTGATTCCAGGTAACACGAAATTGGTTTTGTTATACGGCTTGTGTTACTTTCACACCACGTCGATGTTGATCTTACCGAACCCATGCTCGTTGATGAACATGGCTGAGGACACGGCTTTGTCGAACATCAGCGGGTCACAAATCAGCACCGAATCCTGACCGTTGAGACATTTCATGGTACAGTTCTCCGGTCCGTTGTACAGGAAGTCGACCGATGTGGATGTTGCTCTGAGAGCCATCCTTGCCGACATTCCGTACACTCCCGTGGGGGTTCCTGCGAGATCGTAATCCTCTATAACGGCCTTGACATCAGTGTCACGGTCGGCCTTGATCACATGCAGGACACCTAGATTGATGTCCTTGTGCTGTGCCATCTTGAGGGCCATCTGAGACTGCGCCCTCGGATAAGGCTCCAGCGGACCCTTGCCGAGATCCGCCATGGTCCTGTTCATCATGAACACCGTAGGCAGCAGAAGACCTGCCTTCTGCACACTCTCGTAATCCGAATAGAACGGTTCGGGCTCTCCCGCATACATGCACTTTCCTCCGTGAAGTACACGGAGCTCATCGGCCCAGGAGTATGTCAGATCGGTATCGTGCGAGGCCATGATGACCGTCACACCGGTGGAATGCATCTGCTCAGCGATCTCCATGACCTCGTAGGCCATCTGGGGATCCAGACCTGCAGTGGGCTCATCCATGATGATGACGCTGGGCTTCATCGCGAGCACACCTGCAAGGGTGACCCTCTTCCTCTGACCATATGAGAGCTTCATGATCGGGGTCTTGCGATATTCCTCCATTCCGACTGCGAACAGGGATTCCTGGACCCTCGCCTCTATCTCTTCCTTCGGGAGCTTCATGTTCGTAGGGCCGAATGCCACGTCCTGCTCCACATAGGGCTTGAACATCATGTCGTTGGGATTCTGGAACAGGATGGAGACCTCAGAGCGCATCTTGATGATATCCCTGTGCCTGTAGGTCAGAGGCTTGTCCCTGAACAGGACCTTTCCGTGATCCGGTTTACGGAGAGCGTTCAGAAGACTGAACAGAGTTGATTTACCGGCTCCGTTGCATCCCATGATGGCTGTCTTCTTTCCTTCCTCGATCTTCATGGACATTCCGTCCATTACCTTGGGTCCCTTCTTGTCGTATGAGAACGTGATGTCGTCCGCTTCCAAGAGTGTCGCCATCAGATCACCTCCATGTCCACATCGAATCCGAACTTGCTGAGCTTCTCGGCCTGTTCCTTGATCGTGGGCGTGTATATCGAATCGTAGAACAGCACGGAGTCCTTTCCTCTAACCGCATCCGTGAAGCACATGTCCATGGCGTCGAAGCGGAAGTCTATGTCGTTCTCCTTGAGCGCGAATCTCACATCGGATCCGTAGACTCCGGTCTGCACACCATTGAGGTCCTTCATGACCTCCTCGTACCTGCTCTGGGCGGTCTCTTCCTCCGCGGGTACGCATACCAGTCTTCCCGACCTCTTCGGGTTGCCGAACTTGGCCGTGAACTCGCAGCAGTTGCACGGATACGGACTTACATCCAGTCCGTCGATGGTACAGATATCCCTGTTCATGTTGAATATCGAGGGGGTGAGCAATCCGCACCTGTATACTGTCTCAGGATCGCTGTAGAATCCTTCCGCCGAACCGCAGTATTCGATCCTGCCATCGCATATGATGTTCGATGTGTCCGCCCACTTGTATATTATATCGATATCATGGGTGGATATCAGGACGGTCACGCCCTGAAGATGCAGTTTCTCCGCCAGTTCCATGACCTCCATGGAGGCCTGCGGATCGAGTCCGGCAGTGGGCTCGTCCATTATCATGATCTTGGGATTCATCGCAAGAGCGCCGGCGATGGCGATCCTCTTTCTCTGACCTCCGGACAACTGCTGCAAGGGGCGCCTTGCATACTCGGTCATCCTTACATCCCTGAGAGCCTTGGCGACCCTACTCTCGACCTCATCTCCATCAAGACCGAGATTGAGCGGCCCGAATGCCACATCCTCCTCCACGATGGAGGAGAAGATCTGCTCGTCCGGATTCTGGAGGATGACGGCAACATCGGACCTTAGCTTCTGCAGACCTGCCCTTGTGTAATCGACAGGTTCGCCGTGATTGTAAACAGTACCCTCCTGAGGCCTGTATACGCCTGTGAGGGTGTAGAACAGTGTGGTCTTACCTGCACCGTTCATCCCGAGGACGGCGTTGCGTGAGCCATCCTCTATCGTCAGATTCATCTTGTTGAGGACCTTCCTCGAAGTCCCGGGATGGGAGAATGTGACGTCCTCGAGTCTGAATATCTCGCTCATATATCCCACCCGAACAGGGGTGCGAACAGCTTTGCGGGGTTGATCACATCTCCGGTGTACATACCGAAGACATACAGACCGATGGCAAGGCCGAATGATATGATGGCCCACATGATTGACATGTTCGCGGGTCTGCGGAAGATTGGGAACACTCCGTTGTAGTTCCTGCATGCCAGCGATGCTTCGGACTTCTCTGCCAGTTCCATGGAGAATATGAACGTACCTGCCATGGCCCCGGCATATGATTTCATTGCGGTCATGGATCCGTTGTATCCGAGACGGCACTGTGCGGCGTCGATCATGACAAGGAATCTCTCCAGGAGAAGGAAAGCATACCTGTATATCAGGACCACGAGCTCGATTATCTCGTTCGGTATACGGAGTCCTTTGAGTGCATATGAGAGGAGCGGGATCGGAGTGGACGAGGCGAATGCCAACATCAGTGTGACTCCCGCGATTGCACGGAAGAATATCAGCCATGCGAGATTGAAACTGTTCTCTGTCATGTAGATGTCGAACCACAGGAACTTGCCCTCCCAGAGTGCAGGCAGCGAATGGTCTCCCAGGATGGAGATCATACCGCTACCCAGCACCATGATCAGGATCGCCTCGCCTATCGCGAGGATGATTAACAGAGGCAGTTTCAGATTTGTGGAATAGGCCATCAAAAGTATGCCTATTGTGAACGTTATTATGGGCACCAGAATACTGTCTGTTATGATACCTACTATCAGAAGGCACATGACGAAAAGAAGTTTCCCGAGAGGGGCCCAATCTACCATACGTGAGCTGTATGCCAGCTCATCCATCTCTACTTGTTCGGACACTGGACCACTCTCGAGTTTTCAGTTTCACTCCTGAGCGGCTTGTTTCTTGCTCTTAGCACTGCCGATGAAGTAGCCGATGATGACTGCTCCAATCGCTGCCTGGATAGCAAAGAGAAGGGACTCGATCTCCCCGGGGAGTTCTCCGTAGATGGCATCGATCCAATCTGTCAGCCAAGGCACGTATCCGTGGTCTTCTGCTGCTCCTCCTCCTGCATCGTCAGATCCTCCCCAGTCTCCATTCGTGAAGATGAAAATTCCAGCGCACATGATAAAGACGACTGCGAAGCCTAGAATGTATATTGTTCTGTTTTCCATTTTCATGCCTCCGTTGAGAGGGGGTTCAGCTTGTTGAACTCGTTGATCTCGAAGATCTCGGGCCTGGAAGTGAACAGGTAGTGTGCGAACATTCCAAGGACGATTCCTTCTACGATTGCGAGAGGAATCTGAGTGACTGCATAGATCGACATGAAGTCGACGAGAGCCGACATGAAGTCTCCGTCTCCGGCGGTCAGGATGTTGAGTGCCATCTGAATAGCGGTGACGACGTATGTCATGAGGTCGGCAAAGAATGCAGTAACGAACATGCTGACGAATGCGCCTGCTCCAGCTTTCCTGCAGAGTTTCCAGAATACAAGACCGATGAGGGGTCCGATGATTCCCATGGACACGCAGTTCGCTCCGAGAGTTGTGAATCCTCCGTGTGCGAGCAGAAGTGCCTGGAAAACCAGAACGATCGTGGAGAGAACGGCACAGACACCGACTCCGTAGAATACGACTGCAATTCCTGTTCCTGTAGGGTGCGAACACGATCCAGTGACCGAGGGCAGTTTGAGTGAGGAGATCAGGAAGATGAATGCTCCGGACAGAGCGACTGTCATCTTCTGCTCGGGGTGCTCTGCAAGGATCTTGCGGAGCTTGATGACACCAGCAATGAAGAAAGGTGCCATCACCACGAACCAAACTACGCACCAAAGAGGATCTAGATATCCTTCCATTATGTGCATTAATTATCACCATCCAATATATGATGCCACTCGAGACTGTTTCCCTGGGCATCCTTTCTCGAACAATTTGGTTTATTCGATTGGATAGTAAAGGTAGTGAAGACTTATCTTGAATTCCCGAGTTTTATTCTTTCCACACCTCAAAATCGGAACCGAGAGCCTT
>ERZ842401.7986-NODE-7986-length-10598-cov-46.854501_pt1 | contig 10598 bp, 9 predicted proteins | sample MGYA00521270_ERZ842401 | MGnify/ENA primary metagenome ERZ842401 (study PRJEB31892, sample SAMEA3878208) | bioreactor metagenome | biome: Moose rumen | place: Sweden | collected 2011-10 | study: EMG produced TPA metagenomics assembly of the PRJEB12797 data set... | reverse complement strand
CTTCACCTTGCGCTGCAGCTGCATCATGCCGTACATGATGGCCTCTGGGCGCGGGGGACAGCCGGGGATGAACACGTCGACGGGCACGATCTCCTCTATGCCCTTCACCACATGGTAGCTCGACTTGAACGGACCGCCGCTGATGGCGCAGCCGCCCACGGCCACCACATACTTTGGCTCGGCCATCTGGTCGTACAGACGCTTCAGGGCCGGTGCCATCTTGTGCGTAATCGTACCGGCACACATGATGAGGTCGGCCTGACGGGGAGAGTTACGCGTGACCTCGAAGCCGAAGCGAGCGAAGTCGTAGCGCGAACAGCCACAAGCCATGAACTCGATGCCGCAGCACGAAGTAGCGAAGGTGAGCGACCAGAGCGAGTTGGCGCGTCCCCAGTTGATGAGACTGTCCAGACTGCCTGTAATCACGTTGACACCACCCTCATGGAGCTCGTCAACAATCTTCTCCAACGACTCGTTGTCGTTCCATTCCTCGTAGGGAATGCTCTTGATTTTCGGCTTTAGTTCCATTCCAAGTCTCCTTTCCGCCAGGCGTAAGCGAGGCCCAGCACTAACACTACCAAGAAGAAGCCGATAGACAGCAGAGCCATCGTTCCGAACTCCTTCACTACTACAGCCCATGGATACAGAAACACCGTTTCCACATCGAACATGAGGAACAAGATGGCAAAGAGATAGAAGCCCACCGACACGGGCAGCCACGAGCTGCCACGCGTGGGAACACCACTCTCATACGGCTCACCCTTCACCTTCGCGTAGGACCGTGGTCCTATCAGCTTGGCTATGACGTAAGCCGCTACCACCAGTGTAATAGCCGTCAGCAAGACGGTAATTAACAAAGTGAAATTCATAAAGTATATAAAATGTTATAACAATATTGTCTGCTTTCAAAGCGAGTGCAAAGTTAATACTTTTTTCATAAATAACCGACATATTTGCGAAAAAAGATTAAGGAAAGGAGTAAAATGCAGCGGACATCAATGCATTTTCGCCTATTTCTGCTATACTTCAAACAGATGACTGAGCAAAATTTTCACTCCGATGAAGATAAGGATGACCCCGCCAAACAACTCAGGACGACAACGGCGGCGCAGCCCATTGCCGAAACGCACACCAAGCAGATGGCCCGTCACACTGAACAGGAACGAGCCAATGCCTATGGCAAACAAAGGCAGTGCCAACGATGCTGTCGACTGATATCCAGTTACGGCCAGACTAATGCCAACGGCCAAGGCGTCAATGCTTGTTGCCACTGCAAGCAACAACTGGGTGGACAAACGGCGAGGGTTGAAATGCTGCTCGTCTTCTGGATGTAGTGACTCGCTTATCATCTTTATACCAAGAAAGGCCAGCAAGCCGAAAGCCACCCAATGGTCGTAAGCTTCGATAAGATGGGTAAAGTGCGAACTTGCCCCCCACCCTATCAGCGGCATAAAAGCCTGGAAAAAGCCAAAAAGGAATCCCATCCACAACACCAAGCCCCAATGGCGTTGGCGCATAATAACACCACTGGCCATAGACACTGCAAAACAGTCCATAGCCAGTGCTATTGATAGCAAGAGGATGTCAATGATACTCATTCTTTGTCGCTAATCATCATCACAGAGCCTTCAGCTGGGCAATGGTGTCCTCTGGCGAGGCACTTTTGAAGATATAGCTACCGCTCACCAGCACATCGGCTCCTGCAGCAACCAGCCGCGGTGCCGTTTCTTCTTGCACACCGCCATCAATCTCAATGAGAGCCTTGCTCCCACTCAGTTCGATGAGCCTGCGCAGCCTTTGGGTCTTGGCAATGGTGTTCTCTATAAACTTCTGTCCGCCAAAACCTGGGTTGACGCTCATCAGCAGGACCATATCCACGTCGGCAATGATGTCCTCAAGCAAGACAACAGGCGTTGAGGGATTAAGTGTGACGCCTGCCTTCATGCCAGCATCATGTATTTCCTGAATGGTACGGTGCAGGTGGAGCGAAGCCTCGAAGTGCACATTCATCATCATTGCCCCCAGCCGTGCTGTCTGCTGTATGTAGCGCTCTGGCTTCTGAATCATATAGTGAACGTCGAGAGGCTTCTGACAAACACGTGCCACAGCTTCGAGCACAGGAAATCCGAACGATATGTTCGGCACAAACGTGCCGTCCATCACGTCAAGATGAAGCCAGTCGGCCTGACTCCGATTAATCATTTGCAGGTCGCGGTCTAAATGCAGGAAGTTGGCCGCAAGCAGTGAAGGGGAAACTAATGCCATACCAACGACTTTAATTCAGACAATACGCCTGACCGTTCACCACTCTGTAAGTGTAAGCTATCTGCCGGATAATGTTTAGCACTTTCTCGCTGGGAGATGGTTCTTCTGGAGTAAATATTTGCATAGGCATTGTTGTTTTGAATGGTTTATATTATAACAACGCCCGGTCGACGATATTTATTATATCAAACAACAGAATAATTTTCAAGGCTCTGCATTCCGTTCAGAAAAGCCGTGGCATCCATACGCTTTTTACCAGCCAGCTGCAGCTCGTCTATCTGGAGCAGCATGTCAGAGGTTGACACGTACAGTTCCTTTCTGGCCACCACCAGTGTGCCAGGGTGCAAGCCCTCAGCCGGCAAGGCAGTCTTTGTTGTCTTGAATATTTTAAGTACAATCTCCTTGCCATCGGGCGACTGCAGTATTGTCCATGCTCCTGGGTAAGGACTCAGCCCTCTGACAAAGTCGTAGACCCGTTTGACCGTCAGCTGCCAGTCTATACGACAGGTGTCCTTGAATATCTTGGGCGCACTCTTCAGTTCCATTTCGCTGGTTTCTTGCGCAATGCTGTCTGGATGACCATTGGCCGAAATAATCATGTCGAGTGTCTGCAAACAGATTTTAGCGCCCAGTTTCATCAGTCCATCATAAACATATTCCACGTCAGCATCATCAGGAACGTCGAATGGCAGTTGGGCAATAATGCGTCCCGTATCAATGTCGTGGTCGAGGAAGAATGTAGTGACGCCCGTTTGTTTCTCACCATTGATGACAGCCCAGTTGATGGGAGCTGCCCCTCGATACTGGGGCAAGAGGGCCGCATGAACATTGAATGTGCCATATTCAGGCATGCCCCAAACCACTTCAGGCAACATGCGGAAGGCCACAACCACCTGCAGGTTGGCTCTGTAGCTGCGCAATGTTTCCACGAACAGTGGGTCTTTCATCTTCTCAGGTTGCAGTACAGGCAGTTGATGTTCTTGGGCATACAGCTTCACGGCACTTGGTTGCAAGACCGAGCCATGCCTACCCACAGGTTTGTCTGGCTGGGTTACCACAGCCACCACATTATAATTGTTTTCCACCAGGGCTTTCAGCGTTTCAACGGCAAACTCTGGGGTACCCATAAATACGATTCTCAAGTCTTCTTTCTGCATATTATCTATTGTTATTATTAATTGCAAAAGTACTGATAAACCCTTAAACGACAAAACTTTCAGCTCGTTTTCTCATGTTTTTCTTTCAGAAAGGTGAGCTTGCACTATGCTCTGTGGCTGATAGTCTGAAGAGAAAAGAATGTGGGCGATGGGTCAGTCTTCGCTCATGTCGGCAACCATTTGGCGGTACTGGCTGAAGAGTCGCTGACGCGAGATATAGCCCTTGAGATGGTCGTCTTGGTCGAGCACAGGCAACCAGTCGGCGTGCGTTTTATCGAATGTCTTCATTACCTCTTTCATGGTGAGATGGTCTGTGAGCAACGCCAACGGCTCTTGCATCAGCTGCTGTGCTGTGAAATGATGATAAAGCTCAATGCGGAAGACGATATGCCTAATCTTGGTGATGTCTATCTCGCCCAACAGATTGCCCGCGGCATCGGTCACTGGCAACACACTACTATGCGAACGGCTTATCTTATGTACAATCTGACCAAGTTCCATGTCGGGTGGCACCGACATATAGTCGCGCTCTATCACTGAGTCGAGCTGCATCAGCGTGAGCACGGCATGATCGGTATGGTGAGTGATGAGTCTGCCTTCTTTAGCCAGCCTTGCACTATAGATGCTGTGAGGCTCGAAGATGATAATAGTGAGGTAGCTGCTCACACTGACTATCATCAGTGGCAAGAATAGACTGTAGCCACCTGTCAGTTCTGCAATGAGGAAGATACCCGTCAGCGGGGCATGCATTACGCCCGACATCACGCCAGCCATACCCATTAGCGCAAAATTCTTCTCCGGCACATATACACCAACCTCATGCAGGTTCCACAGATGTGCAAAGAAAAAGCCCGCAAAGCAACCGATGAAGAGCGAAGGGGCAAACGTTCCGCCACAGCCACCACCGCCATTGGTGGCCGACGTGGCAAAGACCTTTGTGAGGAGCACCAGCGCTATATAGGGCATAAGCATGTGCGACTGGCCAGAGAACAGCGAGTTGTTGAGTATCTGGTTCCAGTCGGCTTCGCTCTTGCCGTTAAGCAACAAGTTTATGCTGTTATAGCCTTCACCGAAGAGCGCAGGGAACAGGAAGATAAGTATGCTGAGTACAGCACCGCCTATGACAAGCTTCACGTGGGGCTGGTCTTTGAATCGGACAAAGATGCCCTCGGCAAAGCTCATGGCACGAATGAAATACAAGCTCACCACACCGCAAAAGATGCCGAGCAGAATGCAAGCAGGCACACGCTCCACTGTCCACATGTTGTCAAGATGAAAGGTGAACAGGGCAGCATCGCCACTGAATATATAGGTGAAGCAGGTAGCCGTCACACACGAAATGAGGATAGGCATGAGCGAGGCCATTGTCAGGTCGATCATAAGCACCTCTATCGTAAATACCAACCCGGCAATGGGAGCTTTGAATATGCCTGCTATGGCGCCTGCTGCACCACAGCCCACCAAAAGCATCATGGTGTGACTGTCCACCTTGAACAGCTTACCCAAATTGGACCCTATGGCTGAACCGGTGAGCACAATGGGCGCCTCGGCTCCCACAGAGCCGCCAAAGCCAATAGTGATAGCCGATGCGACAACACTCGACCATGTGTTGTGAGACTTCAGGCGCGACTTGTTTGTGCTGATGGCATAAAGAATGCGAGTAATGCCATGGGATATGTTGTCCTTGACAATATATCTAACAAATAGCGATGTGAGGTAAATGCCTATTACTGGATAAACCAAATAGAGCCAGTTGGAGGATTGCGCATCGAACTGGCTTGTGAGCAAATGCACAATCTGGTTGATGAGCCAATGCAGTGAAAAGGCTGCCACTGCCGCAAAGAAGCCAACAAAGAAAGCAAGTATGAGCACAAACATGCGCTCACTGACGTGTTCCTGACGCCAGACATTGACACGTGAAAGCCAGGAACTTGTGGGCTGATCGCCAGACATAGCCGACGCTGTCTCTGCCATGAGCCTACGACTTCATCAGGTTGTCAAAGAAGTCGTCGAGATCCTTGCCGAGGCCATCCATCAGGTCTGGGTCGATAATCACCGTATCGTCATCAACCACATAAAGCTCGGCCATGGGCTCCTTCTCTTCATCCTCAAGCACAAAAGCATAGGGCTTCAGCACCGACATGCTGTCGACCAGTGCCTGCTGACGCTCAATAGACTTGCGGAGAACAGCTGCCACGCCATCGTAGAAGTCATCGTCCTTATTGTCTATCCACTCTGCCACGACGCAACGTGTTATCTCTCGATCGTCATCATCAAAGGCCACTAATTCGCCCGTTTCCTGCGTTACCCTGATGTGGATGTCGGTGAGCAGTGTTGCCTCGATATGGGCAGGAAACTTCTCGGCTATCTTGCGCATAGCCCTGTCAATCTGCTGTAGAGTCTGTTCGGTTGCTTTCATTGCATCATCATATTTTAGTGCAAAAGTATAAAAAACTTTTGTATCTGCCAACTATTATGCATTATTTTTGAAAATAATTTGTGCCTAACTCTTTGTAATTCGTAAAAATGTAGTACCTTTGCATTTGCAAAGTCGACATGACAAAACAAACTATGAACGAAACAATCAGGCACAACGGGGTCGTAGAATCAACAGAGGGCCTCAGAGTGAATGTACGGATAAAGCAAACAGCAGCCTGCGCAAGCTGTCAGATAGCAGGCCATTGCAGCGCTTCAGAATCGAAGGACAAACTGGTTGAAGCAGTAGCTGATTCGGCTGAGGAGTTGCCCGAAGTAGGACAAGAGGTAATAGTAACCACCACCACAGGGGTGGCTCGTCTGGCTTTAGCGCTTGTGTTTGGAATTCCTTTGCTGCTTATGCTTACTACCATAGTAGTGGCTTCGCTTGCAAAACTCGACGAACAATCGGTTGCATTGCTTGCCATTGGGGTGCTTATACCTTATTATATTATATTATGGCTATTCAGGCATCGCATCAAGCGTAATGTGACATTCCATGTTGAAGAAACGGGATATAAAGCATGACTAATAAACAAACTAATAAAAACAAATAACACTTATGAACTTCATCTTGATTGCAGTGATTGTTCTTGGAGCCATCGGCCTCATTGCAGCCCTCGTGCTGTATGCCGCCTCCAAGAAGTTCGCTGTGTTTGAAGACCCTCGTATCGGCCAGGTGAGCGAGCTGTTGCCCGGTGCCAACTGCGGCGGCTGCGGATTTCCTGGATGCGGAGGTATGGCCGACGCCTTGGTGAAGGGCGCCGACGCCGGTAGCCTGGAAGGACTGAATTGTCCCGTGGGCGGTGCCGACGTGATGGGTCGCGTGGCCGACCTGCTGGGCATGGCCATTGCCAATGGCGAGCCCAAGGTGGCCGTGGTGAGATGTAATGGCACTTGCGAGCATCGCCCCAAGATTGCCGAGTATGCCGGACTGCGCACCTGTGCCGCCATGCACTCGTGCGGTGCCGGCGAGACTGCCTGCGGCTTCGGCTGTCTGGGCTGTGGCGACTGCGTCGGTGCCTGTCAGTTCGACGCCATCCACATCAACCCCGAGACGGGTCTGCCCGAGGTCGACGACGACAAGTGTACGGCCTGCGGCGCCTGTGCGAAGGCTTGTCCGCGAGGCATCATCGAGCTGCGCAAGAAGGGGCCGAAGAACCGCCGTGTGTTCGTCTCGTGTGTGAACAAGGACAAGGGCGCCGTGGCCATGAAGGCCTGCGGCGTGAGCTGCATCGGCTGTGGCAAGTGCGAGAAGGAGTGTGCCTTCGGTGCCATCACCGTGGCAAACAACCTGGCCTACATTGACCACGAGAAGTGCCGCCTCTGCCGCAAGTGTGTCAGCGTCTGCCCCAAGCACGCCATCATCGACGTGAACTTCCCCAACCCGGCTCCGGCTCCCAAGCCCAAAGAGCCAGCAGCCGCTCCTGCCGCCAGCCCTAAGGCTGCGCCCGCTGGCAGTGTGCCCGGCGGTTCCCCCGCCGGGAAAGATGTTGAACCCGTAAAGAAAGAGGAGGCCAAAGCATGAACATCAGAACATTCCGCATAGGTGGCGTACACCCCGAAGAGAACAAGCTCACCCACGAGGTGGCCACGAAGGTGGCCGCCCTGCCCAAGCAGGCCATCTTCCCGCTCTCACAGCACATCGGCGCCCCCGCCAAGCCAGTCGTTCAGAAAGGCGATAAGGTGAAGGTGGGCACGATGATTGCCGAGGCCGGAGGCTTCGTCTCGGCCCCCATCTTCTCGTCAGTCAGCGGCACGGTCTTTAAGATCGACACCGCCATCGACGCCACGGGCTATCGCAAGCCTGTTATTATCATTAATGTAGAGGGCGACGAGTGGGAAGAGAGCATCGACCGCTCGGACAAGCTTGAGCAGGTGAAGGACCACCCCGAGCTGACGCCCGAGGAGATAGTTAGCCGCATTAAGGCTGCCGGCGTCGTCGGCATGGGCGGTGCCTGCTTCCCCACGTTCATCAAGCTCACCCCACCGCCCACGGCCAAGGCCGAGTGCGTCATCATCAACGCCGTGGAGTGCGAGCCTTACATCACCGCCGACTACCGTCTGATGATGGAGCATGTCGACGAGATCCTCGTCGGTCTGGAGCTGCTGATGAAGGGCGCCAAGGTCACTACCGGCTACATCGGCATCGAGACCAACAAGCCCGCTGCCATCGACCTGCTCACGAAGAAGTGTGCCGAGGCGTTCTCCGCCTCGGAATATCACGTCGAGGTCGTTCCCCTGGCACAGCGCTACCCGCAGGGCGGCGAGAAGCAACTCGTCGACGCAGTTATCCACCGTCAGGTGCCTGCACCGCCTGCCATCCCCGTCAACGTGGGTGCCATCGTGCAGAACGTAGGTACAGCCTTCGCCGTCTACGAAGCAGTGATGAAGCACAAGCCGCTCTTCGAGCGCTACACCACCGTCACGGGCAAGCGTCTGCAGAACCCCGGCAACTTCCTCGTCCGCATGGGTACGCCGATGAAGGACCTCATCGACGTCTGCGGCGGTATGCCCGAGGGCGACAACAAGCTGTTGGCCGGTGGCCCCATGATGGGCAAGGCGCTCACCAGCACAGAGGTGCCCATCTGCAAGGGCACGAACTCGGTGACCATCCTCTCGGGCGACGACGCCCGCCGCAAGGAGCCCCAGCCCTGCATCCGCTGTGCCAAGTGCGTAGGAGCCTGCCCCATGGGCTTAGAGCCTTACCTGCTGGCCAAGCTGAGCGACCTGAAGAACTGGGAGCGTGCCGAGCGCGAGGACATCGTCAGCTGCATTGAGTGCGGTTCGTGCCAGTTCACCTGCCCTGCCCACCGTCCGCTGCTCGACAACATCCGCCAGGGCAAGCAGACGGTGATGGGAATCATACGCAGTAGGCAACCTAAGAAATAACAACAGTAACACTAATAAAAGGAGCACCCAATTATGTAACCAAACATCCCTCCTTTTGGGAGGGCTTGGGTGGGCTTTAACAATGAGTAAATTAATAGTATCCCTTTCTCCCCACGCCCACGGCACCGACACGGTGGAGCGCAACATGTACGGCGTCATCATTGCCCTCATCCCTGCGTTGCTCGTATCGTTCTTCTACTTTGGCCTCGGATCGGTCATCGTGTGTGCTACGAGCGTGGCGGCCTGCGTCTTCTTCGAGTGGGCCATCAACAAGTACGTTCTGAAGAATGAACGCAACAGCATTCTCGACGGCTCGGCAGCCCTCACTGGCTTGCTCCTGGGCTTTAACCTGCCGTCGAACCTCCCCATCTGGATCATCATTATCGGTGCCCTGTTTGCCATCGGCGTGGCTAAGATGTCGTTCGGCGGTCTGGGTGCCAACATCTTCAACCCCGCACTCGTAGGACGTGCTGCCCTGCTCGTGGCCTTCCCCGCACAGATGACCACATGGCCGAAGGTGGGCCAGTTAGGCAGTTATGTCGATGCAGAGACGGGCGCCACACCGCTGGCCCTGATGAAGCAGGCCATCAAGAGTGGCGATGCCTCGGTGCTCGACCAGCTGCCCGACGCCACGGCACTGCTCCTTGGCAGTCATCCCGACGGCGCTGGCGCACTCGGTGAGATCTGTGCCCTGGCACTGCTGTTAGGTCTGGCCTACATGCTGTGGAAGAAGATCATCACCTGGCACATCCCGGTGAGCATCATTGGCACGGTGTTTGTTCTGAGCGGACTGCTCCATCTGGCCAGCCCCGTCTATGCCGACCCGTTCTCGGTCATCCTCACGGGTGGTCTCATGCTCGGCGCCATCTTCATGGCTACCGACTACGTCACCTCGCCCATGACGCCGAAGGGCCAGCTCATCTATGGCGTATGCATCGGTCTGCTCACAGTGGTCATCCGTAACTGGGGGGCCTATCCCGAGGGCATGTCGTTCGCCATCCTTATCATGAACGCCTTTACACCTCTTATTAATACGTATGTCAAACCCAAGCGCTTCGGCGAAAAGGCATAAGCCCACCCAAGCCCTCCCGAAGGAAGGGATGTGGGATACCTGACAGCCAGCAAATGGAACGATTATAGTAATAATTAATGTAATAATAAAAAAAGGAGCACCCAATAATGTAACTGAACATCCCTCCCTTGGGGAGGGCTTGGGTGGGCTTTATATGAAGAAACTTGAATCATCTTTATTGAATATGGTGCTGGTACTCACAGGAGTAGCAGTGATCATGGGCGGCGTACTGGCCTACGTGAACCATCTCACCGAAGGCCCCATCGCCCAGCAGAAAGAGAAAGCCCTGGCCGACGGCATCAAGGCCGTCCTCGTGTGCGACGACCTGGTTGTCACCAAGACCGACACCGTGAAGCAGAACGACGCCAAGGGCAAGGAGCTGACCTACGTCATCTATCAGGCACAGGACAACCAGGGCAAGGACCTCGGCGCTGCCGTGGAGTCGACCACGATGGGCTTCGGCGGTAATCTGAAGGTGCTCGTGGGCTTCGACGCCGAGGGCAACGTGCTTGGTTACACGCTCTTGGAGCATGCTGAGACGCCAGGCCTCGGTGCCAAGGCCGACAAGTGGTTCCAGAAAGGCCAGAAGGGCGACATCATCGGCAAGAATCCCGCTGAGCCGCTCACCGTCTCGAAGGACGGCGGACAGGTCGACGCCATCACCGCCTCGACCATCACCAGCCGCGCCTTCCTGCTGGCTGTGAACAATGCTTATAGTGCTTACAAGGCAACGCCTG
>ERZ842401.7985-NODE-7985-length-10599-cov-13.706184_pt1 | contig 10599 bp, 8 predicted proteins | sample MGYA00521270_ERZ842401 | MGnify/ENA primary metagenome ERZ842401 (study PRJEB31892, sample SAMEA3878208) | bioreactor metagenome | biome: Moose rumen | place: Sweden | collected 2011-10 | study: EMG produced TPA metagenomics assembly of the PRJEB12797 data set... | reverse complement strand
GACCAATCATCTGTTATGGCCCACCATGTAAACCACTTGGGCCGAACACTACAAGAAAACAGCGGTATTCTGACGGACATTCCGACGGAAAATGAAATCCTCGGAATATCCCGAGGAATTTCCGAGGAAATTCCGAGGAAACACAAAATTTGGTTTCCTCGGAATTTCCTCGGAATATACCGACGGAATTCCGAGGAAATATCAATCCGTCGGAATATTCCGAGGAAATTCCGAGGAAAAATGTGTTCCTCGGAAAAAACCGATGAATTCCGAGGAAATATTATAGCCGTTGGAGAGCCGTTGGGGGATTTTACAAAATTCCGAGGAAATTCCGACGAACTAGCCTTTTCCGTCGGAATTCCGTCGGAATTTCCTCGGTCTGTCGGCAGGATTTAAACTATAAATACAAGCACTCCTCTTCCTCTTCATTCACTCCATATCTTCATCCTCCCTCTTACTCTATTTACACACGAATTTGATTCATAAAAAATATGTCTTCTTCAAATTATTTTCGTTCTTGGATCGATCGACCTCATTTGGATCCGAACACGAGATTGCTTACGGAAGAATACCAACGAGGTATAACCGAATTCATGGGGTTAGTTCACCGACAACCGGAAGCAAAAACAGGTATGTTAAGATGTCCTTGCTCTAATTGTAAAAATAGAAAGGTTATTAAAGAGTGGGATGTTTGGACTCATCTATATTTGAGTGGGTTTACACGAAGTTACAAAATTTGGTATCATCATGGGGAAACTGATTATGAACATGGTAGTACTAGCGAACCTCAGCCAGCGGTTAGATTAGAAGAACCAATTAGAACGGATGTAGATTATGGTGTAGGTACTGAGCAGATGGTAAATGATCATTTTAGAGGGGAAGATTTACCCAATGCAGAAGCTAGGAGATTTTATGATATGTTGGATGCTGGAAAGCAACCATTGTACGAAGGTTGCAGAGATGGTCATTCAGCTTTATCATCTGCTACAAGATTGATGGGCATTAAAACAGATTATAATTTGGCTGAAGACTGTGTGGATGCGATTGCTGATTTTGTAAAAGGTATTCTACCCGAGGATAATGTAGCTCCTGGTTCATACTACGAGGTTCAGAAACTCGTAGCTGGTCTTGGTTTATCGTATCAGGTAATAGATGTATGCAGCGACAACTGCATGATTTATTGGAGGGCGGATGAACAGCGGGTTACATGCAAATTTTGTGGAAAGCCTCGTTATAAAGATACGAGTGGAAGAGTTCCAGTGCCATATAAAAGGATGTGGTATTTACCTTTGACGGAAAGGTTGCAGAGGTTGTATCTGTCTGAACGCACAGCGCAACCAATGAGATGGCATGCGGAGCACTCAACAGATGGTGAGATCAGACATCCTTCAGATGCAAAAGCGTGGAAGCATTTCCAATCAAAGTATCCCGACTTTGCGTATGAGAGAAGAAATGTCTACCTTGGATTATGTACTGATGGTTTCAGTCCGTTTGGCAAGAGTGGAAGACAGTATTCTCTATGGCCCGTCATTCTTACACCATACAACCTACCCCCAAACTTGTGCTTGCGACGAGAGTTTTTGTTTCTCTCGATTCTCGTTCCCGGACCAGAGCATCCTAAGAGATCACTTGATGTGTTTCTTCAGCCACTAATATATGAGTTGCAACAACTATGGGCTCAAGGTGCTGAAACATACGATGTTTCGTGTAAAGAAAACTTTCAAATGCGGGCAGTACTAATGTGGACAATAAGTGATTTTCCAGCATATGGTATGTTGTCTGGATGGACAACGCATGGAAGGCTATCATGTCCATATTGTCAAGATAACACTGATGCTTTCCAACTAAAACACGGAAGGAAAACGTGTTGGTTTGACTGTCACAGGAGATTCCTACCACCTGATCATCCATATCGTAGGAGTAGGAATTTGTTTACGAAGAACAAGAGGGTGTTTGACAGTCCACCTCCGGAAATTTGTGGGAAAGATTTGAAGATACAACTAAGAGATTTTGGTGCAGAAAGGACGCCAGACGTCGGTGGACATGAGCGTTTTCCGGTAGATGCTGTTGGAGAACTACATAACTGGCACAAAAAAAGTATTTTCTGGGATCTGCCATACTGGGAGGATCATCTGCTAAGGCATAATTTAGATGTCATGCATATTGAGAAGAACTTTTTTGACAATCTCATGAACACGATCCTTAATGTTCAAGGTAAAACAAAGGATAATTTGAAGTCAAGACTGGATTTAGTCGATATATGTGCTCGTTCAGAACTTCATGTTGATGAGAATGGTAGGGCTCCTTTTCCCATATACCGACTTGATGCAGAGGGAAAAGATGCGTTCTTTGATTGGATTTCAAACGATGTGGAATTTCCAGACGGTTACGCATCAAATTTGCGTAACTGTATCGACAGAAAGGAAGGAAAGTTTACTGGCTTGAAAAGCCACGATTGCCATGTAATGATGCAGCGCCTCCTTCCGTTCGCCTTCAAGGAACTATTACCACGAAATGTTCATGAAGCAATTGCAGGGATAAGTGGTTTCTTCCGCGATTTATGCACGAGATCAGTGACTCTTGAAGGTATTGAAAATTTGAAGACTAACATAGCCGTGATTCAGTGCAACCTTGAGAAGATATTTCCTCCCTCATTTTTTGATGTTATGGAGCATCTTGTTATTCACCTGGCAAGAGAATTGGAACTTGGTGGTCCTGTGCAGTATAGATGGATGTATCTGTATGAGCGGTATATGTTCCATTTGAAGAAGATGGTGAAAAATTTAAGTAGGGTGGAAGGTTCTATAGTCGCACAGATGATCAATGAAGAAACTTCAAACTTTGCCGAGTACTACTTTCCAGCAGAAGTTCAGACCAAAAACAGAAGACCTGCTCGGCATGATGATAGAGGCGAACGGGCAACATATCATGTTACGGTTCCAGACATTTTCACAGACGTTGGACGACTTAGCGGAAAACCAAAGGACCGTCGACTTACTGAGCAGGAGCGCAGTCATTTGCAAACATATTTGCTCACCAACTGCGAAGACGTTCTTCAATATGAGAGGTAAATAAATGAGCTTACAAATTTTTATTTTAACAAGTTGAAATTTAAATCTTAATTAATTACATTATTGTCATCATATACAGGATTTTCATGGCAGAAAAGCGGTTCGAATATAGATACGCCACAGAGGACGAACTAGAAGAAATGAAGCAGAGAGAATTTACTGGATGGATGTTTACTTATGTGAGTGCTTTAAACAAATTAAAATATATTTTATCACATATTTATACTAATTCACATTTATTGATATAACATATATATGTGCTATTAATAGGTGTCTGCTGGTTTGGCCAGAGGTGAAACATTTGACGATTGGATACGTGAGATGGTCGTTGGACCAAACTTTGTTGTGAAGTCATATCCGAGATTTTGTACTCGAGGATATGCATTCACAACTCAGAAGAGGAGACGTTCGAGTACGACTTATGATGCTGGCGTTTGTTCTGCATCAGGAGATGATGTATACTACGGACACATACATGAGATTTTGGAAATCAAGTATTTGGGCATGGTTGGATTGCGCTGTACTGTTTTCTATTGTGATTGGCACGACAACACTCCAGATCGAGGTGTGAGAACAGATGCATTTGGTGTTACATCAGTAAATTCGAGGCGAAAGCTGCAATATTATGATCCTTTCATTCTTGCTTCTCAGGCCGATCAGGTAATTAAATGTTAATTATTCAGAATGATTCATCATCATGTGTATTAATTTATAATTTTTCTAAATGTTACAGGTTTGTTATATCAAGTACCCCCGGGTAAGGAACAGAGATGATCCATGGGTTACTGTTACAAGACTCAACCCGAGAGGCCGAGTTCAGGGAAGTTCTGAGCTGGAAGACCCACTACAACCAAGCACATCCGGCAACTTAAGTGCAGCAGAAGATTTAGCTGGAGTTGGCCTTGTAGTCGATTTAACCGACTTTGGAGAGGAAGCCGTCGTTCACGTAGAGGATGAACCAGTGATTGGAGAGTTTCACCAAGATCCAGATTCAGATTCATCTGGTGATGATGACTCGGAAACAGACTACCATTGAACTTATTATTTTTTTTTTTTAAGAAATACCGAGGAAATTCCGAGGAACACTTGATATAACCTCTTTCCTCGGATAATAGTTATTTGGTTTATCTAGCAAGGCAAAGCTGAATACGAATTAAAAACTACTCAAAACACAACCAAATAAAACGAAGAAACCATGTAAAAGAAATACGAACTCATAATTAAGAAACCTAAAAAAAAACTCAGTTCAAAATTAACAGAAAATAAGACCATAAAACGTTAGAATAGAAAAGAAAATAAAATAGCCGGTGATAGCTCCTACTCCTCGTCTCCTGCTCCAGATGTTCCTGCATCGTTGGGTCTCTTGGACCTCTTTCTTACCCTGTGTGTACCACTCGAACCCGAACCAGAGCTGGATGGAGAGTTGTCCCGATGAACTACATCATCCTTTTGGCAACGACACGGCCTGATACGTGAAATGGCAGCCCAGATCTTGTGTAGCATGTCGTTGTTTGTCTTTATGCTCTGATCTCTCCAATGTTGTTGCTGGCGCGAAGTGGCGTTCGGTGGAAGCTCTTGCAGCTTGTACTGGCTGGAGTCTGATGGGAGTAGCTGATGGGGTTGTGAATCATCTGGAATGGCTTGTGCAGCCTCATCTTGTCCTTCTTCATCAACCACGCCCTTGCCTTTGGTCTGATATTTTGGCGTGAAGAAGGATGGCTTGTCTACTAGTGCGGTAGCAGGGGGTAGGAACTCAACTGCAGCCTCTGAAAGTAGAGCAGTCAGGCCGATCTGAGGCAGGTGGCAGTAGAGTGTTTTCTTCGCTCGGTCCTGGAATACGTAGACGTAAGGACCATCCCGATCGATCCTCGAGTGGGGACCAGCTATGAACTCCTTACTTACTAGAGAAATGACATCCAGGTAGTTCCAAGCAATGTTGTTCGATCTGTCCAGTGCTACCTGCTGGTTCTTGCAGTCTACACCCACATGTCTAAGGATCCGAGTAATCACTGCACCAAATCCACATGCATTGCTCTTGGATTTGGTTACTTTCCCCTTGTATCCTGCTAAGTTTGCGGCCAGCACCGCTCCCATGTTGAAGGCAGTAGCAGGTGGGAATGTAGAGTTTCCAAATGCCGGTAGCAAATGCCTCACACCTTGGTACAGGAGGCACAACTCCCATTGCGTGACTGATGCGGCTGTGGTTGTCCCGTATAGCAATGAGCCAATGAGGCGTGTGGCATATCTCAGTACTGGGCTCCGGATAAGTGACTCCTTTGCCTGAGAAGATCTATAAACCCCTGTGCCAATCGTTTCCCAGAAGTTCAACAGCTCTGAAGTCCAATAAAGACCATATGTCCTCTCCCCCGCACTCAATCCAAATAGTCCGCAGAGGTCTGTGAAAGATACCTCATAGTATACTTTCTGCACTACGAATGCCAGAAAACCTTCCTGATGGCTATCATCGGGACGGGTGACGTATGCGGATGCTATGAACTGGCGTACCAACTCCGGATAAGTGGGTTCGTTGAGGTTGCATAGTTGGCCTAGACCCATGTTCTGGAACAGTCCTTCAATGTCTGCTTTGATTCCCAATATTGTCATCGTCTCAGGACATGCTAGTTGTGTAGCCGGAACGGCTACCTTCTTCATGTTGTTGTAGTGGGTGGTATCAGACTTATCCCACTTCTTTGGCCTTTGCTTCTCCAGCTGTGACGAACCCTCTTCTTGTGTGTTTTTCTTTGCTGATGTTTTCGTGCGCTTCATTCTCTACAAAATAGAATCATTGCTCTCAACATGGTTATAATCAATTAAGAACTCAAAGCAACATGAAAATGAAAGGCGAAATCGAGTTGTGATAAAAAAAAACCAAATTGAAAAAAATTCTCAATCCCTAAATCATCTCAAATCCTGTTCCAAACTCGTTGATCACAGACAATTGTGTTCTATTCCATGTTTAAACATCTGTTTCATGCATATTTGATCAAGGAATCAACACGGAAATAAGAAATTCACAAAACCCAAAAAATTGCTCAAGAACACGATTTCAGAATGTGGAGATTCGCGGAGTATACCTGTCTTAGGGTGAAGACGAGTGTAGGAATCAGGTAGAGCTCGAAAAATCAAGTGGAATAGAGCCCAAAATTGTTCAAATCGGATGATTATAGAGAGAGAAAGGGGGGGCGAATTATAGGGGAAATCGGAGGGGATGAGAGTTCTAAGGTTTAGATCCAAAAAAGGTCGGGTTTTGCCTTATAATTCTGTTTTCCGAACACGCATCGATCGATGCGTTTTGTTTCTATAACGCATCGATCGATCACATTCTTACGGCCCGGGCCATCTTGGTAATCGATCGATGCGTTTTTGTTCTATAACGCATCGATCGATGCGTTTTTAAAAAAACATACAAGATTTTCCGAGGACATTCCGAGGAACAATTGAGATTCTCGATCGATCGATGGGATACTCTCATCGATCGATCACAATCTTACGGCCCGGTCCATCCTAGTAATCGATCGATGCGTTTTTGTTCTATAACGCATCGATCGATGCATTTTTAAAAAAACATACAAGATTTTCCGAGGAAATTCCGAGGAACAATTCAGATTGTCGATAGATCGATGGGATACTCTCATCGATCGATCACAATCTTACGGCCCGGGCCATCTTAGTAATCGATCGATTTGTTTTTGTTCAAAAACGCATCGATCGATGCGTTTTTTTAAAAAAAATTACGTTTTGAAACCCCAAACACTAGTTCGTCGGAATTTCCTCGGAATATTCCGAGGAAATTTCGAGGAAGAAGAGGGTTTCGTCGGAGTTCCCTCGGAATAATCCGAGGAAATTCCGAGGAAATAGGGTTTTTAAACCGAAAACAACGTTTTGCGGTTTGAATAACACCTATATAACCCTTATTAAGTGTCTTACGTTCATTATGAAGTCAAAAATTTGTTCCTTACCCTATAATAAACACTTTTCCGATTGTATGAACGAAATCCCCACAACATAAGAGAAACACTTATACACTTTAATGAACGGTAAAGGGAATACTTACAATTCGTTTTGAAATTTGTTATTTCATGGTTTATGCTCATCTATACAAAGAATCCTCAATGGTATGCATTACAATTGTATAAGAAATGAAATACGGCAAAAAAAATTGATGTTTTGAAACCCCAAACACTAGTTCCTCGGTATTTCCTCGGAATATTCCGAGGAAATTCCGACGGATATTTTACTATCCGTCGGAATTTCCTCGGAATATTTTCATTTTACCGGGCAAATATTTCGCGAAAATTGAAATTAGAATTCCGACGGAATTCCGACGGATAATGTCCGTCGGACCCTAGGTTTTATAACCACGAGCCCCTTCTTCTTCCCCATTTCTCTCTTCTTCCTCTGCGCGACTCCTCTCTTCTCTCCGGCGATTTCCCCCTGAAATCCGACGATATCTCCGGCGATCTCCCCCTTCTCTTACACAAATCATGTAAGGACCCTATCCCACTCTCTTAGGTTCTATTTGTTAGGTTTTTGTGTAGTTTTGATAGATTTTTGTTAGGGTGATTGGTTAGGATTGTGATTTGGTTGTATAATAGGTTTAGAATTGTGATTTGGTTGAATAATTTGTTTTGTTGAATTGATTTAGAATTTTTTTATAATTTTTTTATTTTTTGTATTTATAAAATCGATTTTTGTATATAAAATCGATTTTTGTATTTTACAAAACGATTTTTCTATATAAATTCGATTTTTTGGATTTTACAAAAAAAAAATTCTATATAAATTCGATTTTTTGGATTTTACAAAACATTTTAAATATCTATAAAACTTTTTTTGTGATTAAAAACTATTATTTGGGATTTAAAAAAAAAATAAGTTATATATTTCTGTATTTATTAAATATATTTTTTTAATTTACAGGTCTCATGATGATCAGACCCGGCCTCGACAGCGTCGTGGTCGTGGTGGTACGGGGAGCCAGTCTCGGGATTCCAGCCATTTTCAGGATTCCCCTTCGCCCCACAGCTCCAACCATACATCTCCCTCTGCTGCACCCGCTCCTGCTCCTCTCGCTCCCGCTGCTGCATCCGCTCCTGTTCCTCCGGGTCCTCCGGGAGTGATGAGTGTTGCGGAGTTGGTTCAACAGCCCGGTCGTGACCATCTTCCGTATCTCACTCCGTATCCACATGGACGGGGTCAAACATGGTAATTAAACATTTTTTTTTCTTTAAATTTGGATTCATTATTAACCGTTTGTTCTTTTAATAAGGTTCAACCGATCCGGGAACGGGATCAGCGCATGGATCAACCGTATGATGTACTCGGCCCTCGACAGGGGACATCCGACTTTCACTCACTTCCCTACCGACAAGCAGGTTCTGTGGTTTCGTCAGTTTGCGGTAAGTATTCTAATTTTTTACTTATATTTTTAATCTTTAATATAAATTTTCTACTAATTGTGTTTTTTTTTCAGCAAGAGTTCAACTGGAATTCCGATGAGACGCTCTTTATCTATCACCACTTCGTCCATAAAGTTATGGACAACTATGGGAAGCAGATCCACGAGTGGAAGAAGAAGTGGGAAATCAATAAGGTTCGATTTAATTTATTAAACAATTTTTTAATTTATTAAACTATTTTTTAATTTATTAAACTATTTTCTTTTTTTTTTATTAAAAGGTCCCAAAGTCGATGAACGACACGGTCTGGAAGGAGTTGTGTGCGCATTGGGATAAGGAAGAGACGAAAGAAACTTCTTCCACCAACTCCACCAACCGCAGGAGCGACCGTAAAGGGAAGGGCATCTACAAGCATAACTTGGGTGCTCAATCTATTGCCACTCTCGGAGATCGCATGGTAAGTTCAACCGCTTTTTCTTCAATTATTTGAGTTTCAGAATTTAAATTTATTGTGCATTTCTTCTAATTTCTAATGTTTCTTTAATTTATGTTTTTTTTCAAGGCGGAAGAAAATGATGGCGAGCCGGTTGATGATCTCGCCCTAATGAGGAGGGCGTATACCAACAAGAAGACCGGCCAGATTGATGACGGTCTTGTGAGGGACGTGGTCGACCTGGTCCAAACTCAGGTGGTAGACGAAGTGTCTCAGCTTCAAACCGAGGATGACGCTTCGACGGCTTCGACCAACTTGTCCCGGTTTCGAATCAACGAAATCGTTGAATCCGTAAGTTCTTTTTTTTTTAAAGTTCAATTCATTTATTTCTTGGTTTAAATTTGTAAATTTGGCTATTTTCTATTCAGTCGGTTCCAAAGAAGAAGGGACGTTTGGTCGGTTTGGGTCGTCGCACCCGGTCGGTTCCTCCTTCTTCTGCACCACCGCCCTTTGTTGATCCAGAAGTACTTACGGCTCAGTTGAAGGACAAAGATGATCGTATATCTTTGTTGGAGACCCAGATGGCGGCTCAACAGGCGGGCTATGAGGCACAGAGGAGGCTGAACCAGCAAATGATGGAGATGATGCAGAGGATGTACCCGAACGAGGTGTTCCCGGACGTGCCAGACCCGTAGTTTTTTTTTTCCAAAAACTCGGAATGTTTTATTTTTATTTGTGAAACTTTGAATATTAATTAATATGATTTCAATTTTACTTTTAATTTCATATTTTCGAATTTAAATTTCAGAAATTTTATTTTTTCAAAAAAATTAATATTTTTTACATTTCGAGGAAATTAATTATATTTTTCACTACATCGATCGATGCGTTTTTGAACAAAAACGCATCGATCGATCCGTTTTTTTTAAAAAATATAGCGAGGGACATTTCCCTCGGAATTTTCCGAGGGACAACTCCCTCGGAAAATTCCGAGGAACGGATCCCTCGGAATATACCGAGGGAACAGTTCCTCGGAATAAACCGAGGAAAAAGTCCGTCGGTATACTCCTATCGATCGATGTATATATGTCCAAACACGCATCGATCGATGAACTTCCGAGGAATTATCCCGACGAAGTTCTACCTCGGTATATTCCGAGGACTTTTCCGACAAACAAGGGATCCTCGGAATTTCCTCGGAAATTTATTTCCTCGGAATTCCGTCGGAAAATTCCGAGGGATTTCAGAGGAAAAAAGAAATTCCGAGGAATTATTTCCGACGACGTGTTTCGTCGGAATTGCGTCGGAATAACGATATTCCGACGAAATTCCGACGATTTTTTCCCTCAGAATCCTTGATGTTTTCTTGTAGTGTTTGTATTTTTTAACAAAAAAATCCAAACAAATTCATTCAAATCCATTATAAAATCAAATATATTAGTAAATCCGTACGATTGAATAACACTTGATTTGATATAGAATTTATGAATCATTAAACCAATAACACATGATTTTAATACAGATTTGAAAATCATAGAACCAATAACACTAGATTTAGTTCGGATTTTCAAATCCATTAAAATACAACAACCAATAACCCCTACTTAACCTAATACACAATATTTCACTATTCATATTTTTGGATTGAGGGTACTTGTACAAATATCAAGCTAATTCTTAAGGAAAAGTAAAAATA
>ERZ842401.7984-NODE-7984-length-10600-cov-3.354007_pt1 | contig 10600 bp, 16 predicted proteins | sample MGYA00521270_ERZ842401 | MGnify/ENA primary metagenome ERZ842401 (study PRJEB31892, sample SAMEA3878208) | bioreactor metagenome | biome: Moose rumen | place: Sweden | collected 2011-10 | study: EMG produced TPA metagenomics assembly of the PRJEB12797 data set... | reverse complement strand
TCTTCAGCCGCACCTTTGCGACCGCGTCGATGTCCACGCCGATAAAGTCGAGCGTCGGCACGTAGCCGTTCGTCTTGATGTCGATACTGATCTGCTTTAAGACCAGCGTGTCCTTCCTCTCCAGGAACGGAAGCTTGATCCCGGCGCGTCCGATCAGGATCTTCGGCGTCTTCTTAATGCCGGAAATGATGTAAGCCTTGTCCGGGGGCGCCTTGACGTATCCGCTGACGATGATACCGACAACGAGTGCGACCGCCGCAGCGATCAATCCGATCATGAGTTCAATAGGCATGTTCCTCGCTCCTTTCTGCCTGTCCCTCCGGGTTCCCGGCAACCTTGCGGCTGCCTCTTGTTTACGGCTTCAGCATACCGCGGCGGCAGCGCGTTTTCCACGGTTATCGCAGCGAATTACCGCCCCGTATTTGCAGAACAGCGGAGAAATAAACGTCCGTCTTTTCAAACGCAGAAAAACGGTGTATAATAAAAGAAAAAAGCGGAGGAAGCCATGGGCAAGCGATCGGTTAAGGAGAACAAAAACGCGTATCAGCAGAGCCGCGAGCGCTGCGGGCTCTCGCGCGAGGCGGCGGGGGAGGTCCTCGGGTTCGTATCGGCGGACCGCATCGAAAAGATCGAAAGCGGCAAGAGCATGGCGCATCCGGACGAGGTGCTCGAGATGGAGCGTGGCTACCGCGACCCGCTGCTTTCCAATTATTACTGCACGCACGAGTGTCCGATCGGCATGAAGTATGAGCCAGAGGCGAGCTTAAAGGACCTTCCGCAGCTCACCGTGGAGCTTCTGTCGTCGCTTCATGCGATCGAGCAGGAAAAGCAGCGGCTCATCGACATCTCGGTCGACGGCCGCGTCAACGAAAACGAACGCGCAGATTTCGACCGGATCGCTGAAAAGCTTGCCGGGCTCGAACAGACCATCCGCTGCATGCGGCTGTGGATTGAGCACGCGCTCTACACCGGCAAGATGGACGAAGCGAAATAACGTGACGGAACGTCTCCCCCTGCGAAAGTGGGGGATTTTTCTCTATTCGGCGCGAAAGGGGGCACGACGCGTTTTCGTATGCATAGTTGCATTTCAAATATGCGTATGATACACTAAACAGACAAAAAAGAAGGGAGCGATGCGCATGAAACGGATTCTGCTTTGGTCGGGCGTGGGGCTCGGCGCTGCGGCGATCGCCGTGATCGCGATCCTGATCCGGTTTACCTGCGTATTCGGAAACCATACGTATGCCGCGCCGACCTGCACGGAGCCCGGCGTCTGCATGCGCTGCGGCGAGCTTCACAGCGAACCGCTCGGACATACCTTTTCGGAAGCCACCTGCACCGAGCCTTCGGTCTGCCTGCGCTGCGGCGAGAAAAACGCCGAACCGCTGGGCCACGTCTTCCTTCCGGCCACCTGCACCGAGCCGGAGATCTGCGAGCGCTGCGGGCAACGCCGCGGCGAGCCGCTCGGTCACGTCATGACTGAGGCGAACTTCCAGACGCCCGCAACCTGTACGCGCTGCGGACTGGTCGAGGGCGAACCGGTGCCCGGCGCCTTGAAGGATTACACGTTTACGGAGATGGAGGTCGGCGTGCCCGTGCCGTACACGACCGCGTCCTATCAGGATTACGACGTCGACGTGACCGGTACGGCGGAGATCGCCGATTATGCCGTAATCGACGGCGACGAAACGTTCCCCGCGCGCGAAGGGTATGAATGGCACGTCGCGACGGTGCGGCTGGCGTTTTCCGGCGAGGACGCGCAGAAGAACGGCATGCAGAGCGCCATGACCTACGGCGATTACTATATCTTGGACAATCAGATGTCGCGCACGGCGGAAGAGGAGGGCATGCGGCGGTTCGTCTGCGATTATTGCGGCGCGCGCGTACAGTGCTGGCAGAAGACCGGGCCGAACGAGGAGGCCGACTGGTACGATCACGAACTGCGCTTCACCTGGCGCGAAGGCGTGCTGGTGCCAAAAGGCTACGACGGCGTGGTGCTGATCCTCTACAACTTCCGTCTTGCGAAGGACGCGACGCGGCTGTTTCTGCCCGCAAGCGCGGTGCTCGACGGAAACGCGCTCGTGTTCCGGATGAAATAAGAAACCGGATGATTCCCAAATTAGCAAACCGGATTGTTCGTATAACCCGGTTTATTTATATTTCTTATTATTCAATACAGTTTATTATTCGACGCCGGGGTGTGATTTCCTTTCCGTTTTCCGAAAAAGGTTTACAATCTCTTTTCACATTTCGGCATGCGCGTTTTTCCGGGCTGCCGGGGTCGACTTGTCACTTATGCGTCTTCTCCCGCGCACGCTTGTGCGCGCCGATCTGACCAGGACGGAGATCACTCTTTTTCTGCTGTTTCTTTTCACCCTTCAGGGCGAGAATCTGATCGCGCAGCTTCGCTGCCGTCTCGAACTCGAGCTCACGCGCCGCTTGCTGCATCTGTTCGGTGAGGATCGCAATGCGCTCCTTCTTCTGGTACTCGGTAAGGTGCTCAGGCGCTTCCTCCTCGTGCCGCGTGATGAGCAGCGTGTCGTAGATCTTCTTCTGGATCGAACGCGGCGTGATGCCGTGTTCCTTGTTGAACGCAAGCTGCTTTGCGCGTCTTCTGGCGGTCTCGTCCATCGCGCGGCGCATCGACGGCGTGATCGAATCCGCGTAGAGGATGACGCGGCCCTCGGCGTTTCGCGCGGCGCGGCCGATCGTCTGAATCAGGCTCGTTTCGCTGCGCAAAAAGCCCTCTTTGTCCGCGTCCAGGATTGCGACAAGCCCCACCTCTGGCAGGTCGAGGCCTTCTCTTAAAAGGTTGATGCCGACGAGCGCGTCGAATTCGCCCAAGCGGAGATCGCGGATGATCTCCATGCGGTCGAGCGTGTCGATGTCGCTGTGCATATAGCGCACACGCACGCCCATGCGGTCGAGGTATTCGGTGAGGTCCTCCGCCATGCGCTTGGTCAGCGTCGTGATCAGCGTACGGAAGCCCTTTTCCGCCTGCATGCGCACCTCGGAAAGCAGGTCGTCGATCTGCCCTTTGACCGGGCGCACGGAGACCTCCGGGTCGACGAGCCCCGTCGGACGGATGATCTGCTCGGCGACGACCGACGCGCGAGAGAGCTCAAAGCTTGCTGGCGTTGCGGACACACAGACGATCTGCGGCACGCGCGCCATGAACTCCTCGAATTTGAGCGGGCGGTTGTCCCTTGCGCTCGGCAGACGGAAGCCGTATTCGACAAGCGCGTCCTTTCTGGCACGATCTCCGCGAAACATGCCGCCGACCTGCGGCAGCGTGACGTGGCTCTCGTCGATGAACATCAGAAAATCCTTCGGGAAATAGTCGATCAGCGTATACGGCGGCTCGCCGGGGGCTCTGCCGTCAAAGTAACGCGAGTAGTTTTCGATGCCACTGCAGAAGCCGATCTCCTGCATCATCTCGATATCGTGCAGCACGCGCGAGCGGATGCGCTCGGCCTCCAGAGGCCGGTTCGTGTCAAGGAACATCCGTTCCTGCACTTCCATATCCGCTTCGATTTCCTGCAGCGCCTTTACCATCTTGTCATGCCCGGTCGCGTAGTGCGAGGCGGGGAAGATCGCGACGTGGCTGCGGCGGGTGAGGATTTCCCCGGTTAAGACGTTGATCTCGGAGATGCGCTCAATCTCGTCGCCGAAAAAGCTGATGCGAAGCGCCTTGTCGGTCCAGTTGACCGGATAGATATCGAGCGTGTCCCCGTGCGAACGGAATGTTCCGCGCTGAAAATCCATGTCGTTGCGCTGATACTGGTTTTCGATAAGCCGGTGCATGACGTCGCGCCGGTCGACCTCCATGCCCTCGCGCAAAGAGACGGACAGCTTCAGATACTCCTCGGGGTCGCCGAGGCCGTAGATGCACGAGACCGACGCGACGATGATGACGTCGTTCCGCTCGTTTAAGGCGCAGGTGGCCGAATGGCGCAGCTTGTCGATCTCGTCGTTGACCTCGATCGTCTTCTCGATGTAGGTATCGGAGGCCGGCAGGTACGCTTCCGGCTGATAATAGTCGTAGTAGCTGACGAAGAACTCGACCGCGGAGTCCGGAAAGAGCTCCTTGAATTCGGAGCAGAGCTGCGCGGCGAGCGTTTTGTTGTGCGCAAGCACGAGCGTGGGCTTCTGCACACGCTCGATGACCTTTGCCATGGTATAGGTTTTTCCGCTTCCCGTGACGCCTAAAAGTACGGACAGGGGATTGCCGGCTTCGATGCTTTTTGTGAGCGTTTCGATCGCCTGCGGCTGATCGCCCTGCGGCTCGTAGGGGGAAACGACCTTAAAGCTGCCCATCAGTACTCGAAATCGACCGTCTTGCTCTCGAGGCAGTGCGCGTGGATATAGACGCGCGCGGCGTTGTGATCGGGATGCTGATCGTAGATCTTGAGGTCCTCCTTCGTCTTGCAGTCGACGAGCAGCGCCATGTCGAAGCTTCTGGGCGAGTGCATGAAGAGATACGGCGAAAAGATGATGAACGAAGAAATGACCGTTGGCGATTTATTTCCTATGGAATAAGGGGAAGAGAAAATGAGAGCAAATCACGTGGGATACATTAACAAGCTGATTTATACAGATGTGGAGAGCTATGAGGTGTTTAAGGAAGGTGACCAGCTCATGGCGGTTCAGGTTAAGCGAGAGCCGTTGATTAAGCCTGAATATGTGCCGGGAGGATTCTCCGTAGTCTGCATTAATGAGAGGGAGTTGTATCAGGAAGGGAATTACAAGATTGTTGAAGATGGATCACCTTTCAAGCTGGAGCAGATGAACGGGAAGTATGGTTACTGGGGATTAGTTGTTCTTTGCTACGGTGGCACTGGTAAGAAAAGCAAAGAGGAATTTTTGGAAGAAGCTCGAAAATACGGCTGGGACGATAAAAAGACGGAGTTCATCTTCATGGAAGAGGAAGACGGCAGTTTGTCTTATAAGCAGGTTTTCCTGACAAAGACCGGAAAAAGGTCGAGAAGATTCTATAAGCTGGGAACAAAAATTGAGAAGAATTGTAAGGAGTATTACGACAGAAACTTTTAACGTGCATAAGTCACAATTAAGTTGCTAACTTACTGATTTATAAGGAAATATTAGAAATATTGTTCTATAATATAAATAAGAAAACAAAATAAAAATTCAATCACAAATGAGGTAATAAGTATGAAAGCACAGAGAATTTATTTTGAGACAGCAAGAAACGGTGAAGCTGATTACATCAATAACTGGGTTAAACACCTGAACCAGCTAATTAAGGATTATGCAATTGCGAAGACAGCAGAGGAGTTTAAGCTGGGACTATGCTTTGCAAAATTGCTGAGAGGTGAAATCACTGACCACTCAATTGAGCTGGAAAAGAGAATCAGAATTGAATATGCAGATTGTGAATAAGCATTTATGAGGTAATAAATATGAAGTTCAAGATTACAAACGACAGCACTGGTAACGGAAGCAATGCCCTTAAGGTTGAGGTTAGCTACACAAAGGGAGGAATGTCCTTCTACGACTACAAAGAGGTTAAGCGTGGATATTACCTTCACGTCCAGCCTGAAAAGCACGATGGAATGTGGGTATCATTTGTGGGATTCAGTGGATTCAAAACCTTAATCGAGGAGACTAAGCGATTAAACAGCAAGAAGCTGCAGGATTTCAACAGCGAGAACTTTATCAGAGAAATGGTCGAGAAGTTCCACCTGAAACAGTGGGCAAGAAACGAGGGATACGATGTTGTATGGGGCGATTAAGCCCCAGCTTCATTTCTGAAGGGGTTAAGAGGAAAGAATTATGTATAAAAGTATTGTTTATTACAGAGATTCAAAGAAAAAAGAGTTCTTCCCATTCTTTAGTGCTGCTGGAGAAGATAAAGACGATCTGATTTTTGACGCAGACAGTGAAGCTCACAAAATCCTGAGAATAGGTAATCATGGAAACAAGAGAGTTTACAAGGAAAGCTATTATCAGATATTTGAAGATAAAAACCTTATTCAGGAATCAGATCATTTTGTAAATGTTGCCAATTGTTAAGAGGAAAAGATTATGCATAGCAAAATTTTTGTTATTGGTTGCGACATCAGCGAGTCTGAGTTATGGAACGATGTTAAGTGTTTTAACGGTGGAATCGACTACATAGACGAAGAAACTAAAGAGTGGAGTAAGTCCAGTATCGAATGGTTGGACGGATACATAAAAAACTCAAAAATTAAGTTCATCAGACAAGGGAATGTATTCAGAATTGATAAGGAATCCTATCTCAATGCTTTGATAAAAGAGAAGAAGGAAATAATCAAAGAACTGAAAAGAAAACTTAGTGTAGTCGAAGAACCTGAAAAAGAATTGATTGCATATAGAAATGCAGGCTATAGCTTGTATACAGACCCTAGATTTGGATTCCTTTTTTATTCGGAAGATTCATGGTTAATAGATTTTGACGAGCTATGTGAATTTGAAAACGAGAATGGTGAGATTGAGTTTGAAGTCACTAAGACCTTCGATTTTCACAGCTAGGGAGTGCGGTTATGAAGATTGTAAATATTAACGGAACTGAGATTTATGCCGACGAGTTCGCTTATGACGGGTGCCATAAGATTTATTTGCTGGAATCAGAGGAAGAGAGGCAGGAAGCAATCGAGGCTGGTTATCAGATCTGCTCAGTAAATGATTTGGAAGAAATATACTGGGACTCATGCCCACTGAGATTTATCAGTACTTGGAACTTAGATCAGATTATTCCTCAGTGTTTTGAGAAGACTTTACACATAACAGTTGAGGACGAATAAAATGTTGTTTGATATTGATTTGGATATTTCTAAGGAAGAACTGGCTAAAAAGCTGGGGATTCCAGTGGAAGACATAAGCGAGCGAGGCAGGGATTTTGAAGCTCTGATGTTTGACGAGTGTGACTTTGATTCTTGCTCTGAAGAAGAGTATGAGAACATTCCTACTCACTTAAAAATGAAGGTTATAGGGGACGCTATATACAGTAACAGAGATATTGACGAATATATAGCTATGCAGATTCAGGACGAGATTTCTTCCAGGAAAAAGAAATTAATGGAGTGGGATAAGGAATACGCTTAAAACGAAAAATCTGTTTTAATCAGAGGTTAAAGTAATGGGGAATAAATCTTCATTACTTTTATTTTTGTCTATTATTTATATTTTGTGACATTTTCATATATTTTTGATAAACCAATTTGCTAATAATTAAAAGAGGTTTTGATTAAATGAGGTAATAAAATGGATTTCGAGGACAAGCTAATAGCGTTAAGTAAGAAGTGCAATGAACAGAAAGAAAAATGCTATGACAATGAAGCAGCAACTAAACTCTCACTAATTAATCCGTTCATTCGTGCGTTAGGATATGACACCGAAAATCTTGATGAAGTTTCTCCTGAATATAACGCTTCAATAGGAGAACATAAGGACGCAAGGGTTGATTACGCAATCTTAAAAGACGGCAAACCTATCATAATTATTGAAGCAAAGGCTTATGGTGTAGCTTTAGACGCAAAGAAATGCAGTCAGCTCCTTCTCTACTTTGCAGGAGTGAATCCTGAAATCGGAATCCTTACAGACGGTGTGACCTATCAGTTTTTCTCGAAAGAAGCGGACAGCGAGAAAATGGATACTAGACCTTACATGGTCTTAAACATGGAAAAATTAAAGGATATAATAATTATAAAATGAATTTTGCATATTTAGATTTTGAAGGTGAATATAAAAATGGATTCAAAAATGGAAAGGGAAAAGAATATTATCAGTATAAAATTTTAAAATATGAAGGAGAATATAAATATGGAAAAAGAAATGGAGTTGGAATAGAATATGATAATGATGGTAAAATAATATATGAAGGAGAATATTTTAATGGTGAAAGAATAATTAATAATAATGAATAATTATTTAGGTTCTTATATGCAATGAAAAAATAAATTTGACACGGGAAAAAATATTTTTGTGACGCAAAATAATAATGAAAATCAGGAAAGTTCTTCATCTGGAGAACAACAAAATGTAAGTAATTTTCATTTTATCCAATATTTAAAATTACACAGTTCGTCACATATTTGATATGTATATATTCTATCTGTTTAAAAATATTACTATTTTTGTACCAATTAGGATTACAATGAACTTGAACTTAGTGGGGTACCGGATCAACGTTTGCTACTTAACAAGATCGGTGCTTAACATTTTTAAAGGGGAAATTATCGATGAGCGTTTCTAAGAAATTTACAAAAGACGCAAAGGTAAACGTTACTTTCACTATTAAGAAAGCTGCAGCTCAGGGTGCTGTTAAAATTGATCTTCTATGCGAGCATAACGGCTGGCAGGCTGTTGCTATGAAGCCACAGAAGAACGGCACTTTCAAGGGTATGATTACTGTTCCAGAAGGTGAGAAGCCATCATATCAGTACAGATTCAAATACACTTTTGATGACAATTCTGTTAAGTATGATAACGACTGGGATGCTGAACAGTACGTATCAAATCCTTTCGGCGGAGACAACTCAGTTTTCTCAGCTGTTCGTGATTAGTAATTAAATCTGTTATCAAGAAAGAACCGATGTACTTTTAGTTACGTCGGTTTTTTTATATTTGGATTACACAATATTAACCTGACCGTTCAAAATTCAGAAAGCGCATACAATAAAGGTTTACGTTTACTAATTTATGTATATCAGCATGCAAAACATGTAATTTGATATACAACTTGTAATATTTTCACCTTTTTACCGATTTTTTGTTTAATATATAGAAAACTGTGAACTTCATCAACAAAAAAAATCAGGCTCATCTTTTTTATACATTTTATTAGATTGATTTTTAATCATTTCGCAAAATGATCTTTCAGCCATCTTAATTGACCTAATAAGTTGAACAGATCATTTTAAGAGAAAAGAAAATAGATACTCAGAGAAGGAAGCTCGACAATTTTTTTACTATTCATTTTTTCCTTCTAATCATAATAGTCTCCAAAATACGTTTTAGTTTAAATTTTAATAAACTTTATCATATTGTTTTATAAAGATATTTTATTTAAAGCAATAAAAAAAATTTAATTTATGTCACAAAATGCTTGACAATAATTAGCTAAATGAATATTATATACATCGTTGACGCGGGGTGGAGCAGTTCGGTAGCTCGTCGGGCTCATAACCCGAAGGTCGTAGGTTCAAATCCTGCCCCCGCAACCAATCAGATAGTTCGCAAATGCGAACTTTTTTTTATCTAAACACATCCCTTTTTCTGATCATTTCACTAGTTTTTCTAGGAATTACTTGAAGTTATCAACATATTCTATATATTAGGAAGTATTTGATATATTTATATCCTAAAATTCAAATATATACAGCTGTAACTTATAACAAAAACCAGCTAAATCATTAGATACCGGAAATCAAAATGATTAAAAAGATCCTCTATACCCTACTGTTAGGGATTACATCTAGCATTCTTTACACTCAGGCCCAAGCTATTGAGTCTGAATACACAGAAGAATTTGAACATGTAAAAGTTACAACACTTTTAGAGCATGAAGGTTTTCTTCTCTGGTATGCAAAACTACAGGGATGGGATCGAGAGCTGGGTCTTGATATCGATCTGACAATTATTAATTCATCCGGTACAGATGTTCTGGAAGCAAAACGCAATGATTCTTCTGCATGGGATATAACTGCAATCGGCGCTGTTCCTGCTTTCATAAGTTCTGAGAATGTCCCAATCAAGATTATCGGAATTGCAAACGATGAATCCAGTGCAACTGATATCCTGGTTCCAAATAACAGTGACATACTTAAAACCAGAGGATGGTCTAAAGAGTATCCTTACATCTATGGAGATCCGGATTCCATTAGAGGAAAAAACTTTTATCTGCGAAAGGGAACATCAAGCGATTATACACTTGCTAACTGGTTGAACATCTTTGGGCTTACGGAAGATGATGTAAATATAATTGATACCCAAACTCCAGATATTATTAGCAAGGTAAACAGTAAAGACGCAGATGGCGTAGTACTCTGGTCACCAGAAAACTATGAGGCTCTTAAAAACGGATATCAGATTGTATCCAATTCAGCACATGTTGCAGCATTCGTCCCTGTGGTGTTCGTTTCTGATTACGACTATGCGGAGAAGAACCCAGAGGTTCTTTCAAAATTTCTTGCTTTGTACGATCGAGCAGCAAGACTACAGATCGAAGATGTATTCAAGCTGATATTAAGTTATAAGGAATTCCTGAGAGTCTATACAGGTAAAGTGTATTATGAGGACTTCTGTATTTATGATCTGAAATCCCATCCGGTTTTCACTCTTGAAGAACAGATCTCCATGTTCACCAGTACAGATCAATATAATAGTGCCATGGATCTGTTAGAAGCAAATATAGCAAAAAGATTTGAAAAACTTTATTCAAAGACAATGAATCCTTTTAGTTTCTTCGGTAAATCATTCAAACGTGAAACAACAAGAATGTATCTTGATAAATCAATTGAATACAAGAAGAACAACTACATGAATATCAATTAAAAAAAAGCTCAGATATAAAATCTGAGCTTCTTTGTCCTAAATAAGTGTAATCAGTTTATTACTT
>ERZ842401.7983-NODE-7983-length-10601-cov-4.246255_pt1 | contig 10601 bp, 11 predicted proteins | sample MGYA00521270_ERZ842401 | MGnify/ENA primary metagenome ERZ842401 (study PRJEB31892, sample SAMEA3878208) | bioreactor metagenome | biome: Moose rumen | place: Sweden | collected 2011-10 | study: EMG produced TPA metagenomics assembly of the PRJEB12797 data set... | reverse complement strand
TACCAATAATTTATCGGGAGAGTTAAGATAATGTCCGAATCCCAGTTAGTCGAATACAAAGAAACTTGGCGTGATTTCAAACATAATTATGCGAGTTTTGGCAAGCAAAAACTCGGGAAGCAAGACGCGAAGCGGATTGCGGCGATTTGCGGCTTTGCGAACGCACATTCGCAACGAAGTTTCTAGCGGGGCGGGGTGCTGTATATCGGTAAGCGTGATGACGGCTCTGTGTGTGGCGTTGCGGACTCCAAAAAGCTGATGGAAGATATTCCCAACAAGGTGCGTGATGCGCTTGGTCTGATTGTTGATGTAGACTTGCTTTCAGAAAACGACTTGGATGTCATAAAAATCACCGTTGAAGAAAATCCATACCCAGTGAACTACAAGGGCGAGTATCATTACCGCACGGGAAGCACAAAACAGCTTTTGCAAGGTTCGGCTTTGACTAATTTTCTTTTGCGAAAGACCGGCAAGAAATGGGATTCTGTTCCTCTTGAAAATGTCTCGGTGGACGACCTGTCTCGGTGGACGACCTTGACAAAGAAAGTTTCGATATTTTTCACCGCGAGGCAATCTGCAGCGGAAGGATGAGCAAAGACGATTTGAGACTTTCAAATCTGGAGCTGCTTGACGGCTCTCTGCTAAAGCGCGCGGCAATCCTCTTGTTCCACCGAAACCCCGAAAAATGGATTACAGGTTCATTCGTAAAAATCGGCTTTTTTGAGACTGACGCTGACTTGCGCTATCAGGACGAGGTTTACGGCTCGCTGATGATTCCGGCAGACAGAGTGATTGACCTTCTGTACACAAAATACCTTACGGCAGAAATCTCTTACGATAACATCACGCGGATTGAGCATTATCCGTTCCCGAAGGATGCCGTGCGCGAGGCTGTTTTTAACGCGCTTATCCATCAGGATTTTTCCGTCGGCGTTCCCGTGCAAATCAGCGTCTACAAGGACAAGCTGTATATCAGCAACGACTGCGTTTTCCCCGAAGATTGGACGGCTGACACGCTCATGCAGAAGCACCGCTCCTTGCCCCACAATCCCGACATTGCCTATACTTTTTACAGGGCAGGCTTTATAGAAAGCTGGGGACGTGGCATCGAAAAAATCTGTACGCTTTGTAAGGAATACGGCATTCCCACCCCAGAATATACCGTGCACCGCAATGACATTATGATGATGTTCAAGGCACGTGAGCCTGTAAATGCACTCGAAACCGAAGAATTGCACTCTAATTGCACTGTAAATGTTTCCGAAATTGCACTCAAAACATTTTTGGCTCTGAAATCTAATCCTCGTGCAACTGCAAAAGAACTTTCCGAGGTATTAGGCATTTCATTGCGAACTGTCAAGAATCATCTCGCATTGTTGAAACAAAGTGGATGCATTAACCGTGTCGGCAGTGACAAATCGGGTCATTGGGAAATTATAAAACAGAAAAATGGAAAATGACAAAGTCAGTTCATACTGAATACGAAAGGCAAACCTTATTTTGCAGCAACTCTTAACTAGGAAGATTAGGTTGATAAAATAATAGCTTATGGAAGGATTGATTATTGCTGTTAATCAAATTGCAGAGCTCTTGAAAGGAAATAAGACGACATTTATTCTTTCAATTATTTTAACCATTATGTCGATTATCCTATCGGTGCGTATGGACAGACAGAATGGAAGATTGCAAAAGGACATCGCAAACCGCGGCAGCATAAATCAAGCTCGACAGATTGTGTTGAATATTTATGATGCTTTCTTTGTAGGTGGTCAGGTTGCTAGCCAAGCGAATGGATGTGTTGATGAAATGTTCACATCTGAACAGAGCTACTATAAGTGGGCTGCAGATGTGCAGAATGCGTCTAGTGCAATCTCACAGATGTACAATCAAGCCAAATTGCTTATAAAAGACGATGACTTTGTGAATTCATTGAAAATGGCTTATAATGCATTCAATGATTTTAATACTTCTGTTTACCAATATATTAGCACAGGCTTTCCATCACAAACGATAAATAATGCATGGACACATGTTTACAATAAATTTGGACTGGTTTATGGTAATTATTATGCATTGTTGCAGAACCATGTTTGGCATGAAGAATTCAGAAGAATGTGCAAAACTTCTGATATTGATGCTATTCAAGAAAGATTGGAAAAATATCTTGCTGTTGTTGGCGATGATGCCTTTGATAATCATTTCAAGCAATACATCAGCATTCAGAAAGTGTAAATATTGAAGAAAGAAACATACCGCAGATGGCTGATTTTATGGCGGGGCACGGAATGAGCTGATGGGATTGAAAAATGAGGCATAATTCCGTAATCTAAAAGCACCGGAGGCTTATCATGGAAAAGAAAATCTTGTGTATCGTCGGGTCGTTACGGAAAAACTCGTTCAACCGACAGCTGGCGGAGAAATGCGCGGAGCTGATTGGCGGGCGGGCTGAGGTCGCCTTTTTGTACTATGCGGACATGCCGTTTATGAATCAGGATGCGGAAAGCCCGGTGCCTGCTGCGGTCGCCCGTGTGCGCGCGGAAGTGCAGGTTGCCGACGGAATCTGGATTTTTACGCCCGAATACAATGCCGCGATTCCCGGCGTGCTTAAAAATCTGCTCGACTGGCTTTCGCGCCCGCTTGTCGCTGGGGATTTTTCGAGCGGAACTGCCGTGATGGGCAAGAAAGTGACGATAAGCGGTGCAGGCGGAAAGAACGCAACCCGCTCCGCGCGCGCCGATTTGAAGAAGCTGCTTGAGTTCATGCGCATGGAAGTGGTTGCGGGCGAGGGCACGGGCATTGCATTGGACGGCGCGGCGTTCGGGAGTGACGTGCTTACGTTAAGCACGGAGAGCGACAGGGAGTTGCGGGCGCAGGCGGATGCGTTCTTGCAGGTGCTGTAGCTGCGCGGGGGCGTTCGGAAGCGACGTGCTTTCGCTGAGCGAGGTGAGCGCAGGGGTGTGGTAGGCGTAGGCGAATGCGCTCTTGCAGGCTTTGTAGCGCGCGGAGTGGTAGAAATTTTTGCGACGTAAGAAAAGCCGTGCCACAATGGGGCTTGTCCACAAAAAAGTCTGCTGGCTACACCTATTGCAAGAATGAGCACAGAGCGAAAGCGCAAAGCTGCCTGCGCTATGCAAGCTATGCCGCCCTTGCGTCAGAAAACGAAGAGCGTACAATCCGTGTCTTAAATCCGTACTGCTACCCGGAGTCGGCGACGAATGTCGGTATTTCAAGTCCGCCGCTACCGTCCGCGTTGCGTGGGCTATAAAGAACTTGTACACTGCGCTTCCCTATGCGTCGGCGAAAGCGATAAAAAACGCGCTGCTCAGCGCGTTTGGGTGCCCTGCCTAGCTCGCGCCTGCCGCGCTACGCTTTTCGCTCCGCTCCCTGCACCAGCGCGTAGCTCCGCTCCGTGAGGGCGCACAGGCGGTCGAAGTCGGTGGCGGCGGTGAGCAGGACGGTAATCCAGTGCTTTTTGTTCATGTGCCATGCGGGGAAAACGGACTTTTTGTCGATGAGCGCGCCTATGCTGTCTGCGTCAGCCTTGAGGTTTACGACCCATACGTCCTCGTCGCCCTGTAAGCCAAGCTGCTTGTAGGTGATGCGCATGATGAGCGCAAACCATTTTTGGTTTTCGCGGCGGAATACGCAGAAATCGGGCGTGTCTTGCCACGGGAAGTCCGGCCCGCAACCGAAATGCGCTTTTAAAAAGGCGATGTACCTGTCTTTCTGGTCGACGGAAACAAAGCAGGTGCGGCGGATGTCGGCAAGGATTTCCTGCACTTCCTTCCGCATGGCGGCGACAAACGAGCCGTGTGCGCGGTTCATGTCGAAGAGCGCGTACTTTTCGTCTGTCGCGGCATCGTAGACCTGCGCGGAGAGCGTTTCTGCGGCCGGATTCAGCCGGAAGAGCACGTAAAAGTCGCCGCCTGAGATGTTCTTGCGGAGCGTGTAGGCGGGGGCGCCGTCAGACGGTGCGCCTGCGTTCTGCGGGCTGCTTTCGGTAAAGCCGCAGTCCGCAAGAAGAGCGGGAACGCATTTTGCCGCGCGGAACAGGTAGCTACAGTCCATGCTCCTACAGTACCAGTCCTTTTGCCTCGTCGCAGCCGAGCAGGATGTTCAGGCACTGCACAGCGGCTCCCGACGCGCCTTTTCCGAGGTTGTCGAACTGGGCGGAGACGACGACGCGCTCGTCGTTACCGGTGACGTAGATTTTAAGCCCGTCCCAGCCGGAGAGCGTGTTTCCGGCGAGCATGCCGCCGTAGAGATGCTCCGTGCTTTGCTCCACGCTGATGAACTTTTCGCCCTTGTAGAAATCCGCGAAGTAGGCGGCAAGCGAGGCGGGGCTGTGTGCGCCGTTCAGGAGCGCGGTGTGGAGCGGAACGGACACGACCATGCCGCTGTAGTAGTCGGCGACAATCGGCGAGAAAAGCGGCTCGCGCTCTAGTCCGGAAACAGCTTTCATTTCCTTTAGGTGCTTGTGCTGCTGGGTGAGCGCGTACTCGCGCGGGGCGGCCAAGTCCTTGTGGCGCCCGTCGCCCTCGTATTCTGCAATCATCTTTTTTCCGCCGCCGGAATAGCCGGTGAGCGAGAACGCTGCAAGCGGGTAGTCGGCGGGCAGGATGCCGCCCGCGACGAGCGGGTAGACGGCGGAGATGAAGCCGGTGGCGTGGCAGCCGGGCACGGCGATGCGCTTTCCGTGCCTGATGGCGGCGCGGTGCTGTTCCGAAAGCTCCGGGAAGCCGTATGCCCAGCCGCTTTCAGTGCGGTGCGCCGTGGACGTGTCGATAATCCGCACGTGGTCGCTTTCCACAAGGCTCACCGCCTCGCGAGCCGCCGCGTCCGGCAGGCACAGGAACGTGATGTCCGACTCGTTGATAAGCCGCTTGCGCTCGGCGGCGTCTTTCCGCAGGTCGCTGGCAATCGCCAGAAGCTCAATATCGTCGCGGCTGGCGAAGCGCTCGTGGATGCGGAGTCCTGTGGTGCCCTCGCTGCCGTCTATAAAAATCTTTGTCTTCATGCAGTCATTATAGCAAATATGGCGGCGGTGGGGAAAGGGCACAGGAAAAAATGTGGGAAAATGCTTTTATAGCCGACGGCACGGAAAAAGTGTATACTGCTTTTTGCAGGACAAAGAGAATGCAGGCGGCAAAGACGGAAATGCGCACGGTTGTGTGCGACGGCACAGTGATTTCGTATGAGTTTGAGCGCAAGCGGGTGAAGAACATCAATCTGCGGGTGCGGCATGACTGCACGGTGCATGTGTCGGCTTCCCCGCACGTAAGCGTGCAGTTTGCAGACGATTTTGTGCGAAAAAACGCACAATTTGTCTTTCGGGCGCTTGCCCGCTACAAAAACACTGTTCGTGCGAATGAAAGCCGTCACCGCTATGTAAGCGGCGAAAGCATACCGGTGCTTGGGCGCGCGCTCAGGCTTTCGGTGGAGAGCGCCCGCAGAAATTCGGTGGAAAGCGACGGCGTTTTCTTGTACCTGCGGGTACGCGACACGGAGGACACAGCCTTAAAAGCGCGCGTTTTGCAGCGCTGGCTACTAGCCGAATGTAAGACAGTTTTCAGCCGCATCATGCAGACTGTCTACCCTGTGTTTGAAAAATACGGCATCGTCTTTCCGCAGCTGAAAATCCGCGCTATGAAATCCCGTTGGGGAAGCTGCACGCCGGCAAAAAAGTGCATCACGCTGAACTCTGCGCTGTTTTCGTACCCTGAGCGTTGCATTGAGTACGTCGTCATGCACGAATTCTGCCATTTTATCCACGCAAATCATTCCAAGCGCTTCTATGAGCTTTTGACCGTGCTTATGCCCGATTGGAAGGAGCGAAAAAAGCTGCTAGAAAGCCTATAGCGCGCCAGCCGCAGCCCCGCGGCGCTGTCCGCTTAGCCAGCGGCTAGGTGCTTCCTGAGCAGCGGCACTTCGAACAGCAGCATGACAAGCCAGCCGATGCCGCAGGAGGCGGCGACGCCCGCGATGCCGAAGCGCGGCGCCAGGAGGAGCGAGAAGCCCGCCCTGCCCGCCATCTGCGCGGTCGTCGCCATCACGGTCACTTTCATGTCGCCCATGCCGCGGAAAAAACCCTGTATGCCGTTGGTGACGGCGGGCATGGTGTACAGGAGCGCCATCACCAGCAGGTAGCGCCGCCCCAGATGCAGCACCTCTGTCTCGCCGTCGCCCGCGAACAGCCACATAAGATGCCCGCGCAGCAGGATGACAGCGGCGCCGATGAGCACGCCGTAAGCGGCTTCTATCAAAAGCCCGTGATGCAAGCCCTGCCGAATGCGGCTCTGCTTTCCCGCGCCGCGGTTCTGCGCCACCAGCGTCGTCATCGCCTGCCCTATGCTCTGCTCGGGCTGGTAGCAGAAGTCGTCCACCTTGGTGCCCGCGTTGAACGCGGCGATTGCGTCCACGCCCAGCGGGTTCACGGCGCTCTGCACGAGCAGCTTCCCCACGTAGAGCACCGTCTGCTGCATGGCGGCGGCAAGGCTGTAGCTTACGGTCTTGGGGATGAGCGACGGCTCCACGCGGAAGTCGCGCGGGCGCACGGCGATGAGCGGCTCGCGCAGGTAGGTGGCGCCCACGCAGAGCAGGCACGAGACCGCCTGCGCCGCCACGGTCGCCACCGCCGCGCCCGTCATGCCCAGCCGCAGCACGGCGACGAGCAGGAAGTCCAGCGCGGCGTTCAGAAGCGCGCTCACCGCCACGCACACAATCGGCGTCTTTGAGTCGCCCACGGCGCGCAGCGTGGCGGCGTACATATTGTAGAAAAACGTGAACAGAAGCCCGCTGAACACGATGCGCAGATAGTGCGCCGACGGAGGAACCAGCTCCGCAGGCGAGCGCACCAGCCGCAGGAGCGGCACCGCGAACGCAAAGCAGGCGGCGCTCACCGCCAGCGTGAACACAAAGCCGATGGCGAGCGTGGTGCTCACCTCGCTTTTAAGGCGCGCAAAGTCCTTCCTGCCGTAGAATTCGCTGATAAGCACGCCCGCGCCCCAGCTGATGCCCACAATGAAAAAAATGGTGATGTTCATGATGGGATTCGCGATGCCCGCCGCCGCCAGCGCTTCCTTGCCCGCAAAGCGCCCTAGTATGATGGAATCGACCGCGTTGTAGGTCAGCTGGAAAAAGTTCCCCAGTATGAGCGGCAGCGCGAAGCCCACAAGGTGCCGGGGAATGCTTCCCTGCGTCATGTCTTTCATGACGGCAAGTGTAGCACATCTCGGGAAAACGGTACAGGCGGGCGTGCGGCGGTGCGAACGTGTGCGGCGAGGGACGAGACATAAAAATAGCCCGCGTGAACTATGTTTCACACGAGCTATTTTTTTTACGATGGTAAGTATTGGTTACTTTTACTTGCGCTAGTTGAAGGAACGAATGCAACAGACTCCTACGTCGTCTTTTCGTTTTTCTTTGTCCCAGATAGAACCAGATTCAAAAGAAAGTCGCCATGCATAATTAAAGCCATCTGAAGAAGATGAATTCGATTGACTCGATGATAAATAGTAGTTGTTGGTCAACGCCGTGCCATTCGCTGCAATAAGGGAAGTGTTTACTGTTTCCTTTGCACGATATAGTACGGTAAGTTCCGCACAACTCGGTATATACCAGCCGCTTGCAAAGTCACCGGTAAGATTCTGACTCGCAGCGTAGGCATTTACCCATTCCCATGCAGGGTAATTTCCTTTTGTATCTTCATCGTTCACTGCGTCGCAAAGCGTTGTCCAGCTATTACTTCCGTTGATGGTACCTGTAAAAGTTGTCGTATCAGAGCTGTAGCTTCTGCCGTCACTTGGCGTACATAGAAGCGCAGAGATACTCTTTTTGTAGCCATCTGCTGTTTTTATACACCATGCAAGCCCTGTCACCGCTTCGCCATAGGTGTTCTGTAAGCCTACACCAAGTGTCCTTGCGCCGAGTATGTCATCACGCGAGCCAACGTAGAAGATGACAGCGACTGCGGCAGCTTTCTGTTCCGTGCTCATCGCATTTGCGTTTGCAGCAGAAATTATCGTGCCGTCAGAAAGCACAATGTCGCCAACTGAATAAGCTGAACTACTGCCATTGTTACTGCTAGCATCGTTATCGTCGTCATCATCGTCGTTTGTACAACCCGCAAGAGTGAGTGCCGTCAGCAGTGCCGTAAGGCACATCAGTGTCTTCCAGATTTGGTTTTTCTTCATAAAAAGCTCCTTAAAACAGGTGATTATGTAAATCAACACAATAGAATGTGTTAGTTTACATTTTTTACATAACGATATATGTAAGTAACCGTATTGTCAATAATAAATTATGTAAATTTACTATGCTTGCTATATGGGATTCAAAGAAAACCTGCGGTCAGAGCTTGATTACAACGGTATGCTGGTAAAGGAACTGGCAGAAAAATCAGGTATAAAGAAGCAGACTTTGGATAACTATCTGAGCACCCACAATGCCATTCCGAACGCGGAGCTTGCGGTAAAAATCGCGCAGGCGCTCGGAACGTCGGTTAAATATTTGATAACGGGAAAAGAGGACGCCGCCACGCCGCCCGACATAGCCGAGCTGGTGCGGCTGTACCGCGTCCTTGCGCCCGAAAAGCAGCAGGCGCTCTTGTGCATGGCGCGCGTGCTGTAGCGCCGCCGGCGCTGGCGGATGCTGTGGCTACGGTGGGCTATAGTCGGCTTACGGCGGTCTTGCATACAATGCGCGTACTGTAGCGGCGCAGCGCATCCCGCGGCGTGCAACAACGCCACAGGCACGCGGCTCACGCTGCCCGCGCCTGCCGCTGCAAGCGTCCGCGCGCCACGGCGCCGCTACTTCTTTCCCAGCGCGACGGAGCGTTCGTAGGCGGCGGTAACGGCTTCGATGACGCTGTTGCGGAAGCCGGTGCGCTCGAGCGCGGCGACGCCTTCAATCGTGGTGCCGGCGGGCGAGCATACGCCGTCTTTGAGCGCGGCGGGGTGCTTTCCGCTTTCGAGCGCCATCGCCGCGCTTCCCTTCACCGTCTGCGCGGCGTACACGTAGGCTTGCGCGCGCGGCATACCGAGCTTTACGGCGGCGTCCGCCATCGCTTCTATGAACATGAACACGAACGCGGGGCCGGAGCCGCTGACCGCCGTCACGCAGTCCATCAGCTTTTCGTCCACCTGCTCCACCTTGCCCGCGCTTTCAAGCAGCGCTTTGGCGCCTGCCACGTCGCTGGCATTGGCGGCAGGGGCGGCAGCAAGCGCAATCATCGCCTCGCCGCAGGCAGCGGGCATATTCGGCATGATGCGCACGAGCGTGCGCGCGGCGCGCGTGCCGAGCGCGGCGGCGACGGCTTCCAGCTTGATGCCCGCCGCCATCGAGACGATAACGGCGTCTGCTTCGAGCGCGGGCGCGGCTTCCGAAAGCACCTGCGCCACGAAGGCGGGCTTTACGGCGATAAAGACGAACTTTGCGCCCTTTACGGCAGCGGCGTTGGAAGGAGCGGCGTTGCAGCCCGTTGCGTCGGCGAACGCCTCCGCTTCGGAAAGACTCACGGCGCTTACCGTGACGTTCTCCGGCTTCACGACCTTCATCATGGCGCGGAGCAAGGCGCCGCCCATCACGCCGCAGCCGATGCAGGCGATTTTTGTGTCTGAATGCAATGTAGTTTCCATGCCGCTATTCTAGCGAATGTGCCGCGCCGCTGCAATCTAAGCAAAACCGTAATAAAAAACGGCGGGCTTGTAGATGCCCGCCGTTGCTGTTGCACTAGTATGTAGCGCTACTGCATTTTCTGAATGATTTTTTCACCAAAGCTGTCAAGTGCACACGCAAGTGCGGAAAAAACAACAGCTTCTGCAATCGTTCCTAACACCACAAGAATTGTTAAAATCATAATCACTCCTAAAAAGCATGGTAATCCCATGCGTGCTATGCCGTAAGTCCAACTATCACGACCACGACAAAAATGACAATGCCGATAATCAACAGCATAGAGACTCCTCAAAGCTGGTACGCCAGCTGGATTTTGAGACAACATATATTGTAAAAATGTGAATTGCGATGGAGTGTCGCAGTAGAGGCTACAAAAGCGTTTGCAGAAAAGAAATGACGGTTATGTACTTATTTTGAATACCACGAACGATAAGGAAGAGACGCGCGAGCGAGGTTTGCGATAGTTGACATACGGCATACCGCTTTTGCGTTGCTGTTAGCTCGAATGTAGCGCGCTCTAGCCTAATGCCGCCGCGCTCGCTTTTGCGCATTGCTAGCCGCGCCGCTCGCCTTGACGTATGTAGTGAAAGCAACGCATTGTTAGCGCCGTCGGTGGCGAATGGTTGCTCGTGTATGGCGCTTTCTTGCTGTGGTAATACGCTAGCGGCTACGACACTCCGCTGTAGTTGTATTGCGCCCGAAAGCACGAGCAACAGCGAGAGCGCAGTCGATAGCAGCGTTTTGCCAGTAAGAGCCATGCCGCTAGTATAGTCCTCTGTAAGCAAAATCGCAAGCAATAGCCAGCGCGTGCAACCGCGGCAGCAAAAGCGAACAGCGCCAACAGGTGCCGCCGTTCGCCACTCCAAGCCGCAGCTTACCTACAGCGCGTACACTTTCAGATTGCTGTATTCCGCCACGAGCGGCGA
>ERZ842401.7982-NODE-7982-length-10601-cov-4.517827_pt1 | contig 10601 bp, 9 predicted proteins | sample MGYA00521270_ERZ842401 | MGnify/ENA primary metagenome ERZ842401 (study PRJEB31892, sample SAMEA3878208) | bioreactor metagenome | biome: Moose rumen | place: Sweden | collected 2011-10 | study: EMG produced TPA metagenomics assembly of the PRJEB12797 data set... | reverse complement strand
GTGTGCTCTTCCGATCTTGGGATTGACATCGAAGCCGCTGCCCGTGATGACGTCGTTGTCGATGAGGCGCTGCACGCGCTGGTGAATGGCTGCACGCGACACGCCGCATTCGGCGGCCACATCTTTAAACGGAATGCGTGCATTCTTTGACAGAATGCTGAGAATCTTTTTGTCGAGATTGTCTATTTTTTCCATTTCTTTGTCTTGTGATTACAATTTGTCAGCAAAAGTAATGAAAAAGAATGGAATAAACAATATTTTGCGCATGTTTTTTGTGGAAACATGCGCAAAATGTGATATTTAGATACGGGAACGACTTCCTGATGCTACTTTTCGATGGCTATCAGCTCCACATCGAAGATCAGCGCCGAGTAGGGCGGAATGTTGCCGGCCTGGCGCTCGCCGTAGGCCAGCTCTTGCGGAATGTAGAGCTGCCATTTCGATCCTACGGGCATCATGGTGAGTGCCTCGGTCCATCCGCGGATGACCTGGTCGGCACGGAAGGTGGCCGGCTCGTTGCCATGCTTGGACGAGGCATCGAACACGGTGCCGTCGATGAGGCGTCCTTCATAGTGCACCTTCACCTTGTCGCTGGCCTGTGGCACCTGGCCGTCGCCCCTTACCAGAATCTTGTACTGCAAGCCGCTGGGCGTGGTGATGACGCCCTCCTTCGTGGCGTTTGCAGCCAGGAAGTCGCGTCCGGGCTGTGCCAGTATCAGCGCACGGGCTTGCTCGTTTTGCTGCTGCTTCACCCTGAATAGGCTGGTGGCCTGGTCGGCATGGAACACGGTGGTGTCGCCCATCATGGCATCGGCAAATCCGCGATACAGCGTCTTCTCGATGATGCTGTCGGGCGTGTTGCTGAAGTCCTGCTTCATGCGGGGCAGCATGCCCTTTATCTGGTCGGCAATCTGCTGTCCGGCGCGGCGGGCCTTCTCGTGCGGGTCGTTGCTCTCGCTGACGGCCTCGTTGAAGCCTTTCACGAAGTCGGCGATGCAGGCGGTGTCAACATTAAACTGCTGCTGCAAGTAGGGCATCAGGCCGTCGGTCAGCATCATGCCTGCCGTGTAACTCAGCGTGTCGCTGCCTGTGGTCAGCACCACGGGGGCGGGCACTTCCACGGGGGCTGGATTCACCTCTTTCTTTTTCTTCTTGTCGGCCTTGGCAGGACAAAAAGAAGCACCCGCCACCAGGGCGGCGAGTGCTAGTACTAGTGTTTTCTTCATCATGCCGTTTATTTCTCAATGTCGAGCAGCTGCACCTTGAAGATCAGCGTAGAGTAGGGAGGAATGGGGCCGCCTTCGCGTCCGCCGTAGCCCAGCTCCTGGGGTACGTAGATCTCCCACTCAGATCCAACGGGCATCATTTCGAGTGCTTCCGTCCAGCCCTTGATGACGCCGGTGACGGGGAAGCTGGTAGGCTCGCCGCGCTGCAGTGAAGAGTCGAACACGGTGCCGTCGATAAGGCGTCCCTCATAGTGCACCTTCACCTTGTCGTTCTCAGTGGGAATGGCACCTGTGCCCTGCTTAATGACTTTGTACTGCAAGCCGCTCTCAGTGGTCTGCACGCTGTCCTTCTTGGCGTTCTCAGCCAGGAACTGCTCGCTTTCTGCCTTCGTCTCGGCATACTTGGCTTCCTTGGCCTTCTCCTGGAAAGTCTGAACGAACAGCTGGGCCTGCTCAGCCGACAGGATGGTGGTGGTGTCTTTCCTGACAATCTTGTTCAGGGCGGCCAGCAGGTTAGCGCGGTTCAGGCTGGCAGTCGAGTCGTTGGCCAGGAATGTCTTTTCCATGTTGGGCACGATGCGGCTGTTCAGGTCGTTGCCAATCTGCAAACCGGCATAGTAGGCCATCTTGCGCTTGTCGTCCTTGGCGCTGGCTGCCTCGTTCAGTCCCTTGATGAAGTCGTTGATATAGGCAGAGTCAACGCCCAGTTGATCGAGAATGCCGATTTGAAGCATTTCCTCGCCCAGGTTGACGCCCAGGGCGTAGCTTAGCGTGTCAAGATCGGACTTCAGGCTGGCTTTCGGATTGCCAGCACCGCCGCACGATACCAGCGTGGCGGCTGCAATGGCCATAGAGGCCACAATAGTAAGTTTTTTCATTTTGTTTGATAATTATAATATAATGTGAATGTTGTTATGCCGTTATTTCTTGATGCCGAGCAGCTGCACCTTGAAGATCAGGGCCGAGAAGGGCTTGATGGTGCCCAGCTCCTGGGCGCCGTAGGCCAGCTCCTGCGGGATGTAGAGCTCCCATTCTGCACCGACTTGCATCATTTGAAGGGCTTCTGTCCAGCCGTCGATGACCTGGTTCAGCGGCAGGTCAAGGGGCTTGCCGCGCTCGTAGGAGGAGTCGAAGACGGTGCCGTCGATGAGCCGTCCTTCGTAGTTCACGGTCACCACGCTGGTGGCCACGGGCTTCGGGCCGTCGCCCGGTGTCAGCACTTTGTACTGCAAGCCGCTGGCCGTGGTCTGCACGCCTTCTTTGTCCTTGTTGGCAGCCAGAAATTGTTCGCCTGCAGTCTTGTTGTCGGCAAACTTTATGTTCGTTGTGCTGAGGTTGAAACGCTCTTGGCAGGCTGTGGCCTGGTCGAGGGTCATCAGGGGCTGGGCGTTGGCGATGGCGTGCTTGAAGGCGGCCACCACCAGTTCTACATCGACCGTCTTGTCGGCCTCATCGCCGAAGAGCTGCTTGTTGTACACCGGCAGGCGCTGCTCCATGATGAAGCGTCCCACCACCAGACCGGCACCCTGCGCCATGTGCTGCTCGTCGGCTGCTGCCCGCATGGCCTCCTTGAACTGTTCGGCAAAGAGGGGCAGGTCGTCGGCACCCAGCGTGAAGTGGCTGTCCAGAATGCCGTGTTGCAGCATGCCGTCGGCCATGGATACGCCCACGGCCTGAGCCAGTTTGGCAATGTCGGCACTGCGGTTCTCCGACTGGATCAGCATGTTGGCTTCGGCGGCCAGCATGCTGGTGTCCTTTTTCTCAATATAGTTGATGAATGCCTCGGCCACGGCAGGCAGGCTGATGCCCTGGGGCGTGTCGCCGCCGAAGACGACGCGGTTGATGCCTTTCACCGTATTGGCCATCTGCTGGATGGTCTGATAGCCAGCCAGGCGGGCCATCTGCTTCTTGTCGGTGCCAAGGCCGATGCCCTCGTCGATGCCCTCGAAGAAGGCAGGCCGGTTGACCGAGTCGGTGATGTGAGGCAGCGACGGGGTCAGCTTGTAGTCATGGGCAATGCTCACACCCACGGCATAGCTCAGCGAGTCCATTTCCGACGTCAGGGCTACCGTGCCGTTCTTGGAGTCGCTGCATGCCGCCAGCAGCAGTGCCAGGGTGAGGGAGAAAAGAAGGGTAAGTCGTTTCATCGCATCAGACCACTTCGATAAGTTCCACGTCGAAAATCAGGGCTGCGTATGGCGGAATCATCTGCCCGGCACCGCCTTCGCCGTAGGCCAGGCGATAGGGGATGAAGAAGCGGTACTTGCCGCCCTCCTGCATGAGCTGCAGTCCCTCGGTCCAGCCGGCAATGACCTGCTGCAAGCCGAACACGGCGGGCTCGCCGCGCTGCACGCTGCTGTCGAACACGGTGCCGTCGATGAGGAAGCCTTCGTAGTGGCACTTCACCGAGTCCTTCGCCGTGGGGCGCTTGCCGTTGCCCTCGCGCAGCACCTGGTACTGCAAGCCGCTCTTGGTGGTGATGATGCCTTCCTTCTTGGCGTTCTCGGCCAGGTATTTCTCGCCGGCCTCCTTGGCAGCCTTGCCTGCCTCGGCGCGCTGGGCGTTCATGCGCTGTTCCTGCTTCTGGAAATATTCGTTCACAATCTGCTGGGCTTCGCGGTGCGACACTTGCAGTTCGTTGCCTTGCAGCACATCGCGAATGGACTGTGCAAAATCATCGATGTTCAAATCGGCGGCAGCACCCATCTGTGCCAGTTGCTGCCCAATGCCCAAACCCAGGGCATAACTCAGTTTATCCATGTACTTTCTCTATAAAAATAATGTGTAACACATAAAAAATCGTGCAAAATTAGCAATTATTTCTGACTTACGCCTTATAATTCACAAAAAATAGTTATTTTTGTAGCGTTTTTTAGTATAAAATAACATGCCCGTAACGATATGCTGAAATTATATGCCAGTCTGATGACTTTCCTGACGGTCTGTTGCCTGCTGGCTGCCTGCGACAAGCTGGAGGACAGCGACGTGACCGCCGACAACCTGATGGGTAAATGGGCGTTCAGCTACAAGACCACCGAGCCGCTGGGCTACGACCTGTCCTACCGCTATGTGGTGTTCAATGCCGATGGCACGTGTGCACTGGTCTATGACGGGGGGCAGCTGGAAGGCGTCTTCAGGGCCAGCAAGGAGGTGATACGCATCGACACCACTACCGGCGACGGCAAGGAGCGCATGTTGCTGTGGCGCGTGGAGTCGATGTCGCCCTACCAGATTGTGGCCGAATACGATTATGAGTTCAGCGACGGTCACAGCGTCACCATGACGGTGATGCTCGACCGGGTATAGCTGAGCTTCTCTATTTGACGTCGTCGATGCGGAACGTTGTTTCCAGGGTGACCTGCTGATAGGCTGAGAAGTAGCCCAGCAGGCCGCCTGTGAAGTTGGCTATGGGGTTGGTGCCGGCATTGTCCATCAGCTGCAAGGAGTAGAGATAGTCGTAGGCCCGCTTGTCGATGGAGCGCACTTCCAGCCTCACGCGGTCGCCGTCTTGCAGCAGGTTGCTGCCCGTTCCCTCGTTCATGTCGCGCTCGGTGGTGCACGCGAACAGTTGCTGCAGCTCGCCGCCGGGGTTGGCGCGGTCGTCGGCTACGGCCCAGCGATAGCCAATGCCGTTGCGGTAGAGGTGCATGAAGTAGTAGTTGTTTTCGTCGGGGGCGTCTTGCAGGCGCAGGTCGCCGAAGAGCATGCGCTCCGTAACCATTTTCTGCCACACGAACTCAAAGCTGATGAGCCGGGGCATGCTGCGCATGGTGGACGACGACGTGTGGTGCCGCCCGTCGATGATGACGTCCACCCGGTATTCCTTGCCTTCATAGGCAAAGTAGGGCAGCGCATAGCGCCCCTTGCCCAGGCTGCCGAGCGTATCGGTCCAGTCGCTGCCGTCCATGCGGATGGTGACGGTGGCATTGTCCACGTAGATGCCGGCGGGCGATTGCTCGGTGACGTCGCGCGTGGTGGTGATACGGGCCGTGGCCTCATCGGGGGTCAGCAGCACCTCGGCCACGTAGATGGGCGAGGTGGAGTGATAGTCGATGGCTATCTCCTTCTCGCAGGCCAGACAGGCGGCCAAGGCCAGTATGTAGAGAATGGTCTTCTGCATGATAGGGGGTCAGAATTTCAGGTTTAGCGACACCGAGGGGACAATGCCGAACAGGCTATAGCCCACGGCCTTGGTGCGTGCGCCGGCACTGCTGTCCTCGAAGTCGATGAGAAAGGGGTTATAGCGATTATAGAGGTTATAGATGCCAAACTGCCACTCGCGGGTGATGCGCCCGCCGGCAATGGCCCTGGTCCATGTGGCGCTGACGTCCAGCCGGTGGTAGGCGGGGGCACGGTAGCCGTTGCGCTCGGCATAATAATAGATGTAGTTGTCGATGATTTCGTATTTGCCGCTAGGCGCCGTGAAGGCCTGGCCCGAGTTGTAGACCCACAGGGCGCCCAGCTGCCACGCGGGCGACAGGCGGTACATGGCCACCAGGTCGACGTCGTGGCGGCGGTCTACGTTGGCAGTGTACCACCGGCCGTTGTTGATGCCCTCGATCTTGTTCTTGGCCCACGACAGCGTGTAGGCCAGCCAGCCAGTGAGGCGTCCCTTGTTCTTGCGCACCATCAGCTCGCCGCCATAGCAGCGCCCCTGTCCGGGCAGCACCAGCCGTTCCATCTCGATGGCGCTGGAGAACGACTTGCCGTCGCGGTAGTCCAGGATATGCGCTATGTGGCGGTAGTAGCCTTCCAGCGAGAAGTCATAGTCCTGCTGTGCCGTCATGGCATAGAGTCCCAGGCTGAACTGGTCGGCCTGCTGCGGCTTTATCAGGTTGCTGCTCAGGGCGTAGCGGTCGAAGGGCGTCGACGTGTTCTGCCCGCGCAGGGCATGGATGTTCTGCGTGCTGCGGCCATAGCCGGCCTTCACGCTGAGCAGGCTGCTGATGTTCCACACCATGCTGAGGCGCGGGTCGAGCGTGAAATGGGTGTTCACGATATGGTAGCGGCGGGTCTTGTAGAACCACACGATGTCGCCCTGCGGGTTCGTGTCGTAATAGTAGGGCCCGCCCAGCGACGAGAAAGCCGAGAAGCGGGCTCCGGCCTGCATGCCCCAGTGGCGGGAGAGACGGACGTCGAGCCCTGCCCAGGCAATGTTCTCCCACGCCCGGCGCAGCTCCTTCTCGTGGTTGGTTACATGCCGCCATTCTGCCGATTTCACGTCGAGCACCATCGACTGTGCGCCAAGGTTCAGCCCCAGCGGGCCAAACTGCAAGGTGAAGTCCTGGCGCAGGCCCCACTGCCGGATATGGCCTGAGAAGGACAGGTCCATGCCCAGCAGGTCGGCGCGGTTCTCAGTGCGGTAGTTCGACAGCAGGAGCGACGTCTGGGCATAAGATGTGCCGCGGAAATGGTGGCGCCAGCTGGCATTGACGGCCAAGTTGCTCCAAGTCAGGTCGAGCATCTCCTTCAGGGCAGTGCGGTCGTGGCTGCCGAAGAGCGACAGCTGCAACTGGTCGTTGTCGCCCAGCGCAAGGTTGGCCCGCGCGTTAAGGTCGTAGAAATAGAGCGTGTTGTCCTTGAAGTCGTCGAAGAGCTTCAGTGGCACGTCGGCATAGCTGCGACGGGCGCAGACCAGCAGCGAGGCCTTCCGGCCCAGGGGGCCTTCGCCCAGGACCTTTGCCGACAGCAGGCCGATGCTGGCTCCGCCGTGCCAGGCCTCGGAGCTGCCCGGGCGCGAGCTGATGTCGAGCACGGAAGCCGAGCCGCCGCCATGCTGGGCCGGCGGGCAGCCCTTGTAGAGCGTCACCCCCGACAGGGCATCGCTGTTGAAAGCGGAAAAGAGGCCTGCCAGATGGCCGACGTTGTAGACGGGAACATGGTCGTAGAGAATGGCATTCTGGGCCGACGTGCCGCCACGCACCTGAAAGCCGCTCGACGCCTCGCTTTCGGCCTTCACGCCGGGCAGCAGCTGCACCGAGCGCATCACGTCGCGCTCGCCAAGCAGCGATGGCGTGTTCTCCAGCTCCTCCACGCTGAGCCGCTCCACGCCCATCTGCACCGTCTGTAGACGTTGCGCAGACGAACTTTGTGACACCACCACCTCGTCCAACTGGCGGGTGCGGATGGTGTCACTAGCGGCATTCGCTGTCAAGGAAGCCTGTATGAGGAGCGCGGTGAGCTGAATATACTTCATATAACGGCGGGTTGTTGTAAACTACCCATTAGAATTGTCTAGATTATAATGTCTTCTCCAAATCATCAATTGAAGGTAATTCTGATTTCAGTTTCTCTATCATTTCGTTTGTCTGATACTCTGCCACACCTAAAGGTTGAGTCATACCACGAAGGGCGTATTCCACCTTGGTGTTATTTTTTGTGCGACATAGCAGTAAGCCTATTGTTGGATTATCTTCTGGCATTTTTATCAAATCATCGATGGCAGAGATATAAAAGTTCAGCTTGCTCAGAAACTCTGGCTTAAACTCCACCACCTTCAACTCGATTGCCACATAGCAATGCAAACGAGTGTGATACATAAGCAAATCTATTCTGCTTTCTTCGTCGCCAATATTCAGTGGATATTGATGGCCAATATAAGAAAAACCTTTACCTAATTCCAACAAAAAATCCGTTACTTTGCTTGTCAGTTGTTCTTCAAGGTCTTGTTCTTGCTTTACTTTCGTCATATCCACGAATCCAAGATTATATGGATCTTTAAAGGCGGCTCGTGCTAAATCGCTATTCACGGGAGGTAACGTTATAGAAAAGTTGTTTGGCAAGGCCTGTGCCTTAATATGGTAGTTGCTTGCTATCTGCATCATCATCATGTCACGACTCCATCCCTGAATAGCAGCCTCAGTCATATAGAATGCCCTCAGCACAACATCTTTTATCTTAGAAAGCATGGAAATATGATGATACCATGTGATTTGTGCAAGTGGCACTTGCACAAACTCACCATCAGCAGACACTGTAAATTTTGCAAGTCGTGTTTGCAAAATTGGCATTTCCCGTAACTGTGCAAGCGGCACTTGCACAAATGGGAAGTCTGGATATTCATCAGCAAACTGCCGCATGTATTTGAGATTGCGGATAGAATAGCCACTATCGCTACCATATCTGTTTTGCAAATCCGTTGACAGCAAGTCTACGACTTTTGTGCCCCACCCTTGCTCCTTTTGCTTTCTGATGATGTCATTGCCCAACCACCAGTAGTGTTGGAGTGTTGCAGCATTCAGCTGCATCACAGCTTTCAGCCGCTGCTTATCAATCTCTGCAACGAGATGCTGCAACCACAGATGGTATTCTTTTGTGCCAACTATGTTCTGTTCTTTCTTTTCCATATTGAGAAAACGTTTCTGCTTCTTGCTCCGTAGTCTTGATAGCTATTCTAACGAAGATTCACCTTGCAAAGGTACGAATAAGCGAGAGAAAAACCAAATTTTTATTTGGTTTTTCCGAGCGGAAGTACTTTAGAGTGGAACTCAAAGGTAAACTTTCAAAATAGAAGTGCAATTTCTTGATGGGAGTTTGACGGAGTTATGAGGTTTACACAGACGGGCTTGCGGGCGAGCCGCAGATGCATTAGCAGAATATTTCGCACTTACCGAAGTAGCCTAGGAAACTAACTTTTGGAATAGTTCGATTTAAGAAGCAAAGGGAATAGCCTTCGATTGGGCATTCCCTCACAACAAACATTCGCTATGCACACGCCTTAATGGTGTGGAGCATTCTTATAATTGTTGTGAGGGGTTCCAATTTTCGACGTCTGCGCGCGCACGCGTTTATAGCAGAACGGAGTGCAACTGGTGCTACTGGCACTACTGGCGATTTTGTGAGCAGCAGTTTCGCCCCGTCCGAAAATGCATAAATATGCAATTCTGCGGTGCCGCTTTTTGGAAAAATACGCACGCCGTTTGAAAAAACGCGAACGCCTTTTTTCCAAAAAGTGGCACTATTTCAGGAAAAGCGGCCTCGCCGCCCCAACTTCCCGTTCGTTTTGCATAAATATGCAAGTTCCTGCATAAATATACGGTTTGGAACAAATAGAAAAGTTTTCTATTTGTTCCAAACGGGTGCATGAACCCACTACCAATGTGCTACTGAAAATGCTACCGAGAAGGAGGAAGAAGACAAAACCGGTAGTTCCTTGGTTGTCTTTCGGTAGTGGGTTCCTGATGGCATGGTGCTACCGGCAACCGTCAGGCAGTCAACGGCTTAGCATGCCCGGTAGCACCAGTAGCACTATGCTTTTGCGCCTTTAATAAACGCGCGTGCGCGCGAGAGGACAGAAAAAATGAATTTTATTTGGCCGTTCTGATAATTTTTCTTATTTTTGCATCGTCAATAAAAATAAACACGCTGCTATGAAAAAAATTGTTGTTCTTACAGGAGCCGGCATGTCGGTGGAGAGTGGACTGAAGACTTTCCGCGATGCTGATGGGCTCTGGGAGGAGTATCCCGTGGCCAAGGTGGCCACCCATGAAGGATGGGAAGCCGACCCCGAGCTGGTGACGAACTTCTATAATATGTTGCGCAAGAAGTGCTGGGGCGTGAAACCCAATGAAGGCCATCGGCTGGTGGCCGAACTGGAGAAATACTACGACGTGACGGTGGTGACGCAGAACGTGGACAACCTGCACGAACAGGCTGGCTCGTCGCATGTCATCCACCTGCATGGCGAGCTGATGAAGGTGTGCTCCAGCCGCGACGTGGACGACCCGCGCTATATCCGGCAGCTGACGGCCGACGATTGCGAGATAGCCCCGGGCACCAAGGCCGGCGACGGCTCGCTGCTCCGTCCCTACATCGTGTTCTTCGGCGAGGCCGTGCCCAACATCTCGCTGGCTGCCGAGGAGGCTCAGCAGGCCGACATCTTCGTCATCATAGGCACCAGCCTGAACGTCTATCCCGCTGCCGGACTGGTGCATTACGTGCGCCCGGGCGTGCCCGTCTATCTGATAGACCCCAAGCCGGTCAGTGCAGGAAGCGGCGTGAAACAGCTGATGAAGGGAGCCTCGGAAGGCATGCGCGAACTGTTCGACATGCTGACCTAAACTTTTTTTAACGTCAAAAACTTTGGCGTGTCGGGTTTTTTACCTAATTTTGCACGCAGTTTAGATAACAGACATCTTAGAACAAGGATTCCGGCTTGAGCGAATGGCCGGGATTCTTTGCTTTTACTGCGAAGAAGAAACAACGTCGCAGCGGCAGCAAAGCGGATGACAGATATAGTAAAATCTTAAAATCAATTAATACAAATGGCATACATGTCACAAGAGGGCTATGATAACCTCATAGCCGAACTGAAGCGTCTGGAGGGCGTGGAGCGCCCCAAGGCATCGGCCGCCATCGCGGAAGCACGCGACAAGG
>ERZ842401.7980-NODE-7980-length-10605-cov-8.074028_pt1 | contig 10605 bp, 11 predicted proteins | sample MGYA00521270_ERZ842401 | MGnify/ENA primary metagenome ERZ842401 (study PRJEB31892, sample SAMEA3878208) | bioreactor metagenome | biome: Moose rumen | place: Sweden | collected 2011-10 | study: EMG produced TPA metagenomics assembly of the PRJEB12797 data set... | reverse complement strand
CTGCCTTGGCGTATTTGTTGAATCCCTCTAAGAGTGCGATGGCGAATGTGTTCTTGATAGATAGGTGTTTATACTGGTCGTAGATAGAGTCATTGCCATATTCTCCTTTCTCATTATAATTGTAGAAGGTATCCATATAGTAGTCGCTGGGGGAGGAGTATGCTTGATAGATGCGACTATGCCTATTGATGTCAAGGGTATGGATGAAACTGGTGACAGGGACATATTCCAGTTTCATGGTGGCATCAATAGAGTCCTGTCGTGCCTGTTCCGCCATCAGACTGTCCATCTTTTCAGGAGAGTCTACTTTAATACGGGTGGAGTCAACTATCTCCGTGGGTTTCTCGCCATTCATGGGAAGGTCACCCGCAATACGGGCGTTGTCAGGTCTACCCGCAGGAGCGTTGTTGGCTATCTTTCCACCCTTACGCCCCAGATTCATATTCTCCTCTTTTCCCTTGTTCTCCCATGCCAACTTCTCTTTGGCGGAGGCAGCGGCAAACTGTCGTGCCTTGATCTCCTCGTCAGTCATCTTCACCTTTCGATAGAATCCAAGGTTATAGCGATGAGTGAGGAAGAAATGGATGGAGTTATTACGGTTCCAGTTCTTAGAGAGTATGGTGGGAATCTCCTCCTCGCTAAACTGGTCATCGAAACTCTCAGGGTGGGTGATATAGTTGTCGTTAGTGATACCACCATTCTCTGCCGCCTTCCGATGATAGGTCGAGAAAAGGGCATGCATCTGGTAGCGATTACCAACATAGGAGGCGAAGAGGGATGCTCTGAAATGCGAGTTGCTTTGGTTTTGGTAATAGCCACGGGCATAATGGTAGTCTAAATCGAATCCCAATCCTAACCGCTTGTTGGCATTGATGGCAAACTTGGCATCAATATGGTCCTCACCATTCTGTTTATTACCACAGTCGTCATAACTGATATTGGTATAGGGCGACAGGGTGTTCACAAACAGAAAGTCCTCGGGTTGCTTCGTCGTATAGTCGTAGGGCTGTGTGAAGAAGAACTCACTCGCCAGAGGACGGTCGATGAAGATACGGCTTAGACGTGGGGTATAGTTGCTGCCCGTGGTGTTGTACTCTCCATAGACTCCCGTGTTGAAGATCGTGTTCTGGTAAAGGTGTGGCATTGTGTCAACCTCAGCAGGGCGGATATCCCCAAAATAACGGTCGACAGTCCATACGCGAACACCACGAGGAATCTCCTTGTTTTGGACAGAGTCACGGCGGTTGGGATTGAAATTGCCGTTGCTCTCATCCCTTTGGGTGATGAAACCGTCCTCGTCGATTTGGTTATAGACCTGTGCATGCATAGCGGATGCCATACATGCCAAGAGTGTCAGCGTATATAGATGTTTCTTCAATTCTTGTCTTCAAGTTTAAGTAGACGCACGACGACCTCGATAAACTTGAACGCCATAGCGACAATGATGATATAGGTGCCCGTCTCTTTATTGCCCCAATAATATGTGGCCATTCCAGCAGCGGCACCAATGACGAAAATGGTGTTGAGGATATTACGAAGGAGTCTCATTTCAGCAACCCCTCAATTTTATGGAACAGGTAGTCCTTGCGGTCAATGGTCTTACGGCGGAACTTACCAGTCAATGGCAATAACTTGGTGTTCTTCTTGTTGACAGCCACCTTGTCTGTGATCCATTCCTCAGCCTTATACCGTTGTGCCTTACGCTGCTCCTCATAGAGATACTTGATGTGTGACATCTCCACGAGGACTTTTCCGTCCTGACAGGTAGCCTTCAGCACATAGTAGAAACGGGTGCGGTCGAGGGAGATGGCATTACTCTGGAACACCAGCCATTCCTCATAACGGGCTCCCAACTCATAGTCTGTCGTATCTGCCTTCACTATCTCGCTGTTGAGTTGGTTAGACTCCTTGGTCACATCTTGCATAAACTTTCCAATGATATTGTATAACTCAAAAGCCGTCTTGCCAGGGGCTTCGAAGGTTCTGGAGAATACCACTTTGCCATCTACTACAGGTACCGCGCCTTGCAAATACTTCTGATTAGGGTCGGGCTTTGCGACAACCGCCTTCGCGGCTTCTTCCTGTTTCTTCTCGGGTTGCTCCCAAGTGTTCTGGGCAAATCCCGTCATAGGTATGCTTGCTATAAGCACTGTCCATATAAAATGTCTCATTATCGTAGCGTTTTGTTATTTTTGACTGCAAAAATACGAATAATCAGCATAACAGCCTAATAAATTATGATAATTTATTTTAATTCCAGTTCTTTCTGTAGTCTGACGATCTCGTCACGATACTGTGCGGCTTGCAGGAAGTCGAGTTTCTTTGCCGCCTCCTTCATGAGTCTTGTCGTCTCTGCTATACTCTTCTCCAGTTGTGGACGGGTCATGCGCTGCACGATAGGATCGGCGGCGAAGGCACCTTGCTCCATCGGACTGATGTAAACGGTCTGAGCCTGTTCCGTATCCTCTCCTTCAGTCGACTGTCGCAAATCACTTTGTTTGATGGCTTTCTCAATCTGTTTGGGTGTAATGCCATGCTCCTCGTTATAGCGCATCTGTTTCATCCTACGACGAGCCGTCTCGTCGATAGTCAGTTGCATTGACGCTGTGATGGTATCAGCATACATGATAACTTTGCCATTCACATTACGGGCGGCACGTCCTGCCGTCTGGGTCAGTGAACGGTGGGAACGGAGGAAGCCTTCCTTGTCAGCATCAAGGATAGCGACCAACGACACCTCTGGCAGGTCAAGTCCTTCACGTAACAGGTTAACACCTACCAGTACGTCGAACGTGCCGTTGCGCAGATTCTCTAGAATCTTTACCCTTTCGAGGGTCGTCACTTCACTATGGATATAGGCTGTCTGAATACCATTATTCAATAGGTATTCACTCAGTTCCTCCGCCATGCGTTTGGTGAGTGTCGTCACCAATACGCGTTCCTTGCGATGGACACGGGTGAGTATCTCGTCCATGAGGTCGTCAATCTGGTTCTCAGTCGGGCGAACCTCAATCTCGGGATCGAGCAGTCCTGTGGGGCGTATCAGTTGTTCTACCACTACACCCTCAGCCTCGTTGAGTTCGTAGTCTGCAGGTGTGGCACTGACGTAAATAATCTGATTCGTCATCTGCTGAAACTCGTCGAAAGTCAACGGACGATTGTCGAAGGCGGCAGGCAGGCGGAATCCGAACTCCACCAGATTGGTCTTGCGGGCTCGGTCACCTCCATACATCGCTCCGATCTGAGGGACACTGACATGACTCTCGTCAATCATCATCAGATAGTCGTCAGGGAAAAAGTCAAGCAGGCAATAAGGGCGTTCTCCTGCCTGTCTGCCGTCAAAGTAGCGAGAATAGTTCTCTATTCCCGAGCAGTGTCCTAATTCCTTGATCATCTCCATGTCATACTCTACACGCTCCTTGATGCGCTGTGCCTTGATGCCGTCGCCCATCTCCTCGAAAAACGCCACCTGTTTCACCAGGTCGTCTTGTATCTGGCGGATAGCGATATTCGTCTGTTCCTGTGAGGTCATAAAGAGGTTTGCAGGGTAGAGTTTATACTCCTCAAAACTGTTGAGGCGGTCCATCGTCATACTGTCCAGTTCCTCGATGGCATCTATCTCATCGTCCCAGAAGGTGATGCGTAAGATGACCTCGTTATATGCCATGGCGATGTCGACAGTGTCGCCCTTTACACGGAAACAGCCACGTTTCAGTTCAATATCATTCCTAACATAAAGGGCTGCGACTAATTTTCTTAACAAAGCGTTACGGTCTAGGATTTGCCCCTTATGCAACTCGATGACATTCTCATGTAAGGCGACAGGGCTCCCCATGCCGTAGATGCAACTAACGGATGATACAACGATTACGTCTTTTCTTCCTGATAGCAAGGCGCTTACGGCACGAAGTCTTAGGCGGTCTATCTCTTCGTTGATGGCAAGGTCTTTCTCTATATAGGTGTCAGTTGTGGGTAAGTATGCCTCTGGCTGGTAGTAGTCATAATAACTGACATAATATTCGACGGCATTCTCAGGAAAGAAGCCTCGCATCTCCTCATAGAGTTGGGCAGCAAGGGTCTTATTATGCGAGAGGATAAGGGTAGGGCGGTTGATATTTGCGATGACATTCGCCATCGTGAAAGTCTTGCCCGATCCTGTCACACCCAGCAACACTTGTGCCTTGTCGCCTCTCTCCACTCCATCCGTCAGTTGGCGGATAGCCTCTGGTTGGTCACCTGTCGGCTTGTATTTTGATGTCAATTGAAAGTTCATAAGGTACAAAGGTACAAAAAAAATGGTGAAGTGCGAACAAATTACAAGTTTTCTTCGTAACAAACGTTATAATCCAGCGATAATTGCTAAAATTCGTTCCTTTTCCTTTGGAATTAACGGAAAAATGACTACTTTTGCACGTCAAATTTGATAAAGGATGAAAAAAGGCAATCTTTTGATACTCTGTATGGCTGTTCTTTTGAGCAGTTGTGCCTCGGAGTTTAATAAAGTCTATAAGACTGCGGATAACGACTATAAGTACGAGTTTGCCAAGCAATGTTTTGCGATGGGGAAATACCAGCAGGCAAGTACGTTGCTCCAAGATTTGGTCTTGATTCAGAAAGGACGTGACAATGCCCAGGAGTGTCTCTATTTGTTGGGTATGGCTCAATATGGTAATCGTGACTATGAGTCGGCGAGTTCCACCTTTAAGAAGTATTACTCCAGTTATCCGAAAGGTACTTTTGCCGAACAGGCAAGTTTCTATGTCGGACAGTCGCTTTATCAGAGTGCCCCAGAGCCTCGACTTGACCAGACCCCTACCGTGGGTGCTATCAATGCCTATCAGCAGTTCCTCGACCTCTTCCCCGATTCCGAGTTACGACCGATAGCCCAGCAGCGTCTGTTTGATTTGCAGGACAACCTGGTACAGAAGGAATACCTCTCAGCAGAACTTTATTATAACCTCGGTGGTTATTTTGGTAATATCAATGCCAATACCGAGAGTAATTATGAGGCATGTATCATCACCGCTCAGAATGCGTTGAAAAGTTATCCGTTCTCCAAGATCCGTGAGAAGTTCTCCGTGCTGATTATGAAGAGCAAGTTCGAACTTGCCGAGAACAGTTCTGAGGAGAAGAAACTGGATCGCTATCGTGATGCGGAAGATGAGTGCTATGGCTTCCTCAACGAGTACCCAGAGTCAAAGGAATGTGCCACAGCGGAGAAGTTTATCGCCAAATGTAAGAAAATAACAAAGGATTAAAATATGGATTATAAGAAATCAAAAGCACCAGTGAACACAGTGACCCGTAATATCATGGATCTCTGTGAGGAAACAGGAAACATCTACGAGAGTGTTGCAATTATCTCTAAGCGTGCCAACCAGATCAGTGTGCAAATCAAAGAGGACCTGAGCAAGAAATTGGCGGAGTTCGCTTCCTATAATGACTCTCTGGAGGAAGTCTTCGAGAATCGTGAGCAGATTGAGATATCCCGTTATTACGAGAAACTTCCAAAACCCTCCCTACTTGCCACTCAAGAGTTTGTGGAGGACAAGGTATATTGGCGTGACCCTGCCCGTGAGCAGGCTTTGGCACAAGAGGAGCATCTTTAATCATGATACAGCGTAAGCAAACGGTATTCCTCTTCCTTGCCGCTGTTTTTGGCATACTTGCTTTGTGTCTGCAATTGGCGACAGTGAGTTATGAGGGACTGACAACCTATCGTATCTTCAGTCTTTGGGCAATAGGGCAGAACGGAGCGCGTTCTTTTGTTCCCTGTCCCTTGTTTATCCTGATGCTGTTATCAACCACGTTGAGTGTCTGCACCATATTTATATATAAGCGTCGCCCCTTGCAGGCGAAGTTGTGTATGGTCAATATCTTCGTGATCCTGTTATGGTATATCTCGATGATAGTGGTTAGCAAGCAGTTATCCCCCGATGCGATGAATTTCCAGATGGAGATAGCGTCCTCTTTCCCTGCCGTCATGGCGATCCTTCTCTTTATGGCTCGCAAGGGCATCCTTGCTGACGAGAAGTTAGTTCGTGCCGCCGACAGGATAAGGTAGAAAAGCATATTATAAAAGAGGGGCTTTGACAATAACATGTCAAAGCCCCTCTTCTCAGTTTATGCCCATTAGTATTCGAATGTTCCGAATTCACTGTGAATGGTCAGGCTCTTCTTGCCTTCCTCAATATGTCCGATGACTTGAGCATCGATGTTGAAGGACTTCGAGAGACTGATGACCTTGTCGGCAACCTCAGGACGAACGTATATCTCCATACGATGTCCCATGTTGAAGACCTGGTACATCTCACGCCAGTCGGTGCCTGAGCACTCGTGGATGGCACGGAAGAGTGGAGGAACAGGGAACATGTTGTCCTTGACGACTTTGCAGTTGTCGTTGACAAAGTGAAGCACCTTTGTCTGGGCACCACCTGTGCAGTGTACCATGCCATGAATCTCCGGACGTAACTCATCCAGCAGTTTCTTGATGACAGGAGCATAGGTGCGGGTAGGAGAGAGCACGAGTTGCCCCATGTCTGGCAGTATTGCTTGTTGATGTGCCACATCAACATGTGGAACCGAATCCGTCAGTTTGTACTTACCGCTATATACCAACTCGTCAGGTACGGCATGGTCGTAACTCTCGGGATATTTCTCTGCGAGATACTTGGCGAAGACATCATGGCGGGCGGAGGTCAGTCCATTGCTGCCCATGCCACCGTTATAGCGCTTCTCGTAAGTCGCCTGTCCTGTGGAGGAGAGACCTACGATGACATCACCAGGACGGATGTTCGCATTATCGATCACATCACTGCGCTTCATACGGCAGGTGACGGTAGAGTCGACAATGATGGTGCGGACGAGGTCGCCCACGTCTGCCGTCTCACCACCAGTAGGATAGATGCCAATACCCATCTCTCGCAGTTCGGCAAGCAGTTCGTCGGTGCCGTTGATAATAGCCGAGATGACCTCACCAGGAACGAGCATCTTATTGCGTCCGATGGTCGAACTGACAAGGATATTGTCAACAGCACCCACACAGAGAAGGTCGTCGGTATTCATCACGATGGCATCCTGTGCGATACCTTTCCATACGGAGAGGTCGCCCGTCTCCTTCCAGTACATATAGGCGAGGCTTGACTTCGTGCCTGCTCCGTCGGCATGCATGATGTTGCAATACTCAGGGTCGCCTCCAAGGATATCTGGGATGATCTTACAGAAAGCCTGTGGGAAGATTCCCTTGTCGATGTTCTTGATGGCGTTGTGTACGTCTTCTTTGGCGGCACTGACACCGCGCATCATATATCTGTTATCCATTTTCTTTCTTAAAATTTAACTTGTGGTGCTTTCTCTGCTCCAGCCTCAGCCTCGAACTTTGTCATCTGGTGGAAGCCAAAGATACCGGCGAAGATGTTCTTGGGGAAAGAACGAATCTCCACATTGTATTGCTGAACAGTCTGGTTGAACTTGTTGCGAGCCTCGTTGATGCGGTTCTCAGTTCCCTCCAACTGTACTTGCAGGTCACGGAAGTTCTCGTTAGCCTTCAGATCGGGATAGTTCTCCTGGATGGCAATCAGGCGCCCAAGGGCACTGCCCAGTTCTCCCTGAGCCTGTTGGAACTCCTTCAGTTTCTCAGGAGTCAGGTTCTCCGCGTTGAGGTTGATAGAGGTAGCCTTCGTACGGGCATTGACAACATCCTCCAAGGTCTGCTTCTCATGAGCGGCATAGCCTTTGACGGTCTCAACTAGATTGGGGATCAGGTCTGCACGACGCTGGTACGTCGACTGTACATTAGCAAGGGCAGTGGTTGCCTGCTCTTGTACGCTAACCATAGAGTTGTAAGCACTGGCAGCCCATGCGCCAAGGATGACGACGACTGCAATAATTGCGATAAGTCCTTTACTGAGTTTCATAATTTATTATTTTATGGGTTTGATGGGTCTAATGGGTTTGATGGGCAGGTGGGCTACCATCGTGAGGTGGCTCCTCCGCCTCCGAAACTACCGCCTCCGAAACTGCCTCCGCTGAAGCCTCCTCCGCCCCACGAACTGCCTCTTCCTCCTCCACCAGAATAGAAGGTACCTCCGCTGGAAGATTCCTCATAGAACGGGTTGGACTTGATAGTCGCCATACTGAGGATACTTAGCCACTGGTATTTGTTGTTGAGTTTGAGGAAGAAGACACACCAGGCGATGAAGAACAGCATATACATGCCGACGGTGGTGATGATTTCCTCGTCTATCTCGTCACTTTGACTTGAGAGGGACGACATCTCAGGCATCTCCTTCTTCTGCATGGTGGCATAGATCGCTTTGGTGAGGTAGAGCATGCCGCTGTCGGGCAACTCGGCTCGCATGGCAGGAACCACATACTCTTGTTGCAGTCGGTAACACTCCGCATCGGTCAGGTCACCCTCCAGACCTCTGCCTGGCGACATATTGATACTATGGTCGAGATACCCTACCACGATCATCAGACCACGGTCATTCCTGCCGACACCATATTTATTACCCACATCTTGTGCTAAGCGGAAGGGGTCATCGTTCTCGATATGGTTGACGACGATGACGACCGATTGGATATCCATCTCTGTATCCAGTTGCTTGAGGGTCACGTTCATCTGGTCTACCGTATTCTGGTCAAGCACATGGTCTGGGTTTGACACATATTGACTGGCATCCTGTAGATAGGGGATGGGAATCGTCTCCGCATTCCAGTAGCGGGTACCCGTCTCATTCATAACAGAGGTCGCAGGTGTCTCTTCCTCAAAGGGTAACGATGCCGTGCAACATGTCACTGCACTCGTCACGCCAATGACAAAGACCCAACCCCATGCATTCCGCGCCTTACTCCATGCGGGATTCATCTTCTCCCACACATTGATAATCTGGCGACGCTTGCTGTTGTACTCTCGTGCCAAAGCCTGATAGCGCTTGGAATACTGCCGTTTGTTGTATGATGAGGTGAGGTTCCACCCAGACTGGGTGTTCTCCATGTCATAGGCGTCCTCCAACGCACGGATCGCATCGTTGTATTGATGGGTCAGTTGCTTGATGTCCGACGCCTTCTTGGTCAATGCCGTAGTGGGGGTATAGTCCCACTTTCTGGTCACGACATAGCCTCCTCCCAATAGGAGGACGATATAGCCGAGGAAAAAGATGAAAGTCGTCGTCATATCTTGTTTTATTTCTCGTGCCAGAACTCCCAAGAGGCAAAAGCCTGTAATAGCAGCATCTCCAGTCCGTTCTTCACGTTGGCTCCATACTCGGCACCACGTTTCATGAACAGCGTCTCATCGGGGTTGTAGATAAGGTCATAGAGGATGGTGTGGCTGTCCATCGCCTCATAGGGCAGTTCAGGACAGTATTCTGTCTTGGGATACATTCCCACGGGGGTGCAGTTGACAATCACGTTATACTCCTTCACCACCTCTGGAGTGATACTTTTATACTGGATGGTGTCGGGTTTCTCGTAGCGGCTGACATAGATGGTCTCCAGTCCGAGGCTGCGCAAACCGTAGTTGATAGCCTTGGAGGCACCTCCCGTACCCAGGATTAATGCTTTCTGATGCCATTTCTTGTCAAGCATGGGCTCAATGCTCTTAGTGAATCCGATGACATCGGAGTTGAAACCTTTCAGTTCGGTCTTATTCCCTCGATGGGTGATACGGATCACGTTTACTGCACCGATGGCTAGCGCTTCTGGTGAGATGTTGTCAAGAAAGGGTAGCACCTTCTCCTTATAGGGGATGGTCACGTTGAGTCCTTTCATTTCCGGATTAGAACTGAGCACCTCAAGGAGTGCGTCGATACTGGGAATCTCATAGTTCTCGTAAACGGCATCGATGTCCTCATCCTGAAACTTCTGATTGAAGTAACTGATGGAGAACGAGTGCCCGAGGGGGTAGCCAATAAGTCCGTACTTGTCCATAATTTCTTTTCCTTTATTTAGTTGCAAAATAGATTGTGCAGATACCGAAAGTCAGTCGCTGGAATTTTGCCTCACTGAACCCTGCGCCTTTGAGAATCTCCATCATCTGCTCTCCTTGCGGGAATGCCTCAATGGTCTTGGTGAGATACGAATAGGCGGCAGTGTCCTTGGATATCAGTCTGCCATAGACGGGCAGTACTGTGTGGGAGTAGATGTGAAAGAGTTGCCTTATCGGGAAACCCACGGGGGTCGTCAACTCGGCGATGCTCAGATGTCCCCCCTTCTTCAGGACACGGCACATCTCTCTCAGTCCCTGGTCAAGGTCAGAGAAGTTGCGGATGCCGAAGGCGGCAGTCACGGCATCGAAGGTATCACTGGCGTATGAGAGGTGCAGGCAGTCCTCCTTCTCGAAGGAGATGATGTCCTGCAGTCCCTTATCAGCAACCTTCTGACGTCCTATCTCCATCATCCCCTCGCTGATGTCAGCCCCGATGAGGTGTGACGGCTTGAGCATCTCTGCGGCGAGGATGGCGAAATCGCCAGTCCCTGTCGCCATGTCAAGGATGCGCTGTGGCTGGTAGGGCGCCAGTTGGCGGATCGCTTTCTCTCGCCAGCCGCGGTCGATGTCCCACGAGAGACGATGGTTGAGCGTGTCATAGGTGGGGGCGATGT
>ERZ842401.7979-NODE-7979-length-10607-cov-2.827426_pt1 | contig 10607 bp, 8 predicted proteins | sample MGYA00521270_ERZ842401 | MGnify/ENA primary metagenome ERZ842401 (study PRJEB31892, sample SAMEA3878208) | bioreactor metagenome | biome: Moose rumen | place: Sweden | collected 2011-10 | study: EMG produced TPA metagenomics assembly of the PRJEB12797 data set... | reverse complement strand
AGTGAATGCACTGATTGACAGTCAAAGCCGCGCCTGCAGGCGAGAGAGTCGCGTCGAGGAGATCGCCGCCGCCGAAGCACTTCATTACCGTGATCCCGACGCCGAGTCGTTGACACGTTTCATACAATTTCTGCCGATCGGGATCCATGTTCGTCAATTGATGCGAGTAATTTTCCGGGGCCCATAACTGTTCGACATCCTCCGATGCCGGAAGCAGATCATAGCACGGATTGACGCTGAACATCAGCACTTCAATCGCGCCGCTCTCGACCGCCGCCAATGCCGCTTGCGGATTATGGCTGCTCATGCCGATATGTTTGATCCGCCCTTGCGATTTTAATTCGCGCGCGAACTCGAGCGTGCCGCCCTCGACGATGTTTTTCCAATCCTTGAGATCATCGCAATAATGGATCGTGCCGATCTCGATATGATCCGTCTTCAGAAGTTCAAGCATTTCATCAAAACCCGCGCGGACTTCGTCGATTTTGCGAGTGCGTTTGTATTGCCCGTTCTGCCAGATCGAACCGATATGCGATTGCACGATGAATTTATCGCGCCGCCCTTGCATTGCCTCTCCGACCGCAGCTCTCACTTGCGGATTCGACGCATACAGATCGAAGTAATTGATCCCGTTTGCCTCCGCAAAGTCGAAGAGTTTTTTCGCCATCGAGAAATTCTCTTCCGAAAAGCCCTCGCAACCCATGCCGATCTCGCTGACCTTCAAGCCCGTGTTGCCGAGTGTTCTGTAATTCATATCGTCGCGCATCTGCTCAATGCGCTTGCCACCTGCCTTAACTCCAAATGTTTTTGAATTGCAAAAAAGCCCCCGAAGGGGCTCTGTGTATGTCGATTGTTGATTGTCGGATCAGAAGAAGAAGCTCACGCGTCCGAAAAGAACGTCGATATCGCGATTGCCGCGCTCGATGCTCTCGCCCGTGAAGTAATTGATCATCGTCAAAGTATTTTTGAACGGCGACCAACTCAGACCGATATCGACGCCTTTTGCATTGCTCATTGAGGTATCGTATGTCGGAACGAGTGACGCGTTATCGCCGAGACGACGGTAATACGCCGAAATTCCCCAAGAACCTTTCGACTTATTCGCGCCTTTGTATGCCAAACCGGCATTCCATGAGCTCTTGTAATCGTCCGCCTTGGTGTTTTGCGCATAAGAATACGCGACCTTCAAGCTCGAGCCGATCTTGTACTGCATGCCCGCCGACCAAATGTTGGCATCGTCTTCCAACTTGCCGCGCTTGTTGTAGCCGTTGTCGTTTTTAAATCCGTCGCTGTTGAAATGACGGAACGAACCGCCGATATACAGCTTGTCGTTGTCGTAAGAAACTTCGGCACCTTGATAGTTTGCAGGATCATCATAAGTGCTGTCCTCGGTGAAGTCCAAACGCCCTGCTTCGAGCAACAGCTTGACTTTACTGCCGACTTCGACCTGCGCGCCGCTGAAGAAGTCATCAATGACGAGACCGTCGTCGACGTTGGAGTAGATCGGCATTTTACCGACGTTGAGCTTGAACTTGTCATAGGTGCCCGCCGCATAACCGAAGATCATCTTGAAATCGCCGCTCTCGCTCGTCTTCATGTTATTGGCCGCTTGCAAACGCGCTTTCAACTTCCAGTGATCATTGACGGTAGCGGTCGGGAGCAAACGGAGTTGGAAGTTTTCGGTGTTGTTTTTCTTTTTGCTTCTGTCGGATTGCTCGACGCGACGACTCCAATAGCGATAACGCAATTCGCCGTTCCAAACGAGCTTATCCGAGTACTTCTCGAGTTCGGAAACGCGGACGCCGAGGTTCGACAATTCTTCGCTGAATTCGGCCGCGAGTCTGTCGAGAGCCGCGCGATCGGTGCCTTGCGGATTTTTCGCCAATGCCTTCGCTACCATCTGCGCCATTTCGTAACGGGTGATGTTGCGATTGCCGAGATAAGTGCCGTCGCCGTAACCTTCGATGATGCCTTCGCTCGCGAGTTGCGTTACCGCATCATAAGCCCAGTGACCGGCAGGAACATCCGAAAACGGATTTGCCGCCGCAAATGTCGTCGACGCCGCGCCAACTACCGCCGCCGTCGTTAAACCCATCAGTAATTTCTTGTTCATTGCTTTAAAAGACCTCCTAAACGTAGGTTTCAAAACCGTTGTTTAACATAGCATGAAAATGCAGTTTTGGCAAGAATTTTTGCCGTGTATTCAATCGGTGAAGCCGAGCTCGGCTTTATGTTCCGTCATACCATCGATGCAACATTGCATGACGACGCCGAGATCGAGCCCGAGTTTTTCGACGCCGCGATTGATCACTTCGCGATCGCAACCCGCCGCAAATCGCTTGTCTTTGAATTTTTTCTTCAAGCTCTTGACGCTCATGCCGACCATGTTCTCGGGACGCATCAGCGCATACGCATGCACGATGCCCGTCAGCTCATCGACCGCAAACAGCGATTTTTGACAAGCCGTCGTCGGCTCGATGTTTGCTCCCGTCAAGCCGAAGCCGTGCGAAATGATCGTTTCGATGTCGTCTTCGTCAACGCCTTCCGGCTCGAGCAGTTCTCGGACGTGTTGACAGTGCTCGGTCGGAAATTTTTCGTAATCGACATCATGAAGCCAGCCGATCGCTTGCCAATGATCTCGATCTTCGCCGAAGTGATCCGCCATCGCGCCCATTGCCGCCGACACCGCCGCCGCATGCGTAAACAGATGTTCCTCCGTCGTGTGTTTCTTCAGAATTGCCTTCGCTTTGTCGAGCGTCAGCTTACTCATCATAATCACTCTCCAAAAAATATTGTCGACCGTCAGCGATTTTATACGTTGACAGTTTGTTGTCAAGTTTCTATAATCGAAAAAAATTTTTGCGAGGCGATCCATAATGCAAGTCAATCGTTCATTCCTCATCGAGGCTCCGTTGGAAGAACTTCAGAATGCGGCGCGCGTCGTTCAAAAAACATTCTGCGGCAATCACATCGACTTGTGCACGATCATCAACGGCAAAAGCGGGCGTTGCGGCGAGAATTGCAAGTACTGCGCGCAATCGGCTTGCCATAAGACCGGCATCGACGAATACGATTTTCTGCCGAAGGAAGAGATTTATCGGCACGCGCTTGCCAATCAAAAAGCCGGAGTCAATCGCTTTTCGATCGTGACGAGCGGGCGGGCGTTGAGCGGCACCGACTTCGACAAGGCGATCGACGCGTATGAATTGATGAATGACAAACTCTCGATCGACCTGTGCGCTTCGCATGGGATTTTAAATCGCGAGCAGTTTCGTCGGCTCCGCGCGGCGGGCGTCAAGAGCTACCATCACAACATCGAGACGTCGCGGCGATTTTTCCCGTCGATCTGCACCTCGCACTCTTATGACGACAGGATTCGGACAATCAAACTCGCGCAATCGGAAGGACTCGACGTGTGCTCGGGCGGCATCATCGGCATGGGCGAGACGTGGGATGATCGGATCGACATGGCGGTCGAACTTGCCGGGCTCGGCATTCAATCCATTCCGATCAACGCGCTGATGCCCGTCAAAGGCACGGCATTAGAAAATCGTCCGAAGCTCGGAGCGGAAGAAATACTTCGGACGATTGCGATATTCAGATTGATCAATCCGACGGCGAACATTCGACTTGCCGCCGGAAGAAAATTATTGCCGGGCAACGGAGCAACCGCTTTTGTCTTCGGCGCGTCGGCGTCGATCACCGGCGATATGTTGACGACTTCCGGCACGACGATCGTCGACGACATGAAACTGCTCGAGGCTCTCGGCTTTACCAATCACTGAAAATGCCGTTTGCCGGACTCGATGAATGTGATCACTTCATCGGCGAGACGCTCGGGGCAATCGATCTCCATCAAATGACGTTCGCCGCCGAGAAATACCGCCCGTGAATTTGCCGTGTTCATTATCGCAAACATATTGCTGTCGAAATGATCATGGAAAAATAAATCCTCTGTGCCGAAGAGATACTCGATCGGCATCGGCATGTTTTTTAACGTTTCAATACAATCTTCCGTCGAGCTCCAAATGTGCGGAAGAAAATCCGCCGCGTATTTCGGAATGATGCTCGTATCGATCTTGCCGACGGACGCCATTTCCGCCATTTTCAATTTCATGCCGGTCTCGGGCTTGCGCATTGCAGCGCGCATCATCGCGCTCGGATCGCCGCCCGTAAGCAAATCAAACCACTGATTGGAATTTTGCGGTTTGGTATGCGGCGCGAGGAAGAAACTCGCAAATGTTTCGAGACATTCGGGATGATGCTTGACGAGATACCAGCCCGGCACCGAGCCATGACATTTGCCGACATAATGAAATTTCGACAGTTGCTTTTCGCGCGCAAAGTTGTAAATGTCATTGCCCCACTGCCGCGTCCAATTAACCGTGCCGTCCGCATTGAGTTGATCGCCCTTGCCGTCGAAACGCATGATCACTCCGAAGACATGATACTTCTCCGCGAGCTTTTCGACGACCGGCATAAACGTATGGAAGAAGAATGCCCCGCAAACAATCACTTCATCATTCTGCTCGCCGCGTTCGCAATAAGTCAATTCAATCCCGTTGTCAAGCGTCAAACTTTTTGCTTCGCCGCGAATTTTTTGTTGCTCCATGAAAGCTCCGCCCCTTGCAATATGCTTATCGGATCATCTGATCAAATTCTTTTTGCGGAACCAACGTCACCAAGCCCATTATCGCGAGAATTTGTTCGAGCGCGGCGCGCGGCGTGCCGGTGTTTTTGACGACATAATCCGCCGCCTTGTATTTCTCGAATTCCTTGTTGCTCTCGGCATATTCGACATAGTATTTAATCTCGTCATTCGAGCATCCCGAGCGGATCATTCGATCGACAAACACCACGTCGTCAATCATCAGATAAATCGTCGTCAAATCCTGATTGATGAATTTCGAGATTTGTTTGATGCACTCGGTATCCGGCAACAACATGATACTTACTTTGTGGTTCTGATATGCCTCGAGCACGTCCGCTTTGCGAAGCCCGTACTTGTTGCCTTGATAATCGGCTTGCGTGATGTATTTTTCCGCGCCGAAGTCTTCCGTCTTGACGGTTTGATAGAGCCGCCGTTTATGCGCATATCGATCGTCGAAATACTTCGTGGTGACCGTCGGCACGTATGTCAAGCCCATCGACATCAATTGAGTAACCATGGTTGTCTTGCCGCTGCAGTGCGGTCCCAAAAACGCATACATTTTATTCGCCATACAATTTCACTCCAATCTGAACAGTTTCACTGCTTTCAATTCGCTCTCGACAATCGAGCCGACGCCCAGAAATTCATTGCCGCAATTTACTCGGACGATTTTTTGTTCCGATCGATCTCGCAATGTCGTCGGCAAACCGTTAAGAAATGCCTTCCTGCGCTCGAGCATAATTTCGATCAACGGCAGATGTTTCAATGCGTCCTCGACATTGACGAAAGACTCCGCGCGGAGCTCGGAAATGTCGGAAGCACTTTCGAGCGAGAAGCCGCCGGATTTTGTTCGCCGCAAATTGCTAAGCATGCAAGGTAAGCCGAAGGCGTGTCCGATGTCGACGGCGAGCGAGCGGATGTAAGTGCCCTTTCTGCAATCGACATCGATCACAACATTCCGAGCATCGAGCGAGATCAATTCAATGCGCTCGATCGTCACGCGCCGAATCGGCATGTCGAAATCGATCTCGCGCCGCGCGAGTTCATACGCCTTTTGCCCGTTGAATTTGATTGCCGAAAACTTCGGCGGCGTCTGTTCGATCTCGCCGATGAAACCGTCGAGCACGTTTCGTATTTGCTCCGCCGTCGGCATTTCAAAATCATCGAGCCTTTCAATCGGTTGCCCGGTGCAATCGGCGGTATCGGTCGCGGTTCCGAATTCCAGTTCCGCGCGATAAGATTTGTCGTCCGACAGGAAGTCGATGAATTTCGTCGCGCGCCCGAGTGCAATCGGCAAAACTCCGTCGGCGAACGGATCGAGCGTTCCGGCATGCCCGACGCGCTTGACATTGAACAGTCGCCGAACCGCCCGATCAATCGATTGACTTGTCACTCCGCGCGGCTTATTGACAATTAGGAATGAGGAATTAGGAATGAGGAATTGAGAGGGAACGGTTTTGATGCCCGAGTTCTCATTCCGGATTTCTGATCGCATTATTTTTCCTTTTCCAATTCCCAATTGCATCACTTCCCAATTCCGCATTCTCAATTTCCAAATTCCAATTCCAATTCCAAATTACGAATTACGCATTACGAATTACGCATTACGAATTACGAATTACGAATTACGCATTGCATTTATCGCTTCGCCGATAGCATGAGTGATGATCATCTTCGCTTCCTCGAAAGGAGCATTGATTGAACACCCTGCCGCGCGGACATGCCCGCCGCCGCCGAGTTTTGCCGCAATCGCCGATACATCGACTTGTTTCGAGCGCATCGACACCCGACAATAGTTCGGAGCTTTGCAATGCAGAAGGAACGCCACATCAACGCCGTCGATGATCCTTACGAGATCGATGAAGCCTTCCGTCGACTCAATCCGCGCGGAGAGTTCCTCGTCGATGAAGATGCCGACCGCTTTGCCCTCGAAAAACATGCGCGTCGTCTGAAGTGCGTCGATCATTCCCTGCACTTCGGCGAGCGATTTTTTTTCCATCTGCTCGGAGATTTTGTTCGGCTCGACGCCCGCCTCGACGAGCTCCGCCGCCGCCCGCAATGTCGCGGGGCGAGTGTTCGCGTAATTGAAAAAGCCGGTATCGGTGGCAATTCCCGTGTAAAGGCAGATCGCCGTATCTTTGTCGAGCTCGACTTTGAGTCTTTTCGACAGTCGAAAGATGATCTCGCATGTGGCGGCCGCTTCCGGCTCGAGATACAATTCGACTTCTTTGCCTTCGTTGGTAACGTGATGGTCGATGTTGAGGATCGGAATGCCTTCCGCCGCTTTGCCGACTTGACCGATGCGATCGAGTTGCGTATCGAGAATGATGAGGAGATCTGCATCGAGTTTTTCCTCCGGATTCGGACGCTCAATCTGCTCGACGCCCGGCAACGTCAACAGCGTCTTTCGGATCGTGTCGTCGATGAAGACGCGGACTTCTTTGCCGAGCGTTCGGAGCATTCGACTCAACGCGAGCGAGCTTCCGACCGCATCGCCGTCCGGAATGACATGCGCCGTGATGATGATTTTGTTTGCGGCTTGGATTTTTTTGATTGCTTTGTTCAGTGTGATATTCATTCAATCACCTCTTCAAATCGATTTGAAAAGCCGATCGAGCATGCTGCGGAGTTTGAATTGATCGACGGCGGTAACGATACGCGCCGTTTGCGTTCCGCGCGGAGCTCGGCGATATGCGAGCGTCTGCCCGTACGACGGCGAATATACATCGTTGACATCAACCGGCATTTTTTCTTCGTCGACGATGAGCGTCGGATCGATCACGACCGCCGCCGCGAGGATATCCCACACGAAGCTGCGATCGTTTCCTGCAGTCGACAAAATTCTGTCGTGAAGCGCGGCGATGATCGGCGATTTGACTTCGCGCGTCATTCGCTTGAATTCGCTTGTGTTGAGCACGACCTTTTCGCAAGCATCGAGCGGCAAAAATATCTGCTCTTTAAACTCCGCGCGGATGCACTCCTTGGCCGCCGTCGGATCGAACCAAACGTTGAATTCCGCCGCCGGCATTACATTGCCCTGCTGAAAGAATGCGCCGCCCATGTAAACGACGCGCTTGATCAGCGGCACGATGTCGGGTGCTTTTTTGATTGCCGCCGCGAGATTGGTGCACGGTCCGATCTCGACGATTGTCAATTCATCGGGATGCGCGCGCGCCATCAGAATGATGAAGTCGACGGCGGAAGCATTCATAGGCTCGAGCGTCGGATTGGTTTTGTAATTGTTGCGATAAGCGGCACGCCAATCGGACGGCTCTGTTTTGGATGCGGCACCGACATGCTGATCGAAGCCGTAGCCGAACTGCTCGATCTCGTTATTGAGATTTGCGAGCCGCTTTTTGATGTATTTTGGAGTGATGCCTTCGACGACGGGAATGTCCTTGACGCCGATGCCCTCGAGCTGTCGAATGGCGGACGCGGTTCCGTTCTGCACCCAATCATTGCCGGTGACGGTCGTGACGCCGAGCAATTCGATGTTCGGAGCCTTGGCGAGCATCATCATTGCCACGCCGTCGTCAAACATGTCGACCATATCGGAATCGAGCAGGACGAGTTCTTTTTCGGCGGCTTCAGACCTGACGGGTGCGAGCAGAGTGAACATCATCAGCAGGATCATGACGACCGCCGCGCCGATTGAATTACCGCCGTCGGATTGAGCGACGCGCATCTCGACAGCCGGGTTGTCGTTTGCAGACGCAGTTGATTGCTTTTCCCTTTCGATCTGCAACAACAATTTCTGAATGTGCTCGCCGTAATCGAGAGACTTGTCGATCGCGAACGACACGAACGGCGTGAATCTCAATCGAATGCGATGCCCGATCTCGCGGCGAATAAAGCCGAGTGCACTCTGCAAGCCCGCCCATGAATTTTTAACCTGCTCCTCGTTGCCCATCAGGCTGACGAAAATCTTCGCCTCTCGCAAATCGCCCGTCATTTCGACGTCGGTAACCGTGACGAAGCCGATGCGCGGGTCTTTGATCTCCTTGAGCAACATCTTGCCGACTTCCTGTTTGATCAATTCTTGGAGTTTTTCAACGCGAAGTTTCATTGCTTGCCCTCCGCCGCGTGTCGAGCTTCAGCCTCTTTGTTCGCCTCCGCAATCGACGTTTCAATCTCTTCCATCTTATACGCCTCGATGATGTCGCCCTCGCGGAAGTCGCGGAAATCGACAATCGAAATGCCGCACTCGTAACCGGCGGCGACTTCTTTGACTTCGTCTTTAAAGCGTCGGAGCGAATCGATCGCGCCGTCAAAAATCTCGATGTTGTCTCGGAGAATTCTGATCTTCGAGTTGTTGAAAATCTTGCCTTCGAGCACATATGAGCCCGCGACCAACGCCTTCGAGAACTTCATTACCTTGCGGATTTCGACCTTGCCCTGAACGACTTCCTTGAACTTCGGCGCGAGCATGCCGCTCATCGCCGCTTTGACGTCACCGATCGCATCGTAGATCACGCGGTAAATTCTGATGTCGATATTCTCGGCATCCGCCAATTTGCGCGCATTGTTGTCGGGGCGAACGTTGAAGGCAATGATCAATGCATTTGCCGCCGAAGCCAGCATGATATCCGACTCGTTGACGGCACCGACGCCGGAGTGAACGATCGTCACGCGGACTTCGTCATTTTTGTTGAGCGCGAGCAACGACGAAGTCAATGCTTCAATCGAGCCCTGCACGTCCGCCTTGATGACGATGTTCAAGTCTTTGATCGAGCCCTCTTGAATGCGCTGGAAGAGATCGTCGAGCGAAACCTTCTTCGAGCGGATCAATTGCGTGCGCTGTTTGTCGAGTCGATGTTCGGCGATCGATTTTGCGAGCTTCTCGTCGAGTGCCGCAAGAATATCACCCGCCGCCGGAACGTCATTCAAGCCGAGCACTTCAACCGGCACGCTCGGACCGGCTTTTTTGACATTCTCGCCGCGATCATTGATCATCGCGCGGACTTTTCCATGCGTGGTGCCCGCCACAATCGAGTCGCCGATTCGCAATGTGCCGTTTTGTACGAGAACGGTTGCAACCGGACCTCTGCCTTTATCGAGTTGCGCTTCGATGATGACGCCGCGCGCATCCGTATTCGGATTTGCTTTGAGCTCCTCGACTTCCGCCACGAGCAAAATGCTCTCGAGCAGTTCGTCAATGAAGAGTTGCTTCTTCGCCGATACTTCAACCATGATCGTCTGCCCGCCGTATTCTTCCGGAACGAGTTCGTAGTTCATGAGCTCCTGCTTGACGCGCTCGGGTTGTGCGCCGGGCTTGTCGATCTTGTTGATCGCGACGATGATCGGCACGTTAGCTGATTTCGCGTGGTTAATAGCCTCGATGGTCTGCGGCATCACGCCGTCGTCCGCGGCAACAACGAGAATCGCGATATCCGTTGAATTCGCTCCCAGCATACGCATTGCCGTGAATGCTTCGTGACCCGGCGTATCCAAAAAAGTAATGTTCTGGTCATTGACCGATACGACATAAGCACCAATCTTCTGCGTAATGCCGCCCGCTTCCCTTGCCGTCACGCGGGTATCGCGGATCGCATCCAGCAGGGATGTCTTTCCGTGATCGACATGTCCCATCACGCAGACAACCGGCGGACGCGTCACCATTGTCGTCGGATCCTCTTCTTCCTCCTTCAGAAGCTCCGCAATGACGTCTATTTTCTCCTCCGGCTCTGCGATACAGTTAAATTCCAGTGCAATCTCTTCTGCGTTTTCAAAGTCAATTTCCTGGTTGACCGTTACCATTGTGCCCTTTAAGAACAGCTTCTTTACAATCACGGATGGCTGAACCTTCATCTTGTCAGCAAGCTCGCGGATAGTCAGATGCTCCGGGAGCGTAATGGTCTTGATTACATCTTCTTCCTTTTGTGGTGCCGGTGCCGGAGCCTGGTTCTTTTTCTTGTGTCCGCTGTTTTTCTCCAGGTTTACAAACCGCTCCTGCTTC
>ERZ842401.7978-NODE-7978-length-10607-cov-11.927407_pt1 | contig 10607 bp, 10 predicted proteins | sample MGYA00521270_ERZ842401 | MGnify/ENA primary metagenome ERZ842401 (study PRJEB31892, sample SAMEA3878208) | bioreactor metagenome | biome: Moose rumen | place: Sweden | collected 2011-10 | study: EMG produced TPA metagenomics assembly of the PRJEB12797 data set... | reverse complement strand
ACATAATCCGATGAATAATCGTGCAGCAGCCGTCCACGCCATACACCAGCAGGAAGACCAGCCAGGTGATATCCCGCGTCTTCATAATCACGCAGCCAATCAGGAACAGCAGGATGAACGCCATCCCGACACTACCCACATCCCCGGCAAAGCACTTGGCCTTGTTCTTCGGCCGGAAATTGAACCAGCTGAACACCAGCACCGACAGGATCACCACCAAAATCAAGCTCCCCTCCACAAACCCTTCTACAATGCCTACCCCTTCTGTCATCCCAGGCGAAGCAGGCTCATATGTCATCCTGAGCGAAGCGAAGGATCTATTCACCAGCGCCAGCGGCAAGAGCACCGCCAGCGAGTACCCCGCCGTGATGCCATTGATGCCGTCCATGAAATTGTAGATATTCGTCGCTCCCACGCACACAATCAGCGCAGCAACAGCGATCAAAGCCCACACCCACCAGGCGAACTCCTCGCCCGCAAAGCCCAGGCCAGAAACAATCTGCCAGAGCATCAGGCCCATCGCCACGAACTGCACCACCAACCGCACACTGTCCGGCAGCGACCGGATATCGTCCACGAAACTGATCCCTGCAGCCAGCGTCACTGCCACCAGCAGCCACGGATACTGGAATCCAAAGAAGGCGCTCCATATCCACAGGCCGATAACGAAGATCACCCCGCCCCCGCGAATCACCACCTTCGAGTGTGAGCTCCGCTCGTTCGGTTTGTCGATGATATTGCACTTATCCGCAATGCGGAAATACACCAGCTCAGCCGCCGCCAGAATGGCAGCGATAATCAAATATTTTACGTAGATATTCATTGTCAAATCTTTTGAGCCAGCATAACCCCTAATCCTGCCAGCACTGCTATAAAAATACTCAGCAGCGTTCCGGCCAGCACATACTCCGTCTTGGCCGTCTCTTTGTCACCGAAGCGGATAATTGACTTCGCAGCAATCAGCAGTCCCAACGCATCATACCGCTGCAGGCAGACAAATATCAATATCAGCCAGCGTTCTATTGTGCCGATTAGCGCACCGGCGTTAAAGCCGCTGGCGTTATCCGCAGGCATATTCACGCTATAGTGCTTCAGCATCAGCTTGATAAAGATGTTTGCGGGTTTCCAGCACACCAAGACCGCTACCGCAGCGGCAACATACCACGGCTCAATGCCAAACGGCAGAGTCCATTCATGGCATCGAGTCCAAATATAAGCCACACCGCATAGCACCGCAAGATGCAACAGCTGATCCAGTACAAACCACGACACCTTCTCGTCACGATACGACTTCCACATATCAACCCCAAAATGCGTCACGCCAATAGCCAGTGCACACCACCAGAAATCAAGGTCCCAAGTTACGAGCCACGACAAGGCGAACACCACCATGGCATGTCCATAGTGATATCGGCTCCGCCACTTCTTAACCGCCTTATCCTTGCATATCTTGTTCGTCTGCAATACAAAATCTGCCACCAGATGTGCTAGTACCAGACATAAAAACATCTCTACCCACATATTCTTTCAAAGTCAAAGTTCTCAAAGTCCTTTACCGCCCTTCCCAAAAGATTCCAGTCTGCCAATGACGAACGGCTGTTCACCGCAGACTGCCTCACGCCTATCATCTCGCTGATCTGTGTTTCCTTATAACCGAGCAACTTGTAATAGACCACCTCTGCCTGCTTTACCGAATACGAATTCAGCAGATTGTCAATCAGCGACACATATGAATCCAGAAGATAGTTCGTTTTCTTGTCGCATCCATCAACCTCAATACAGGAATACACATCGCGAACCCTGCTGATGGCATCCAAGTTCCGTCCCGATATATATATGGCCGGTCCGTCTATGATATCCTCCTCTCTGTCTGCATAACTGACAGCCCCGATACCAATGGAGAAACGTATCCCATACCGTTGCAATAGTGGAGAACAGTCCCACTCCGCCACCGCCATCTTCACATAAAGCTTAAGCAGAATGGCAATTCTCAGCGCATCGTGATATTCCGGGACGAAACACTCTATACTGTCCCCCCTGACTATTCTTCCCCAAAAACCGGGACTGTCCTCAGCTATTCTTCCGAACAACTCCTGCAAACGTCTTCGAAGACCAATCAGTTCTCTGGTATCCAGCGATGTAGAACTTACAATATCTGCGGAAATAGTTGCTACCATTTGTCTTTATTATATTTTACATCCATCTAATCTGGCGCAAAATTATCAAATAATTCTTAGATAAACAAATATTATTGAATATTTCTTCAATATTTCGCAAATATCAAATCAAATTTATTTATGCTCGTCTGTCACTTTACTATCCTTAACCGTGAACCATTAACCTCTTCACAACCTCACATCCCGCTCAAACAAAACCCCTTTCGCCTGGATCCACAGCGCACGGAGCCAGTTCATATCCGTAAACAAGCGGTACTTCCACCTCGCCCTCCACGTGTTGCCAGCCAGAGCCAGCTTGCCACGAAGGCCCGTCACCGTCTCGTGCACATCCAGAGGTGCCCAGATGTCAGCGAGCATCCGACAGTCTTGAAACGTGAAACTTGAAGCCTGAAACGCCCCGATCAAATATTCACCCAATCGACAGTACGAATCATAGAATCGACGGAACCCAAACTCATCCACCCGAGCCTCCAACTCCTTCCAATCAATGTCCTGCCGATGCTTCCGGCAGAACATCTGCCAGTCCAGCACCAGCCGCCACGTCAAGCCCTCGTGCAGGAAATGCGAATAGGCGTGTTCAATCAGGAACAAGGCCGATACCATCACCGGTGGCCTATACAGCCACGTTCCCTCGAACCGCCTTTCGGATGCACCCTTTTCGTTATCGTTAACAATCATCCCCTGCAGCAATCTCTCAAGCCTCTTGAGTCGCTCATTCCCCCTGAATGGCGTCAGATACCGATGATTCTCCACCGTCAGTCCCGGCAGCACCACCGTACTGTTCTTATAGAAATCCCGACGCACCTCGAAGCCCTGCTCCTCCAGCACCCGGTTCCCCCGCTCCCAGACATCTTCGTTATCGTTATGGTTATCGTTATCGTTGACCAGGAAGCAGTCCATATCCACGCTCCGCCGATGCTCCGGCCTCGGATAACACTCCGCCACCACGGCCCCTTTTAGCACATACGTCCGGATACCGTGCTGATGCAGCAGCAAAGCCATCTCAGCGGCTGCGTGTTCCTGTACCGCATACTGTTGTTCCGACTGAATCAGCTGGCCGATGCTCTGGATAATCGCCTTCTTCTCCGGCCGCCATTCCCGGGGCAGCTTGTCCACCCCGTCCAGCATCACACCCAGAAGCCCCTGCTCATTCGCAAGGTCCTCCAGCGCCTGCCAATCCTCGACCGGCAGCGGACCTGAAACCGTGAACCGTTCACCAGGAACCGTCCCCGTTCCAATCCCCAACCGCACCAGCTTCAGGAATATCTCGTGTAAATCAGTGTCCATTCGAATTCAAATTCATCAATTCATCCAACTTCGCCAGACACTTCTCCTTGACAAAGTGCCGCTCGTAATACGCAGCCGCATTCCGTCCCTTCTCCTCCAGCACCGCCTTGTCCATCTGCGACAACTCCACCGCCAGCCGGGCAAACCCTTCCGCATCGCCAGCCGCCAGCGTCCACCCACAATCCGCATCGCGAATCACCTCAGCCCCCTCGCCGTTCAGCACTGCCACAATGGGCTTCCCGGCTGCCATATACGACGAAATCTTCGCCGGAGCATACAGCCGGAACAGCGGGTCGTCGCTCAGCGTCACCAGCATCACATCCGCCTGAGCGAAGAACCACGGCATCGTCTCTGCCGGGAATCGTCCAAGCGTCAGCACCGTCTCCTCCAGCCCATTATCCTTAACAAAACCCTTCACCCAGTCCAGCCTGCGACCGTCGCCCACAATCACCCACTTGATATCCTTATGTTCCTTCGTCAGCAGGGCCGCCTCCATCGTACACTCAAACCCGTGCGCCTCACCCACAGCACCGGCAAACATCAGCTTAAAACCCGCGGGCAACGTCGGCAGTCCTTCGTTATCGTTATGGTTATCGTTTTCGTTCGAATCGCTCCACTGCGGATAATACACAATCTTATCCTTATAATCCCCATACTCCAGCACACTCTTCTCGAAGCTCCGCGAGCTGATCAGAATCTTATCCGAATGCCGATACTCGCTCCTCACATAATGCTTAAAGAACCCCAGCACCCACTTATTGTTAATTCCGCCAGCGGCACTAAGGCTTTCAGGCCACAAGTCCAGCACCCAGGTATAAAGCGGAGCCTTGCGCAGCCGCTTATACAGCACCCCCGGAGCACTCATCATCACCGGCGAAAGCTGCTGCACAAACACCCGGTCATACCGATGACCGATAGCGTGAAACAGCATCCACACCCACGCCACCACCAGATAGCTGAAATAATTCAGCATCAGCATCACCTTCCCGTTCCCGCGAGGAACAATCGGCAGCCGCGTCACCTTCACACCATTCACCACCTCGTGCCGCCTCTTCCGCAGCCCGTACCCCTCAAAGAACTTCCCCTGCGGGTAATTCGGCACCCCGCACACCACGTGCACATCGTGCCCCTCCTCAGCCCAATGGAACGCGATATCATTTCCCCGGAACACCTCGGGGTAGAAGTATTGACAAACAAAAAGTATCTTCATTGATTTGAATATAGTCCTCCATTATCGGTTTCTGAATCGCCCCTCCAGAATCCTCATCCTTTCCATCAGATCCTCAAACTCCAGCGATGCTCCAAACACCATCGTGCTTCTCATCGCCTCATAGTCATCTCTCCATTCCTTTACAAATGCCTGCGGCGGCACCAACACAATCCGTTTTCGAATGTCCGGAGAATAGTCCACATCGCGCATACTCGTGAACACCTGCCGATGGTGGCTGATGGCCTCCCACAGTTCATCATTTTCAATAGCCTCCGCCGCAAACGTCTCATCCATCATCCGCTCCAAGTCGTATAGATGCCTCGATTTACGACCGGCCAATGCTCCGGCACCAGTCGTAAACAACTCATGCAGCAGGAACGCCTTCTCCAAAAACGTCTTCTCAATCACTGCTGTGGCAATCTGTGGATTTGCCAATGTCGTCCTCACATCTGGGAAAGCCTCTTCCACCAAGCTCTTCACAGTAGTCTCTATCGTAGGCTCTATCAGCGAACGCGCTCCAATCTCCAGCATCACACGGGGACGGATATACCCTATCGAATCCTTGAACAGGCTCTCGTACTCAATAAAAACCTTCCTTGGTTCAGGATATGTCGCATCGCCCTCTCCGTCCGGCTCTGCCGCCACCGTCAGACCTTCCAATCCATATCCGTTCAAAACCTCCTTTAATGCGCTCAGAAAGCCGTCCCGCACAAAGGTCGAGGATTCCTTCCTCAGTTTCTTCAACTGCTTCTTGGTCAGATCTCCCTCAAAACCGAAATACTTCCGGTCTATCGCCAGGTCGATATCTTCGGAGAAACGCTCAATCTGTCCGAATACCTTGCTAAGGCTCGTACCGCCTTTAAATATCAGGTTCCCCGAAAACGGCAACGAAAAAACCACTTGCAGCAGCGTCGTCACCCACAAATCCTTCTCCACCGCTTGTGGCGGAACCCGTTTCTGTCCGGCCACCTGCTGCAGCGCAGCTACCTGCTCATCCTTCCTCAGATTTGACCACTCCGTCATTGCTCTTCCTCCTTGATAAAGTCGTTCAACAGCCGCTGAATCCATTGCGGCATCATCTTCAGGTCATCCTTGATGTCGTGTTCCTTCATATAATCACTCAAGAAACGCTTCAACACCATCCTGTGCTCATCGGTCACGTGTCCGTTACCAATGCTCTTCAGGGCCAGACATAACGTCGCCATCACCTCATCCTTGAATGCGAAGTTCTTCGGCACGCCACGTTTAAACTCAATCTCCGTATTTCCCACCTTCAGCTTCCTTGCAGAGCCGCTGGTAAGGAACACTACCCTCATAGGCACCTGCGTCGATAGCCCAAAGTAGTTCTCTGCGGCAAGACCCGCCATCAGCACCTTAGCATGGTCCCTCCTGGCTATCGCAGCCGCTATCTCCGCTGGACTCGGATAAACCGGCCCAAACCTTGTCATGGTAGTTTTCAGATACACCCCGTTCGCCAGCCTCACTAGCTTGCCCTCTTTCACATACATCGACAGCAAGTCACCGATGTACTCCTGATTAAACTCCGCAAAGTCCGAGGCAAACAGAAGAGACTTATTCTTCGTCCTCTTGCATATCTCTTCAAACCTTTGAGTAACAGTCATATCTCAAGTTTTCGAACAATAGAATTCACACCGAAATTTTTGCAAAATTACGGAGTTTTCTCCATTCGGCCAAACAAATTCTCAAACTTTTGACATTGTTTAGAGTTTTTCGAGTCTTTAGATGTTGAATTCTCAAATTCGTGGTAATTCGTGTTCACCTGAATCTTGACGCTCGGCTTTGCCGCTTCGCTTGTCGAAGAACTTGAAACCAGTGCAAAGAACAGTACTATCAATCCACGTCCCGCCATACCTGATCAGCAGCTCCAGCCGCAGCAAGTCCGTGAAATGTGCAGGAGGAATCTGCTTCCTCTCCCTGCGGCGGATGATGTAGTCCGGCAGGTCGATATACTCCCGCCAGTTCTTCTCGTCAATGACGATAACTTCATACCCCTCATTGCGGGCGGTTGCTGAGCCGGCCCCTGAACCTGTCGAAGGGGGCGAAAAACGATCCGCAATCTCCCTCATCACCGGCCCATACTCCTTCATCAACATCGGCTTGACCGATTATCGGTATAGGACACCATCTCTTGTCAGAATCGCCAAAAGGTTCAAACACAGTATTTTACAACAAAAATCAGTCAACAATTGGTCAAGTTCTATACCAATTTATACCGTGTACTGGGTCCCTTGCCATACTTTTCACAAAGTCCCAGCTTAAGCATCAGCTGCAAATCATTGAGAGCCGTGATCCTCGATATGTCTTTCTCGAAGAAACCCATATAATCCGACTTCGAGAACTCCTCGTCACGATGCCAGCGTTTCACAAAATCCAAGACCCTGCCATTCGGCTCCACCACCTCTTTCTTATTGTAAATTATCAGCGTTGTTCTCCCGTTGGCTGATGTCCACTCAGGCAGTTTCCTGCCCGCCGCCTTCATCGTATCGGAAATCAAAAGCATTCCCCGGCCGGTTTTCTCCATTTCTCCAGACACATAGAACATCTCGGCCATCAGTGGATTCCTCAGCACTGATCCATGCGGCAACACCTTGTTTTTACCAGAAACCAACTTTTCAGGCAAGACTCCGGCATTCGAAATCTCCAGCCTGTCTGCATAAACAAATACTGTCACTTCATCCGCAATATCCGTATAGTCCCTATGAATCAGGGCGTTCGAAATGGCCTCATCCAGCACCTCAAGAGGATATTCAAAATCACTGAAACGCCCCGTCCTGTCCTTGAAGAAATATGCCACCCGTGGCAGGCGCTCCTTGAAATACGCAATACTCTTCATCTGAACATCAAACAAGTTACCCTCGATAAAGTACAAGTCATCATACTCCTCTGCATCCTTACCCTTCGACATCAGCTGTATCCGCATACGGCATTGAGGCAGCAACTGACGGGTCTCTCGCGCGAATAAGGCAACCGCTCCATTTGTTATTTCAGAGGCCTTTATCAATTGCAATTCCGACAACAGCCCACGGAGACCTTCCCTGCTCTCAGACATCCTCCCCAGAGCAACACCCTTATCATACACTCGCTGCATCAACTCCTTGTCCAGGCAATCCTCACCCATAGGTTGCAATCGCAAATAGTGTTATCGTTATCGTTAAGGTTATCGTTCCTCAAACAACCCTGTCAAAGTAACCACCCTTTGCACCCGGCTACTATACATATTCTGCTTCAGGCCAAAGGTCGTCACCAGAGTCACCTGAACATTCCGCTTCCCACCGCTCCTTTCGACGAGCGTAGCCAGTTTTCTGCGCAACTTCTCATCGTAGTCCTTAGAAATCAAAAAATCATCCTGCGAAAACTTCATTTCGCATAAGTTCACCACCCTGTCAGCCCGATCAATAAGCATATCTATCTGCGCACCGGAAGCCTCGCCATTTCCCACCTCGTGCCAAGGGTACACCTCGGCTTGCACACCAACAATACCCAGCGCCTTCTTGATTTGTTGCTGATGCACGAAACACACATCCTCGAAAGCCCTGCCTCGCCAAGAAATCACCCTGGGGCTATTCTGATTGTCATTCCAAAAAGAAACATTGTTCGACGGATGCCGCTGCACAAAACCCAGAAAAAACAAGCAGAACATATCCGTCAGTTTGTAATACAGCACCTTCTTTGACTCCCCGAAATTCCAGTATGTCGTCACCAAGTCACTCTTCACCAGAGCCTTCAGCATCTTGCTCAACGTACCGCCAAGGGCTATCCCGGCCTTTTGGGACACGGCTTCGCGCGTCATTCCATAACGATTCTCGCTCAATGCTTCCACAATTCTCCTATATCCATCGTTGTCCGCAAACAACGATGTAAACAGCCGATCATACTCCGTCTGCAGAAAACCATTCTCCGCAAAGAACAGCTGGTCAATATTCTGAGCCAACGAAAGTCCCGGCTGGAAATACGACAGATAATAGGCTACGCCTCCCGTCAGCATATAAGCCTGCGTCACATCATAACGGTCCAATAAGACTTTCCTACGCTGCAGATAACGCTCCGTCTCGCCCAGCGAGAAAGGATGCAGATGAATCTCTCGCGTCATCCTGCCATACAACCCACCTTTATTATTGATAAGGTTGTCCAGCATCCACGATGTCGCACTCCCGCACACCACCAGCAACAGATTGTGCCGCCCGGCACCCCAGTCGTTCCAAAAATGCTCGAAGGCCGACAAAAAATTAGCCCTTGGCGTATCCAGCCACGGCAGTTCATCGATAAAAACCACCATCTTCCCCTTTCCACGTTTCCTTTCCAGCAATGCCTCCAACCTGTGGAATGCCTCAAACCAATCACCGATGGGCGACTCATCCTTACTGCCGTATTTACGCAGAGAAACGGCGAACTCGTTCAACTGTATGCGGAAAAGCAGCTCCCCGTTTTTGTCACGGTTTCTAAGCTCCACCGGCGACACAGCCGTATGCTTAAAAGCAAAGCTGTCATCAAAATACTCCCTTATCAGAAAAGTTTTGCCTATTCTCCTACGTCCATACACAGCCAGCATCTGAGCCGTCGGCTCGCCCAGAAGACTCTCTAGAACAGCCTGTTCCTTCTCTCTTGCAACAATCAGATTTCTCATATTCTAATAAAATTATTCAGCCGCAAAGATACTTACTTTTCATCAAACGGCTAAATAATTTGCCCACCTTTGCATATTTTTAACACTATCCGCGTTATGGTTTTCGTTATCGTTGCACCTCTCCCATCGCCTCCCGGATTCGTCCTAATGGCGGCGGCACGCCGCCAACTATGTTATTTTTACATTCGTTCCGGTAATCGCCGGTTCGGTACTATTGTTAACGTCAAGGCATTCGCTATTGTCAAGGCAACCTTTAACCATTAACCATTAACCTCTTCACATCTCCTCCATACTCAGCCCCTTGTACCCAATCTCGTAGTCCTTAAACGTTCCAGTCGCACGCAGCATCGCCTCCGCCTTCTGCTTCAACTCGCCAATGCTTATCTCCTCCTTCTGCCGCTTAATCTCATAAAACACAGCCCTGTCTTCCAGCTCGTCCTCACAAATCATATCTATTTCGTTCTCTCCCCTACGGTCCCACCAGCGGCCAAGGCGCGTAAACTCACCGCCCTCCATCGCCACCCGATGGAAATACCTCTCCAACATCAGACCGCTGAACGTGTTGTAGTCTCGCTGGATAATCTCCCTGAGCTTACCGTAGTTCTCAATCTCGATGATATAACTGTACTTGAACACAAAGCGGAACCAGAACGAGTAAAACACATCCCCCAGTTCGTAGCGCACATTCTTCGTAGTGCTCTTCTCAAACAAAGGCTGCCGCTTCGCTATCAACTCATACTCATTCTCCAGGTTTGTCAGGTATCCGCCCACCTCCTTGCCTATCACATCCTCTATCTCGCTACGCGTGTTCTTCCCTCGCGCGATGCACGACAGGATGGAGAAATATATCCCATAGTCCTTCCCGAACTCCTCAATCAGGTTGTTCTTTCCCTCACTGAGAAACGGCGAATTTGCACTGACGATCTGTCCTATCATCGCGTCCTTGTCCAGCGCCCCGGCATCCACCAGCAGGTTCACATACTTGGCCACGCCACCCGTAAAGGTGAACAGTGCCAGCAAGTCCTCCTTGCTGTATCCGGGCTTCGCATCAGCCATAATCTCCTTCAGCACCGAAGGCTGGAAAGGCTTCAGTCTCAGTTCTGCCGTGTTTCGTCCGTACAGAGGCTCCTTCTTGTCCTTGAATATCTTCTGCATCAGCGAGTAGATGCTGCCGCACACCACCAGATTTATCTTCGACGTCTTCTCATACCTGTCCCAGATGTCCTGCATCTCGCTGAACACCCCCTTGTTCACCCTGAAAAAGTCCTGAAACTCGTCAATCACCAGC
>ERZ842401.7977-NODE-7977-length-10607-cov-13.200625_pt1 | contig 10607 bp, 10 predicted proteins | sample MGYA00521270_ERZ842401 | MGnify/ENA primary metagenome ERZ842401 (study PRJEB31892, sample SAMEA3878208) | bioreactor metagenome | biome: Moose rumen | place: Sweden | collected 2011-10 | study: EMG produced TPA metagenomics assembly of the PRJEB12797 data set... | reverse complement strand
ACAACTTTTAGATGAAATTCAAATCAGACTGACACAGGAAATCCCTGCTGCTCCTCATTTTGTGGAAAAATTATAAAGAAAACAAAGTGAACCTCGACAGTACAGGCATGTCAAGTTCAACTTACTTCATGACAATCTGTCGTAATAAGACCATGGAGCTATTAAGATCCAAGAGTAGATATGTGACGACTCCATATGAGATAAATCCAAATAGGGATCACCATGATTACCAAGAAGATCAGGTTGAAAGGATTCTTTCTTTGGAAGATGCCCATGAGAATATTCAAAAGGAGAAAGAAGCTCTAGTAAGGGATATTGTTAAAAACTTACCTTCACCTTGTAACGAACTTTTATGGGGCTACTATGGCGATGGTCACTCAATGAAGATGCTTGCAGAAATGTTTAACTATGCGAGCGAGAATGCTGTTAAGGTTACGAAACACCGCTGCTGTGAGAAATTCCGTATAAGGTATAGCGAAATGAGCAAATCATTATTCTAAAACAGAGTCGTTATGAATGGAAAAGAGAATATAATCCAAGAAAAAGATTTGGTAAATGACGAGCGAATAAGTCGTTTTATGCAAGGGCTTATGGAGGCTGATGAAGAAGATGCTTTCCAGATAGAACTGAAGAATAATGAGGAACTGCGTAATCAGGCCATAGCCCAAGCAAGACTTGTAAAGGGGATGAAGCAAGTTGACGAAGAACTGAAAGAAATGTTCCAACGAACTGATGAGCAAACGATACGAAATATAGCCAACCGGGTAACTGCCAGAAAGAATCGCTCAACTAGATGGCTTGCTATTGCTGCATCAGTGGTGTTTATTGTATTTGTCGGTTTCAAATCCTACGACTATTACGATACAACAAACTTGGGAAAAGAATATGCTAATGCATTTCCAACTTCATCTATTGTAAGAGGAGAATTAAACACCGATGTAGAATCAGAGCTGAAGGCTCTCTTCGATAATGTAGCACAAAACAGAGATTTGGATAATACCACTTCTCGGCTCAAAACGTTATGGGAGCTGTCAAAACAGGAGTCCTACAATGATTATACAGATTATTCTCCGTATATTGGGTGGAATCTTGCTATAGGCTATTTGGAGAACTATGAGAAAGCCAAGGCCAAAGAAATCCTGAAGGAAATGAAACAAGTATATCCTGAAGGAACGGCTCTTGGTGATAAGATAAGAGAGGTCTTAAATAGATAATGAGAGGCAATAATGGCTCATAATTAACATTTTCTATGATATACAAGAACCTATACATAATTGGTAATGGTTTTGACCTGCATCATGACATTCGGTGTGGTTTTGAGGATTTCATGAAATGGGTGAAGAAAAACGATGCAGGTCTTTTCTTTAAATTAACTCAGGTTTATAATAGTGCCTGGGAATATAATTGGTGGAGAGATTTTGAGAATAGCCTAGCCCAATTAAACATTAGCTATTATGCCAACAAAAAAGGGAACTTATATGACCCTGAATATATTAAAGAAGGTTCGATAGAAGAAAAAACAGAGTTTACCTCTCGGAAAGTTATGGAAGAATTTGACAGTATTAAAGATTCTTTGAGACATGACTTTCAGAAATGGTTGTCAGAGGCGTATGAGAAGAGACCCCAAGAAAAAAAGATACTATTTCCAAGCGAAGGTAGCATATTCCTCACTTTTAACTATACCAAGACTCTTGAGGACATCTACGAGATAGATGCCAAGCGTGTTTATCATATCCATGGCGTAATTGATGACAAGGATTCAATGGTAGTTGGTCACGGATTAGGAGAAGAAGAGTTGAATGATATGCTTAAATGTCACGAACCACGAATAGGTGAAGTCTGGAATAAGAAGCTAAATATGCTGACTAGGATTCAGTTAGTTACACCAAAACATAAAGATCTGGCAACTTTGAGCTCGTTAGAATCTATAGTGTCTTTGAAGAAAGATGTAGAGGGGTGTATAGAAAAGAATCAACAATTCTTTAATGATATCCTTGATGTCGAAAGGATATATGTGTATGGATCCTCGTTTTCATCCATAGATATGCCTTATTTAGAGAAAATTATTAGGCGAACAAAGCCAGAAACACATTGGGTGATTTCATGGTATTCGCAAGATGATAGAAGGCGATTAATGGATTTCGTCATAAGATATGATATACAAAACATTACAATGATTAATGGGATTAAATATCTTGATATACACGTATGAAAATAAACAAGATACTCATATTGGTCATTATTCTTCTGAATAATTGTTGTATTGTTCGGGCTCAGTCTTTTGAAAAAGATTGGCAGTGGTTAAAATTTACAGAAGCGTCTGTTGGCATTGCTAGTACTGTATATGAAAACGCTTTGCTCAATCTTGTTGCTAATAACCTGAAAGATTCTTTAATGGTTTCATATTATGACAGTATCGCTACTCGGCTAAACACAATCATTCCACAAATAGAAAACAAATATGGAGTAACATCTATGCAATACAGGAACCTAATTGATGCTTGCAGTGTCGTTTTAACTGAAAGTGCACATAATCATGTCAGAATAAAGAAACGTAAGCATCTCATTAGTTTCCTTAAATCTCTGGAAATGCACTATCATCAAGCTGAAACAAGCGAATATATATTTACTGTTGGACTTTCTGATGTATACAGTTATTTAGGCGATTTTAATAAAGCAATATATTGGGGACAAAAGCGTTTTGATTTTGCCAAGAAATCAAATAACTCAAATGAATTAGCCGGAGCATATTGTGTCCTGGCAGAATTGTATATAACGCATCATAAAAACAATGACTTTTTAGCTTTTTTTTGACAAACTAATTAGTGATACAGAAATTTCACATCAAGACAAGAGGACTATAATTAACTATTTCTTAAATACCAATTACGAGATTCTTTCCGATAGGAACAAGTCTGATATCGCAAAATGTATAATAGAATTTGAGGATAATAGATTCTTGGACATACAGACACTATGTCATGAAGCGTCAAAACATCAAGACTACTATATTTTTGACATCATTGAAAACTCTAAAAGTTTTTCCAACTTCAGCATCGAGGATAAATTTGAGTATTACAAATGGAATTCCACAGGTTTCTACATCTATAATAATCCTCAACGTTGTGTTGATTACTTGATGAAAGCAATATCCTTTGCCCAAAGCAATAATCGAGATGACTTGAACTGGCATTATCATGGAAGTGAATCAACTATCAAAACCCATAATTGGTTGTGGCTTGCATACCGCTATGAACATGAATTATTTGATAAAACAAACGCTTTGTTATTTTATGATAAAAACATAGAAGCAACAAAAAAATATTATGGAGAGAAATCTTCTGTTTATTACACAGAATTGATAAGGCAAGCCAATCGCTATGATTTATGGCGTAATGACATAGAAAGAGTCGCATATTATGATAGTCTTGCTGTACAGGTTTCTCAAAATGCATTCGGAATAGACTCTGAGGAATATGTTAATTCATTATCTGGGTATATATATTGCTTACGCAGACTAAATAATTATTCCAAGGCGCTTTCTTTATGTAATGACTATTTTTCTGCGGCTGATTCAACAAATATGTATTCACACGTGATATACAATCAAGCAGCAATGTGTTATAGTTCTTTGGGTATGAATGAAGCCGCGGTAATTTCCTTTATAAAGGCTATTGATAAGACTGTTGATAGAAATATGAAATCATCATATGCCCTTAATTTATCCTCACTTTTGGCTGATGAAAATAATAAAAAATTTGCATTGAGTTTTATTGAAAAAAACAAACCAAAAACAGACAATCCAATTGAACATTATACATTTTTAAATTCAAAAGCTAATATTCTTGTTAATATAGACCGTAATAAAGCATATAAGACTTTCTGCGAGGCTGAAAAATATGAAACTTCTAAAAACGTCCAAAGTTTGGTTAATCGGCAAATAACCCATTATCTGAATAAGGCAAAAGTCGCTCCAGATCTGCATCTTAGTTTTTCCGCACTTCAACAAGCATTAAAAATATTTGATAATAATAACACTTCAGACAGCATAATGTATGCTCACATTATAGCGGATATGGCCGATTATTATGATTCTGTGATGGATATTGAACAGGCAGCTCTATTATATAAACATGCTTCTGATGTATATTTCCGAAATAGCAAAGATATTAGTATTGATTTCCTTGATTTCTTCGATAGAACTATAATATTTGGGTTATCCCATGGATATGCCCCTCGATTAGTTTATGCTGCAGAGCAATCCTTGGCTATGAGAAAACAAATGCAAGGAGAAATGAATAACACATATATTCTTCGTAGATTTCAATTGTTAGATACATATAGCAGATTTGGATATGATGTCAAGGCAGATAGTTTAGCAGAAGTAATAAAATCAGCAATATTGCCCCCAGAGTGCGAACATGAAAGAAATTACTATCTGGGATTGTACGAGCAGCAATCCAGAAAAGACCTAAAGAAAGCTGCTGCTTATTATGAAAGTTATTTGTCTTCTTCAGATTTTTCAACTGCAGGGGACCTCATATATGGAGACCTTATGGATATATATAAAGAATTAGGTGAATATGACAAATTTGATATTACGGAGGAAAAATATATAACTATGTGGTACCAAGAAGTGGAATCAAAATGGTATCATATAACAGACCAGGAAAGGGTGAATTTTTTGCTGATTCTCAAAGATTGGCAGATAAGTTTGGCCAAATATGCCTGTACACCAAAGTCTATAGAGAACGCTGTAAATGCTTCTCTTTTCTGCAAAGGTCGCTTAACGCAAACAACAAAGGCAATTAATGAAGAACTATCTCGTTTAGGGAAAAACATTCTTGTTTCAGAGACCTCTCAGTCTCATATAATAGACAACGATGAAGTAAGTGAATCTGTAATTAGTGTCTCTGATCATATCATAAGCAGTACGGATTCTATCCGTCGTAGTATCGTATATAATGATTTGTCAACAAAAAGATTAAAAAATATTGTCAACAGTAACATTACATTCGTAAAGAAGGCACTTTTAAAAGGTGATGTAGCTATAGACTTTATCAATGTTGATACTACAACAATTTACGCTTATATTATCAAAAAGGATAAACCTATAGAACTTAGACGAATTACTATCGCAGATGGGGCTAAAACGTTGTCTCATGAATCGTTAGAAGAAATTTCGTCATATATTAAGGGGGCAAAAAGAGTTTTCTTTTCTCCTTCTGAAACGATGTCTATTACTCCAATAGAGTCTTTTTTTAGAAGTAGATTACCCAATGTAGAGGTTCATCGCGTTCTAAACTTAAGCAACATTCACAAAGAAAATAGTATTATCATTAAAAATGTTGTAGCAATAGGAAACCCACGATTCAATGATGAACCAACAACAGAATCTCCGCAAAACAGAGGTGCTGTCTGGCAACCTTTACCAGGAACAAAGATTGAAATAGACTCTATTTCGGATATGTTCAAAAAGAATAATATTAAAATACAAGTTTATACGGAAAATAATGCTACTGAGTCTGTAATCAAAGGTTTAACTAGGAAGAATATTGATCTTATCCACATTGCAACGCACGGTTTCTTTAATTTTGAAAACTATGAGTCGGGTCTTTTGTTTACTGGTGCAAACAGAGGACTAAATGGTGATACATTGGATAATATGGATGACGGAATCCTGACATGTGATGAAATAGAGAACTTACATTTCCCGAATCTAAAACTCGTTGTATTATCGGCTTGCGATACAGGTTTAGGTAAAACCAATATAGATGGTGTTTGGGGACTTCAACGAGCATTTCGTATTGCAGGTGCAAAATATATGATTGTAAGTCTAAAGAAGGTGGACGATGAGCTAACTCAATCATTCATGATTAATTTCTACAAGAATCTTACAATCGGAAAGTCCATCTATGACTCGTTTGTGCAAGCAATGGATAATGCTGATGAAGATACACGTAACTCATTTATTTTAATAGAATGAAGCAGTTATGAAGAGAATACTATTTATCGTGACAATATCAATATTTACACAGCTGGTTATGGCCCAAAACAAACGAGCCTTACTAGTTGGTATTTCCGACTACCAATGTGTCAACAGATATGGCGGATGGAATAATATACATGGCAAAAACGACATTGACATGTTGTATCCTACTCTAAAAAAATGTGGTGCATCTGTATCATTCTTGTATGACAAAGGAGCTACTAAGGCAGGGATTGACAAAGCCTTGAAAGTGTTGATATCTCAATGTAAAACTGGTGACATTGTTTATCTACACTTTTCTACTCATGGACAACCATTTGAGGACGAAAGTGGTGATGAGGATGACGGTTGGGACGAATCTATTGTGCCCGTGGACGCACCTATTGAATATACCAAGGGAAAATACGAGGGAGAGAACCACTTGATAGATGACGAGCTGCATGAGTACTGCACAAGGATTAGAAAGTCAATAGGCACAAAAGGAATGCTATACGTCGTAATTGATGCATGTCACGCAGGAAAGGCTTCCATGGGAATAGAGAATGATTTGATTCGAGGCACAAAAGCAGGTTTTACACGTAGTGGTAAATATTATCGCCCTCAAAAGTTGGAGAAGGGTAATTACTATAATATACCTTCCTCTCCATCACTCGGAAAAGTAGTTTTTATAGAGGCTTGTAGATCTTATCAGGTCAATAAAGAAATAGTAGAAGGTGGTAAGTACTTTGGTGCTTTATCCTATTATATAAACCGAGTTCTATCTAAACATGAGCTATCTAAAGACTGTAAATGGATAGAGAAGGTAAAAGAAATGATGGAAAAAGATCCTCGACTAGTAAATCAAAACATGGTTATGGAATATAGTAAATAAAAAAGAATGGTATACGGATTGAAGTGAACCCCGATAGTTTTTTGTCTAACTATCGGGGTTCTTTGTGAAACACGCAATTTTTTTCGAAAATAATGCGATGAGTTGTTAACCTTTCCATCATTTCTGTCATAAAGGATAGAAATAAACAATAATAACAATTTAAAATTCATAGTTATGGAAACAAAGACTCGTTACACAATGGTAAACAAGAGTGGTGAGGAAATCTATCATTCTAACAGCTTCTTAGGTTTTATTGGATCAACAATCCTGGTTTATTTTATGACCTTCTTTGCAATTATGTTCTTTGCAATGATACTCTGCGGTATAGGTTCAATTTTCAGTTAATGTGGTATAATTTATAGAGATTAGAAAATTATGGAGACTTTATTTTTCTTAGTTATTGCAGTATCATTAGCATACGCAGTTGGTTGCTGGGGTAGAACTCGCAAAATTGGTTTTGGATTGGCATTTATCCTTTCACTGGTAAATTTGCTTGTAGGCATCATAGCCGTAGCATGTTCAAAGAAACTAGAAGATAATAAATAAGTAGAAGAAAAGAATATGAAAACAGCAGGTTGGATTTTTATAGTAATTGGCGTACTAGCTTTCTTGGGTGCTGCATCAAAAGGAAACAGCGTATTTGGTCCTCTTTTTTGGATAGGAATCGGTGGAGTATTACTTTATTTAAAGAGAGAACATGAAGAAAACAAGGAAGAGAGTTCCAGTGCAGTTCCTTCGGTAAAGAAGGAATCTGTAAAGCCGATAGAAAAAGAAATGCGCAATGTTAAGGAACCATTAGAGAAAACAATACCCGTTACTTTTGAGCAAAAAGAAGCAGCTCTCTGCTTAATCGCATTTTTCGCTGGTTATAATGATGACCTGACAACTGATGGAGCCGCTTACATGGTTTCATACCAATCAGCTATATGGTTCGGCATTGGAAATTACAAAGAAACCCTTACGGCAGCCTTACCAAAATATAAAGACGCTGACAAGCTAATAGACACAGTTTTGACTATCAAGGACACAAAGTCAAGAGAGTTCATCCTCCTCACTTGTTATGATCTCACCAAGATGTCTGGCAAAGCGGAAGCTTATGAATTCTTATATAACATTGCAAATGAAATGGGTTATAATAGGGAGAAGTTTCACAAATTGATTGACCAATACTCGGAAAGGCCAACAATGAACTAGCATATATAACAATTACTTGTAGCTATAATAATAAAGGCAATATTAATAGTTGTAAGATGGGATGGACTGTTGTGAAACACTCCATCTTTTTTTGTTAATTTTTGCAAACATAAGACATTGCGCTGTAACTTTCGGCCTTGTTTTGTCATAAAGGGTAGAAACAAATTAAATTATGGAGAGTTTAAACATTCAAATCGACAAGAACAACGTTGAACAGCAGAAAGCTTTCGACCTTGTGGCAAATACAAATACCTGCCTTTTTATTACAGGTAAGGCAGGTACTGGTAAAACTACTTTCATCAAGCGTATTCTCGAAGAAATAGACAAGAACTTCCTGGTACTCGCCCCAACCGGTATAGCAGCTATAGCTGTTGGTGGCCAGACAATGCACTCATTCTTTGGATTTCCATTCCAGACGATGGGACCACATACTAAATTAGATGTTCTCCCTGAGAAAAAGATGCTTCTGAAGGAAATAGATACTATCATTATAGACGAAGTTTCTATGGTAAGGAGTGATATGGTAGATGGAATGGACAGATACCTCAGAATGGCATTTGAAACCAATATGGCTTTTGGTGGAAAACAGGTTGTGTTTGTTGGAGATTTATTCCAACTTCCACCAGTAGTCAAGCAGGGAACAGCAGATGCAGAAATGCTTCGTGACCTATATGGACCAGGACTTCCTTTCTTCTACAAGGCATTCGTTCTTAAGAGAATGAACTTGCCAAAGATTGAATTCCAAAAAGTATATCGCCAGAGTGACATCGATTTCCTTTCTATTCTGAACAAGATGCGTAATGGGGATGTAAAGTCGGAAGATCTTGCTATCCTAAACGAGCATGTAGGTGCAGAAGAGAATTGCGATGATTTCTCTGTAACCCTCACTTCCTTTAACTATATGGCGGAGAAAATCAACGAGCAGAAACTGGATGATATCGAAGAAGAAGAGTTTGTTTATCAGGCTGATATCGAGAACGAATTCAAGAAGAATGATGCACCTGTTCCTGATGTCCTCAGATTGAAGGTTGGAGCTCAGGTTATATTCTGCCGTAATAATCCAAATTCGGGATATATGAACGGTACAATTGCTATAGTGTCGACTTTGGAAGAAGGGAAGATTGTGGTTAGACTTGAAAATGGCAACGAGATTGATGTACAGAGGGTAAGTTGGGAGAATATGGAGAGCCATTATAATAGTGAAACCAGAAAGATGGAATCAGAAGTTATAGGCTCATTCACACAATATCCTATCAAGTTGGCTTGGGCAATCACTATTCACAAGTCACAGGGTATGACTTTCGACCGTATGCATTTCGATCTATCCAGAGGCACATTCCAAGCAGGTCAGGCCTATGTTGCCATCAGCCGTATGCGATCTTTAGCTGGACTGACATTGAGTCATCCTATCATGCCACATCATATCATACAGAATCCTGAAGTGCTGGCATTCGCCAATTCCTTTAATGATGCTGCGATGATAGACGATGAAATCGAAATTGGAAAAATGATATATAAGCATCTGGCCAAGAAAGAATATGATTTGGCAGCAAAGGTATGCCTAAACTTGGTTGTGACAAAGACAGAGCGCAACGATATTCGTAATGCTGCATTAATAGCGAAGAAAATGTTCGACATTATGCTTGATGACAAAAACATGATGGGCCAGACTAATAATGTAACGTTACTAAAGGACTGCAGCATGACCAGCAATTTCCTTAATGCAGTATTCTGTTTGTATGGTAATCGTTTTGAAGAAGCTATAGGGTATGCAGATATGGTACTGAGCAGAAAGAATTGTCTGGAAGCAATGTTCATCAAAGGACGTGCATTATATGAGTTGGAAAAGTACGAAGAAGCTTTTGATTTAATCTATCTAATTATCAATACCTCTAAAGGGGAAGAGGAGAAAAAGGCTGTTGACAAGAAGTTGCTTCTTTTCGAGGCAAGAGTTAATGAGAAGATCGGAAATTCTAATATCTCTATCTGCAAACAGCTGATTAGAATCTGTCCAGAATGTATTGAAGCCTATTGTATGCTGAGAAAAGACGCCATAAAGAATAGCAAGATATTAGAGGTGGCTGAAGATGAAGAAAATGCAACTCTGATTCATTCATTCAACAGTACTTATGTTTCTGATGCTAATTTCAGAGAATTACTCAATATTTCTGATGTCTCAAGCAAAGAATATTCAAAACTGAGAAGAAGAATCTCTAAATTGTAAATGGGTGCCATGTAACTATGTTAATTGTATCCAATTTCCGTATTTTTTCGCATTGCTTTGTGGTTATTTCATTATTAATTATTATTTTTGTAGTCCAATTCTGATAATCCTATAGAAGAATAATTCAAATGGTATATACAATGAAAGTTGCTAGGACAATAATTCGAAGGGCATGTTTGAGCTTTTCAATTTTGCCAATCTTTTGCATGTTTGTTATCGGTTGTAATCAGACGGGTAGGAGCCCTATGGTAATAGCCAATGACTCAACCAATACTCAATCCCCATCCTCAATAGATGGGCAAAAATCATTGAGCTCCTCTCTACAAGAT
>ERZ842401.7976-NODE-7976-length-10608-cov-9.886383_pt1 | contig 10608 bp, 8 predicted proteins | sample MGYA00521270_ERZ842401 | MGnify/ENA primary metagenome ERZ842401 (study PRJEB31892, sample SAMEA3878208) | bioreactor metagenome | biome: Moose rumen | place: Sweden | collected 2011-10 | study: EMG produced TPA metagenomics assembly of the PRJEB12797 data set... | reverse complement strand
GGAATGACTGGCTCTCTGCATCGGATTTGCTGGCTCTATCTCGCCGCAATACTCAGCAAGCAATCCTTCAGTAAAAGAAAAGTTGAACATGTTACATGAAGTCGTAGATGATAATGCGGAGCATCTGCGGCAGTCCAAAGATGCAGATGCTAGAGTTGGACATAAAACTGCCGACACATCTTTCTTTGGCTATAAAACCCATATCGCTATGACTGATGAACGAATCATCACTGCTGCTGTTACGATATAGCATTGTCATCAGGCCTAAACTAAAAGGCATGGAATTACAAGGAGCAACTACGCTCTTTGTAACAAATATGAAGAGGATAATCAAGCTTATGGAGGAATGACGGCAATGTATATGCCACCCACAAGCAAAAATGCTAAAAGAACCGTACTATTTGATAATGTTTGTCAAATAGTACGGTTCTTTTTCTGTGGATAACTTTCAAAATTTTATAATCGAAAGTTTTTCAGTGACCTGGGTGAAGGGATACATCTTTTTTATCCTTTAGAAAATATTTATGGCGGCTGTCTGTTCGGTCTGGATGGGTACAGCCGATTGTTTGGCCAGTTTGCAGGAAAGCTGGATGATGATCTCCGTACCTTGTACGGAAGGTTCTGGAGAGGATTCAATCTTAACTTCGGCATGGAACAAATCGAGCAGATGCTTGGTAATGGCGATGGTTCGTTCTGCACCTTTCTTTTGGAAGAAACGCCGCCAGTCATAATCTGCGGACATGATATTTTTTAGCATATCCGGCATATCGGCACCGGTATTTTTGATGCGCAGCTCATAGTCAGCATAGAGACGCAGGTGACGCTGGTCTTCTGGTGTGGGTGGTATCAGATAAGCAGAGCCCTTCTGGGCTAAGGTGACGGCAATACTGCCTCCTGTAGGGGTGCAGTCATAAGCAAGGCTGATGAGGTTTAAAAGCACCCGTTGCAGGCGATTGTTATCACAGTAGATATAGAGATTTTCCAATTCTGCCGAGTAGGACATGAAGTCGATGTTTTTGTTTTGCATCTGAGTGACGAATATCTTTTGCACTTCCTGCAGGCTGATACGGATATCCATAGGCGATAGGAACAGCTTCAATTCGTTGTCGTCAATGCGGTTGAAATTGCGCATATCCTCAACAAGATGGAGGAAGTAGTGGCTGATGGATTCGGTATGAGCAAGCCCCTGCCATAGCCCGTCAAGGGTTTCGTGACTGCATTTTCCTTGTATGGCTTGATATTCGCGGCCTGTAGCAGCGGTGATCTTTACATAGCTCATGATGGAATTCATCATGAGGCCGATATCATGGGTCATGTCCGCCAGATACACGCTGTTGGTGCGGCTGGCCTTTTGCTCGTTTTGGATTCTGCGGCTCAGGGTTTCTTCCCGGCGGCGCATGGTGGTAAAAATATCAGCCATAAAGAGCAGGATAATCATGATGAGGGTTATCTGAATCAGGCTGTTCTGATTCAGCGTCTCACTGATTAGTGCATAGCCGCCATGACTTGCCAACGGGATTTTGGTGAGCATGACCTGACGCAGCCACAGAGCCGAGGAAAAGAAGTTGAGGAACAGGAGCACGGTACACATGGAAAAGGATTTGCCAAAGCGATTCAGTGTATCATACTTGAAGACATACCAGTAATAGATAAGTCCCAGTACGCTCCATACCGACAACAGCAAATAGGATTCCGTGGACAGGGTGAGACTGTCCAGCCCCAAGAGCAAATCGGGGATGATGGGGCAGAGGAAGAATAGTATGGAAAGGGCAAATCCGAAAAGTCCCAGGAATATGCCCGCAGAACTTTGCTCCTTTTTGGCCTCACGGTAACGGCACAGGGAAATGTAAGCGTAGGACAGGGCACCGCTGATGGTGATGGCATCTACCATCCAGACGATGGCATTGCGTCCGAAGAAGGGAATGGGCAGGGAGAGAACCAGGATGAGAAATACAGCCTTGCGGGGCGTACCGTCCTCTGCCTGTGCGGCCAGGAATTCCGGCAGGAGCTTGTCTCTGGCCATGGCCTGCACCAGATAGGAGCAGGCACGATAAAGGCCGATAAGGCTGGTACACATGGCCGACAGCAGAGTGGCGGTCAAAAGCATCATGCCGCCGGAGCCGAGCAGGGTGCTGACGCTGTGGAAGACCGGCAGGGAATCAAAGCCTTGCAGGCTGCCCAATACGCGGACATATTCGGGCCAGCTGCCGTATTCCGGCGGGATGCAGAGTACAGAAATGGCAATGGGCAGGCTGTAAGCCAGAAAAATCGCTGCAGTTGAAGCGACCATCAGCGGGAAAATCCTCTGAATGGGGAAGCGGAATTCCTCGCCGCCGTGGGTGATGGACTCGAAGCCGAAGAACAGCCAGGGGGCGCCAATCATTACGCTGAAAATCTGCCAGGCAGGAGTTTCCGGCGTGTCCGGGTCAAAGGCAGGATAAAAGCTGGCATGCTGGGGACTCATGGACAGAACTCCGCAAAAGAGCAGGATAACACCCGTAATCAGAATGATTGCCAGCAAGGCATTGACATGGCGCTTGAACCTGCCGCCATAAGCGGAGAACAGACCGAATCCGATAATTAGCACCCAGGTGGCAAAAATTTCGCCGCCGTAAACATCAAAACCGCCTATCTGATAGTAAAAGCCCCATTGCAGCACATTGCCGAAGATGTAACGTATCAGCAGGACAATCGCGGTGGCGTTGGCCCAGATGATTGTCAGATAGGTGATGATGAGCGACCAGACCGCCAAAAAGGCATGGTCATAACCCATGACCTCCCGGACATAGGCAAAGAAGCCACCGTTATCCCGGTATTTTTGCGCCAGTTTGCAGAAATTGGCCGCGATAACCAGCATGGCCGCACTGGCAAGGGCAATGGAGATTATGCTGCCCACAGGACCAGCCACGGGCAAGAAGGAATTGCCCGGCATCATAAAGGCACCCCAGCCCACGGCACAGCCAAGGGACAGCCCCCATACATTTAAGGGGTAGAGCAGCCGGGTATTGGAATGTTGATTCATAGTAGCATCTCCTTATGGTTATTCTGCCAGCGGTTCTGCCGGAATTTGACTGCTGGATGCTGCAGGTGCTGGAGCCAGCGGCAATGTCAGGGTGACGATGATATCCTTGCCTGCACCCTGTCCCGGCATGGTGCTGATCTTCAGCGTACCATCCATGAGTAACACAAGTCCTTTGGATATGCAAAGACCGCCCAAATCGGTGGCTTCGCCGTCAAAGGGTTCAGCCATGTGTTCGATGATGACCGGAGGCATATTGGCTCCCGTATCGTTTATATGCAGCTCATAGGTGGCGCTGTCTGCGGTGGAACTTGTTTCCATCAGCGTCACCATAACGCCGCCGCCTGCGGGAGTAAACTCACAGGCATTGCTGATGAGGTTGATGAGCAGACGCTCCAGCCGCTGCTGGTCGGCAATGACCAGAGGATGGGGCAGTTCAATGGGATAGGCGTCAAAGAAAATGTTTTTGTCCTGCATTTGCATCGCGAACAAATCCTTGGCATTTTGCAGGATGTTCCGCCAGTCGGTGGGCGCAGCATCCGCAAGGAGTTTGTTTACCCCTGTGATGCCCTTTTCGATATCCTCTGTGGTGACGAATTTCTTGTTAATCATGCTGTGAATAAGAGCGGTGAGCCGCTGAGTATGGGCATCAAGCTGCCAGAGATAATTGTTCAGGCGGTCAGGAATACGGCGGGGGCAATTTTCCTCCGGGCAGGCCGAACAGATAGAACAATTTTCCAAGGATTGATGAATAGCAGCCTGAGCAGCTTCCATGGGAATATTGAGGTCATGGGAAAGATTGGCCAGGAATGTATTGCGCGCCAAATCGATTTCGCTTTGCTGGCGGCGGATTTCGGTCATCTTGCGTTCATGGCGCTTGATGGTGATGAAGATATCGGCCATCAGCAGCAGAATGAGCAGAATCATGAGCATCTGCACCATGCTGTCGGTGGCCAAATCTCTATAGGAGGTATTGACCGAGCCGTTGACCACGGTGAGAATACGTTCCTTCATCACCAGCCAGAGCCAAATGCTGGAGGAGAAGAAATTGAGGAACAAAATCATGATGCACATGGAGGTGCTGTGTCCGAAGCGGTTCTGCTTATCGGTTTTGAACGTATACCAGTAATAGGTAAAGCCCAAAAGACTCCAGACGGCCAGCATCAGATAGGATTCGGTTTCCAGTGAGCCGCTAAGAAGCAGTCCCGGCAGGAGCGGGCAGAAGAAGAAAATAACGGAAATGGCTACCCCAAAAACAGCCAGCTTCTTAGCGCCGGCACGGCCTTCCTCGCGGGCCGTAAAGTAAGCGCACAGGGAAGCATAGCCATAAGCCACGGAACCTACAACCGTGATGACATCGCAGAGCCAGACAATGGATACCCGTCCAAGCAGCGGAATGAGCAGGGAGATGAGCATGACAAAAAGCATGGCATTGCGGGGCGTTTCATCTGCCGAACAGAAGGTAAACCAGGGCGGCAGGATTCTGCATTTTGCCATGTAGTGCAAAAGATAGGCACAGGCACGGTAAAGCCCCAACAGGCTCGTGATGATGGCAGAGAAGATGGACAGACACAGGACGCCAAGGCCGTTTAAGCCAAATACGCTGTAAACACTGTGGAATACCGGCAGGCCTGCAAGACCATCAAGGCCGGAACGTTTGGCCATGTATTCCGTCCAGGAAGAAAATTCCGGAGGAATGGCCATCACACTCATTGCGCCCAACAGAATATAGATGAGTCCACCCGACAGTACGGCGATAATGATGATGGGGAAAAGCTTTTTGCCCGGAAAGGCAAAATCATTGCAGGCATGGGTGACGGACTCAAAGCCGAAGAACATCCAAGGAGCCAGCATGCACATGGAAAGCACCTGCATAACGGGGGAACTATAGTTCTGGAACAGCGGCGTAAATACAGCGGTTCCGGTCTCACTTAGCATGGCGATAAAGAGCATGACGACGGTGAGCAGGAAAATAGCGGCAAAAAAGGTATTTAAATGCTTTTTGAGACTGCCGCCATAACAGGAAATCAGGCCAAAGACGATAAACACCAGCCAAGTGACGGCGACTTCGCCAAAGTAAATATCAAAGCCGGCCAGCGTGTAAAGATACCCCCATTCAAAGATATCGCCCAAGAGATACCGTGCCAGCAGCACATTGGCCGTAGCGTTGGCCCAGAGAATGGAAAGATAGGCAATGAGCAGAATCCATGCTGCCAAAAAAGCGTGGTCGCTGCCCAGAATGTTTTTCGTATAGGCAACAATGCCGCCATCATCGGGGAATTTTTCCGCGAGACGGCAGAAGTTGAAGGCAATGACCAAAAGCAGTATTGTACTTAATGCCATGGCTAGAATTGTGCCCAAGGGCCCAGCAGTGGTGATGTAGAGATTGGCCGGTACCATAAAGGCACCCCAGCCGACGGCGCACCCCAGTGACAGCGCCCAGACATTTAAGGGAGAGAGTAAATTTTTATTCATAGTCCTGCTCCTTTATCTGGCAATTTTGTTAATAGCGGTGGGAATGGTGAGAAGCGGCAATTGCTGCTCTACAGCGCCAATGTCGAAGGCTGATTTTGGCATACCGTAGACTGTGCTGGTGGCTGCGTCCTGCCCGATGGTAGGAGAGCCCTTCTGCCGCATCTTCAACAGTCCTGCGGCTCCGTCCTTGCCGATACCGGTAAGGATAATGCCCATTGCCCGGCTGCCGGCAACTTCTGCCACACTGTCAAAGAGTACATCTACAGCAGGACAGACACTGTGTATCGGTGGTCCCGGTTTACATTCCAGTGTGTAGCGGCTGCCCTGACGATGGACAGACATGTGCTTGCCGCCGGGGGCGATGTAAACATGATTGGGCTGCACGATATCACCGTCAGCGGCTTCTTGTATGGTCAGGCTGCATTCGGTGTTCAGCCGCTCGGCAAACAGGCGGGAAAACATGGCGGGAATGTGCTGAACAATGACGATGCCGGGAAGCGGCGGCGATAAATTCGTAAGCACAGCCGCGATGGCCTCTGTGCCGCCTGTAGAAGCGCCAATGGCGATGAGGTCAATTCCTCCCGCCCTGGGGCGGATGGTTATAGCCGGTTCGGCCTGCGGTGCCATAGGCTTAGGTGGTGGCGGAGGCATGGGCCGGGGTGCCGGCTTGGGGGCAAAGCGGGGAGCAGGTGATGTGCTGGCCGCCATGCGTGAGGCCAGAGAAGCTGCCGGTGTGAAGGACGGGCTTGCTCCGCCAATACCGGAAGAAGCCTGAACCTCATTTAAAATCTCGTCATAAAAAGCCTGCATGGGCTGCCCAACCGAAGGCTTCTTTACATAATGGGAAGCCCCCATAAACTTCGCTGTCCGGGAAACATTATCGGAAATGCCGTAGGTTACGATGGTAGCTTTTGGAAAGGTCTTTACCAGCAGGGGCAAAAACTTTTCCTGATTGACCAGCATAGCACCCAAGGCAAAATTCAGTACAATGGCCGTAGGCTTGAAGCTTTGCATAAGTTTTAGGGCATCGGCAGGATGGAAGGCGTGGTCAACGGTACTGCCCGCAGGCAGCCGGTGTGTTAATTCTTGTACCAACGCTTCCTTATACGTTATGGAGTTGTCTATCACAAAAACACGCGCAATAGCCATACCGTCCTCCTTAGCAAGAAAATAATCCATTACTTTTTATTTCAATATTTTCATTAAAAGTCCTCTTTTATAATGGCGGAATTTATCTCCTTATCACTTTTTTCTAATAAATTGACATTTGTCCTGTTTTTTGCTATCCTGTTACCGTTATATTCTTGTATAAGCCCATTGATATGGTATGGGCGTTTCTACAGGCAACCGTAAATTGTCATAGTCTACAGGAAAGATGAAGCGTTTTTGTATGGGCTTCCTTTTTTCATGTGGGATGATGATTTCCTGCCGATGAAAGAGGAGGCTATTATTTTTTATGCAAGCACAAGCAAGTCAGTCTTTCCTGGAGCGCATCTTTAAGCTCTCGGAAAAGGGAACCACGGTAAAGACGGAGGTTATCGCCGGTTTCACTACCTTTATCGCTCTGGCCTATATCATGTTCGTCAACCCGAATATTCTGGCCGATGCCGGTGTGCCCAAGGAGGCGGCTATTGCTTCCACCATTTGGATTGCGGCGCTCTCTACGATGATGATGGGCGTTTTTGCCAACTATCCGGTGGCTCTGGCACCGGGCATGGGCTTAAATGCGTTCTTTGCTTATTATGTCTGCGGAGTTTTGGGACTGCATTGGACAGTAGCGCTGGGCGCGGTGTTTTTCTCTGGTTTGCTGTTCCTGCTGCTGACCATCAGCCATGTGCGTCAGGCAATCATTAACGCCGTTCCCCAGAACCTGCGCGTGGCTATCGGCGTGGGCATTGGTCTTTTTATCGCCTTTGTCGGGCTTAAAGGAACGGGGCTTATCATCAGTGACCCCGCGACCTTTATCACGCTGGGCAGTGTGACCAAACCGGAAACGGCTATGTCGCTGTTCGGTCTGGTACTCACTGGAGCCTTAATGGCGCGTGAAGTGCAGGGCGCTATCCTTATCGGCATCATTGCGACCACGATTCTTTCCATGATACTGGGTTATTCTCCGGTTCCCCATGCCATTACGGATGTTATCAGCACCGGCCTTCCCCATATGGGCGAAACCTTCGGTAAACTCGACATCATGGGCGCCTGGAACTATGGTATTCTTTCCATTATCTTTACCTTTACCGTAGTAGAACTTTTCGATAACATGGGTACGCTGATTGGACTTACGGCCAAGGCCAAGCTCGTGAAGAAAGATGGCGAGATTGAAAACCTCGACAGGGCTTTAAATACGGATGCTGTGGGGACAATTTTCTCGGCTATCTTTGGTACCTCTACGGTTACTTCCTATATTGAAAGTGCTGCCGGTATCGCCGCCGGCGGCAAGACGGGCTTGACCGCTGTTACGGTTGCGATATTGTTCCTCGTATCACTGCTCTTTGCTCCCTTGATTGGCCTTGTGCCGGGATACGCTACGGCACCTCCCCTTATTTTGGTTGGTGCTCTGATGATGAGTGAAGTGGGCAAGGTAAACTTCGCCGACTTCACCGATGGCCTGCCGGCATTTTTGACCATCATCATGATGCCGCTTACGTCCTCTATCGCCAATGGTTTTGCCTTCGGCTTCATCAGCTTTGCTTTCATGAAGACGCTCGCCGGCAAACCAAAAGAAGTCAGCCCGATTATGTGGCTCGTGAGTATTGCCTTTATGATTAATCTTTTTATGCGTTCCTAAATTTAAGTTTTGTGCAAAATAATCGATATAGATAGTAGCACAAGGATGTGCAGCTTCAGTTAACTGAGGAGGTGCGGTTATGGATATGAGCATCGCCGCTATGTCGGTGAACATGCATCAGGGGCAGGCCATGCAGGATATGGGCATGGCGGTTCTGAAAATGGCCATGGATACCACGGAAGTTGCTGCAGAGGAAATGCTGGAGGAACTCTTTGTTGACCCGAATCTGGGCACGATGGTGGATATTCAGGCTTAACAAAAAAACTGCTGTAAACGATGTAAGTCGTGTTACAGCAGTTTTTTTGTTGCTTACAATCTGGCTGAAATGATGGCACGTTCTGCAGGCCGTCCAGACTGGTTGCGATGTTCAGCCCCATGGGGGAGTGGCTGGTGCAGGAGACGATAAAAAATGCGGAGCGATAAAGGAGATAAGGATATTTATGGCGAATAGAAAAAGCTAAGATAATTTGGAGCATTTGAATGGAATCTGGGCAAATTCAGCGGCAATTATTGAAAAAAGCAAACCGTATCTTCTCTATGAGCGAAAGGAGAGATGAAGGTTTTTGCTCGATACGTTTTTACTGGAATCGATGGATTAGGAGGGATTTTTGTGACAGAAGCGGAAAAACTGGATGCGGGGCTTGAATACGATTTCACGGAGCCGGAAGTGCGCGGGCGAAAGTTCCGTGCTGTAAAGGGGTGCCAGAAGCTCAACGGCATAGACATGACAGAAACGGCGGCAAGGGAGGCTGCAATTCGGGAACTTTTCGGAAGTGCGGGAAAAAGCCCGGTGGTTCTTCCCACCTTTCATTGCGACAATGGAGGGAACATCCATGTCGGGGACAATTTCTTTGCCAATTATAATGTGACTATCCTCGACAATAGAGAAGTACGAATCGGAGATAATGTGATGATAGGGCCGCATACGCTTATTGCCACGGTGGGGCATCCATTGTCCCCGGCAAAGCGCCGTGCGCATTGTGCCATAGCAAAGCCTATTCATATTGGCAATGATGTATGGATTGGCGGTAATGTGACGATTATGCCGGGGCTTACAATCGGGAATAACGTGGTTATTGCAGCGGGGGCTGTCGTCACTAAAGATGTGCCGGATAATTCATTGGTGGCTGGAGTACCGGCAAAAAAAGTCCGTGATTTGGAAAATGATGTTTTTGAATGATGTGGACATGAACACCCTATAGCCACAAGACAAGGGGGATGAATATGCCAAAAATGACAGGAAAACGCTCGTTTTTGTTTTTGCTGACAATTTGTTTTTTGTGCAGTTTGGTTTATGCGTCAGTTGCGCAGGCGGCAGAAATTCTCAGAGAGGCAGTTCCTTTAGAACGTAATCATGTGGCTTTGCATTTGGAACGCTATATAGAACAGGATGGGCAGTCGAAAAAACCAATCCTGTTCGTACATGGCGTGACTTTTTCCTCCCATGAGTTCGATGTCAATTATAAAGATTACAGCTTGGCGAGATATTTTGCCAAACATGGTTATGAAGTATGGCTGCTGGATATTGCAGGATTTGGCCATTCAGAGGCGGTCAAGGATGGTTTTATGCCGGACTCGGATTATGCGGCAGAGGACATAGAAGCGGCTGTGCGCTGCATTTTGGCGCGAAATAACCTTTCCTCCATGGATGTTTTAGGTTGGAGCTGGGGGACTGTGACCAGCGGGCGCTTTGCTGCACGTCACCCGGAACTGGTGCATCGTCTTGTGCTGTATGCTCCTATTTTCGTTGGCATGGGCGAAAAGGCAGTTAAGGAGCCGTTCCATCACAATACATGGGGAAGTGCGGCCTCTGATTTTCAGAGAAAAGCTGATGGAAGCATCGATTTTGATATCGCAGAAGAGCTTCTGGTCAATACCTACATTGCCAATGCTTGGCATTATGACCGGGACAGCAGCCCTAACGGAGGAAGACGGGATTTATTGGTCAGCGACAATGTAAGGCTGATACCTATGGAAAGTATCCATGTTCCTGTGCTGATTATTGCCGGTTCTAAAGACCAATATGCGTCCCCTGCCCTATGCAAAGAAGCATTTGCAATGCTATCCAATAGGGATAAGTCTCAGCTCGTAATTATTGATGGTGGTGGCCATGCCATGGTCATGGAAAGACCATATTACAAGAAGTTTAGGGAAAGTGTGCTGAGATTTTTGCAGGCAAATTAAGGAGAATTTTTAGTGAAAGCAGCAATAGTTTATGGATGGTACGGAAATTCATATAGGGTAACAGTGGCACGGGCAAAGTCTCGTGCCAATTGTGTATTTGTCAATGATGTGAGACCTACAAATTTATTAGTCCATTAGAATG
>ERZ842401.7974-NODE-7974-length-10609-cov-14.657571_pt1 | contig 10609 bp, 10 predicted proteins | sample MGYA00521270_ERZ842401 | MGnify/ENA primary metagenome ERZ842401 (study PRJEB31892, sample SAMEA3878208) | bioreactor metagenome | biome: Moose rumen | place: Sweden | collected 2011-10 | study: EMG produced TPA metagenomics assembly of the PRJEB12797 data set... | reverse complement strand
ATCTTGCCTATAACCGCGAAGACGGCACGTGTCGCATTCCGAATAAAGAGGTGCGGCAGGAATGGTTTAACGCGATTGAAACAAATGCAGAATATGCGGTAACAAATCAGATTATAAAATCGTCAAAGGAGTTGCTTGCCGAAACACTCTGCAAAAATGCGGACGCGGTGGCGAAAGCACTCGACGTGAGTCATATTCACGTTACATCGAATCGCAGTTACAACAACGAAGACGCGCTTCAATCGGCGATTTATCTTTCTTATATCTATGCGCTTAATAAATACACCGTTGTCAAAGAGATGACAGCGGGCAAGGGCTTTGCAGATGTTGTTTTCATTCCGTTTGTGCCGAATATGCCTGCGATGATTATCGAGCTCAAGCAAAACGGGTCGGCGATGAGTGCGATAGAGCAAATCCGAGCGAAAAAATATTTCGATTCACTGTCTAGTTATTCGGGCAATTTGCTTTTTGTCGGCATAAACTACGACGAAAACACGAAAACGCACGAATGTAAAATCGAAGAATTCGTGAAATGAGGGAGACGTAGCCTCTTTTCAAACGAATCTAAAAAGCCTGTTCCCTTTCGCGCGGACAGGCTTTTTTTGTTTGTGTAAAAGCAATTTATCGTGATAATACATACAGTAAAGCTAATCTTCCCGAAATAGTACGAAATTCGTCACGTCTACTGTACGTTTGGTGTCATGTCTATCGTACGTTTGGCATGACGTCGTACGTACTAAATTCATCACGTCTATCGTACTAAAATCGTGACGATTTATGTACAGTTTCAAAACGAAATAGTGCGTAATAGCAATGATGATTTTTCTCACAGGTAATTTGCTCTATAACAGCTATGTGAAGCGAAAGAATAATATTCAAGAAATGAACAAAAAAGTATTGACTGTTTTTTTTTTTACAGTATAGTATCGCTGAATTATGAAGCGGTATGCGATTCTTTGCGGCAGCGCAAAAGAAAATTATGAGCAGACAAAGATTTCTCTAATGCACGAAAAGCTCCTTGCAGACGGCTGGGCGGAAAATGAGATTACGATTTTTCCTAACGGCGTGAATGAGTTGCTTTTAGAATACGCGCTGAACAACTGCGTTGAGCAAAACAATGCGAAAATCTTTCTCTTTTTTTGTGCGCTATCGCAGGATTGCATAAAAGATGATTATATTACACTCGGCAATGACGAAATCAGGAAATCTGTGATTGCGCATTATGTGGCTGTGGCGGAAAAGGTCGGCGCAGAAATGCAGGTGGTGTATGACGCGGACTGCGAGTTGATTGCAGAAGAGAGCTTGGGCTGGGAGAGGGCTATATGATGACGGTCATTTTTATGTACTGCAAGGATTTTGATTTAATCCGCCACCTGCCTCGCATAGCAAAGACATTTTATTATCCGAATGTGAAGATTGTGCACGACCATGCGCGGGAAAGCTACAAAAGCCGCGCGATGTTATGGGCGCATATCAAGAGCGCGGTGCGGTATTTTAACAAGTGGGGCTGGTGCTTTGACAGGGAGAGAGGGAAGATGAATAAGAAGATTTTGCGAGAGCTGGAGGAGATAAAAAAGTGAGTGATATTGATTTTGCTACTAAGACTATACATAAAAAATATAAAGTTGGCTATACCTGTGGTGTTTTTGATTTATTCCATGTTGGACATCTGAATCTTTTAGAACGCTGCAAAAATATGTGTGATGTTCTAATTGTTGGTGTATGCGATGACAATTATGTCCGTAATGTAAAGCATAAAGAACCTGTTTTTTCAGAAGAAGAGCGAGTAAGAATTGTAAATGCCCTTGATTGTGTAAGCAGTGCATATCTTGTTGATATCGAAACAACAAATGATAAAATGCTGGCTTTTAAGAAATTTCATTTTGATGTTTTATTTTCTGGCGATGACTGGAAAGGGAGCGAACGTTACAACAAGACCGAAAAGGATTTTGCGGAATTAGGTGTTTCGATAGAGTATTTTCCTTATACAAAAGGAATTTCTACATCTCAATTAAAGTCTGGTTTTAATGGGGGGGGGGACAATAGTGTAGTCAAAATTTGCACAAAGCCCTTTCTTAAATTTTACGGAGGGCTTTGTGCATGAGAACTGTTTTAACTGTTGGTGTATTCGATTTATTGCACTATGGACACTATGAATTGTTCAGGCGTGCAAAAGAACTCGCTGGACATAATGGAAAACTGATTGTCGCAATTCAGGAAGATGAATTTGTAACAAAATATAAGCCGGAGACAAAACTTTTTTATGATTGGAATAAAAGAGCGCAAATGATTTCCGCATTGCGTTACGTTGATGAGGTTGTTCCGTATTCGGACATTGATATATCAATACGGAAAATAAAATTTGATATTTTCGCTATTGGAGGAGATCAGGTTCACTCAGGATTTCAAAAGGCTGTAGAGTGGTGCAAGAAAATGGGGAAAGAGATTATAAGACTCCCCAGAACTGAAGGAATTTCTTCAAGTGAAATTAGAAAAGGAAATTTATGTTAGGATTACAAACAAGGATTGAACGATTTAAGCATTACTATCAAGAAGGGACTTTTTTTTGATATATGAAGCATAACAACAGCATAGTCTTAATTAACATTATATGCTCCCTATTACAACAAGTCGTTGTAACAATCAGTGGATTTATTTTACCACGGTTGATAATCAATGTTTTTGGTTCTGAAGTAAATGGGTTAATTTCATCGCTGACACAATTTTTAAGCTACATAAGTTTAATTGAGGGCGGGTTAACAGGAGTTGTCGCGGCAAATTTTTATAAACCTTTGACGGCTGGTGATAATGTACTTTTAAGTAGGGTAATAAAAACGGCCTCTAACTTTTATAAAAAAATTGCGCTCATATTTTTTTGTTATACCATCGTAATAGCGTTATTTTATCCTTTGGTTGTCAAAAGTAACTTTTCTTTTTCTTATATTTGTACATTGACATTTATACTGAGCATTAACTTTATAGTGCAATATCTTTTTTCAATTACATGGAAAACACTTTTATCTGCTGATAAAAAAGGTTATTTGGTTTCATTGTCTTATATACTTGTTGTAATTCTTAATACTGTTATCTCATGCCTTATCATTCATTTTTATCCGAATATCAAATTGGTAAAACTTGTTTCAGCTGCGATTTATCTGATTCAACCGCTTATTTATCATTTGTTTATAAAAAAACATTATAAAATTACAAAAAAAATAGATACAGATAATGAACTTCTTGCTCAGCGCTGGGATGGATTCGCCATAAATATTGCAGCTTTTGTTCACAATAACACTGATGTGGTTATTTTAACACTAATGGCAAACTTATCTGATGTGTCTGTATATGCTGTTTACTTGATGGTTGTAAATGGTCTGAAAAGCATTGTCATGGCGGTGTCTCAGGCAATAGTGCCTTCAATAGGATTTGCTTATGCAAAAGGCAATAAAACTGAATTGGATATTGCATTCAATAAATATGAATTTGTGGTTCTTTTTCTTACTTATTTCCTATTTACGGTTGGGGGGCTCTGCATAAGTCCCTTCATAGGATTATATACATCAGGCATAACGGATTACAATTATAATCAGCCTGTTTTTGCATGGATTTTAGTAGTTTCTGAGTTGATTTACTGTGCCAAAGAGCCTTATTTGATGATGGCATATTCGGCCAATAAATTTAAGGAGTTCAAAAAAATAGCATACATTGAAGCCGCGATAAACATATGTGTTTCAGTAAGTCTGGTAAAATTTCTTGGAATTACTGGTGTTGCCATTGGAACCCTCATTGCCATGACCTTCAGAACTGTATGCCAAATTGTGTATTTACATCATCAGATATTGGAACGGAGTATTTTTCAGTTATTCTATGAAATATTTTTTTATTCAATTTGCATGGTGCTGATTATTTATGTTTCAAGAAAATTTTTTGAGATAAGAGAGGTCTCTATTTTTAACTGGATATTATATGCAGTTAAAAACTCTGTACTGGCAATTTCTGTTTTTGGAATGAGTTCTGTTTTTATTTATTGCAAAAAAATGAGGAGAAAATAGATAAATGAAAAAATTATCGCTGGAAGAATCAAAAAAATTGCAGCTTGATATTTTAGATTTTGTTACAGATGTATGTGAGAAAAATAAGATTCGCTATTGGCTTGAATTTGGTACTTTGATAGGTGCTGTCAGACATAAAGGTTATATTCCTTGGGATGATGATATAGACATCGGTATGCTTCGGAAAGATTATGTCAAATTCAGAGAAAAATTTAATGACCCCTCAAAAAGATATGAACTGCATGATATTGAAAATGACAAAGATTATAATTTTTTATTCGCAAAAATCTTTGATACTAAAACTGTTGAGAAAGACCCTAATGCAATGAAAGAAACATGTTTGAACATAGATTTGTTTATATTTGATGACGTTCCAGACAGTGAAAGACTTCAAAGAAAAATATTCGATAGAAGAGATTTGTTCCGAAAGCTAAATAACATACAGGTTTTGGGAATGAATAAAAGTTCATTTGTAAAAACATTTATGACCCATTTGATAAAACCATTTTTTATGTTATTGCCATCAAATTATTTTTTAAGAAAGTTTTACAAAGAGATGCAAAGATATGGAAAAAACGAAAAATTTGCAGCAAATCTTTGTGGCTATGCAAGGTATGTCGTTAATAAATCAGATGTTTCAGAGACAATTTTAACTCAGTTTGAGAATAGGCAGTATCGAATTCCTGTTGGTTTTGACAGAATGTTGACTTCGTGTTTTGGGGATTATATGACGCTGCCCCCTGTTGAGAAAAGATGTTTGCCTCACTCAGGTATTGAGATCTTTGTTAAAGACTAATGAGGGATTTTATAACACACGAAGGTTAGCGATTAAATGAATTTACTTTTATTATCCATTTTTGGTATCTTCTTGTCTTTCTTTTTATATTTTTATACTCGCGTTCCATATAAACATACTAACAAAATTGAAAAGCAACATGATAGTACAAGAAATAAAATTTTTCTCCTTGTAGATTTTCTTTTACTGTTCTATTTTACATATGTTGTGTTTGGAGCCTTTCAATATATTGAAACAAATAAATATATTGCCATTGTAAAAGCAAATGATCTCCCAAGATATAAAATGTATTATGGAATTGTAGCTTCAAGTAATTCATATGGAGAAGCCTTCGAAAATATAGGATTAGAACCATTTTTTACTTTCTTATACTATTTTTGTGGAAAAATTTCTTCAAATTTTTCCTTCTTCTTATTTCTTTTTTATTCTTTCAATTTTTATTCTTGGCTTATTTTTATAAAAAGATTTAAGAAAAATTTTAATATAATCACAGCATTTGCGTTCTTTTCTTTTATATTTACACAATATTTAATCTCATTCTGTCTGTTAAGAATGGAAGTTGCTGTAACTATTGCTTTATGGGTATATATTTTTTTAGACAAAAAAAAACTATACAAGGCTTTTTTTACAATAATATTTGCTGTACTGGTTCATAACTCTGCAATTTTTCTTCTTATTCCTTTTTTTCTTTATTTGATATATTTAAAAAAAGGTATAAGAAGAATGTTTTTTTGTTTTTTAGCAATATTTTCAATTGGGCTCATTGGGAGTTCGATACTTCCTTTTTTATTGCCGTTAATCGCACGGAGATATCTGGCATATATGACAAGTTCTGGTGTTGCATTCAATACATATTTGACTAATTCTTTTTTCTTATTTCTTATATATTTAAAGCGAAAGGTATTTTTTAAGGATTTTCACGATGTTTTATTGGTTGTTTTTTTGCTTTCAAGTCTTCTTATTTTAGATTTTCAACTTGCTATTTCGATGTTTTATAGAATGATTTATTTTACACAACCTGCTTTATTTATCATTATTGGAAAAGTATTTTCAATTTATAAATTGGAAGTAAAGCATATGGAAAGAAATTTTATAATCAGAATTTTCCTAATTTTGTATATTTTTTTTTATTATTATAAATTTTCAACAGGAGTTTGGGAAGCATTGGATTTAGTTGACTATAAACTTGACTTTAATTTTTTAAATTTATAGGAGTAAATATGAAATCAACTACACTTCGTGAATTAACCGATAAAATGGCATTCTGTGGCAAGGCATTCAATAAATTGCATTTAATTCCACTATCAATCTTGTTTTTTCAATTAAAAGACAAAATTGTACTCAATTACATTGAAAAGTATTATGGCAAGTTCATATTAAATTATAAACCTTGTAATTTATCACCTAAGAAACAATTCGTAAAACTTCCTATATGGGTATGCTGGTTACAGGGGGAAGAGAATGCACCTGCACTTGTAAAAAAATGTATTTCTTCAATACGGCAACATGCGAACGGACATGAAGTTATTGTTTTAACTGAAAATAACATAAAAGAATATATAGATATACCTGAGTATATTGTAAAAAATGTACAGAGCGGAATTCTGTCTAGAACAAGTTATTCTGATATTGTTCGTTCTGCATTATTAGCATCTTATGGTGGAATGTGGATAGATGCTACATTCTTTTTAACTCAAGATTTGCCAGAAAATTATTTTTCTTATTCAATTTTTAGTGCTGCAAAACAACCGGAGCCTAAAGATAGACGCAATGTTTGTATATCTCGATATAGATGGACTGGAAGTTTTATAGGTGCTTCATCTTCGAATAATAAGCTTTTTTGCTTTTTAAGAGATTTTCTTTATGAATATGAAAAAAGGGAAGTTGTATTCATTGATTATTTATTGATTGATTATTTGATTTATGTTGCTTATAAAAACTTTGAAGAAGTTAACTCAGCTATAAATGCAATTCCTGATAATAATTTGGATTTCGGATGGCTTTTTCATGTAATGAATAAACCTTTTGATGAAGAGAAAGCTAAAACTATGTTTGAAGGAAAGACTTTTGCCTATAAACTTTCTTGGAAAATGAATTGGAAAACATCTATACAAGGAAAAGAAACTTTCTTTGGTAATTTTATAAGCGAGGTAGAATAATAAAATGGCATCTGAAAGACAATCAAATTTCGAGTTAATGCGAATAATTGCTATGCTTATGATTGTTGTATCTCATTATATTCAGCATGGTGTATGTGCATTAATACCTGATTATTATAATTCTCAATTTGTGCTTAATAAGCTTTTTACTATACCTGTTCGTGCTGGTGGACAAATTGGAGTTGGACTTTTCTTTATGTTAAGCGGTTATTTTCTTATCAATAGCAAGAGTCAACGAGTATTAAAAGTTTGTGCAGAAGTTGCTTTTTATGCAATTTTCGATGTTCTGGTTTTTCTTGTGTTTTCTATACTTTTCCAAAAACAAGTTCTATCTGAAAAATCAACGCTTGTTCATATAACATCAGTATTAATGCTACTTGTTTCAAGTGGTGAATGGTGGTTTGTTACGACATATATAATGATTATAATAATGACACCTTTTATAAGACCGATATTGCAAGAATTAAATAAAAAGAGTTTTATTATTTTTTTATTGTTTATGTGGATTGTATGGTTTGAAGTTGCTTTAGCTGCTAATCGTTACGATTTTAATATTTCAATTAATTTACAACAATCTTTGCTTTCATATTTTCTTGGTGCATTCTTAGGGCTGTATTATAAAAATCGAAATGTAAATCCCTTAATTCCATTGTGTATTTTTATTGTTAGTATTTTTGCTTTTACTGTTGCTCGTTATCCAATTGATATACAAAGAAAATCTGGGTTTATTTCTGAAATCCTTATGATTTTTACAACAGGAATTTTGAAAGTAATTCTTATTTTTAGTTTGTTCTGTTTCTTCAAAAACTTAAAAATTGGTGAAAAAAAAGGAATAAATAGAATTGCTTCTACAACTTTTGGCGTATATCTAATACATGAGTGCTCTTTTATACTGAAAATCATATGGGGAAGGGCTATTATTAAACAATTTAATAGTTCATTTCTAGTGTTTTTAGAAGAAATGTTTATAACTGTTTTACTAGTGTATATTATTTGTTCTTTGATTGATTTTATACGAATAAGATTGCTTGAACCAAAATATATGAAAGCTATACAAAACTTGATAGAAAAAATGAAAGAAAAGGATGAACAGTAAATGAAGAATGTTTTCCTGATGTGTCAAACAATAACTAATAGTGCTGGAACTGAAAGAGCCTTATGTAATTTAGCAAATATTCTAGCAAATTCTGGAAAATACAATGTTAATATTTTGAGCATTGAAACAACTGAAGGCAATGCTTTTTATGAATTAAATCCGAATATTAATTTGTTTCATCTTGGATTTAATGTCGGAAATAAAAGCAAATACAAAAAAATCTTTGCATATATTGGTTTTTATCGATTTCTTTCAAATTTGAATCGTAAGCAAACTGATAATGTTTTTATTGGAACTTATACACCATTTAATTGTATTATTTCTCTGTTAGGCAAAGATTGCTCAAAAATAGGTTGTGAACATTTAAATTATGCGGCTGCTTCTAAATTCAGACAATTTGCAAGAAAAATATTCTATAAAAAATTAAATTACACAGTTTTACTTACAGAGTCAGATCGTAAACATTATTCATTTTTAAGAAATACTGTAGTTATTCCAAACAGCCTTTCGTTTGAACGGAATAAAATATTTTCATATGAGCAGAAAACTGTTCTTGCGATTGGAAGATTGATGTTTCAAAAAGCCTTTGACATACTTATTGAAATCGCAGAAAAGGTAAAAGCTCATGCTCCTGACTGGCATTTTTCGATAGTGGGGGAGGGGGATGATGAAGAAATGCTCTTATCTCTAATAAAAGAGAAGCATTTAGAAAACTATGTATCCATCCTGCCATATCGTAAAGATGTTCTTTCGCTTTATCATTCTGCAAGTATTTATGCAATGTCTTCACGTTTTGAAGGTCTCCCGATGGTTCTGATAGAAGCTCAATCTTGTGGTTTACCATGTATCAGCTTTGACTGTCCTGAAGGTCCTGCAGATATAATAAAGGACGGAGAGAATGGATTCTTGATACCTCCGAATGATATTGAATCTTTCTCTGAAAAACTTTTGTTACTGATGAAAGATGAAAAAATGAGAGAAGATTTCGGAAATAAAGCTTTTGAGAATTCTTTGAATTTTTCAACTGGTGAAATTGCAAAGAAATGGTTCGAATTATTAGGAGAAGAGTCTAATGTATAATAATTTGATTCCACCAAATGTATCCAAACAGAATTCATTTCACTTTGTTCGTTTATTATGTTGTTTCATTGTTATATACGAACACTCAGTTGGACTTTCGGATAGTAGATTCTTTAATTTACAACTTGCTTCAACCGCAGTTGCTGTTTTCTTCATCCTTTCCGGCTTTTGGGTGACGATAAGTTTTCTTCGTTCTGAGTCTGTAAAGGAATATGCCGTCAAGCGAATAAAAAAAATCCTTCCGCCGTATTTTACAGTTGTAATCGTTTTTTCTTTGTTACTTTGCATGGTCAGTACTTTGTCACCATTCGAGTATTTTACAAACATAGGATTCTGGAAATATCTTGCGGCAAATCTCACGACATTAAACTTTCTCCATACCTCGCTTCCCGGAGTTTTTGAAGGACTGCCGTTGAATGGTGCTGTAAACGGTGCTTTGTGGACGATTAAGGTTGAGATTGCCTTCTATGTGTTTCTTCCCTTTTTGATGTTTTTGATATCTAAATGTAAATACAAGTATACACGGGGGGGGGTACTGATTAGTATGCACTTTATTTCTGTTTTGTATATTCTCCTTTGCCATGCTGCCTCTTCTGTAAAGCCTGCTCTTTCTCCTTTGGAAAATCAATTTCCTGCGTTTATGGGATATTTTGCCAGTGGTATGGCGTTTGCCCTGTTTTGGGAAGATTTACAGAAGAGTTTGAATTATGCGATTGTCCCATCATTGGTTGTTTTTATCATATGTCATCAAATCGATAATTATATTCTTTACGCCCTGATTTTTCCAATCGTGCTTTCCTGCCTTGTATTTTGGATTGCGACTAGACTCTCGTTTTTAGGAAAAATTGTCACAAAAGATTATTCATTCGGAATGTATCTTATGCATTATCCGCTGATTATGCTTTTCGTTCAACACAGTTTCTTTTCTTCTTGCTGGCCACTAGCTTTTGCAGGTGTGCTTGGATTGAGTTTTACGGCAAGTTACTTGCTGGAAAAAATAAAGCTGTAAGTTTCATACGAGTGGAGTATTTCTATGAAAATTTTATTCATTACAGCCTTCCCGCCTTGTCAGAAAACTGCCGGGCAGGATTATACAAGGCGTCTTATTCTAGACTTGATAAAAAAGGGGCATGAAGTCTCTTTTATTTATGCAGAATATCCAGAGCATAGTGTGGAACTTCCAGAGTATGTGAAAAATCTGGATAAAATTCATCCGTCTTTTAGGAACTGTCTTAAAAAGCCTCGTTATCATCCTTTTTTTACAAAACGTTTCGATGAAAAAATCTTGAATCTTATTCAAGCTGTAGCCTCAGATTTTGAAATGCTCTATTTTGATTTTTCTCAGGTGCATTTGTACTCGCTTTTTATTTCGCATACAAACAAAGTTTTGATGTGCCACGATGTAATTGCGCAGAAATTTTGCAGA
>ERZ842401.7972-NODE-7972-length-10610-cov-6.176220_pt1 | contig 10610 bp, 7 predicted proteins | sample MGYA00521270_ERZ842401 | MGnify/ENA primary metagenome ERZ842401 (study PRJEB31892, sample SAMEA3878208) | bioreactor metagenome | biome: Moose rumen | place: Sweden | collected 2011-10 | study: EMG produced TPA metagenomics assembly of the PRJEB12797 data set... | reverse complement strand
TAGACCCATTAGACCCATTAGACCCATTACTCCCATTAGACCCATTACTCCCATTAGACCCATTACTCCCATTAGACCCATTAGACCCATTAGACCCATCATGAGCATGAAAAAAAGGGACGGTTCTTTTGATGTCATTTTTGGGTAGTAGCGGCAGGGTTGGTGCATCAACAAAAAAGGGGGGGAACCGTCCCAACTGATATCACCCGTGCGCTCTATAGAATTCGGAATTCGTAGTTTATAAAACCTTATCGTGGGGCGATGATGAGTTCGATGCCCAGGTCCTCGACCTTCTTGATGACCTTGGGCGAGACGCCGGCGTCGGTGATGATGATGTCCACAGCGTCAATGTCGGCGATACGGGCAAAGCCGCGGCGCCCGAACTTGCTGCTGTCGGCCAGGACTATGGTCTTCTGGGCCGCGGCTATCATCTTCTGGTTCAGGGTCGCCTCACGCATCTCGGTCGTCGTGATGCCATACTCAAAGTCAATCCCGTCCACACCCATGTACACCTTGCTGAAGGAGCACTCTGCCAGGATGCGCGCGCTATACTCGCCCACCACCGACAGGCTGCTGTGGCGCAGCATGCCGCCCAACTGGATGATATCGATATTATCGTGCTGCGACAGGATGTTGCTCACCGGCAACGAGGCCGACACCACAGTCAACTTGTGCACCGGCTGGATGTTGCGCGCCAGGGCATGCACTGTGGTACCCGAGGCGATGCAGATGCTGTCGTCGCGCGTGATCAGCCGAGCCGCCTCACGCCCGATGGCGTGCTTCTCGTCGGTGGCGAGCTTCTCCTTCTCACTGACCGAGCGGTTGTTGATGTAGGGGTTGATGAGCACGGCGCGGCCGTGGCTGCGGTACAGCTTATCGCTCTTCTCAAGCTCGGTCAAGTCCTTGCGCACCGTTACAGCCGACACATCCAGCTGATCCACCAGGTCCGAGACCAGCACCGAACCATGCTTGATGAGCATTTCCATGATTGTCTCATGACGTTGTTCCTTGGTCATAGCACTACATAATCTTTTGGGTTAATGTTGAACGCGGCAAAAGTAGGCAAAAGAAAAAAAACGACCAAACGAATCAGGAAAAAAGTTTCAAAAAAATTGTAAAACGAAACCAAAAATACCCCGTTTAAATAGAAATTTGGGTTTTATTTTAGAACAAAACGAAAATACGATAGATTTAAACGAAACTACTAAAATTAATAAAATTACAAATATATTACGCCATTATGTATTTGATTTTCTGTTACTTAGCGCGTTTTATGTTCTAAAACATCAAAAATAAATACGAAATCGCTTTGCTATTCAAAAAAGAGGTAGTAATTTTGCAGCGAAACTAATTTTGCTACCTTCAACACTGTTGACGTTTATGGTAACAAGTGAAATATACAAGAAGGAATATGACGTGATCATCATCGGGGGCGGCGCAACGGGCGCCGGCACCGCGAGGGATTGCGCACTGCGCGGACTGAGCGTGCTGCTCGTGGAGCGCAACGACTATAGCACCGGTGCCACGGGCCGCAACCACGGCCTGATGCACAGCGGCGCTCGATATGCCGTGACCGACGGCGAGAGCGCCACCGAGTGCATCAGCGAGAACATGATACTGCGCCGCATTGCACGACACTGCGTCGAGGAGACCGACGGTCTGTTCATCACCCTGCCCGAGGACGACCTGCAGTACCAGGCCACCTTTGTCCAGGCGTGCCAGCGCGCCGGCATCCGGGCAGACATCATCGACCCCGACGAGGCACGACGCATCGAGCCGGCGGTGAACCCCGCCCTCATCGGTGCTGTGCGCGTCCCCGACGCCGCAATCGACCCGTTCCGACTCACCGTAGCTAACCTGCTCGACGCACGCATGCATGGCGCCGAGACCCTCAACCACCACGAGGTGGAGGGGCTCATCATCAACCAGGGACGCGTCGAGGGTGTGAAACTCCTCAACAAACTCGACGGACAGCACGTGGAAGTGCGCTCGCGCGTTGTGGTCAACGCTGCGGGCATCTGGGGACAGCGCATCGCCGCCATGGCCGGTTGCAACATCTCGATGTTCCCCGCAAGGGGCGCGCTGCTCATCTTCGGCCATCGCGTGAACGGCATGGTGATCAACCGCTGCCGCAAGCCCGCCAACGCCGACATCCTGGTGCCCGACGACACGGTGTGCGTCATCGGCACCACCAGCGACCACATCCCCATCGAGACGGTTGACGATATGCGCGTCACACGCGAGGAAGTGGACGTCCTGCTCAAGGAGGGCATCAAGCTGGCACCGTCGCTGGCCACCACCAGGGTCATCCGCGCCTATGCGGGTGTGAGGCCCCTCGTGGCAAGCGACGATGACCCCTCGGGGCGCAGCATCAGTCGCGGCATCATCTGCCTGGACCACGCCAAGCGCGACGGCGTTGAGGGCCTGATCACCATCACCGGAGGCAAGATGATGACCTATCGCCTGATGGGCGAGATCGCCACCAATGCCGTGTGCGCCAAGTTGGGCAACACTGCGGCATGTGTCACCGCCCAGCAGCCGCTGCCGGGATCGGAGGAGGGTGCGCCCAGTCAGAGCGACATGACCAAGCGCTACAGCTTCGGACAGCGCGCCGCCATCGGCCGCCACGGCTCGCTCGCGGCACGCATCGACAAGGACAATGACATCGACAATGCCCTGGTGTGCGAGTGCGAAGGCGTCACCGTGGGCGAAATCAAATATGCCGTGAACCAGCTGCACGTGCACAACCTGGTGAACCTGCGACGCCGCACACGCCTGGGCATGGGCACCTGCCAGGGCAAACTCTGCTCTTGCCGCGCCGCATCGCTGCTGGGCGAGATGAACCATGACGTGAAGCGCGCACAGGAGGACCTGGCCGACTTCCTCAACGAGCGCTGGAAGGGCATGAGGCCTGTGGCATGGGGCGACACCCTGCGCGAGGCACAGCTCACCGCCGCCATCTATCAGGGACTGTGCGGACTGGACATGGCCGTTAACCATCAAGCAGGAAAGGAGGACGTGCAATGAGAATGGACACTGTCATCATCGGCGGAGGACTGAGCGGCCTCACCTGCGGCATTGCCCTGGCCAAGCGCGGACAGCGCGTCGCCATCGTGGCGGCGGGACAGAGCACCATGATGTTCAACGGTGGCTCGATGGAGCTGCTGGGCAGCATCGACAACAAGACGGTCACCACACCGCTCCAAGCCATCTCCGCCCTGCCCGAGGCACACCCCTACCGTAAAATAGGCGCCGACCGCATCGCCGGCCTCGCCGAACAGGCCCACGAACTGCTCAACGACGCTGGCATCAACATGGTGGGCAACGCTGCCGCCAACCACTGGCGCATCACACCCATAGGCGTCGCTAAGCCTGCCTGGCTCACCCTGAGCGACCACCTGAGGCTCGACAACCTGGACAACCTGCCCGCCAAGCGCATCGCCCTGATGTGCATCCGCGGCTACTTCGACCAGCCCAACGGCATGCTGGCACAGGGGCTCAGGGACCTGGGATTTGAGGTGCAGATGATTGAATTCACCACCGACGACATCTCGTCGCTGCGACGCAGCCCCAGCGAGATGCGCGCCACCTCGCTGGCCAAACGCCTGGTGAGCAACAACGCGCTGCAACGCATGGCCGACCAGATCAACGCGCTGGCTGGCGATGCCGACCTCGTGCTGCTGCCCAGTGTGTTCGGCCAGAACGACGACACCGATTTCCAGACCCTGCAGTCGATGGTGAAAAAGCCGCTGCGCCTGGTCGCCACCCTGCCGTCCGCAGTGGCCGGCATGAGGATGATGAGCCAGCTGCGCCACTACTTCAGGATGCTGGGCGGCACCTACCTCATGGGTGACTCGGCCGTCAGCGGCACGTTCGACGGAGACCGACTCACCAGCGTCACCACGGCCAAGCTGGGCGACATGCCGCTCAAGGCCAACAATTTCGTCCTTGCCAGCGGCTCGTTCATCAGCCGCGGACTGTGTGCCGACTATGAGCGTGTCTACGAACCCGTGTTCAATGTCGATGTCGATGCCGACGACGACCGCGAGCACTGGACCGCCTTCGGCGTGCTCAACCCGCAGGCCTACAGCCGCTATGGCGTCGCCACCGACCCGTCGCTGCACTGCCTGCGACAGGGCAAACCCATAACCAACTTACACGCCATCGGCTCGGTCCTGAGCGGACACGACGCCATCAAGATGGGTGACGGCACCGGAGTGTCGCTGCTGACTGCACTCGCCGCCGCTCACGACATCATGGGCGACAACAAGTGACCGCGCGACTCGTCTGGACGCGGCCCCCGGGGAGCCTTGACGGGCACCGGACATAAAATTTTACAGACGGATAGATATAGATTTGATTGATGATTTTTTAATGGGATATCATGGCTGATAAAATGCAACTTTGCAACATCAGCGACAACAACTTTGAGCAATGCACCAAGTGCTCTATCTGCACTACGGTATGCCCTGTTGCCGCTGTGACTACCGACTATCCCGGTCCCAAACAGGCCGGCCCCGATGGTGAGCGCTACCGCTTGAAGGATCCCGACTTCTTTGACAAGACGTTGAAGCTCTGCCTCAACTGCAAGCGCTGTGAGGTGGCATGTCCCAGCGGAGTGCACATCGCCGACATCATTCAGCGAGCTCGCATGAGGGCAACCATGGGCCATCATGCCAGCCTACGCGACACGATGCTCGCCAACACCGACCTGCTGGGCACGGTGGCCAACATCGTGGCACCTGTCGCCAACGCCACACTGGGTCTCAAGCCCACCAAGGTGGTGATGGACACTGTCATGGCCATCGACAAGCACCGCACCTTCCCAGCCTACAGCCGCCAGAAGTTCACCACGTGGTTCAAGCGTCATGCTGCCGCGCAGCAGGACGCCTTCGACAAGCATGTGAGTTACTTCCATGGCTGCTATGTCAACTACAACTTCCCCAAACTCGGCCAGGACCTGGTCAAGCTGATGAATGCCATCGGCTATGGCGTGCACCTGCTCGACAAGGAGCAGTGCTGCGGTGTGGCCCTCATCGCCAACGGCTTGTACAAGCAGGCCAGGCGCCAGGCGACGGGCAACATCGACAACATCCGCCGCTCTGTCGTGGAGAACGGTCGCACAGTGCTCACTACCAGTTCGAGTTGCACGTTCAACATGCGCGATGAGTACCCCGTCATGTTCGACATCGACAACGGTGACGTGCGCGACGGCATTTCGCTGGCCACGCGCTTCATCTACAACCTTGTGGACGACGGAATAGTGAAGCTTGTGTTCCGCCAGGACTACAAGCGCCGACTGGCCTACCACACAGCCTGCCACATGCAGCGCATGGGATGGCAGATCTTCAGCATCGAGCTGCTGCGCACGATTCCCGGGCTGGACCTCGTGGAACTCGAGCAGGAGTGCTGCGGCATCTCGGGCACCTATGGCTTCAAGAAGGAGAACTACGAGCGCAGCCAGGCCATCGGCTCCACGCTGTTCCGCCTCATCGACGAGGCACGCGTCGAGGCCGTCACCACCGACTGCGAGACCTGCAAGTGGCAGATCGAGATGTCCACCGGCCTGCCTGTCGAGAACCCCATCAGCGTGCTGGCCGATGCCCTCGACGTCGAGGCCACACGCCGCGCCAACAATCTTGACTAAAACGAAATAACATATATCACTAACAATTAAAAACTAACAACTAAAAACTTAAAGAAATTATGGCAAGTTTTTTAGCACCTCCGGCCTATAAGCCCGAGCGAACCGATGCCAATGTCGACGCCGACTACAAGAGACTGCGTTGGCAAGTGTTCATCGGCATCTTCATCGGCTATGCCGGTTTCTACCTGGTGAGAAAGAATTTCTCGATGGCAATTCCCATGCTGGAGCCCTTCGGCTTCACCAAGGGTATGCTCGGTACTGCCCTGGCGATGAACGCCGTGGCCTATGGCTTCTCCAAGTTCGTCATGGCCAGCATCAGCGACCGCAGCAACGCGCGCCGCTTCCTGCCGCTGGGCCTGATCCTGTCGGCAATCGCCATGTTGTTCATGATGGTGCCCATCACCATGCTCGACCCCATCGGTCACCCCGAGCGTCGCGGTCTGGCGGTATTCCTGATGGGTGCGTTCAACTTCCTGGTGGGCTGGTTCCAGGGTATGGGGTGGCCCCCGTGCGGACGTGTGATGACACGCTGGTTCTCCATTAAGGAGCGCGGCACCTGGATGAGCGTGTGGAACTGCGCCCACAACGTGGGTGGAGCACTCGTCGGCCCCATGGCAGCCTATGGTGCCATGTGGTTCGGCTCGTGGTTCTATGGCAACGACGAGAAGATGTACTTCCTCATCGGCACCTATGCCTTCCCCGCCGCTGTGGCCATCCTGATCGCGATTATCGCCTATGTGCTCATCCGCGATACCCCTCAGTCGTGCGGACTGCCCTCGATCGAGAAGTGGAGCGGCAGCGCCTCCAAGAACTATGACGAGAAGAAGAGCGAGCAGTCGCTCAGCGTGAAGGAGATCTTCCGCACTGTGCTGTCCAACAAGTTCTTGTGGTACATCGCGCTGGCCAACTCGTTCATCTACATGGTACGCTACGGCTGCCTGGACTGGGCTCCCACCATCCTGAGCGAGCAGGGCGTGGACATCAAGAATGCAGGCTGGGCTTACTTTGCCTATGAGATCGCTGCCATCCCGGGCACCATCTTCTGCGGATGGCTGAGCGACAAGGTCTTCAACGGACGTCGCGCGCTGCCCACGATGATTTTCATGGCACTCATCATCGTCGCCATCGTCATCTACTGGCAGAACATGACCAACCTGAGTGTTGTAATCGCCTGCCTCATCGCCATCGGCTTCCTCATCTACGGCCCCGTGATGCTCATCGGCGTGCAGGCTCTCGACCTGGCACCGAAGAATGCTGCCGGCACCGCTGCCGGACTGACGGGATTCATGGGATATGTGCTGGGTACGGCCATCCTGGCCAACACCGTGCTGGGCTATGTGGCCGAGCACACTGGCGGATGGGACATGCCCTTTGTACTGCTCATCATCGGCTGCGTGCTGGCTATCTTCTTCATGGCGCTGACCTACAAGGAGGAGCAGTACCTCGTGGCCGACCGCAAGGGCGAGAACATCGACAAGAAATAATCAATCAACAGTACACAATAATTATTCACTTAAAACCAAACTACTTATGTTTAAAAATCTCGTTAGAGTAGGTTTGTTGAGCGCCGTTGTGCTCGCAACCTTCACCTCATGTGAGGAAGAACAGCAGTTCACCAATGAGAAACTCGATGCCAAGCGCGTGGAAGTTCAGGTTCTGAACGATGACCTCGCCAAGGTGCGTGACTATGTGCCTCTGTACGCTGTCATCGCACACCGTGGCTCCACCTTCTGGGCTCCCGAGGAGACCGAGGCTTCGTGGCGTTGGGCCCGTGAGATGGGCGCCGACTACCTCGAGAGCGACGTCCAGTGCACCAAGGATGGTATCGTCCTGGCTAACCACGATGAGAACCTCAAGCGCACCACCAACATCGAGAACGTCTTCAGCGAGAACGTGCCTGCAAGCCGCGTTGACTTCTACATGAGTCTGGGCTTCTCGCGCGACGACGCCGAGGCTCAGTATGGCCGCGATATGGCTGCCTTCCGACCCTTCTACACCTTGAGCTACTACTACGCCGAGCTGCTCATGCTCGATGCCGGCAGCTGGTTCAACGAGAGTTCGCTGGAGCAGTCGCGTCCCTCCTTCAAGGCTGGCGAGAATGGCCGCTTCGAGAATGGCAAGATCGTTTACAGCAACGGTCTGTACATCAGCGCCATCCAGGACCAGATCGCCTATGCCGAGGGCAAGCGACTCATCCGCGATGCCAATGGCCGCCGCGTGCTCTCATACAAGGTCAAGGACGAGTACCGTGGCATGACACTGCAGCAGATCTACGATGCCATCAGGGCTAAGGGCGAGTACAACGCCAAGTACATGGACTTCATCGAGTACGACTTCGCCAACGCCTACGAGCCCGACCCCGAGGACACCGGCAACCGCCCCGGCATCTATGTCGAGTTCAAGGAGAGCTGGCTCAACCCCGGCAACATGGAGCAGCGCGTCTATGACGCCCTGGCTGAGTGTGGCTGGAACATCATCACCAAGGATCCCGGCGAGCAGCCCTTCTACAAGAATGGCAAGGTCAACGTGGGCAACACCCGCGGACGCGTCATCCTGCAGACCTTCTCGTTCGACGCCCTGCGCCGTGCCAACGACATCTTCAAGGGTCGCATCCCCATGTGCTACCTCCTCTGGATCAGCGAGCCCGCCTATGCCACCGACATCGCCTATGACACCCCCACCGGCTATGCTGCCTTCATCAAGTGGGCTCAGGACAATGGCGCTCACATCATCGGCCCGGCCATCAGCGGTGCACCCAACAACTATCCCGAGATGAACGCTCCCTGGCAGGCCTACATGATCCGTCGTGCCGGCATGATCAACCACCCCTACAGCTTCGACAGCTGGGCCCAGATGTGCAAGTACATGGGTTACTACAACTATGAGTGGGAGACCGAGTTCGACGACTTGCTCCGCCTCGAGATTCCCGCAACCCCCTACTGCACCACCAGCTATCCCAGCAGCGTGCCCGTCTACATGGACGGCTTCTTCACCAACCGCACCGAGATGTCGCTGCGTTACATGATCGAGAACGGTTTCCGTGGCAACGCTCAGCTGCCCAACCCCTTCCATGCTGGTCAGAAGTATGACAACTCACAGGCCAACGTCACTGTTCCCGATGCCGTTGCCACCCTCAAGCGTCTGGGTTACTAATCCATGGCAGGTGTAATAAGCATTATCAACAACATTAAATCGACACAATTTAATATGAAAAAATATATTTTGATGCCTGTTTTGGCAATCTTCGCGTTGACAGCAGCGGCTCAGGATTTTGACAACGATCCCACCCTGGAACTGGAAAACGCCGAGAAGGAAGTGAAGTTCACCGTGGGCGCACGCATGATGGCCGACGCTGCCTACTATCACTCTGACTTCACCCCGCTGCAGAGCGGCGCCTCGATCACCGACGCCCGCATCCGCACCTCGATGACCTACAAGGATTGGTACTTCTATGCCGATTTCGGCTTCGGTGGCGGCAAGTTCGCACAGAAGAACATCTTCGTGCAGTACAACACCCTCGACAACAGCGACAACAGCCATGCCATCAAGGTGGGTTACTACAACGACCCCGCTGGCTCGATGGCACGCAACACCTCGCTGGGCAGCTACCACTTCATCAGCCGTCCCGGTTCATCCATGGCATTGGGTGAAGGCCGCGAGCTGGGTATCAGCTACAAGTTCCACAACGATCACTTCATGGCCTACCAGGGCGTGTTCACCGAGAATGCCTACAACAAGATTGACGCTGGATTCAACGGTGTCACTGTTGCTGGCCGTTACCTGTTCCGCCCTGTTGCCGACGACTACCAGACCATGCACGTGGGCGTGAGCGCACGCTTCGCACACCTGGGAGGCGGCACGGTCTACAACAACGTGCTCAAGAAGACCTACAGCCTGGGACAGCCCATGGAGACCTATGTCGACGAGGACGAGCAGTTTGTCAGCGCCGACCTCGACTGGGCCAACAACGTGGTTAACCTGGGTGCCGAGGCCCTCTACCACAACGACAAGTTCTTTGCCCGTGGTGAGTTCTTCTACAAGCATGTGACCAAGAAGCGCGACAGTTACTCGCTCTTCATCGATGCCCAGAACAACATCGATGGTTGGGGCGACATCGAGTGGTGGGAAAACGCCAACAAGCTGAAAAACAACAACTTCCTGGGCGGATATGTCGAGGCTGGTATCCAACTGCTGGGCAACGGCTACAAGTACAACATGCAGGAGGGCATCCTCGGTGGCATGGACAGCAAGTCGCTTGAGATCGTGGCTCGCTACAACTACACTGGCCTGAACAACCTCACCGACGGTGAGTACTACAACGCCGGTCGTGGACACTACTATGCCAACGGCTACATGGAAGACTGGCCTGGCACGGGCGCTACCAGCGTCGGTGGGGGCGACATCCACAGTTTCACCCTGGGTCTGAACTATGCCTTCAACCGCTACGTGCTGTGCATGTTCGACTACACCTTCCACAAGCTCGACAAGCCCTTCTTGCCCAACGACAAGAATTTCCACGTGGCTCAAGCCCGCGTGCAGTTCACCTTCTAATCGATAGTGAACGCCTAACGGGCTAACCGAAAGCATTGACAATCATTTTGAAAAACATCTGATTACCATCAACTATTTTTGATTTCAATCAGCATTATTTTTCCTATCAATCACTGCAATCCCGCCTCACCCGTGATGGGTCAGGCGGGATTCTTTTTCACATTAGCGCCTTAGCGACTCTGCGTGGGGGCAACGAATGCGTCATCAATTTCGTGCAACATGATAAAAATGTGCGCGGATGCCTTTAGTTTAATTCGCGTAATTCGTAGTCAAAAAATCGCGGCCGCAATTCGTGAAATTCGACAAAATTGAAGTAACTATTCAGCCAATCGCCTTCAACTGAGCCTCACGCTAAGCCGCTAAGCCGCTAAGGTTTTTTCAAACTACGCATTTCATGAATTCTATAGAGAGC
>ERZ842401.7971-NODE-7971-length-10610-cov-44.049929_pt1 | contig 10610 bp, 9 predicted proteins | sample MGYA00521270_ERZ842401 | MGnify/ENA primary metagenome ERZ842401 (study PRJEB31892, sample SAMEA3878208) | bioreactor metagenome | biome: Moose rumen | place: Sweden | collected 2011-10 | study: EMG produced TPA metagenomics assembly of the PRJEB12797 data set... | reverse complement strand
TTTGAGTGACTGCGAAAAGAATCTGTCGGTTCTTCCTGATGCGCTGATTCATTGTACCAGCTTTCCTCCAGAATCTCTACTTCCCCAATCCTAGCCACCTTGAAAGTTTTGTTTTGCATATCGTTAGTATCAAAAGCCCACACATCAATGTAATTGGTAGTGAAACCATAAGGTTCCACTTGATAGTCTTTCACCGCATTGGAGCGCGAAGATGAATAATGATGCAGCACCACCATACGCTTGTGTTTAATCGCTGCAGCCAAACTGCTTATTGTTTTTGAAACGCCCTTGTTTATAGTATATCTCCCGATGTTTGTCGATTCATAAACAGCAGACAGCTTAAGTTTCAATTCCCGTTTTAAGACATTGGTGTCGTCGAGAGCATCTATCAGGTTGTTGACCACGAAAGCCTCTTCTTCCGAAAAAAAGACGATTTTGCTCAAATCCAAATCGGTATTACGCCTATTGGTCATTCTGTAAATCCCATCATTTATTCGTTGCACGGCAAATCCAGCATTCTTGAAAGTGTCGATGTAGCGGTAAATTGAGCGTCGTGTAATCCCCAGTTTCTCCGAAAGCTCATCAATCGTATAATATGTGTTTCCTGAGAGATATTGCATCAAGCGAAGCAGGCGTTCGATCTTAGGTTGGTCCATGATTGGTTTTTTTTGCAAAAATAGTGCTTTTTTTCAAATAAAAATCATCTTGTGACAAGAATTGACACTAATGATTGTTATTTTTGCAGTCGAATTTGAAACAAATAAATATGAGACTACAAATATCGACTTCACCTAGTACATCTCCTATTCCTTTCAACTATCAACAAAAGTTGACGGGCGTTCTTCACAAATGGTTAGGAGAAAACAATCGGGAACATGGAGAAATATCCCTATATTCATTTTCGTGGTTGCAAAACACTATAGTTGGAAATGAAGGTTTATCTTGTCCAAAAGGGGCAAATTGGTTCGTTAGTTTATACGACGTCCGAAGAACTAAAGATGTCCTTGCTTGCATAAGAACAAGCCCAAAATTGTTTTGCGGCATGGAGGTGGAAGAAGTATCCATCATAGAACCGCCTGATTTCTCGAGTAGGGAATTGTTTTTCTTGGGAAGCCCTATTTTGATCAAGCGTTCGGAAAATGGAAAAACCACAGAATATGGTTACGAGAATCCCGAATCAGGCAAATTGCTTATGGAAACCTTACGGACGAAAATGCGCAAAGCAGGACTTCCCGATGACGACACCTTGCAAATAGAATTTGATTTGTCATACGAAAAAAAGAAAAAGAAACTTGTTTGGTACGATGACATTAGTAGCAAGGCAAATATGTGTCCAATAACCATAAAAGGCAACAACATCACAAAACAATTCGCTTGGAACGTAGGCATAGGCAGTTGTACGGGAATTGGTTTTGGTTCAATTTATTAGCAAAAGATTATGTATTACACAGTTAGATATACAGGAAAATTCGGATTCATTAAGCCGTGGACAGCCGTCAGAGATGGCGAGACTTTCAGCCAACAGTTTTTGACACCTTCCATAATTGAGGGTTTGGAGAAAAAGCTGTTTCCAGAATTGCTGGAAAGCTACGGTGAGATCAGAAAAATCCAACGGCATAAATTAAGCTATGACGCAATAGATTTACAACAAGAGGTCACCCAAACAAGAGGTTGGAAAGTCTCAAAAAAGGAGATGACACGCGAACGCTCAATACTAAAACGTGGCGTGATGCTCAATCCTGTTCTGTATTTGGCATTTGCCAACAAATCAGATGCGGAAACTGCCGCAAAGCAGCATATTTGCTTATGCAGAAACGAAGATGTCATGCTGCCAGATACAGAAATATTTGAATTTACCGACGAGGAATTTGCAGAACTTGACGGATTTGAATTACGTTTTGGCGAATCAGAACAATCATTTCTTGTTGGTTACAACAGATTCGACAACGGGAAACCAATGTATGGTTGGATAGAATACAACGGAAACAAATTGCTGTAAAATGTCAGGGACGTTCGATTACATATTAGCGAAACACGAAGATAGCGGCGGAATGCCGTTGACCACACATTTGAAAAGTGTTGCCGACGCCGCTGTTATTATTGCCCGCCATTCGGGACTTGACGAAGATATTGCACGAAAAGGCGCAATTCTGCACGACATAGGCAAAGTCAGCCCGTTGTTTCAAAACACATTGAAACACGGTTATGTGCGGCAGCCTGGCTTTTGTTTCCGCCACGAGATTGCTTCCATTTTGTTCCTTTCGGTGTTTGCCGAAAATGAGAGGAATGCAATTCTCGATATGATCATCGCACACCACAAATCGCTCAAAAACGATGTAGGGGAAAAGGGCTTTTTGGATTTGGATGACAATATGGATAGTTTTTCTCGCCATTCAGAAAGATTTGCAGAATGGAGTCCGATTGCGTTAGGTATTTTGAATGAATTGGGCATTAAAACGCATTCCATTGTCATTGAAGAAGCCCAAAAAAACTACGAATATGCGATTGACTATTGCTCACGGAAACCACTGAATTACTCACGTTGGAAAGGTTTGTTAATGGCCGCCGACCACTTTGCTTCGGCATTGGAAGACAAGTCGGAAAGTTCGCTTGACAAACTATTCATCAAACCTGATTTGAGTTTCTACAATCGCACACATCATCTTTATCCGTTATCGTTTTTTGACACTGCCGATGAACGCAGAAACACACTGGTCACCGCCCCGACAGGCGCAGGAAAAACTGATTTCTTGTTGCGCCGTTGCAAAGGACGCGTGTTCTACACTCTGCCGTTTCAAGCATCTATTAACGCAATGTATGACCGAATAAAATGCGACTTGAAAAATACTGATGCACAAGTATATCTGTTGCATGCGGCATCGGGTTTGAAAGTGCGTGAAAAAGGTATCGAGGAAAGTATTCTTCAACATCATTTAGGTGCATCGGTGAAAGTTCTCACACCGCACCAAATGGCATCTATTGTATTCGGAATCAAAGGGTATGAGGCAATGTTGCTCGATTTGGAGGGCTGCGACGTGATTTTGGATGAGATTCATACATATTCGAGTGAAATTCAGGCAATTGTCTTAAAGATAATTGAAATACTCAAAGCGGTTGGTTGCAGAATACACGTTGGAACAGCAACTATGCCAACTGTGCTTTACAACAAGATTCTTGAACTGTTGGGCGGCAAAGACGAAGTGTGTGAAGTTTCGCTGCCGAACAACATTTTGGCAACATTTAATCGACATATTATTCACAAAGTGACTGATTTTGAAAGTTGTGACGACATCTTGAAACAAGCGGTTACCGAAAACAAGAAGATACTTATTGTCTGCAATCAGGTGAAACGCTCGCAATTGCTTTACAATGAAATTGGCGAGAAATATCCCGATGTTGACAGGATGTTGATTCACAGCAGATTTAAGCGGATTGACCGCAACAGTTTGGAAACGTCACTGAAAGAAGATTTCAACACGTCAAACAATGCCTGTATTGTGGTTTCAACTCAGGTAGTAGAGGTTAGTCTCGACATCAGTTTTGATGTGATGATAACTGAATGTGCGCCGATTGATGCCATGATTCAGCGTTTCGGTCGCATCAATCGAAAGCGTACCGAAGAAACCATTGGTAAATTCAAGGACATTTATGTGATTCAACCACCTGAAGACAAAAATGAAGCATTGCCTTACGACATCGACATATTAAAGAACAGCTTTGATGTTTTACCTAATGATAGTCTATTGGAGGAATCGTCGTTGCAAGAGTTGATCGACAAGGTTTATCCCGACACAAAGTTTATGAATCTTGACTATTCGGGAGTTGTTTTTGTTGATGGGCAGTGGATGATTAAAGAGTTGTGCCACAATGCGAAGTCGGCTTTGCTCGAAGTGCTTGACATTAACTCTACGGCTTGTATTATAGAAAGCGACAAAAAGGAATACTTGAATAACCCTCTCAATAGAATGATGCTCGAAATACCCGTAAGTTACAAAAGCGTTGCATACAAGAGATTAGAGCAACTTGACACAGGCGTACACCCGTTTGTAATCCCTGACAAGGCATATAACGATGAAATTGGCCTTTTGATTGAATATGCCTCACCTGATTTCTTTACAAAATATGAATTCTTATAAATCACTGATATTATGATTACAGCAACAATAGGAAAGATATTCTTGGAAGCCTACAACGAGAAATTCAGCACGAACTACAATGCCAAAAATTTCTTTGTTGAGGTGTACTATCCATTGTTTTTTGACAGCAACAAATATCTGCAATGGGTTCAGAACTCACCTTTCGTGCAAATGGAGAAAGGGCAAAAGGTCGAAACTCTAACACAAAATGAAAGAAAAGAGAAATTACAGAAATTCATCCAAAAAGTGGATGAGTGCAAAAAACCTGATGCCAGTATTGCTCCAGGTTTCCCTGCATCTGAAGAAAAAGAATTTGCAACAACGTCTGGACAAGTGACGAATTTAGATTTCTCAACCACAAAAGACGATATATTTCTTTCGTGGTTGGGTTCAAGTTTGGGTGTTGGACTTCAGGGAGGTCTTTCCATTTTATTCTCAAACAAGCAAATCCTTTTGGATTTGTTTGACGGTTGGCAACTATATCGTAAAGTTATCAACGAAAATGATAAAATGAAAGGTAACCAAGTGAACACTTGGAACGGGCAATGGCTTGCCCATTGCTACGACCAAGGGAACTTTTACATCGACCGGCCAATGGCTGGATTCAATCCGTTTGAAAGCACAAAGGAAGGGATGAATATAGCAACCCAATCGTGGACAAAAATCATAATTGGCATTTCAAAGCAATTTAAAAGTCCTAAAATGATGGGGTACATCTATAATTTAGGACAGACCAACACATCTGTCGGTTTTATTCCGTTCAGCCTTGACCATATTCGGAAGCCTATCCAACTATATGCAAAACTGTTTGGCGTTGACGAAGGCAGAAAAGCAGAAGATTTGTGGGGAACTGAAAAAGGATTCAGAACGTGCTGCCAGAAAGGAGCAATCGGTATCGAAGCTATGCAGCCTAAAGGTCTAAGACAATACATGACGGCAGACAAAGACAAAACCGTAAAACTGCCCAAAAATGACGAGAAACAAATCATAGATTTTCATACATATCAAATTTGGTTATTAGCTATGTTAAACAATGAAGAATTATGGACAAAGTCCAAGGAATTTGCACAGACGTTGCAATCGCACACAGAAAAAAGCAAAAATGGTAAAACAACAAATTCGCGACAGATTGATGCAGTGCTTTCAGCCACGAACAAAAAAACATTTATAGAAGCACTCACAACTATCGCATCAGAATCTGATAAAGTTGACAGAATTGCGGAAATGGCACAGATTATAAATCAAATGCCAAACGATAACGTTCCGTATCTGTTAACACTGATCAGATTTCAGTTTGCAACATTACAAAAGAAATAACAAATGTCTAACGATAAAATTATTTAACAATGAATTCATACATTTATTTAAGAGCATTAAAACATGCTGAACACACGGTGTTTTGCGTTCAAGACGGGCAGAAAACTTATTTTGACCCGCAGTTTAACAGAGTTGTTGCCTATTCGAGCGGACAGCAAGTGAAAAGGTCGATTCTTCAATCGTTGACCGATGAATTGGGTGTACAAATCGCCCCAGTAACATTTAATTACAACATTAATGCAAAAAAAGAGTTGGAGAACAAAGAACCATGGTCGCCTTGTGACCCTAATTATGTCGACCAACTACTAGGAGGTTGGATGCATGCAGGCGATGGTCCAACAAAAAAACGCCGTAGTCCACTTTCTATTTCTGCGATGCGCCCAATTCACCCGTTGCTAGCAGGTGTTGACAAGGAAAATCTAACTTTTGATCGTAGCGACCGTCCCGACCAACATCCTGTAAATGTAAGAATGGGCGATAAATTACTGACAGAAGAAGAGATAGAGGCTTTTCTTCAGGAAAACGATCGTACTTTGCCAAGACGTAACTGGATAGCCGACAACGCTCGCACATCAGGTCTGTTTGTATATGACGTTGCTATCGATTTACGCACATTGTTCTGTGTGTCGACAAATCAGCACGAACCAGAAATCTCAAAAGAAATGATTGAAACCTTGAAATCCAAAGGTTGGAAAGAAAGTAAGAATGTGTTTGGCGAGTGTCTTGTATTGCCGAAAGAAGAGCGTGAAAAAGTAATACCTGCCTTAGCTAAAGCTCTTATCAACTGGCGAATCACATCAAATCAGGCTCGCACATTCAGTTTGATGGAAACATTGGCTATTGCTATTAGTGATAATGCCAACACATTGGCAGGGGCAATACGAGCGAAACTGATGGACGACAGCGACAAACCAAAGGCGAAACCCATCGTTGATGAAACTGCCGGTGCAGATTTGTTCATCGCCCTACCTTGCGCCAACTACATTGTCACAGAAAGCGAATCAGCTGACGCTTTGCTAAAAGCAGAAGAAAAGCTTGTTTCCCTGATGATGGATTACGATTACGAGAACCAGATTTAAGTATCTCCAATTTAGTGGTTGTTGTGTTTTTGCAGCAACCACTATGCTTTTACAACTATGCTAATCACCGGAACCCACTTCAACTACTATCAGCTTTGCCATCGCAAGCTCTGGCTCTTCGCCAACGGCATCAACATGGAGCATAATTCGGATTTGGTGTATGCCGGAAAGCTGATCCATGAAGAGAGCTATCCGCAGCGTTCGGAGCGGTATGAAGAGATTGAGATTGACGGCGTGAAGGTGGATTATTATGACGCCAAGCGGAAGGTAATCCACGAAATCAAGAAGTCGGACAAGGTGGAGCGGGCGCACGAATGGCAACTGAAATACTATATGTACGTGTTTGAACGAAATGGCATCGATGGAGTTTCTGGCATCTTGGAATACCCCAAGCTGCGCAAGACTTCCGAAGTGCTGCTAAGCGACGTTGATAGGGAGACGATTGCCGAAATGGAACTGAAAATCAAGGAAATCATCGAGGGCGACACTTGTCCGCCGTTAGAAAAGAAAGGCATTTGCCGCAACTGTAGCTATTTTGATTTCTGCTATTCAGGAGAGGAGGAAAACGCATGAAAAAGACCTATTATCTGTTTAACCCGGGCGTACTGGAACGCAAGGACAACACGCTGAAATTCACCCCTTACGAGGAAGACGGCAATGGCGAGTTCTTGCGTCCGGGACAGCCACGTTATCTGCCCGTTGAGGACGTGGGCGAATTGTATGTCTTTGGCGCGTTACGAGCCAATAGCGCCTTGTTCAACTTCTTGGGGCAAAAAGACATAGCCGTCCATTTCTTCGACTATTACGAGAACTACACAGGTTCGTTCATGCCGCGCGACGGTTTGCTTTCGGGGAAAATGCTGCTGGCGCAAACAGCGTTCTACCAAAACAAGAAAAAGCGCATCGTCCTTGCGCAAAGATTCATTGATGGCGCTGCCTCCAACATGCTCAAGAACCTGAATTATTACGACCGCCGAGGAAAGGATTTGTCGGCACAAATCGAGCGGATTGAGGCACTTTCGAAAGGCATTGCCAACACCACCGAAGTGGACGAGTTGATGGGACTGGAAGGCAATATCAGAATGAGCTATTACGAAGCCTTCGACTTGATATTGAACGACTTCCAGATGGGAGGTCGCAGCAAGCAGCCACCACAAAACGAGGTGAACGCCTTAGTTTCGTTTGGCAACATGATGTGCTACTCGCAATGCCTAAGGGCAATACACCAAACCCAACTCAATCCGACCATCAGCTACCTGCATACGCCTGGCGATCGGCGGTACTCGCTTTGCTTGGATTTGTCGGAAATCTTCAAGCCTATAATTGTTGACAGAATCATTTTCAAGGCACTGAACAAGAAGGAGATACAGGAAAGGCATTTCGACAAGAAACTGAACCGCTGCCTGCTGAACGACGAGGGGAGGAAGATTTTCGTCCGGAATTTCGAGGAGAAACTGAACGAAACAATTCAGCATCGAAAGCTGGGACGTAGCGTGAGCTACAAGCATCTAATCAAGCTGGAATGTTACAAGCTCTGCAAGCACCTGTTGGAAATCGAGGAATACAAACCTTTGAAAATGTGGTGGTAGGGAGGCATTAAGATGTATGTGATTTTGGTTTACGACATTGGAGAGAAACGCGTGGGCAAGATGCTGAAGCTGTGCAGACAGTATCTCAATTGGATACAAAACTCGGTTTTTGAGGGAGAGATTTCGGAGGTGAAGCTGACTGAACTGAAGGCCAAGGCGAAGAAAATCATGGATGCGGAAACCGATAGTTTGATAGTGTTTTCCAACTCGGCCACAAAATGGATGAACAAGGAAATCGTAGGAAAAGAGCGGGCCGAGATTGATGTTTTCTTATAAGGGAAAGTTGTCGGTGAAACGAAACAGCCCGACATTGACACCCATTTACATAGGCAACAGTTCTTTGACATATTGATAATCAGAAATATAAGGAGTTGTCGGAACTCCGCCAAAAACTTATGATTGCACATTGACGACTTTTTTGTACTTTTGCCACGTTGACACTAAACGATACCACGTTAAAAATCAACGTGGCAGAGTCGTCGATGTCAACGGCCTTTTAATCGAACCTTTTGGAATTGAAATGAAGTTTGTCGGTGCTGACTCTATCGACATCAACGCTTTTAATCGAACCTTTTGGAATTGAAATATCTCTTTCAGCCCTTTGTTGATGTTTCTATTAAACTTTTAATCGAACCTTTTGGAATTGAAATATGACACTTACAGACCTTCAAGAATTGGCATCCGACCCTTTTAATCGAACCTTTTGGAATTGAAATAATTTTGACGGACAGAAAATCACGAATGAAATCCTGCTTTTAATCGAACCTTTTGGAATTGAAATTACACATCTAAAAGGAACAAAGAAACCACGATTATGCTTTTAATCGAACCTTTTGGAATTGAAATGAATTGCTTCAAAAAGCGTTTGGTTTTATACCTCGTCTTTTAATCGAACCTTTTGGAATTGAAATAACGCAGACTCAAGAGCAAACTGACAAGCAATGAAGTCTTTTAATCGAACCTTTTGGAATTGAAATATAGTTCTATAAGTTCCATGTCCGTCTGTTTTAGCAGCTTTTAATCGAACCTTTTGGAATTGAAATCGCGGCAAACGTGACATATCGTCAAGTAAACGACTACTTTTAATCGAACCTTTTGGAATTGAAATAGAGAATAGAAATACCTTGAAACAGTATCAAGGAATCCTTTTAATCGAACCTTTTGGAATTGAAATAAATTTTTCCCTATTCGGGATGGAACTAATGTATTGCTTTTAATCGAACCTTTTGGAATTGAAATATGGTCTTGAGGTCGGTCAAGTCAACAGACTTGGTGCTTTTAATCGAACCTTTTGGAATTGAAATACCACTTGTAAGCCTTCTAATGTCATATCCTTGACTCTTTTAATCGAACCTTTTGGAATTGAAATAAAACAAAAAAATAATACACAAGCCTAAGACGCGGCTTTTAATCGAACCTTTTGGAATTGAAATAGATAATAACTACGCTTAAGCTTAGACACATCAAGAGCTTTTAATCGAACCTTTTGGAATTGAAATACTTTGAAACAACGAGTTATGGCCTGAAGTAACCGAGCTTTTAATCGAACCTTTTGGAATTGAAATTAACCTCGCCGTCATCGAATGTGTGTTCATAGTGCTTTTAATCGAACCTTTTGGAATTGAAATTATTCAGCTGCAAGGAAATAACGCAACTTACCATTCTTTTAATCGAACCTTTTGGAATTGAAATGAAGTAAGAATGTTGTAATAGTTCAAACCTTGCCGCTTTTAATCGAACCTTTTGGAATTGAAATATCCGAGCACGAAGCTCCTTTTTCTGCAAGTCATCTTTTAATCGAACCTTTTGGAATTGAAATGGATTTTTCTTTCTCAGGCATTGATGCCTATGGCTCTTTTAATCGAACCTTTTGGAATTGAAATCTTTTCTGAAGGCTATGCCCCCGGAAAGAAACAGACTTTTAATCGAACCTTTTGGAATTGAAATCTACCAGCCTACGGCCAATCAACTTGCAGCGCAACTTTTAATCGAACCTTTTGGAATTGAAATGCGACAAGGCTTTCGAGGCGAGAATGAAAGAGATCGCCTTTTAATCGAACCTTTTGGAATTGAAATCGAAGACTATAAGGGTGCCGCATAACAGACCACGTTCTTTTAATCGAACCTTTTGGAATTGAAATTGTGGAGATGCATGGCCGTGTGTAAGTTGGGCACACCTTTTAATCGAACCTTTTGGAATTGAAATATCCAAAAGTGTCCCAGAAGGCCCAAAAACGGCCTCTTTTAATCGAACCTTTTGGAATTGAAATGTTCTCAACTGACTTCGCGTTCATAGTAGAAGTCTTCTTTTAATCGAACCTTTTGGAATTGAAATGATACCCAACCAATTGCAAGCAAAACGCCGCAAGACTTTTAATCGAACCTTTTGGAATTGAAATCTTTTCTCGTTCCTGACTTTAATCTATCACAAATCCTTTTAATCGAACCTTTTGGAATTGAAATCTTTTCTCGTTCCTGACTTTAATCTA
>ERZ842401.7970-NODE-7970-length-10612-cov-53.213413_pt1 | contig 10612 bp, 7 predicted proteins | sample MGYA00521270_ERZ842401 | MGnify/ENA primary metagenome ERZ842401 (study PRJEB31892, sample SAMEA3878208) | bioreactor metagenome | biome: Moose rumen | place: Sweden | collected 2011-10 | study: EMG produced TPA metagenomics assembly of the PRJEB12797 data set... | reverse complement strand
ATGCGCACCAAGTTCTCGCTGCCCTGCCGCGAGTTCGTCAACAAGTGGAGCGAGGCCGGCCCTACCCACCACATGGCCGCTGCCGTGGGTCACCACATCGACACCATCCTGAAGGTGGCTAAGATTCTGAACATCGAGTGTGATATCGTTTGCAGATAATGCCGGAATATCGAAAACTCGAAACATCGAAATAACGAAATATCGAAATATCGAAATATCGAATCATATGGCAAATAACGGTTCTCTGAAGAGCACGATAGCCGTGTCTCTGACCAATTATCTGGATGCCGGAGCCATCGTGGCCGGCGCCTCAGGTCTGACGCTGTGGAAGAACTACCTCGGTCTGACGGAGATGCATCTGGGATGGCTTAACTTTATCAGTGCCAACTGTTTAGGTGCTGCCGTCGGTGCTATTATCGGCGGCTTCCTGGCAGACAAGTACGGCAGAAAGTTTATCTTTACGTATAACCTGTTGGTATATATGACGGGTGTACTGCTGGTGATGCTGAGCGTCAATTTCCCCATGTTGCTGGCGGGATTCCTGGTGACGGGTATCTCCGTTGGTGTGGGCGTTCCCGCCTCGTGGACCTATATCTCTGAGTCGTCGGAGGTGAACAACCGCGGACGTAACATCTGTATCTCGCAGATGTCGTGGGGCATCGGTCCCATGGTTATCCTGCTGCTGGGTATGCTGTTTGCTCCCGGCGGTTATCTGTTCAGCTGGGTGGAAGCGCTCGCTGCTGCCATTGGCGGTGACGGCTTGTCGCAGGTGGCTACAGAGGTGTTCTCGTCTCGCGTGGTGTTCTTCTCGCTGTTCGTCGTGGCCTTCATCGCGTGGAACCTGCAGCGCGGCTTGCAGGAGAGCGCAGAGTTTACCAAGGGTGACGGCAGTCAAAAGTCGGGTGTCTTGGACAACATCAAGGTGCTGTTTTCCAACAGCATTGCCGTCAAGACGGTGTGTTTCCTGGCAACCATCTATCTGACGTGGAACCTCGTAGCCTCGGTGATGGGCTTCTTCCAGCCGCACATCTACGAGACGGCAGGTGGCGTCAGCAACGAACAGGCTAACTGGATGAACTGCATCCAGTGGGCCATCATCGTCGGCGTGACGTTCATTGTATCGAAGCTCATTGACAAGAGCTCGCACAAAGCCATCTATATCTTCGGACTGGTGGCCGCCATCTCGGCATGGCTCGTCATTGTGACCATTGGTGTCAACGGACAGGCCGGCCTGTGGGCCTTTGCCATCCTGTGGGGTGTGCAGGGCGGTTCGTCGCCTCAGATATTCTATGCACTGTGGGGCTCGGAGCTCTTCCCCGCCAAGTTCCGTGCCGGTGCCCAGGGCTTCATGTTCTTCATTGTGCGTGGTCTGTCGGCCCTGTGGGGACTGGTCTTTACCTTCATCTATGGTGAGAACGGCGAGGGCTTCACCATTGCAGCCTATTGCATGATAGTGCTGCTGCTCATCTCGCTGGTGGTAGGCGTCATTGGTGCGCCGAATACGCGTGGACGTGCGCTGGACGACATCACCAAAGAGCGTTATGGAGACAATTATTAATATCGAGACTTCGAGACTTCGAAACTTCGAAACATCGAATCATCGAAATGTCGAATCATTGAATCATCGAAACTTCGAAACATCGAATCATCGAAATGTCGAATCATTGAAACAACGAAATAACAAAAGAATATGAAAAGTATTTTGGAAGGCCGTCCCGAGTTGAAGGCCGTCATTGATCAGATTGCCGAGGTAACGGGCTACCTCTGGCAGAAAGGCTGGGCAGAGCGTAACGGTGGTAACATCACCGTCAACGTGACTGAGTATATGGATGAGGAATGCAAGGCTATGCCTGCCATCGCTCCCGTCAAGCAGATTGGCCTGACGCTGCCCCAGTTGAAAGGCAAGTATTTCTATTGCAAGGGAACGGGCAAGCGCATGCGCGACCTGGCCCGTGAACCGATGCAGAACGGCAGCATCATCCGCATCTGCGACGACTGTGCCTCGTACGAGGTCATTGCTGATGTGAACGTAGTGCCTACCTCGGAGTTGCCTACACACCTGGCCCTGCAGAACTATCTGTTAGAGACCGGTTCGTGCTACAAGGCTACGCTGCATACGCACCCGATAGAGCTGGTGGCCATGAGTCATATCCAGCGTTTCCTGAAGGGTGACGAGATGACACGCGTGCTGTGGTCCATGATTCCCGAGACGCTGGCCTTCGCTCCGCTGGGTATCGGCATCGTGCCTTATGCCCTGCCGTCGTCTGTCGACCTGGCTGAGGCTACGCTGGAGCAGATTAAGATGCACGATGTGGTGATGTGGGAGAAGCATGGTACCGTGGCCGTAGGTCAGGACATCATGGATGCCTTCGACCAGACCGACGTGCTCTGCAAGGCTGCCAACATCTACATGTGTGCCCGCAGCATGGGTTCTGAGCCCGACGGCATGACCGAGGCCCAGATGAAGGAGGTACAGGACGTGTTCAAGTTGCCGAAGAAGCGTCCGTGCTAATCTGATTATTCGAAAATCTTAAACGTATAGCCCTGTCCCAGTAGCCATTCAATACTCTGGGGCAGGGCTGTTTTTAGTTTGTCAATGCTTTTCAGCGAGTCGTGAAAAGTGATGATGCTGCCATTGCGGGCATAGCGCTTGACGTTGTTAAGCACATCGTCAGCCGTCATCCATTTGGAGTAGTCGCGAGTGACGAGATCCCACATGACCACGCGGAACTTGCGCGACAGCCAGGCATACTGGCCAATGCGCATCCAGCCATGGGGCGGACGCACGAGATTGGTGTGCAGGTAGGCGTTGGCTTTTTCCACGTTATAGCTGTATTCGCGGATGGTGTGGCTGAAGCCTCCGATGTGGTTGTGGGTGTGATTGCCGATGCGATGACCCTCGTCAACGACACGCTGGTACAGCTCAGGGTACTTACGGGCGTTGTCGCCTACCATGAAGAACGTGGCCTTGATGCCATAGCGCTTCAGCACGTCGAGGATGAACGGCGTGGCCTCGGGTATGGGGCCGTCGTCGAAGGTCAGGTAGACTGACCTTTCGTGACGGTCCATACGCCATAGCGCCTTAGGGTAAAGCCAGCGTAGCCAGATGGAGGGTTGCTCGATAATCATCTTGTGTTGTTAGTATCCGAGGTTGCCGCCTTTCTGCTCGAAGAGTCCGGCCAGCTGGTTCAGTTCCTGCATGTGCTTGTCTGCCCACTTCTCGTCGAAGGTGTCGGCCAGTGCGATGAGCTGCTGCATGATGTAGAGCTGTATGGCGCAGTCGTTCTGGGCAGCGTCGAAGCGGAAGCCTTCCAGTGCGCAGTACCAACGCATATACTGTGCAGCGGTGGTCCATAGCTGGTTCATGATGGTGAGTGCTTCCTTGGTGTTGCCCAAGGTAGCCCAGGCACGTGCCATGTCCATAGAGCCGCTGGTGTAGTTATGAGGCACATTAGTGGACGGAATCTGCTGAGCTGTATATCTCAGCACCTTCTCGGCCTTCTTGTCCTGCCCCTCGCTGATGAGCTCGACAGCCAGACGGGCCATGATGCGACGGTGGGTGTAGCACATGCGCATGACCGTCTCGTCCAGGTAGATGCCGGGCTGGTCGACACCACCAAACTTGAAGCGGTTCATGACGTTGTCGTAGGTGCGCTTTGTGTCGAAGTTCTTTACTCCCTCCAGCGGTTTGCCGTCGTGGGTTGTGGTGAAGGGCGTGATGCGATAGACGAGACCCTCGGTGATGGTGTTGTCACCCAGGTTGATGTAGTTGTCGTCGCCTACGCTGACAGCCACGTAGATAGGACGTGTCCAGTTACACTCGGCCAACATCTCCAGAATCATGAGGTCGCCCTTGTACAGAGCGTGCTTGCCTTTGAGCGAGATGACCATCTTGTCGGGGATGCTGTCCGTAGCCATCATCATGCCACTCTTGCGGACGGCCTCCTTGTCGATGGTCATGTAGAGCGTGTCAGTAGGTATCATGTGCAGATCCTGATTCTTGGAGCGTACCCAGTATTTCAGAACGTTCTTCAGTTCGAACGGGTCGTCGCCGAACTGTCGGCGAGCCTCTTCGGGATTCTCCTGATAGTGGGCCAACACAGCCTCCTTCATCTCCGGCTCGACAGTGACGTACTCGTTGGTGCCGGCACAGTATTCGATACGCTCCCAGGTGATGGGTACCGAGGGAGAGTCGTAGGCGGGACGGCGCATCTGGTCGATATACCAGTCGGTCTGCAGATATGACAGGTTGCACACGCGGGCATCGGTACGTACGCCCTCCACATCCTGGTTGTACCACAAGGGGAAGGTGTCGTTGTCACCGTTGGTATAGATGATGGGGTTGCCCTCGTCCTGCAGGGACATCAGGTAGTTCTGTCCGAAGTCGCGACAGGTGTAGCGGCCGCTGCGGTCGTGGTCGTCCCACGTCTGAGAGGCCATCTGCACGGGAACTAACAGGCAGACGATGCTGACGGCTGCCGCCATGGCGGTAGCGAATTTCTCGCTTTTCATCTTCTCCCTTATCATCTCAATGATTGCTGCGACGCCAATGCCGCACCAGATGGCAAAGGCATAGAAGGAGCCTGCATAGGCATAGTCGCGCTCACGAGGCTGCATGGGTGTCTGGTTCAGGTAGATGACAATGGCCAGACCCGTCATGAAGAACAGGAAGAAGACCACCCAGAACTGGCGGATGCCCGTCTGGTCCTTGACGCTGCCATGATGCTTAGCCAGTGACTGCCAGAACAGGCCGATGAGTCCTAAGAGCAGGGGCAGGCAGTAGAAGACGTTATGTCCCTTGTTCTCCTTCAGCTCGTCAGGCAACAGCTCCTGGTCGCCCAGACGCCAGTTGTCAAACCAGTCGAAGCCGCTGAGCCAGTTGCCGTGCTCCAGCTCGCCGTTGCCTTGCAGGTCGTTCTGACGACCGGCAAAGTTCCACATGAAGTAGCGCCAGTACATGAAGTTACACTGATAGGAGATGAAGAAGCGGAGGTTCTCGAACTGTGAGGGCACTTTCACACTCACCATCTCGCCACAGCGGTCGTACTGTACCTCGCTGCCGCTGACACCGCCCATCCATGATTCATAGGCGTCGCGGTGTGCAGAGCTATACATGCGGGGGAACAGCATGTTCTGTGCGTATTTGTATTCGTCCTTGGTACGGACTACGAAGTACTCGTCCTTCTCGTCGGCAGAGGCTTTCTCCTTGCGCTGCCAGACGGGGTCGCCCTTTTGCATGACCGGACGGCAGTACTCTCCGTCCTTCTCCAGTGCTACCTGCGACGTGTAGGCCTGTCCGTAGAACAGGGGACGCTGGCCATATTGCTCGCGACCCAGGTATTCGCCAAGTGTGAAGATGTCCTCTGGCGAGTTCTGGTCCATGGGCGGGTTGGCTGCCGAGCGGATGACGATCAGTGCATAGCTGGAGTAACCTATCATCAGCATCAGCATGCAGAGCAGTGACGTGTTTTTGATGCGGGCTGACACCAGCGCTTTGGGCTTTTGGCCGTTGGCAGTCACCTTGTAGCCCAGGACGAACCACAGCACAGCCAGAACCACAAGACCGATGATGGCTGCGCTCCAGCCGTGACCGTAGAAGGGTACGCCCAGCATGGCCAGTGCCAAGAGGAAAGCTGCATTCTGACGCTTCTCGTTCAGGTCGTGGTAGGTTTCGTAGATGGCCCAGATGATGATGCCGATGAGCAGGAAGATGTAGATAATCTCACCTGTATTGAACGGACAGCCCAGCATGTTGACAAACAATAGCTCGAACCAGCCACCAACCTGTACGATGCCAGGGACGACACCGTAGAGCACGGCAGCCAGGATGACCACCGAGATGCCGAGGGCAATGAGCGAACCTTTGAGGTCGCGCTTGGGGTCGTCCGTAGGGAACTTCTTGTAGTAATAGACCAGTACGATGGCCGGCAGGCACAGCAGGTTCAGCAAGTGTACGCCTATCGACAGGCCCGTCATATACATGATGAGCACCAGCCAGCGGTCTGCATGGGGCTGGTCGGCCTGGTCTTCCCACTTCAGGATGAGCCAGAACACGACGGCCGTGAAGGCGCTGGAGTAGGCATATACCTCGCCTTCGACAGCGGAGAACCAGAACGTGTCGCTGAAGGTGTAGATGAGTGCGCCCACCATGGCTGAGGCCTCAATGGCTATCAGCTTGGTCCAACCCATGTCGGCCAGCGTCGTGGCCGAGCGGAAGTCAGCATCCTTGATGAGCAGTCGGCGTACTAGGTGCGAGATGGTCCAGAACAGGAACAGGATGGTGGCTGCCGAGAGCAGGGCGCTCATCGTGTTGACCATGCGGGCTACCTGGCTGGGGTCGCTGGCAAACTGCGAGAACAGGTTGGCTGTCAGCATGAAGAACGGTGCACCGGGTGGGTGGCCGATTTCCAGTTTGTAACCTGTTGAGATGAATTCCGGGCAATCCCAAAAGGATGCCGTAGGCTCGATGGTGGAACAGTATACCACGGCAGCGATGGCAAAAGCCAGCCATCCCATGATATTGTCCACAAGTCTGAATTGTTTCATTGTTATTGTTTGTGAATTATCCTGCAAAGGTAATAAAATTAAGTGAAAAGCGAAGAGCGAAAAATGAAAAATTTGCTTCCGCTATATTATATTAACAATTGTGCGCCGTAGATGAGTAGCACGTAACGCAAGAATTTTCCGATGGCCATGCTCGTGATGGAGATGGGGATGTTGGCTCTCATCAGCCCCAGAACGATGGTGATGGCACTGCCTAAGATGGGGACGAAGGCGAAGAACCCCATCCATGCACCGCGTCCGGCCATGAATCTCGTCGCGCGGTCCAGGTCATTCTGCTTCACGTGCAGATAGCGCTCTATCCATTCCAGCTTGCCCTGACGGCCTACCATGTAGTTGAACATGCCGCCGGCCACATTGCCAACGGTGCCGTAGACAATGAGCAGCCAAGGGTCGAGTCCCGCCGCCAGCAGACCTGTCATGACAGCCTCGCTGGAGAAAGGGAAGAAGGAACCCGCAATGAAGGCGACAATCAGCATTCCCCAATAACCGTAGCTGATGAGCAGTGCAATCAGGACATCCATAGATTATAGCCTGTTATGATGATGATGGCTCCCATGTAGATAAAAAAGGCAGTCTGGGTGAACTTGGTCGAGGTCAGTGCCAGGAAATGTCCCATCAGGGGGGCTGTGCAGACGATGAGTATGCGCATCAGACTGTCATAGTGCTGAGGCTGTAAAGCCATGAAGGCCAGCGTGAACAGTGCCGTCCAGATGAGGAAACCATAGAGGAGGCGCGTCTTGATTCTGTCGTCGTGGTACTGTCTGATGAAGTGGATAGTTCCTGTCAGGAACATCACTGCCACCAAGGCCGTAGTAGCCATCTGTCCAAGGGTGAGGCTACGTGTCAGCACGGCTGTCGGAAAATCCGCCAGTGCTGCGAAGTGAGTTGTCAGCAGCGTGAAGTCTCCCTGTACCGTCAGCCAGCACACGGCCACCCAGTAAGGAGTCAGCAGCCCGAGCACAGAGGCACACCATGTCCGCCAGGTAAGCGACTGTAGCATGGTGGCTGTCAGCAGCCATAGCAGCGGCAGGAAGAAGAGTATGTGGACAAAGGCCAGCGAGGCCAGCCCTATCAGCAGGTAGGCATAGTACATGATGCCCATGCTCTCTTTGTCCTGATAGGTGGCGAACAGCACCAGCAACCCTCCGATGAAGCACGTCTGCATCAGGGCGCCCTGCGTTGACGGGAACAGAAAGCAGGCGCAGCACATCAGCACCAGGAAGGTGCAGCTCACCATGCGCGAGTAGATGCGTATCAGTGAGTGGATGTTGTTGAGCTGTGCCATCAGGTAGGCTGAGAGGACAAAGCAGCCCAGCTGTAGCCACCACTGGTGACTGACCAGTCCCGCTGCCAGCCATACGCCCAGGGCGTACAGCGACACCACGGGCAGCGCCATCTTGCTTCCTGCTATCCTGTTTTGTAGACGTTTGATCACCCTCGCTCGATTTTCTTTTTATTCTTATTTTACAAGTCTGCGCCGATGTCGCGACGGAAGTACTTGTCTTGGAACTGAATCTTCTGGGCCTCTTCGAACGACTTCTGCAGGGCCTCGGCCTTGTCCTTGCCGTAGCTGCTGACAGCAATGACACGTCCGCCGTTGGTCACCACCTCCCCGTCTTTCATCGCCGTACCGGCATGAAAGACAATGGAACCCTCTACTTGGTCAATGCCTGTGATGGGGTAGCCCTTCTGGTAGGCTTCCGGATAGCCGCCGCTGACCAGCATGACGCAGACGGCAGCACGCTCGTCGAACGCAATGCTGCGCTGGTCCAGGTTGCCCTCGGCGACGCCTTCGAACAGGTCGACGATGTCACTCTTCAGGCGCAGCATGACACTCTCCGTCTCCGGGTCGCCCATGCGACAGTTGTACTCTATCACCATCGGCTCGCCCTTCACGTTGATCAGGCCGAAGAAGATGAAGCCTTTGTAGCAGATGCCCTCGGCCTTCAGCCCTTCCACCGTAGGACGGATGATGCGGTCTTCCACCTTCTGCATCCACTCCTTGGTGGCAAAGGGTACGGGGCTTACCGAACCCATGCCGCCCGTGTTCAGACCCGTGTCGTGCTCGCCAATGCGCTTGTAGTCCTTGGCCTCGGGCAGTATCTTGTAGTGGTCGCCGTCGGTCAGCACGAAGACGCTGCACTCGATGCCGCTCAGGAACTCCTCAATGACCACGCGGCTCGAAGCATTGCCAAACATGCCGCCCAGCATCTCCTTCAGTTCCTTCTTGGCTTCGTCCAGCGTGGGGAGAATCAGCACGCCCTTGCCGGCACACAGTCCGTCGGCCTTCAGTACGTAGGGAGCCTCCAGGGTTTCCAGGAAGGCCAAACCGTCCTGCACATGTTCGCCGTCGAACGTCTCGTAGCGGGCGGTAGGGATGTTGTGGCGCTGCATGAACCCCTTGGCAAAGTCCTTCGACCCCTCCAGCACGGCACCAGCCTTGGACGGGCCTATCACGGGCACGTCCTTGGTGCGTTCGTCGGCCTTCAGGTCGTCGTAGATGCCTTTTACCAGCGGGTCCTCAGGACCAACCACCACTATGTTGATGCCTTTTTCTACGACAAACTGCTTAATAGCCTCAAAGTCATCGGCTTTCATGGCTACATTCTCTCCTACGCCACAGGTTCCTGCATTGCCTGGTGCAATGTACAGCTTCTCACACTTGTTGCTCTGCGCAATCTTCCATGCCAGTGCGTGCTCGCGCCCGCCACTGCCTAACAATAGTATTTTCATCGTTTTTCTTGTCGTTATTTCGTTGTTTTCGTTGTTTCGATATCTCGATGTTTCGATATTTCGATATTATAATTTCCCTTGCTCGCCAAGATAGCTGTCCTTGAAGCCGAGGAAGTAGAGCACACCGTCCAGTCCGATGGTGTTGATGCTCTGCTTGGCGTTGGCCACGACGCGGGGCTTGGCATGGAAAGCGATGCCCAGGCCGGCTTCCGATATCATAGGCAGGTCGTTGGCACCGTCGCCGACGGCAATGGTCTGCGCCAGGTTGACCTTCTCTACCTGGGCAATGAGCTTCAGCAGCTCAGCCTTGCGGTGACCGTCGACGATTTCGCCTATGTAGCGGCCTGTCAGCTTGCCGTCTTCACCTATCTCCAGCTCGTTGGCATACACATAGTCGATGCCATAGCGTCGCTGCAGGTACTCGCCAAAGTAGGTGAAGCCACCCGAGAGGATGGCAATCTTATAGCCGCACGTCTTGAGGATGTTCATCAGACGGTCGACACCCTCGGTGATGGGCAGGTGCTCGGCAATATCCTGCATGACGCTGACGTCCAGTCCCTTGAGCAGGGCGACGCGCCGTGTAAAGCTCTCCTTGAAGTCTATCTCGCCGCGCATGGCGCTCTCCGTGATGGAGCGCACCTCGGCTCCCACGCCATTGCGCTCGGCCAGTTCGTCTATGCACTCGGTCTGGATGAGTGTAGAGTCCATGTCGAAGCAGATGAGGCGGCGCATGCGTCGGAACATGTCGTCGCGCTGGAACGAGAAGTCGATGTCCATCTCCTGCGACAGCTTCATCAGCTTGGACTGCATCTCCTTCCGGTCGCGGGGCTCACCGCGCAGCGAGAACTCGATGCAGGCACGCACGTGCTTGCCGGGGTTCTTGATGCTCTTGCGACCGGTCAGTCGCAGAATGCTGTCGATGTTCAGCCCCTGGTCGGCAATGATGCTGGTGGCCCCTTCTATCTGGCGGGCTTCCAGCTGGCGTCCCATCACCATGAGGATGTAGCGGTTCTTGCCCTGATGGCCCACCCAGTCTTCGTACTCGTCGTCGGTGATGGGTGAGAAACCGATGTTCACGCCCAGCTCTGTGGCCTTGAAGAGCAGCTCCTTCATGGCCAGCCCGGACTTCATCTCGTCCATGCGGATGAGGATGCCCAGTGAGAGCGTGGAGTGGATGTCGGCCTGGCCGATGTCCAGTATTTGCGCGTCGTAGCGAGCCAGTATGCCCATGATGCTGGCCGTGAGTCCGGGTCGGTCCTGGCCAGTGATGCGGACAAGGATTTGCTCAAAGTGTGCAGTGTTGTCTTCTTTCATA
>ERZ842401.7969-NODE-7969-length-10613-cov-47.668687_pt1 | contig 10613 bp, 8 predicted proteins | sample MGYA00521270_ERZ842401 | MGnify/ENA primary metagenome ERZ842401 (study PRJEB31892, sample SAMEA3878208) | bioreactor metagenome | biome: Moose rumen | place: Sweden | collected 2011-10 | study: EMG produced TPA metagenomics assembly of the PRJEB12797 data set... | reverse complement strand
GTCGAGCTTACAATGATTGTCATCATTAGTGTAACCTTGACTTTGTCGAGCTTACACGATGCCCTGAGCCATCATGGCGTTGGCAACCTTCATGAAGCCGGCAACGTTGGCACCCTTGACGTAGTCGATGTAGCCATCAGCCTGAGTACCGTACTTCACGCAGTTCTCGTGAATGTCGGCCATGATGCGCTTCAGATAGTCGTCAACCTCCTTGGAAGTCCAGCTCAAACGCTCTGAGTTCTGTGACATCTCAAGACCTGATACCGACACACCACCGGCGTTAGAAGCCTTACCGGGAGCGTAGAGAATCTTGGCATCCTGGAAAATCTTGATAGCCTCGGGCAGTGAAGGCATGTTAGCACCCTCGGCAACAGCGATAACACCGTTGTCAATCAGAGCCTGAGCCTGCTCGCCGTTGATCTCGTTCTGTGTAGCGCAAGGCAGGGCGATATCAGCCTTCTCGTGCCAGGGACGCTCACCAGCGTGATATACTGCATTGGGATATTCCTCGGCATACTCCTTGATACGTCCGCGCTCTACGTTCTTCAGCTCCTTCACATATTCGAGTTTCTCCTGGGTGATACCATCGGGATCGTAGATGTAACCGTCAGAGTCAGACAGCGTCATGGGGATGGCACCGAGCTGGATGCACTTCTCAGTAGCATACTGAGCCACGTTACCAGAACCGGAAATCAGCACCTTCTTACCCTTCAGATCGATGCCACGGGTAGCGAGCATAGAAGTCAGGAAGTATACGCAACCGTAACCAGTAGCCTCAGGACGGATGAGTGAACCACCGAAAGAGAGACCCTTACCGGTCAGCACGCCCTGGAACTGATGGGTGAGCTTCTTGTACTGTCCGAACAGATAGCCAACCTCACGGCCACCAACACCGATGTCACCAGCGGGAACGTCCTCATCCGGACCGATGACGCGATACAGTTCGTTCATGAATGCCTGACAGAAGCGCATCACCTCTGCGTCGCTCTTGCCACGGGGAGAGAAGTCTGAACCACCCTTGGCACCACCCATAGGCAGCGTTGTCAGAGAGTTCTTGAAGGTCTGCTCAAAGGCCAGGAACTTCAGAATACCCAGGTTTACGCTCTTGTGATAGCGGAGACCACCTTTGTACGGGCCAATGGCATTGTTGTGCTGGATACGGTAACCCATGTTGGTCTGTACCTTCCCTTGGTCGTCTGTCCAAGTGATGCGGAACTCGCAAACACGATCGGGGATGCAAAGGCGCTCAATCAGATTGGCCTTTTCAAACTCGGGGTGCTTGTTGTATTCCTCCTCAATGGTGGGAAGAACCTGAGAAACTGCCTGGATGTACTCCGGCTCATTGGGGAAGCGCTGCTTCAACTCTTCTACAACTTTTGCTGCATTCATAATGTGTTTTTGTTTAAAAAGTTATTATACTATTTGACTATTTAGTGTTTCTTTTACGTTTCTGTGTGCAAAATTATAGCAAAAACAGCAAACAACCAAACATTTCGTCATAAAAATAACGCAAACGCTTACGTTTTGCTACTTAATTGATATAAATCAAGCCTTTGTGCCATTATTGGTGAAAAAATATGTGCACGAGAACAAATCTCGCGCACATACCTTATTTATTATTAGAGAGCGTAGGGAACTACTCACCCTTCTCCATCTTAGCCTTCAGTTCAGCCAGGACGTCGATGTCGCCCAGCGTGGTGCTGGCTGCAACGTTCTCAATCTTCGGTGCATCCTCCTTCTTAGGAGCACGTGCCTTCTTGGCTGCGGCCTTCTCCTCACGCTTCGGGTCCTCGAAGGTGCGGCTGTGACTGAGAATGATACGCTTGCTGTCCTTGTTGAACTCAATGACCTTGAAGGGCAGAACCTCGCCCTGAGTAGCCTGCGAACCGTCCTCCTTCACCAAGTGCTTGGGAGTGGCAAAGCCCTCAACGTTCTCGTCCAACTGTACAACGGCACCTTTCTCCATGAGTTCGACAATCTTTGCCTCGTGGATGCTGCCAACAGTGTACTTAGCCTCGAAGACATCCCAAGGATTGTCTTCCAGCTGCTTGTGGCCAAGGCTGAGACGACGGTTCTCTTTGTCGATATCCAAAACGACAACATCAATCATGGTGCCTACCTGAGTGAACTCAGAAGGATGCTTAACCTTCTTGGTCCAAGAGAGGTCACTGATATGAATAAGACCGTCTACGCCTTCCTCGAGTTCTACGAATACACCAAAGTTGGTGAAGTTGCGAACCTTGGCAGAGTGCTTCGAACCTACGGGGTACTTGACCTCGATAGCTTCCCACGGATCTTCCTTCAGCTGCTTGATACCCAGCGACATCTTACGCTCCTCGCGGTCGAGGGTGATGATAACTGCCTCTACCTCGTCGCCAACTTTCAGGAACTCCTGAGCGCTGCGCAGGTGCTGGCTCCAAGACATCTCGCTGACGTGAATCAGACCTTCAACACCAGGTTGGATTTCTACAAATGCACCGTAGTCGGCAATGACGACAACCTTACCCTTGACATGATCGCCAACCTTCAGGTTAGCATCCAGAGCATCCCAAGGATGCGGGGTCAGCTGCTTCAGGCCGAGGGCAATGCGCTTCTTCTCCTCATCGAAGTCGAGGATGACAACATTAATCTTCTGGTCGAGCTCAACCACCTTGTGGGGATCGTCTACGCGACCCCAGCTGAGGTCTGTAATGTGAATCAGTCCGTCAACACCGCCAAGGTCTACGAATACACCGTAGCTGGTAATGTTTTTAACGGTACCCTCCAGAATCTGACCCTTCTCGAGCTTCGACATAATCTCCTGCTTCTGGGCTTCAAGCTCTGCCTCGATGAGAGCCTTGTGCGAAACGACGACATTGCGGAACTCCTGGTTGATCTTCACAATCTTGAATTCCATTGTCTTGTCCACGAACTGGTCGTAGTCACGTATAGGATGAACGTCAATCTGTGAACCGGGCAGGAAGGCCTCGATGCCGAAGACGTCGACAATCATACCACCTTTCGTGCGACACTTGATGTAACCGTTGATAACCTCCTCGTTTTCCAGTGCAGCATTGACACGGTCCCAAGACTTCGACAGACGAGCCTTCTTGTGTGACAAAACGAGCTGACCTTTCTTGTCCTCAGCATTTTCGACGTAAACCTCAACAATGTCACCGGCTTTCAGCTCGGGGTTGTAGCGGAATTCGCTGGCGGGGATGATGCCGTCGCTCTTGTAGCCGATGTTGACGACTACTTCCTTCTTGTCGACGCTGATGACCTTACCGTCAACGACCTGATGCTCGCTGACCTTGTTAAGGGTTTCGTCGTACGCCTTGTCAAGTTCTTCCTTGCTGACATTGGCGGTCGTGCCATTCTCGTACTGTTCCCAGTCGAAGTCCTGTAATGGCTGGACGTTCTTTGTTAATTCTGACATAATGTTTTAAAAATTTTGTTTGTAATTAATAAAGTTAGACTTTATGTTCACTCGTGCCTGCGCCTATGTATGCGCAAAGCGGCTGCAAAGGTACTAATTTTTGTTTAGAATACTTTACCTTATGAAGAGATCATATTCTTATTTAAGTTCTTTTAACTATAGCGGTAAAAAATCTAACAGTTCTACCCTTAAAAATCTAAACTTCTTTGTATCTTTGCACGTTGTAAACATCAAAAACCAAACGATTTATGTGTGGAATAGTAGGATATATAGGACACAAGGATGCTTATCCTGTCTTGATCAAGGGTTTAAGAAGGCTAGAGTATCGTGGTTACGACTCGGCAGGCGTAGCACTTATCAATGCTAGTGGAGAGCTGAATGTTTATAAGACTAAGGGTAAGGTGGACAACTTGACGGAATATTGTAACGACAAGGATATTAGTGGCAGTGTGGGTATTGCACATACCCGTTGGGCAACGCATGGAGAACCGTCAAGCCGTAATGCCCATCCCCATTATTCGCAGAGCCATAATCTGGCTATCATCCATAACGGTATTATTGAGAACTATGCCGATATTAAGCAGAAACTTCAGACCAAGGGTGTGGAATTCAAGAGCGATACCGATACCGAGGTGCTGGTACAGTTGGTGGAATATATTATGGTAAAGAAGAATCTCTCGCTGTTGGAGGCCGTGCAAGTAGCACTTTATCAAGTCATCGGTGCCTATGCCATCGCTATTATCGATAAGCGTGATCCTACCCAGATTATTGCTGCCCGTAAGCAGAGTCCATTGGTGGTCGGTATTGGCGATGGCGAATTCTTCCTGGGTTCTGACGCGAGTCCTATCATTGAGTACACCGACAAGGTGGTCTACCTTGAGGATGGAAATATTGCTGTTATCCGTCTTGGCGAGGAGCTGAGGGTCCTGAGTATCTTGGGCGAGGAGCAGGAACTGGCAGTGAAGACAGTTGATATAGACTTGGGACAGATTGAGAAAGGCGGCTTTGAGCATTTCATGTTGAAAGAGATTTTTGAACAGCCGGAATGTCTGACTAACTGCATGCGTGGACGTATCAACGTCGATGGAGATCGTGTGACGTTGTCAGCACTCATCGACTACCGACGTCAGCTACTGCAGGCTAAACGTATTGTTATTGTGGCTTGTGGCACATCGTGGCATGCCGGACTCATAGGAAAGCAAATTATTGAGTCACTCTGTCGCATTCCCGTTGAGGTTGAGTATGCTTCGGAATTCCGCTACCGCAACCCCGTGGTTACAAAGGACGACGTGGTGATTGCCATCTCTCAGTCGGGCGAGACAGCAGATACGTTGGCAGCCGTCCAGTTGGCCAAGGAGAAAGGGGCCTTTATTTACGGAATATGTAACGCCATAGGTTCCAGCATTCCACGTGCCACCGATACCGGAACATATATCCATGTCGGTCCGGAGATAGGCGTTGCTTCGACGAAGGCTTTTACAGGGCAGGTGACAGTGCTCACCATGTTTGCCTTAGCACTGGGAGATGCAAAAGGTACCATTGACCGCGACGAATATATTCGTATCGTGCAGGGACTGAGTCGGATACCAGAAGTTATCGCCGAGGTGCTGAAGACTGATGGGCGCATAAAAGACTTGGCACGTACTTTTACCTACGCCCACAACTTTCTCTATCTGGGACGTGGCTATAGCTATCCTGTGGCTCTTGAGGGCGCACTCAAGTTGAAGGAAATCAGCTACATCCATGCCGAGGGATATCCTGCTGCCGAAATGAAACATGGCCCTATTGCCCTTATCGATTCCGACATGCCTGTTGTGGTTATTGCAACCCATAATGCTATGTATGAAAAGGTACTCTCGAACATTCAGGAAATTAAGGCTCGTCAGGGTAGGGTGATTGCCCTTGTAACTAAAGGCGACGACACTATTGCACGCATTGCCGACGAAGTTATAGAACTACCTGACGTGCTTGAGTGTCTTGAACCTATGGTGGCTACCATTCCATTACAGTTGCTTGCTTATTATGTAGCTGTTTGCAAGGGTAAAAATGTTGACCAGCCACGCAATCTGGCCAAGTCAGTGACCGTAGAATAGAAAAAGTTTGGTTTTTATTTGGACTTTCGCAAATTAATGTCTATCTTTGCAGACTGAAAACAATAAACCTAATACGGCATGGAGTTAAATGAAACCTTTGAGTCTCAGATAAACCGAAGCGATTATAAAGTCTTGATTGTCGATGATGTCGTCAGCAACGTTTTGTTATTGAAGATATTGTTGACGAATGAGAAATTTCAGGTTTGTACAGCAGCAAACGGACGTTTATGCATTGAGCAGGCCAAGAAAGAAAAACCCGACCTGATACTGTTGGACGTGATGATGCCCGAGTTGAATGGCTTCGATACCGCTGTCATTCTCAAGAAAGATCCCGAGACACTTGATATACCCATCATCTTCTTGACGGCTCTCAACAATCCCACCGATTTGGTGAAGGGGTTTCAGGTGGGTGCCAATGACTTTCTTACCAAACCTTTCAATAAGGAAGAATTGGTAATGCGTGTGATGCACCAGATAGAACTTGTTCATGCCAAGCGCGTCATCCAGCAGCAGAACGAAGAGTTGAGACGTACTATCCAGAACCGAGACAAGATGTACTCTGTCATTGCTCATGATTTGCGTTCACCTATGGCAAGTATCCGTATGGTGCTTAATCTGGCTGTCAACGTGGTTTCGCCCGATGTGGTTGGTGACGAGATATTCGGACTTTTGGATAAGGCTAACCGTGAGTCAGAGGAGACCCATGACCTGTTGGATAATTTGTTGAAGTGGACCAAGAGTCAGACGGGACGTCTGAATGTTGTTTTTCAGAATTTGGACCTTGATGACATCGTTCCTGGCGTTGTGGACATCTTTAGGATGATTGCTGAGATGAAGAAAATCAACCTGCAGTATGTCGCTGCTGAGGAGAAACTTTGTGTGTATGCTGACAACGACATGATTAAGACCATCATCCGTAACTTCATCTCCAACGCTATTAAGTTTACTCCTGAGGGCAAGGGTATTGACGTCTACTATAAGCGTGAGGGAGACTTCGCTCGTATCAGTGTTCAAGACCATGGCGTAGGTATTTCGGCCGACCGCATTGATTCCATCTTCCACAAGGGTGAGACAACGTATGGTACAGGTGGTGAAGAAGGTTCAGGGCTTGGTTTGCAGCTCTGTCAGGACTTTGCTCGAAAGAACGGCGGTGATGCCTATGTAGAATCCGTTGAAGGAGAAGGCTCAACATTTAGCTTTACAATACCATTAAAAAAAGAGGCCTGAGCCTCTTTTTTTAATGACGATATTTCGATATTTCGAAGCTTCGAGAATACTATTCGCTCTTGAACAAGTCCTTGATGCCGCCGATGCTGCCTAACAGGTTTGTGGCCTCGTATGGCAGGTAGACGGTCTTGGTCTTATCGCCAGCAGCCAGTTCCTGCATCATCTGGATGTACTTCTGTGCCAGCAGGTAGTTGGCAGGATTTGTCGACTTGCCCACAGCCTCGGTAATCAGCTCAATAGCCTTAGCTTCTGCTTCGGCTTTGCGGATGCGAGCCTGCGCTTCACCTTCTGCATGCAGGATAGCCTGTTGCTTTTGGGCGTCAGCACGGTTGATGATAGCAGTCTTCTCACCCTCAGATGCCAGAATCTCTGCGGCCTTCTCACCCTCGGAGGTCAGAATCTGGGCACGCTTGTTACGCTCGGCCTGCATCTGCTTTTCCATGGCGTTCAGTACCGTTGAAGGCGGAATGATATCCTGCAACTCTACGCGGTTCACCTTGACGCCCCATTTGTCGGTGGCATCGTCCAATACGGCGCGCAGTTTAGTGTTGATGGTGTCGCGAGATGTCAGCGTCTCATCCAGTTCCAGTTCACCGATGATATTACGCAGGGTTGTCTGTGTCAGCTTCTCAATGGCGTTGGGTAGGTTCGAGATTTCATAGACGGCCTTGAACGGGTCCACAATCTGGAAGTAGAGCAGGGCATTGATTTCCATCTGGATGTTATCCTTGGTAATCACATTCTGTGAGGGAAAGTCGTACACCTGTTCGCGCAGGTCGATGCTGTTTGAGTAGGCATAGCGACCACGATTCAGCACGACGATGTCCTTGGCGCGGTCGATGAAGGGGATGATGATGTTAATACCCGGATTCAGCGTGGCATAGTAGCGGCCCAAGCGTTCGATAATCTTTGTTTCCGACTGAGGGATAATCACAAGAGCCATCTTGGCGAAGATAATCACCAGTACGACGATGGCAATCAGTACATAACTCATAAATTCCATAATAGTTTTGTTTTTATTGGTTGTTGTTTATTCTGTGTTATATTGTTATCACGTTATGACGATTTAAAGAGCTTCAACGGTGACAATGGTACTCTCTCGGCCGATAACGCGCACTGTTGTGCCAATGGGAATGTCTGTCGAACTCACGGCTTTCCACATGTCGCCGTCAATCTGTACATAGCCACTGTTGCCAGCCTTGATGGCCTCGGTAACCTTGCCCGTACGTCCCAAGAGTGCATCGGCATTCGAGGCTCGATTAGGGTCGTTCTTGTGCAAATAGCGTAGAGCTACTGGTCGGATGAAGATGACGCTTAGCAGCGAGAAGATGGCAAAGATGAAGATTTGCCAGTAGATACTCAAGCCGACAACTGCCGAGATGATGGCAAAGACGGCTCCGATAGAGAAGCAAATGATGAAGAAATCACCAGATGAAAGCTCCAGAATCAGGCAGACAATGGCTATGACGGCCCAAACCTGCCACATGTTGGAAAGAAAATAATCAATCATACGCTTATTTTTTTGTGATTATATCGAGAGAATGAAATCGTCCCAGTCTTTTGTCGAGCCCTTCTTCCCGAACACCTTTTGATACAGTCGGCTCCTGGTCGAGGCGATGCTCTCTTTGGAGTGAGCTGTCAGCGTGGCGATGTCTTTAGGCTGCATCCTGATTTTGATGAGCAAGCTCACGCGAAAGTCCTGTTCGCTCATGCGGTAGAGACTATACAGTTTCTCGCTGAATCCCGTATAGACGTTGTTCACGGCCTCTGTCAGTTTCGTCCAATCGACTTCCGTCATGCTCCGCCCTTGGCTCAGGTATTGCTTGATGCGCTGGTAAACGGGTGTTGCCCATATTGCGTTTACATCCTTACGTGGCTCTATTACGGCCATCTTCTGCATGGCGTGGATGTTGTCTAATCGGCTCTGCAGCAGTTGTATCTTGCGGCGGTTGGCCTGCAGCACCATTATAAATAAGGTGATGTAGAACACGGTGCAGACGATGAGCAGAAATAGCTCGCGGTTGGTCAATAACATATATTTTCTTTTTTTCTGTGATGCAAAGTTATGAAATATTTTTCGTGTATGCAAGAAAAAAGGTTTGCAAAAGTGTGCAACTTGCGTTTTGCACACTTTTGCAAAAAAATATTCACAGTGTCTTTTAAAGTGGAGGTTACTTAGAATAGTAGTGGTATATCTGGAATGAATATTCATTAGTATACTCTCTAACTCTAATACCGCAAAGATTGTTGTTGGCATCTCTCCCGCTCCATAGGGCTACATAATATTGGTTAGAGCCTTCATCCGTCAATACGGCTCCCATCGTGTACTTAAAGTCTTGAAGGATGTTGTCGAGATAATTCTTATAGTCATTCTTAACCTCCGATTTGTTGATGTCAAAATGATACTCTATATTGTTGTAACTGCCGCCGTCATTAAAATTATAGCTGTAGAAAGTTAATCCCTGGTAGACAAGGTTGCTGAGGGATTCATTATCAAAGGAATAAACATATACATATTTATACTTTGCGTTAGCATCAACCTTATATGACTTTTCAATCTCAGTCTTTACCTGTTGATAGGTAGCCGTTTTTGCATCCAGATCAATAGTGCCTAAAGGCTTCTCCATGAGGTTCTTAAGTACATTCACGGCATCTGGATACAACGCCTGTGCAACAACCACCTCCGTGCTGTTCCCACCAGACGTGTCGGAGAATGTAAGCATCGAAAAACGCGTTCCATCGTAGTAGTTTGAACTGCTGACGGTGACAGTGGCATCGCCAGTGCCGCTACTGGGCGAGCACTTAACCCATGAGTCTGCCGCTTTGACAGTCCATGATGTGTTGGAACTGACCTGAATGACATCGCCATCGCCCCAGCTCCAGACAAACACATACGAAGAGCTTACATCCAATCTGATAGCCTCTCCCAACTGCGTAACATCTATGGTTGTCTTTGAATTGCCGGAAGTGAAGGTAATATGGCCTGCTCGCAAGTTAGTGGTAGGATTTTTGTCCACCATGGCGGAAATCGTTTTGTCACCACTGCCGGATGACAATGAAAACTTAACCCAGTCGACATCGGTGGAAATGGTCCAACTCGATGTGCTATGGATGTAGATCGTCTCACTTTCGGCGGTATCATCGAACGCGAGTAACCGCAGGCTCTCCTCGCCCTTGCCACCGCAGTCTGCACACTGACCGTTACCCTTGCACGTCAGGCAATGGCCGTCACCACCGCAGGCTGTGCATGTGGGATCGCCCTTACAGATGGGGCATAGTCCGCCACCACTACATTCTGGGCAAGAACCAGAACCGCTACAGTTGGAACATCTGAATTGATAGGTGCCCCTGCAATGGCTGCACTTCCCTGATCCGTAACATCCGGCACAGGTAGTTCCCCTTATGTTACCTACACCCGCACAGGTTTTACACTGGCCTCTATAGCACCATTCGCACTCAGCTATACCATCGCCTCCACAATCTTTGCATCTGCCTGTGCCATTGCACCGGCCATGCTTCCCGACGCCTCCACAATAATAGCAATTTTTGCCCGTTCCGTCACATCGGCCGCAGCCGTGGCCTGAACCTTTACAGTCGATGCAGGTCTTTTTGCCTCGGCAGGTGTAGCAAGCCCTCATCACTTCAAATGTTCCTTGAGAGTCTTCTGGGTCATTACTTGAGGGGTTACCGCTCGGATTCTGGTTTGAGGGTGGTGGAGTATCGTCGTCACCTCCACAAGCAGAGAAACAAAACATCATCGTACACGCAACGAGTACCGTAGTAAAGAAAGGAAAGTCAAATATTTTTTTCATCTTCATTTATGTCAATGCTTCGGTAATTAAATTCTTAAAATGTTAACACTTGGCCATTCCTCCAAT